>JABAOE010001774.1_pt2 | contig 126213 bp, 103 predicted proteins | sample 7062141 | NCBI WGS metagenome assembly JABAOE01 (sample SAMN14538627, study PRJNA623070) | marine sediment metagenome | biome: marine biome [ENVO:00000428]; feature: marine pelagic biome [ENVO:01000023]; material: deep marine sediment [ENVO:00002113] | place: India: Gulf of Khambhat ... | reverse complement strand
CACGGGCTGTGGAATGGTAGTTGGTGTTGGTCCGGCTGGGCAACCCGATTGTCGAATCTCGGGTGGGAGGTCTGGTCCGTCAATTTTCGTGGACGGTTGGAAGACAATGCGGAAGATGTCGTCAGAGGCTTGACCTTTGACCAGTGTATAGACGATCTCAAGTCGGTCATTGGCGCCGCCGGTCCGAAGGCGGTCTTGACGGGGCATAGTCTTGGTGGCATTGCGGCAATGAAAGCGGCTGAAGGTGAAAACCTCTCAGCACTCATCCTGGTATCGCCGCCGCTTTTTGCGAACGAGTCGCAAACGGGGAACCGCGTGCTTTACTTGCTCCGGCTGAAATATTATTTGCCTGTCCTGCTACGCTTGCCGGTTCGCATTAGGGAGATTGATTTCTCCTGCCATTGGTTAAGCTCGATACCAGGGGACCGGCGTGAGGGTATTCTAAGCGGATTGGTTGCGGAATCGAGCGATTTGGTCCGCAGGCTCTTAAAACCGGAGGCAGACTTGCATCAAACGTCTGTGCAGTGTCCGACTCTGGTGCTTGCGGGTCAGGACGACAGAGTTGCCCCCATCGAAGCGGTACGTCAATGGACGCAGATGAGTAGTGCAGAAGTTAAGGAATACCCCGGCCATGGACATTGGATGTTGGCTGAGGAAGGATGGGAGGAGATCGTTAATGACCTGCACCGCTGGGCCGTGCAGAGGCTCGGCGAGAGCATCTTGCTTGCGGAATTTCCCGCCAAAAGCGAGCTGTAGGCTCGACCTTGCACCGGGAACTTTACCCCGGGGACGAATGTTTCTAAACTAGAGGTGTGAGTTGTGGCCGTGACTGACCGAAGGCAAAGTTTTGTGCGGAGCAGAGCATGAATGAAGTGAACGTTCTGGTGGTTTTCACCGCTGGGCTGTTCTCGTTCCTTTCGCCCTGCGTGTTGCCCCTTATTCCATCCTATCTCTCGTTTTTATCGGGGGTGTCCCTCGAGGACATGCGAAGCGGTACCCTGCCCGGTGACATCCGCCGGCAGGTCGTATTGAACTCTCTCTTTTTTATTTTGGGCTTTTCCATAGTCTTCATCTCCTTAGGCGCTTCCGCCAGTTACCTTGGAAGCCTCTTCTCTGGTTACCGGACCTTCATACGAACCCTCGGCGGGATACTCATTACCCTGGTGGGTCTCTATCTCATCGGGTTTTTCAAAGTCCCCATATTGGAACGTTATCTTCAATTTGATCTCAAGGGTAAACCCACGGGCTATTTGGGCTCCGTACTGGTGGGGATCACCTTTGCTTTGGCCTGGACTCCCTGCGTGGGACCGATTCTGGGCGCCGTATTGACCCTTGCGGGCACGGCCGCGGAAGTGGACCGGGGAATGTTTCTGCTTGCAACCTACGCCGCTGGCCTGGGGTTGCCGTTTTTCCTAAGTGCTTTGGCGATGAACTCCTTCTTTCAGTTCTCCCAGGCCTTTCGACGCTACATTCGGGTGGTTCACGTCACTGCAGGAGTGCTTCTTTTAATCGTTGGTGTATTGATCCTTACCGACTATTTGACCCTCTTGAACGCCTATGCCATTAGCCTGACGCCGGAGTGGCTGTTCAACAGGCTCTAGGAATCAGTACTGAGTTGCGAGTGCGGAGGACTGAGCGTTAAACAAAAGAAGCTATCAGCTTTCAGCCGTCATCCTTCAGCGCCGGACTCATTGTGACAGCTTCGGTCTAAGGTTGATCCACCTCTGGCGAAGCCAGTTGTTTGTCTCTTATGTTTGTCTGACCTCCGACTTCTGACCTCTGGGCCTTCTCGACGCCCTCCGCGTCTCTGCGGTGAAAAATCTGAATCCCTATCTGCGTGAATCTGCGGTTAGTTTGTCTTAGCGCAATTTGGCCGCCGGGAAAGCGCTATGTCCCGCGTACACCGCCCGCTTGCCCAATTCTTCCTCGATTCTTAGCAGTTGATTATACTTGGCCGTCCGCTCGCCGCGGGACGGGGCTCCAGTCTTGATTTGACCGGCGTTCGTCGCAACGGCCAGGTCGGCAATGGTCGTGTCTTCTGTTTCCCCTGAGCGGTGCGAAATAACCGTTGTGTAGCCGGACTTCTTTGCCAGGTTAATGGTGTCCAGAGTCTCCGTGAGAGTACCGATCTGGTTGACCTTGACCAGGATCGAGTTGGCCACGTGCTCATCGATGCCCCGCTGAAGTCGGATTTTGTTAGTGACAAACAAATCATCGCCTACCAGCTGAATCTTGTTCCCGAGAGCGTCGGTCATCAACTTCCACCCTTCCCAGTCGTCTTCGTTCAATGGATCCTCGATGGAAATAATCGGGTACTGTCGCACCCAATCTTCATAAAGGCGCACCATCGCTTCCTTATCCCGTCGTGTGCCGTCGGATTTCTTAAAAACGTATGCGCCGTCCTGATAAAATTCGCTGGCGGCGACGTCGAGACCCAATGCGACTTGTTCCCCCGGGCGGTAAGAAGCCTGGGTGATGGCCTCCAAGAGCAACTCCACCGCTTCACTGTTTCCCTTCAGACGCGGGGCAAATCCGCCCTCGTCACCCACACCGGTGGAGTAGCCTTTGCTCGTTAACACTTTGCGGAGGGATTCGAATATTTCTGCGCCGGCCCTGAGAGCGTCCGCAAAACGGTTCATCCCAACGGGAATGATCATAAACTCCTGCACGTCCACGTTGTTATCGGCGTGAGCACCGCCGTTAAGAACGTTGAGCATGGGAACCGGCAGGGTTTTTGCACTGGAGCCCCCGAGGTAGCGATAGAGTGGAACGTCCTCTACATGAGATTGGGCCCTGGCCACTGCGAGGGAGGCGCCGAGGATCGCGTTGGCCCCCAGCGCGCTCTTGTCCGGCGTCCCGTCCAGTTCGATAAGGAGCCTGTCGATCTTCTTTTGGTCCTTCGCCTCCATGCCCCGAAGGCGGGGCGCAATCTTGCGATTCACATTGTCGACCGCCTGCAGAACGCCTCGCCCCGTAAATCGGTCACCGCCGTCTCTGAGCTCCACGGCTTCATGCTCCCCGGTGGACGCGCCGGAGGGAACGGTGGCACGACCCCTCCCCTTGTTCCTCCCGAGCGACACGTCCACTTCAACCGTTGGTCTGCCGCGGGAGTCGAGGACCTCCCGGGCATGAACCTTCTCAATCTTCATGGTTCACCTCCCCTGTTCCCGAGGAAAGAGCATCATGGTCAAAGATGTGGTATATTTTGGGTGTCTCCAAGCATGCCTCCTCGCGTTAAATCTCGTCCCTGGCTGGGCTTTGCCCTGCTCCTGCTCCTGGTGGGGTTCGCCGTTTTTACCGCCCTAGGAGAGCGGGGGGTGCTTCATCTCTGGCGTCTGACGGAAGAAAACAAACGACTGGGCGAAAAAAATTTTCGCCTTCATCGTGATAACGAGATCCTCCGTGAAAAAATCCATCGCTTGCGCCATGACAATCGGTATTTGGAAAAGATTGCACGGGAAGAGCTAGGCTTAGTCCGGCCAGGAGAAATCGTTTACCAATTTGCTTCGTCCGGGTCAAAAGAAAAGAGAGACGACCCACCTAAGGAACCGCCTTCCGAGCCTCGCCCGTCATGGGCACAAAGATTACGCCGGTGATGGTTTCCTCGTGACGTTTGCCTTTAATCTTGGTTACCCGGACCAATCTCTGTGGTTTATGGCTTTCCCCTAAGGGCATGATCAACCGTCCACCTTCCTGCAGTTGTTTCCATAGGGGCGCAGGAATCTGATCCGCAGAGGCTGTGACCAAAATCGCGTCAAAGGGCCCTTTTTCCTCCCATCCGAAAAAGCCGTCGCCTGTTTTAACCTGTACGTTACGGTAGCCGAGCCGTTCAAGTCTCGCTTTGGCGTCTTCGGCCAGTGATGGGAGGATTTCAATGGTGTAGACCTCTCGCGCCAAAACACTCAGGATAGCCGCTTGATAGCCCGACCCGGTTCCGATCTCCAACACTTTTTCCTCTCCTGTCAGGTTCAAGAGTTCCGTCATCAGGGCCACAACGTATGGCTGCGAGATGGTTTGGTCACCGCCGATGGGTAGGGGACGATCCGTGTACGCCAAAAGCTCAAGTCCGTCAGGTACGAAAAGGTGCCGCTCAACCCGGGCCATGGCGCCAAGGACACGAGGGTCTTTGATCCCCCGACGGACCAGGTCACGTTCCACCATTGTTTTTCGCAGCAGTGCAAAGTTGTCTTCAGGCGGTTCGGCGAGACTGGAGGAGAGGGAAAACGCGGTGAAGGCTAGAATCACCGCCAAGCCGGTAAATGAATTCAAAGAAAATCGGGTGTCCATACCTTTCCTTAGGGTCAAGGATTAAGGATTACGCCCTGCCTGTCAATCAGGGGGGTAGGGCTTATTGAGGGGATTGAGATTGTGAGCGGGAAGGAGTATTTTATTAAGTATTCTTTCTCCCGCATTGCCAATTGAGCGGGCGTAATTCAGCGGTAGAATGCCAGCTTCCCAAGCTGGACGTCGCCGGTTCGATCCCGGTCTCCCGCTCCAAATTTTTTCAAATAGAATCTCCGGGTCGATTCCTCGACCGTACCCTTATCTTATACGGTTAGAAATATTGACAGAACTATAGCCCTGAGCTATTCGGGAGATGCCGCGTCGTCGAAGATATACCCAGGAGATCCGACCATGCAGATTATTGATGCTGATGCCCATGTGGAAGAATCCGTCGCCACCTGGCAGTTTCTCGAGCCGCGCTTTTACCCGCGAAGACCGATTCCAGTCACGTTGCCCGGGGACACGAGCTGGGGAAAGTTCAACGCGGTATGGCTTATCGACAGGAAGGTACGTCAGTCGGCGGCAAATCCGACAACCATGGAATTGGCTCAGCGCAAACGGATATCCCTCCCGTCTCAGGAGCTCACCAGCGTTACGGCCCGGCTCGAGGACCTGGATCGTTTCGGCATTGATAAACAGGTCATTTACCCGTCCGCGTGGCTTGGATGTCTTGCCGAGGACGTAGAATTGGAAGCCGCCCTTGCCTCGAGCTACAACAAGTTTATGTCTACTCAATGCAATCAATCCGGCGGTAGACTTTCCTATGCGGCCGTTCTTCCTTTTCGCTGTCCTCAGTCGGCGGTGGAGGAGATACGCAACGTAGGGATGTTGGGTGGGGCGGTGAGCATATTCGTAAGGGGAATGGAGTGGGACATGCCGGTGAATCATCCGTCTTTTTGGCCCATCTACGAAGAAGCAGAAAGGCAGGATCTCGCCGTAGCGGTACATATCGGGTTTGGCAGCCCCACCATCAGCCGGATGTTTGAAGGCATGCCGAGCCTTCCCGAGGAAAGACCTTTCATTCCGCCCAGGGGCCGGCTCCTGGTTAGCGGTCTGCTGATTCAGTACGCGTTTAACGCCATCATAAGTGCTGGCCTGATGGAAGAGTTCCCCAAACTCCGCTGGGTTTTTCTAGAGGCCGGATCTGAATGGTTAGTGCCGGCAGTACGGGCCATCACACGATCGGGCAAACGGGACATCCGCAAGCACTTCGACGAAGGACGACTGTTCGCGTCCTGCGAGCCCGACGAAAACCTGCCTTACTTGGCCAATGAGTTTGGCTCTGACTGGCTTGTAGTAGCCAGCGACTTGCCTCATGCTGACGACTTTCACCACGATCGTCCGGAAGAAGTCTTTCGTGAACGGGGGGATCTCTCGGATAGCCTTCTGAAGAAGATTCTCTGTGACAACGCGCGCAGGCTATACGGTCTTTAATAAACAGACGGTTGGGCAAGGATGATTAGCCGGCGAAAGTATGCGGATACGGGGACCTAGTGCATTCGCCGTTTGTCGTTGTGCACAGATGCAAAAGGTGATGATGGCCTTGATGGAAGTTGCCCACCAAGAAGATCAAGTCGACTAGTGTCGCTACATTAAATGATTGAATGCCTTTGCCCTTGGAGGTACCGCGGTGTAGGCATTGTCAAAAGCCGTAGAACAGTACTCAATATTGCTGTTCCCGCCACCGGCAGTGTCCATAGTCGGAGTTCCGAGTGCGTCGTCAGCGGTTCCGACGATGCCGTCAGGGCCGGCAGTGTTAACCACCACGATACCGCCGGATATCTTACCGTCTCCAGCTCCGTTTCGCCTCATGGACCCCTCTCCGAGCACCAGAACCATCCCGTCGTAAAAAATGTCCCCTTGGTAAACCAGCTCACCGGTAACGACTAAGATACCTGCGCCGTTAAAGTTTAAATGAAAGTCGCCGTTGACCACGACCACCTGAGGGTCGGCGACAGTACCCACATTAACTGTGGCGGCATCTGTGCCCCCAGCGGCGACGGTGTTGGCCACTGCCCGGATGTCATCGACATATTCGTTCACGCTATCGGCATCGAGCAGGTTGACACCCCAGGTGTTCATAAAATACGCGTACGTCGAACCAGGGATAATCTGTGAAATGAGATCCGGCCGGGTACTCGCTGTGACCTGGACTCCAGTTTCATCCTCGGTGCTATACGTATCCGGCTTTGAGCCGGCAATACTTGCCTGGACGGCGGGTAAATCTGCCAGGTGGCTAATAGCCACGGCAGGCCTCATCGTTACTATAGGATCCGTAGCGCATTGATCGTCCCCATGGATCTCTTTTGCGTTGCTGTTATTCCCGATAAATTGTGCACCGGGCCCAACGAGTGTGATGGCCCCCGGAGGCGGAAATAGCGACCAGGTCTCGACGGTAAGCTCTATGACCGCGGTGGTACCGTTGGGTCCCGTTCCGATGGAGGTGAAAGTTACAGTTCGATTCGTATCGGTTTGGCTGAAAAAACCATCCGTCGAATCATTGATCATATAAACCGTGTAATCGCTCGTGCTGATCAGCGGCACATCATCCGTCCCTCCGACATAGCCATCCAGTACGCCATTCGGGCCCGCAGCGGTTGCAAGTTCCTCGCTAAAGCTCGCTCTATCAATACTGGCAGCATTCGACGCTCTCAGAACTTCTCTAGCGTGCTCCGATCCCCCTTGCGCGACGAAGAAGGCCTGTTGGCTGTTTTCATAGTTGTGGCCGACCTTCATTTCAGCCCTGGTCGTCCAAATACCCGCGGTTCCCATGGCTGCGAGAATCACGAGCAACATTAAAACGGTAGGAAGGACAAATCCTCTTTGGCTTGGACAGACGGAGCATCGACCCGAGGTTGTAAGCTTATTACTTCCCAGCATGTCGTATCCTCCCTTACCATGAGGTTATCGAGTCAAAATCGTTTCTGACGCAACGGAATGGCTATCGGAGTGCCAAAAAACCGTGACCGTTACGGTTTTCATCATCGTCCCAGGATTATCCACATCAACTTCCGTTACCCTCTTGTACCATGGATGACCGGCAATGGTGTTGTAGTTTTCTGTGGTGGTGGTATCGGTTGCGGGAGTGAAGGCATATCCTTGGTCGGTCATTTCTTCCAACTTGTCCTGTACCAGAGTCGTCGCCGTCGTTAATCTGTTGCTGACTCCGGTCCCCTCCATCAAAGCCGCCGTAAGCCCGGCCATGCCTAACAGCGCGATGGAAAGAATCGTCACCGCCACCAGGATCTCGAGCAAAGTAAATCCCTTGGTGTTGGCAAGTCGGTTTTGATTCATCCATTTTCGAGTAACCCGGGTGGGTAACCCTTTCATCTTGCGTGACGTATCCATAAATGTCCCCTCCAAGAACTTCTGCGTTCCTGATGAAAACTGAGCAAGAACCAGGCCAAGGTAATTCCTTTGTATTTTTCATGGGTTTGTGACTGCCCGGTGACGGTGGATTTAGCAAGATGAGACTCCCATGTCAGAATGGGCTGTGGACCGCCACGTCAGGCCTACCTCGCTGCCACGGCAACTTGGTCATTGATTGACAGGTTGTGATTACTTCAGTACTAGCAAAATGGTTCGGTGGACATCTTTGAACGTGAAAGGAGTAAGAAGTTATGGCGGGTCGACTTGCTGATAAAGTCGCAATCGTTACCGGAGCCGCCAGCGGTCAGGGGCGGGTAGCGGCAGAGCTCTTCGCAAGGGAAGGAGCGTTAATGATTCTGGCGGATATGGATCGAGAAGGTTTGGAGCAGGTGGGCGAACATGTTCGCAAATCCGGTGGTGACCCTCAGTTGTTCGAAGGGAACCTGACCCAGGAGGAAACGAACAGGGCCATGGTAGAAGCCACCCTCAGTCGTCATGGCCGACTCGACGTACTCTATAATGCGGCAGGTCTCGTGCGCATGGGCCCTCTCCTCGAGACCAGTCTTGAAAATTGGCATTTTACCTTGGAACATGAATTGACCATTACGTTTCTGGGATGCAAGTACGCGGTCAGTGCGATGCTGAGGCATGGTTCCGGCAGTATTATCAATATCTCTTCGGGTTCCGGTGGAGTACGGGGTGTGCCCAATCATGCTGCCCATGCAGCCACAAAAGCCGGGATCGTGGGGCTGACCCGTCAGATCGCCGTTGAATACGGCCCCAAGGGAATTCGCTGCAACGCCATTGCACCCGGATTTCTGGTCTATCAACCCGGGCAGCGCAGAGTTGCTTCACAGACACGGGAACGCTCGCCGGAAGGAATTCCGTTGGGGCGTTTCACCCGGCCGGAGGACACGGCGTACTGCGCTCTCTACCTGGCATCGGATGAATCAAGCTACGTGACTGGGCAGGTGTTGGTCGTGGATGGAGGAAACTCGGTTCGTTGAATACCGCAAGAGGACCATCGATGGTCTGTATGGTTAGCGGATGATTAGCACCGGGTCGCCGGAATGCCGAACGACCTTTTCGGTCACGTTGCCCAACACCCAGCGGCCGAAACCGGACCAACCATGGGTGCTGATGGCGATCAAATTGTTGGGAGTTTTTTGAGCGAGATTGATAATCTCACCAGCGACTTCGCCTTCCAATTGCAATGATGAGGCCTTCAAACCGCTTACCTGGAGTTCTTTGACCTTAGCCGCGAGGTAACTTTCGGTTTCTCTGATGATCTCACGCGCGATTTTTTGGTAGGCGGGATCCTTTTCCTGTTCCACTGCTGCTGGCCGCGGCGCTGAAGGAGCCCGCACGACCAACACTTCCATGCGCATCTGCTTGGCCAGCGCAATCACGTGGGGTAAAGCCTTTTCGGCAAGCGGCGAACCGTCCAGCGGGACAATGACCTTATCCAGATGAACCGCAGCACCGCTCTGGGCGTCAGTGTCTCCGCGCAAAAGAAGGAGGGGACTCGAAGCCGCGTGCAAGACTTTGTCCGCGACGCTTCCCATCATCCAGCGTTGGATGCCAGACCGTCCGCGGGTGGACATGGCGATTAAAACGTCCGATTCCAGGGTGGCTTTATCTACGATGACATCCGCAGGGTTGCCGATTTCCACAGTAGAAATGACGGATTTTGAATCCGGGAATGAGGCGGCAAGGCGCTTGAGGTAATCCATGCCGGCCTTCTGAGGGTCCGACGCCCCCTTCGCTGAAAGGACGGATGGTTCGACGGCCAGCAATAGCTCAACGGGTAACTTGAGGGCCCCGGCAATCGTCCTGGCGTACGGTAAAATCGTTTCCGATAACGGCGATCCGTCCAGTGGTACCAATAGTTTTGAATACATCATTTCCACCCATCGGTTGTCATCAGAGGAGGTATAGCATAGGAATTTGATAGGTCAAAGCGGATGTAGTCTGTTCCAAATTGAAAGGTGCACGTTGATCGAACACTGGACGTCTGCGACACAAATGGAGTAAAAAGAGAGGGAGAATCGAGTCGATGCCTCCGGTTGTGAAATGCCCGCAGTGCAGGGTACAGGTGACGTGGGAGGGTAACCCCCATCGTCCGTTTTGTTCCGAGAGGTGCAAGCTGATAGACCTGGGTGCCTGGGCGGAAGAGCGATACCGGATTCCCGGTAGAATCCTTGAGGACGAGTCAGAATCCGGAGAGGACGAACCCGATGAAAATCTCAACTAAGCGCCTCTAACCCGATGAGTATTCACCCCACAGCAGTGATTGATTCCAACGCGGAAGTTCACCCGGAGGCGGACATAGGACCTTACGTGGTGGTGACCGGTCCGGTTCACATCGGCCGGGGAACACGTGTGATGGCGCATTCAACCTTGTTAGGAAACACGGAAATTGGAGCGGACAACGAGATTCATCCGGGTGCGGTTCTGGGCGATACGCCTCAGGATACAGCCTACAAGGGAGAGCGAAGTTACCTGAAAATCGGAGACAAGAACATCATTCGAGAGTACGTTCAGATCCACCGTGGAACAAAGCCTGAGACCTCCACGGTAATTGGAAATGAGAATTTTCTGATGGCTGGCTCCCATGTGGGACACAATTGCTCGTTGGGCAATAAAATCGTCATGGCCAATGGAGCTCAGTTGGGTGGCTACGTAGAGGTGCACGATCAGGTTTTTATCTCCGCCCACTGTCTTGTGCATCAGTTTGTCCGAGTCGGTACTCTTGCGCTTATGCGCGGACTCAGCGGCACCAGTCGAGACGTTCCACCCTATTCCATTATGGACTGGCAGCACACGGTTCGCGGGGTGAACGTCGTCGGTTTGAAAAGGGCAGGCTTTAGCGAAAAAAGGATCAGGGAAATTCGTGAAGCCTTTCGAGTTCTTTTTCGTAAAGGGAGAAACCTTTCCCTTGCGATGAAAGAGGTCGAGGGGAAGAAAGATCTTTCCGGGGACGTACTGGCCCTATTGAAATTTATAAAGACGTCGGAGCGCGGTGTTTGTTTTGGCGGTTAGTTCGTCGATTCCGGCTTCGGTGGCTCAGCCAGGGTCTGGTCTGGTTGCCGGCCGGGTTGCGGGGGGGATGCCACGAAGATGACGGGTTTCTGGCCCTTCAGGTGAGTTGGCGTTATGACATAGTTGCCGCGCACCGCAGGGTAAATGATCTTGTCGGCGACGTCCTTTCGGCCGCCACTTAACACATAACCCAGCCCACCGGTGATAAGACCGAGTCCAGCATAGGTCACTTTAAGCGGACTATAGACGGCACTGGCCACAACAGAACCCAGCCCATATCCAACCTTTTTTGCGTCATGTTGTGACATTTCACCGGAATTCTTCTCCGGGGCCGGCGGTGCCTGTGACTCAGAATTTATCGACGGATTTTCCTCAGCAGGGATCGATTCCTCTTGAATGGGCTGCTGGGCGATGGCGGGTGTGACAAAAGTTATCAACAGGTATAGTAACAAAAATATTAGAGAAAAATTCCTATACCGTAGAAACATAGCGCGGAATATATCAGAATCTACTTTATCAGTCAAAGACTATTTAATGGGTATTACAGGGAAATACCCGGGCCGTGGATCCTGGGATAGCACGGGGTTTCTATAGTCTGACACTGGTTCCCACCGCCTCGGTGATGTTTTGGAGGCCGTCGCGCTGGAGTAATTTGAGCAGGCCGCGGTTAATTTGTCTCACTAAACCGGGTCCCTCATAGACAAAGCCCGTGTATATCTGAACCGCCGTGGCGCCGGCGGTAATCTTTTCGTAGGCATCCTCCGCACTGAAAATCCCGCCGGACCCCACAATGGGAAGCTTCCCACGGGTTAGTTCATAAATATGCCGAGTAAACTCGGTTGACCGCGCGCGGAGCGGCTTGCCACTCAAACCGCCGGCCTCCTCTGACCGAGTGACAAGCTTCTCACGCAGAAATGCTGTAGCGTTTGTAGCGATCACTGCGGTTACCCCGCGAGTTTGAAGGAGCTCTATGATTTTGTCCAACTGATCAAACTCCATATCCGGGGCGATCTTCACGAAGACTGGCTTGGGATCCGCATTTCTCGCCCGAGACAATTCCAGGTTTCGGGTCTGAATTGCCTCAAGCAGCTCCTCGAGGGCGCCGATTTCCTGGAGGTCCCGAAGGTTCGGGGTATTTGGGGAACTTACGTTCAAGGTAAAGTAGTCACCGTAGGAATAGAGGCTTTCAAAGGTGAAAAGGTAATCGCTGGCAGCGTCTTTGTTATCAACGACTTTTGTCCTGCCGACATTGATCCCAAGGGGAATTCGCGGCAGGGTGTTGTCTTTCTGCCAGCGCCCCAATCTTTCACTAATGGCCGCTGCCCCCTGGTTGTTAAATCCTAGGCGGTTGATCAAAGCGTAATCCGGCGGCAGCCGGAAAAGCCGTGGCTTGGGATTACCAGGTTGTGCCTGGGCGGTAACAGCGCCGATTTCTATGAAACCAAAGCCGAAAGTCGGCAACGCTTTTATCGCAACTGCGTTTTTGTCGAATCCGGCAGCCAGTCCAACAGGGTTGGTTAGTGTCAGAGGGCCCAATCGTACTGACAGGCGTGGGTCGGTCACTCGGTATAAGGGCAGAAGGGCACCCTGAAGAAAATCGATGTGGGCCAGAATTGAAAGGATCTGTTCGTGCGTGCTCTCTGCGTCTTTTAAAAAGAGCAGGGGACGGATCAGGCTTTTATAAAACACGATTTCCATATAGCATAGATGCAAAGGTGCAATCCATTCGACATGCCCAAAATGCCAGTTTCATAGGTGTTGACCTCGCATGGTCTGACAGGAACCCAAGCGGTGTCGCTCATTTGGCACGAGTCGGTAAGGGGTGCATCCTGATGAGTACCGATAGCTTCCGTTCGGATGAGGCAATCATCAACTGGATAGAAGAGCGTTCGAAGAAAACCTCTTGGGTTGGTATCGACGCCCCTATCATTGCACCTAACCCGGCCAAAACGACTCGGCCTGTGGATCGATTGGTGAGTTCTCGTTTCGGTCGATTTCACGCCGGCGTTTATCCGGGAAATCGCCTGCGTTGTGCACGCCCCATTCGATTGTCCAATAAACTTGCGGTGCGGGGCTTTTCCCCTGATCCGTTTCTCGCCACGAACCGGGGAAAAAGACAGCTAGAGATCTTTCCCCATCTGGTTCAGGTGGCATTCTTTGGGAGGAAAAAAATAATCAAATATAAAAAAGGTACCGTTTATCAGAAGAGGAACGGTCTCAGGCAACTGCAACATGCGGTAAGAGAGCATTTACCCGCGCAGATGCCGTCCCTCTTGCCCTCGCCTTCCCTCACAAATTTGCTAGGGGAGAGGCCTCATAGGTTGCGGGGGAAGCAACTGAAGGGATTGGAAGACCGGATCGATGCACTGTTGTGTGCCTATATGTCATTTTACTTTTGGTATTGGCGTGAGGCCCGGTGTGAGATCCTAGGCGATTTAAGGCAAGGTTATATCATTGGGCCGAAGGACAAATGGTTCGGCGCCTAGTGCGACAAAGAACCTGGGTAGAAAGTATTCAAGAATCGCCCCCTGGAGGCTTTTGGGCTCCGGGGGTCCTCTCCTTCATCTCTAGTGATACTCACCGGCGGACAGCATTATTTCTGTTTCCAGAAATGGTAGAAGTGATGGACAGGGCTGTGACCCGAGCCGATGGGAAAACCGTGGCGAATGGCCTGGGTAATAAACTTTTTCGCCCCCGCTACCGCTTCTTCCACAGTTGCTCCCCGAGCCAGATTTGCGGCTATGGCGGCAGAGTACGTGCAGCCGGTACCATGGGTGTAGGAGGTGGAAATCCTGGCAGCTGACAATTCGCGAAAAGTCACGCCATCATAGAAGGTGTCTTTAGCCGGCCCTTTTCTATGTCCGCCCTTGATCACAACACTTCTCGCACCCATGTCGATCAAGTGTCTGGCGGCCTCTTTTATTTGGTTCGTCCCGCTTCCCTGGACTCCGGTCAGCTCCTCTGCCTCCGGAATATTTGGAGTTACAATGGTGGCCAGTGGAATGAGCTCCGAGCGGAGAGTTTCCATGGCGTCTTTTCGCAACAGCGGAGTGCCTCCTTTGGCAACCATCACGGGATCCACCACAAGGTTCGTCAAACCGTGTTCCCGGATTTTTGCCGCGACGGTGGAGATGATCTCGGCGTTAGCCAGCATGCCCGTTTTAACAGCAGAGGTCCCGATGTCCTGAACGACGGCGTCGATCTGGGAAGCGATCATCGCGACCGGCAACTCCAGGACCTGCGTGACCCGTTGGGTGTTCTGCGCGGTGACGGCAGTGATAATAGAAGTTCCGTAAACGCCAAAGGCAGCAAAAGTTTTCAGGTCGGCTTGAATTCCCGCTCCCGCCCCAGAATCCGATCCCGCAATGGTCATCGCCTTAAATACGGTGCGCATGGGGACCCATCCTAGCCCTTCCGGAGTGGAGAGGGAAGAGTGTGAAGGTGGAGCGTTGGTTGCCGCGTTTTAGGAGGGGTCGTGAGATGAGTGGGCTGCTGTACGCTCAATAAAGCCCTTCAGTGCAGCAAAGTAGGCCTCCCCCCCCACCATGAAGGTGTTGTTGTGATCGGCGCCGCGGATTCGAAAAAATTCCTTGGGTTCCGGCGCCGCTTCAAATACTTTTCTTCCCTGCTCAAACGGAACAATGTCATCCTGATCACCATGCAACACCAGAACCGGTTGGCGTACCTCTTTGATTTGTCCCAAAATATCGTAGCGGGTTTTTAAAAAGGGACCCAGCGGTAGAAAGGGAAAGACGATTTTAGCCATCTCACGGATCGAAGCGAAAGGAGTCTCGAGAATCAGAGCCGAGGCGTCCTGCTGGACCGCAAGATGTGTCGCAATGGCGGCGCCTACGGACCGGCCAAAGATAACGATGCGATGGGCGTCAATCTTTTTTTGCATTCGTAAATAGAAGTAAGCGGCCGTGGCGTCCCTGTAGGTCCCTTCCTCCGAAATCCGTCCTTCACTTCGCCCATAGCCGCGGTAATCGATGATAAAAACGTTGACTTTAACCTTGTCATGGATCAGTTTTATGTTTTGCAATCGGTGGCTGATATTGCCGGCATTGCCGTGAAACCAGAGAAGCGTCCGGTCTCCGTTCTCGAAGGGAATGAACCAGCCGTTTAGCTTGACCTTATCGTCGGTCGTGAAATAGACGTCTTCATAGGTCAATCCCACGTCTTTTGGGGTCGCGTCTATGGCGGACGTAGGATAAAAGATCAAGGAGTTCTCCATTCGACAGCTCCAAAGCCACAAACTGCTGCAAAAAAGGAGGCCGAGGGTAAAGGCCGGCCGAATCAGGACCATCGTGTATCTTGAATGGAAATCAAACTGGGAATTAGTGTTTCATTCGGAAATGATTCGCACCATTCAGGGGAACGAGCTCCTGTCTTCCCGGCTTCATTAAAATGTATCAGCCGCGGACAAAAAATCACTTTGAATCTTTGGGTTCCTAGAAATTTGAGTGGACTGTGACGTAAAGGACGGTTTAGTGTCTATGCTCACCTCTGAGCTTCCACTCCAGGCCGTCAATGATGCATTCCACGGCGGCGCGCAGAATGTCCTCCGCAACACCCACGGTGCCCCAGCTTTCCTGACCGTCGGTAAAAATTCCCAGGACGCGGACGGGGCCGCCGATACCCAGTTCGTCGATCTCTTCGGGTACTTCACCGTGATGCAGCAGTCGTACGTCAAATTCAATCAGTTGGACTTCGGAGAGTTGAGGATAGTGTTTTTCAAGCACCTTACGCATGGCGTTGTCGAGGGCATGGACGGGTCCCCGACCAACGCTCATCTCTTCCTCTTCCGTGCCAAAGATATCCATTTGGACAGAGGCTTCCGTTCGGCTCAAAGTCTGCTCCGAGTTCTGGAAGTCTACCTGGTCATCGATTTTGCAGCGGATCACGCGGAAGGGTTTGAGGTAGTCCTCTCGCTTTCGTATGGACATCAGTTCAAAAGAAGCCCAGGCCCCGTCTAAGCGAAAAAAATCTTCTTTGAGATTGTTTTTCATGGCTGCCTCCTTTGATTCTAGTCGATGATTATTATACTGCTCAGGAGGTGGGTTGGCCAGAGGAAAAATACCAGTATCTTGGGCAGTTACGAGCCAGTCGAGTAACTCCACCAAGTGCGTGAAATTCACCTTTTCCGGGGTGGGCAAATTTGGTATCATTTTAAGTTATGGAAAAGACTATCACCGGCGAACGGTTGCATACATTTTTTCTCAAATTAACGCGCCAGAGTTTCTGGGAACTGGGTATCAATGATACTTCCGTAACGGAGTATGTTGCCGATGTGCTAACCGATTTTGCACGTGCCGATAATCTGACAAAAATACGAACTCGACCGGAGAAGAAGCTGGAAAATGTGGTAGAACTTCTCGGAGAAAGCAAGAACGATGCGTTGGTGAATGAGCCGTCTCTATTGCAGGAAAGGGCCGTACGTAAACATGCCGGGGACTATGCCTTGTTCATGAGCGGGATCTTCCGGTCCTACGTTGAGAATCATGGGTTTCTTGACTACTATTTGAAAGAAGGGAGCCGCTCCTACTGGACGGTATCGGAGTTGGACCTCTCGTTATACCGGACAGGCTTTTTGCTCTACCAGGAACTTTCCAAGAAGTTTGAATACTTTTCCGGTGCCCTCGACTATATGCGCAAAGCTTATTTTGTACCCGAGCCGGGGAAGGATCCCTTTGCTGGCTTTTTAAAACAGATCGAGGGCTGGATGAGAGTCAACGTCACCGAAAATTGATCGTAAGCGGTCCCTTATTCGAGACCTTCCCGCGGTTGCCTGCTTTTTGTTTGAGCTTTTTAACCTGAGCCAAAATTAAACGAGTCGAGACCAAACAGTGAAAAAATTCTTTCTCGGGATCATCTTCGTTTCCCTCTCCCTACTCTTGTTTATTGGTTTCTTGATCGCCTACATCTACCATCCCTCGCAGGACCGTCCAGGCGTGGTGGAATTAAAAGTGGATCGAGGGGAACCTTTTTTCATGGTGGTGAAGCGTCTGAAGGAAAACGGCGTTATCAACAATGAGAAGCTATTTACTTTATGGGCCCGGATGTGGTCCCTGGACAAAAGGATTCACTGGGGAGTTTACCGGTTCGATCTCCCCATGGCCCCACGGAAAGTCCTGGATCAGATGGTTTTGGGTAGGGGGGTGTTTCACAGGATTACCGTGCCGGAGGGACTGACGCAAAAAGATATTGCCCGCCTCTTGGAAAAGGAAGGCCTGGTCACGAGTGCGAGCTTTCTCAAGACGGCTAAAAATCCCGAGATCCTCCCCAAACTCGGCATAAAAGCAGATCATGTGGAAGGCTACCTTTTTCCGGATACGTATTACTTTCCGCCATCGGCAACGGAAGAGGATATTTTGATGGCCATGGTGGAACGTTTTAGAGAGAGTTACTCACCCGTGATCGCGGAGCAGGCAGAGTTGTTGGGGCTGGATAGACACGAGGTGGTGACTTTAGCGTCGCTGGTGGAAAAAGAAGCCGGGGTTGAGGCTGAGCGACCGCTGGTGTCGGCGGTGTTTCACAACCGATTGCGGGGAAAAATCCCGCTGCAGAGTGACCCGACGGTGATTTATGGGTTGAAAGAGTTCACCGGTAATTTGACCCGCAAGGATCTCAGGAGACCCAGTCCCTACAACACCTATTTGATTCGTGGCTTGCCACCTGGACCCATCTGCAATCCCGGTCTGTCTTCACTGCAGGCTGCGGTGGCGCCGGCGGAGGTCCCTTACCTTTACTTTGTTTCAAAGAACGACGGTACCCATTTCTTTTCCAAAACCATCAGGGAACACAACAACGCAGTGAACCAATATCAGAAGTCTCGCCGCAAGTTTACAAGCCGGTAAATTCTCTTACCCCGGGGCTCGGACCATGGCGTTTCAAAACAGGGGCCGGGGATCCATCCTGCCAAATTGGTTATCCGATCATTGTGGATGAACCGGTCTTATTTTTTTGGGTCCGGCTCTCACTGTGCCCTTACGCTCCCGGTCATGTTATATAGGTCTTATGGCGGGTGGCTCACAAAACAGCCAGCAACGTCCTGAGGGCCTTGTCCACGAGCTCCAGCATCGACTTTGGTGGCACAGAGTTTGGGACTGGGCCTTGATGGTCTTGCCGCTGCTCTTTGCTTGCTTCTACACTCTATACTCGTTTCATACGTCCGGTTGGATAACGGCAGAGATAGCGATTTTTACATTATCGGGAACCGTGGGAATACTCCTAGCTCTGGCACTGCGCGTCGGATCGGAAAAGTTGCCTCTCGTCGAGGTTGCCCAATTCATCGACCATCGAGTTAGGGGTAAAGATCGTTTCGTGACGTTGACCACGATTGACTCGAGTCGCTTCTCCACCGCTTTGCTTCAACGTTTGCGTAGCGAGGCCGCTAGGTTGCTCCAGCGCCTCGATCTCAGGAGAGACTTTCCCTATCGCTTTAGAAAATCCTTTTTTGCTTCGATGCTGGTTTCCCTTGCTTTGGTTGGATTGTCCCAGGTTATGCTGAACTTGAATGTGTTTCGAAATTCCTTGAACACATCGCTGGCTGAGCTTTCAGCCGTGGCTCAGGAGCTGTCCCAGGATCCCCTGGCTGCGGAGTTGGGACATCAGCTGATGGAGCTCAAGTCCCGAATTGAAAACAAGGGGCTGCAGGACGCGGGCAACGAAAAGATGATAAACGAACTCCGCAGGCAAATGCGTTACCAATTGGCCGCCGGGGATGAGAGCGGAGATGGGCAGGGAGAGCTTCTTAGGCAAGCGGCACGTACCCTGCAAAATCTTGCGGAAAGCCGGGAGTCGGGAAAGAGGCCGAGAGTGGACTCACGGATGGCGAAGGGGGGTGAAGGCGGGGACACGGGTGACAAGGGTTCGAGACGAGATAAAAGGCAATCGGGGGACGAAACCACAAAGGGGAATAACCAGGGAGGAGAAGAATCCGACTTTCAGATCACGAAGCAGCAACCTGGAAAGAATGAACGGGAGAAGAGTCAACTGGGGGGAATGGAAATGCCCCGGGACGCGGCTGGTAAGAACGGGGGCAAGGGGGTGGGTCCTGGCAGGGAGTCCCAGGAAAAGGGGCCTGAGGAGAAAAATGAAAAGGAACTGGGCGGGAAGGTACCCGATCGCTTCTATAAGTCTGGCGAGGAAATGAAAGAAAGGATCGAAGGCGCGCGTTATGTTATTGTGGAACTTCCGGAAGGGGAAGAAGGACCCGGAGCTCCCGTGCGGGGCAAGGGTCGCCTCAACCGCCAAGGGCCAAAGGTTATCGTCCCCAACGTGCCGCTGCCCGCACGGGCGCGCCAGAGTGGCCCTTCGGAGAAGCAACAGATTCCCTTAGAATACCGTCGAATGCTACGCTAGGAAGCCAAAAGATGGAAACAGAGCAATTGCAAAAAATCTTCGCGAAGCTGGAATCGGAAGTGGGAAAGACCATCGTGGGTCATAACGACGTGATCCGTAAGGTGCTCATTGCCTTTTCATCCGGAGGCCATGTCCTATTGGAGGGCGTGCCGGGTTTGGGCAAAACCCTCCTGATAAAAACCCTCAGCCGTGCCCTGGGCCTTTCCTTCAAAAGAGTCCAGTTCACCCCGGACCTCATGCCCTCGGACATCATTGGAACTCAGGTCCTCAACGAGAGCAACGGGCGTAGGGAGTTCCAGTTTAAGCGGGGACCCATTTTTGCCCATGTCGTGCTGGCGGACGAGATAAACCGTGCCACACCGAAGACCCAGTCCGCTGTATTAGAGGCGATGGAAGAGCGGCAAGTGACGGTGTTTGGTGAGACCTTTGCTCTGGACTCTCCCTTTATGGTTCTGGCCACGCAAAATCCCATAGAGCTGGAGGGTACCTATCCACTTCCGGAGGCCCAGCTCGACCGGTTCTTTTTCAAACTCCTGGTGCATCCGCCTTCGCAGGATGAGTTGAAAGAGGTGTTGCGCCGAACCACGGGCACTGAACCTGGGGTGTCGAAACCGGTTTTATCCAACAAGCGCGTGGAATTGATCGGCGAGATGAAACAATTGCTGCGCCAGGTCCTTATTGCGCCTCCTCTGGAAGACTACGTGGTACAGTTGGTCCAGGCCACCCAACCCTTCAGCGATAATCGAGAGAGCCCTATTACGGAGGTGAGAGACTACCTGCGGTTTGGAGCCAGCCCTCGAGGCGCCCAATCCATTATCCTGGGAGCCAAGGGTAACGCTCTAGCGGAAGGAAGGGTCCATGTCAGCTTCGAGGATATTGAATCCGTGCTTTACCCATCGCTTCGCCACCGGTTAGTGCTGAATTTTCAAGCCGAGGCTGATAACGTCAATGCCGACAAAATTCTCGCGGCGGTGGTCAAGAAGATACGTCACCCTTAATATTTAAATTCCAGTTTGGGTCGCATATTTTTTTGAATACCTATGGGGATAGGTTATGGCTCAGAAAAAGGCGAAAAAAACCAAAAGCCCAGGAACCGGGCGCCGGCGAAGGAAACCGGCAGGAGCTTCAACTGGATTGACTCCCGATGAGCTTCGGTCGACAGCGGCACCCCCAGAGGTGGAGGCGATCCGGCGAGAAGTAGAAAGTTATGGGGGAAGCGTGCTGGGGACGTTCCGAGAACCCTATGCCGGGCAGTGGGTGATGCTGGCCACCCTCCCCATTGACCAGGTGGAACCCACACCCTATCAGCGCAATCTTTCCGACACCCATGTGCGTAAACTCGAAGGTGCCATTGGCGCGTTGGGCCGTTTCTTAGATCCGATTATCGCCGTGCAGGCGAAAACGGGTGCTCAGGGTAATGTCAGGTACTGGACACCCAATGGGCATCACCGTCTCTCGGCCATGCGCACCCTGGGGGCAAAGAGTATTTCCGCACTGCTGGTGCCGGAAGCCTCCATGGCCTATCAGATATTGGCCTTGAATACGGAAAAGGCCCACAATTTACGGGAAAAGGCGTTAGAGGTGATTCGGATGTACCGGGAGCTTGCGGATCTAGACGATGCGACGGAAACTGCTTACAGCCTCCAATTTGAAGAAGCGTCCCTCATTACCTTGGGACTTTGCTACGAGGAGAGACCGCGATTTAGCGGGGGGGCCTACAGTCCCATCCTGAGGCGTGTGGATCAGTTCCTCAACCGACCCCTCAAAAAGGCCCTCGAGGTCCGGGAAGAGAGAGGAAAAAGGCTGTTGGAATTGGACGACAAGGTGGTCAAGCAGGTGGATATTCTAAAAGCGCGGGGACTCACCAGTCCTTACTTGAAAACCTTTGTCGTGGCACGTATCAATCCGGTTCGATTCCGTCCCAAGGGCAGCGACCCTCTGAGTTTTGATGATGCGCTGTCCCGGATGGATAAGGCGTTGGATAAATTTAATCCGGACAAGATCAAAGTCGAAGACCTCGCCCGCTCCGGCGGTGCCCCTGATGAAGCGGCTTGAGGCCGGTTCGCCCGTCTGTTACCGGAACCGTAACATTCTTTCAGACGGGTTTTTGCCCCAATAACTGTGCCCGAAACGACTCTTTCCCACTGTCAGAAAACTTTCCCTCCCGATAACACAGGATGCGATAGTCTTTGAACAGAGTAAGGAGTTCATTGTGTTGGAGTAAAAAGGCAGGGTTTCTGGGATGCCCAAGGTTTTGTTGATCGATCAGATAGGTGTCAAAAATGACATAGCCCCCGGGTTCGAGGGCCTTTTTTATTTGTGGAATTAAAAGACGGTCTAAAAAATTGACATTCAAGATAAGACCGTAGGCCGAATCCGGGAACGGAAAACGAGCCAGATCCGCCTCTATCCAATTCAACGAGAGTCCCATGACGGTGGCCCTTGCCTTACCCTGCCTCAGTCCCTCTGTAGAAATATCGATCGCATCAACGGTAAATCCCATCCTGGCGAGGAAAAGCGCGTTTCGTCCCCTTCCAGTAGCAACGTCCAGGGAGCGACCGGGCGGGATCACCCAGCTGCTCCCGGAAAAGATCATTTGCAAAAAATCTGCGGGTTCGCCAGGTGCTTTCTTTCCCTCGTACCTGGCATCCCATTTCACTTTATCGGCCGTCCCCATTTTCAAAAAAATTATCACGAAGGGAAGACAAACCTCAATCGGAACGGTCCAAACACAGGGGTATGTCATCGAAGCGGGCGAGCAATCAGGAAAGCTCAGAAAAAACACCTCCTGCGAAGCGGTTGGCGCGTGGGCCCGCCCGTTCGACTGAGCTCAAGGCAAAGTGCTCCCGGGGGCCTTGACTAATGGCTTGTCACACTGCAAGGATTCAATAAATAGCAAAGGCCTCGATATTGGAATTCTTACCGCCGAAGCCGACAACTCTATAGGATTGTGTTACCCGGATTTTTCACTGCCGAGTTTGTCCGTCGTTTGGAGTCTCTCCGTGTCCAGATGCGCCGGGAAATTTTGGGGGGCCGTCCTGGTGGCTACTCGTCGCCCCGTCGAGGAACGAGCCTGGAATTTGCCGATTACCGGAAGTATTCACCCGGCGATGATCTCCGCTATCTCGACTGGGGAATCTTCGCCCGCAGCGATCGTCTCTACGTCAAACTGTTCAAGGAAGAGGTGGATTTATTCGTCTATCTCTTCGTGGATGCCAGCGGTTCCATGGCTTTTCCTTCCGCCAGGGAGAAGTTTACTCCGGCCTGCGAGTTAGCCCTTGCTCTCGCCTACGTTGTGCTCGCCAATCAAGATCATGTAAAGCTTCACTTTCTAGAAGGAAACCCGACCACGCCGGCTTCGCCGTTTTATCGGGGTCGCCACCGGATCATGGACTGTGCCGACTATTTTGCATCCCGAGAGCCGTCCGGACTCCTAGACTTTGCACACACGTTGGGAGATCATCTCAAACGAATCAGGCGTCCCGGGAAAGCCATTGTGGTTTCCGATTTCATGATGCCAACGGAATCGTACCAGCGGGGTTTGAATTTATTGCGGGCCTGTAATCTCGATGTCTTTGCGATTCAGGTCTTGAGCCCAGAGGAAATGGATCCGCCTTTTCCTCGGGGGAGGCTCGCGCTGGTGGATAAGGAAAGTGAAACGGAATGGTCCCTTGATTGGAGCAGTGCCACGCGAGAGCTTTATCGCGATCGCTTGGCGGGTCACAACCGGCAGTTTAGGAGTTTCTGCCATCAGGGGGGAATGCCCACATCACTCTATAAAACAGATCAGCCGCCTGGCGAGTTCGTGCTTCGAGCCTTACCTTCCATGGGGCTGTTTAAGTAAATGTCATGGAGTTTCTCAATCCCTCCGGGCTCTATGCTCTGACACTGTTACCTCTGCTGTTCCTGCCTTACCTCATCAGGAGAAGGCATCGCGTCGTATTTTCCAGTCTTCTACTCCTCAAAGAGTTCACCGGCCGGTCCAGTTCAAACTGGACACGGATCCGTCTTCCGGTGTTGTTCTTTCTCCAGTTATTGATTCTGCTTCTTTTGGCATTTGGCATGGGAAATCCCGTCCTTACCGCCACCTCGCCGAAAAAGATTGCTGTGATCATGGACAACTCGGCGAGCATGCAGGCGAGGGAAGAAGGAAGGAGCAGGTTCGAGCTGGCCGGAGAGAAGGTCATGGAGTTGTTGGAGCGGTTGGGACCGGATGCGAAAGTTGACATGTATATTACGGTACCGCGATTAAAATCGGTGGGGCGAGACCTCACAACGCAAGGGGCAAAGGCGCTCGTGAAATCTGCGAGACCCTACGATGTAGCGGAATCCAGTAAGGCCTATGAACGGTTCTTGGCCGATCAGATGGGAAATGACCTTTATGATCGGACCTATTTTTTTACCGACTACACCCTGAGGAAACGGCTGGGGCGAGTTGAAATTGTGACACTGGGTAGCCCACGGGGAAACATGGCCATGACTTCGTTTGTGCTCCATCGATCCTTTTCCACCGAACGAGTCAGGGCCGTGATGCGGATAACCAATTTTGGTTCCAAAACACGGACGGTTAAACTCGCCCTCAAGGGTGAAGGAAAACGTCTTGCTGTCGAGAGTCAGACCGTTCCACCGCAAGAAACCGCTACGGTCGTCATCGAAGGGCTTCCGTACCGGTCATTCTACGAGGTCCGGCTTATGGTGAATGACGCTTTCCCTCTGGATAACGTGCGCTATGGCATGCTACCGCGTCTCGATGGTAACTCCATACTGGCGATCTCCCCGCGGGGTGCTGTATTCGAGAGCCTCAAGACCATTCCGGGCTTGAAGGTTAAAGTGGTTCCACCCCGTGGCTATCAGGAAAGTCACGGGGAAGGACAGGGCCTTGAGATCTTCCATTATTCGGCGCCCCGGGTTTTGCCCGAAAACGACACCCTTTTTATACTGCCACCGGAAAACAATCCCCTGGTTACGCTTGGAAAGTCGGTAATCCGGCCAGCCATTACGGACTGGCGTGAGCCGCACCCCCTAACCCGGTACGTGAAGTTTTCACTCTTTCAACCTTCCTACGGGCGGCTGTTGGTTCCGCCCATGACCGGAAACCATATTATCGAGGGACCGGAGGGACCCTTGGCGGTGGTGATTAAACGGAACGGATTTCGTTATCTGGTGTTGGGTTTTGATCCATTTCCCTACCTCGGCAGATCCAATTTACCCATGTCCGTGTTTACCTTAAACGTTTTGAACTGGTTTTTTGGAGGAAACGGAGCTTTCACAACGCTCACGGGTGAACCCTTGAGGCTCCCGGGCCACCCGCGTGCAACGCTACGGGGCCCCGAGGGAGTGCGAGTCGAGACAGACGAGGGAAGCACTCGGTTCACGGATACTTTTTATCAGGGCATCTATCGGCTGGGAGAAGGACAAAACGAGCAGTTGAGGGCTGTAAACTTCGATGATGCGAGGGAGTCGAATTTAGCGGAATCCCGTGAACTCAAGATGGTTTCAGCAGAGAAGGGCCAAAAGACGCCGGCCTCGGGATTTTCTCTATGGCCCTACCTCGTCTGGACCTCCCTGATTTTCTTGTTGTTGGAATGGTTTTTAAACCCCGCTGGAGCTGCTCAATCCGTTTCCGTGGCTAGGAGCATGTCGGAGGGTGGAAAATGACTGAATGGTTCCATCAACTCCACTTCGCCCGACCCTTTCTCCTCCTCATGTTGCTCTTGATTCCGGTCTTCTGGTTTAGGTGGAGGCTACGGTCACCCATCGTCATCGTGATGCGCTCACTGATTTTCGCCCTGTTGGTCCTTACGCTGTCGGACCCGGCACATGTCATGGAGGCAACAGCTGTCGTCCGAGCGGAAATACGAACCTTCGCATTTGATCTTTCCAATAGTATTCCCCAGGCCATGCGCCAATGGATGGAAGAGGTGACGAGCAACCGTCTGTCACCTGGGATAAAGGATCGGAAAGTTGTCTTTGGTGGTCAATTCGAAGTGGTTGAGGAGTGGAAGGATTGGTTAAACGGTAAGAAGTCGCTGGAGCCCATCAAGCCGGACCGCACAGATCTGACAAGTCTCCTTGACAACCTCGCGAAAGATTCCCGGGGTTCGCAATCCCTTTACTTGTTGACGGATGGTTGGGAAACGAAGGGGAGCGCGGAGGATATCATCCCGTCTCTTTCGGCCTCGTCCCTGAAGGTATTCCCTTTGCTGCCGGAAGATCCTCCGGAAGTAGCCAATGTCCGGATCAAGAGAATTGTCGCGCCCCGGTCGGCGGAAGGAGGAGAACAAGCCGAGCTGAGGGTTACCGTGGACAATCAAAACATAAAGGACGTCCTTGGTAAGGTAATCCTAAAACGTAACGGGAAGGTCGAAAAACTCACCTCGGTGGAAGTCAAACCGGGGAGTCAGATCGTTTCTTTAAAAGTTGCGCTTCCAGATCAGGGTCTGACCTCGTTCGAGGTTGAATTCGTTGCCCAGATCAAGCGGGAGGATCTTTTTCTGCATGACAATTCGGCAACGGCGTGGATTGCAACCTCGCCAGGGGAGAAGATTCTGCTGGTAAACGGTCAGAAGGAAAAAGGAAAGATCCTAGGGGAAATTCTCAAGCGAGTGGGTTTTCATGTGACGTCGGTAATCGGCGACTCGTTGTTACCGGAGCCGAGGGACTTCAAAGCTGTGGTCCTAAACGAGGTACCCCGCACGGCTTTTTCCACGAGTTATCTGAACTCCCTGTCGGAATACGTTAATCGGGGGGGATCCCTTGTGATGTTAGGCGGGGAAGAGAGCTTCGGGCCGGGGGGATACCAGGGAAGCTCCGTTGAGGCCATGCTGCCCGTCCATCTTAAGGAGCCCGTGGTGGAGAAAAAGACGCGTGCTATTGTCCTGGTCATTGATAAATCCGGAAGCATGCGGGGGGACAAAAAACTAGTGTATGCAAAGGAGGCCGCAAAGACCCTTGCCACGACCCTTAAAGAGCATGACCTTATTGGAGTTGTGGGGTTTGATGTCTCGCCCTTCGTGGTCATTCCTTTGGCTACGTTGGATCGATTGCGTGGCGTGTTTGCCGATCAGGTGGATCGTATCAAAGCAGGGGGACGAACCTTTCTCTATCCGGCAATTGTAGAGGCCCGAAATCAGCTGGAACAGAAGACGGCTACTTCCAAGCACATCATTATCCTGAGCGACGGGGAGACGGGAGGCACCGGTAGTGATTACATTGACCTGGTCACCGCGATGCGTCGAAGCTCGGGAATCAAGGTCTCCACTATCGCCATTGGGGACCAGGCGAATATCCCGTTACTGCGGCGCATCGCGCAGTATGGCGGGGGGCTGTACCACCACACCTACGATCCGCGGACGTTGCCGCAGATTGTGTTGAGCAAGATCCAGGAGAAACCGGCGAAAGACCCGCCGGTTAAAAGGGATCGAATCCCTGTCCTGAACAACGAGTCGCTCGTTTTGCGCCAATTTCCCTTTCAACCCTTACCTCGGTTAAAAGGGTATGTGGAATCGGAAATCAAGCAGGGAGCGTCTTTGGATGTAAAAGTCACGGACGGTAGTCAGGAGGTTCCCCTCATGGCCTCGTGGAAATACAAGAGGGGTAAAGTGGTTGCGTTTACCGCGGACCTTCACGGGCGTTGGACAAAGCACTGGATCCCGTGGTCGGGTCTAGAGGAATATTGGCGTAGAACCTTTCGCTGGCTCGTGCCCTTGAAACGGCCGTTACCGCCCCACGAGGTGCGGATTAATTCCCACGGTAGTAAATCTCTCTTGGATTTGTTCCTCTACGGTGAGACGGGGAAAACGGCAGTCATTCGTTACTCCTATGAAGGCAATGGCGGTCAAGGTAGAGGGGAACTCGCGAGGGTCTCACCGGGCCACTATCGGACTGTGCTGCCTTTTGCCGCTCAAGGCGACTACCGCATTCAGCTATCCTTACGATCGGGGAAAGAAGAACGCTCCTTTCCTCTCCTAGGCTTTACACTTCCCTTCGACGCGAAAGCCGAGGTCCCGCGGGATAGTTTCAATGTTCCGTTGCTGCAGAGTCTGGCTGAAAGGACCGGCGGATCGATTAATCCCCAACCGGAGGAGCGGGAGGCGACAGTGGCGCAAAGTCAAACCTTCCAATCCTGGCGTACCATTCCGCTACTCCTGGCCATCCTTTTGTTCTTGCTTGAGACGATTCTCAGCAGATGGCTTCCCTTGTGGGTCGACCGCCGTATGTCATTGGAAACGGGAGCTCCTAGATTCTAAGGTCCATTTATATTCCTTCAGTCGATATGGTAAAAAAGTTTTATGGAAAAATCTTTAAATCGCATCTTATTTGATCTTGGAGCCCGGCTGGGATCGTTGGAAGGCTACCTCTATGCCGAAAAGCAAGTGGAGAAAAAATATCTAACGGGGTGGCTGCAAAACATTGACAACCAGTTCACCGAACTTCCCAGAGAAACTCAGGACGAGCTTCGCAGCGATTTCGTGGAGGTCTTGAAAAAAGTAGCAGCTTTGCTCGAACGCAGTTTTGGAGCGGTAGATCCAGACACCGTCAAATGTAAGGCCATCGTCTCCCGGCTTGGAGGAGGTTAACTGATGAAGAGGGTGTTAATTGAAATGATCAATGATGAGATCACCGGTGGTAGCAATGCTGAGATTGGGCTGAAGCTTGGGGATCTGATTACCCAAAGCCTCCGATGGTGGCAGAGTCACCTGGGGGATAAGGATCGTATTGGGCCCGGTCAATGGCGTGTGGAGTCCATTGAGGTGAAAGAGATCCCAGCGCCCAAGTAGTCACGGCACAACTTGAACTCAGTTTTTTCTTTGCCTAAGATGATCGGGACTGGTTGTCCGCCATGATCTTAACAAAACGACAAAAAGAGATTCTGGATTATGTAACCCATTACACCGGGCGAAACGGTTATGCGCCAACCCTAGCGGAAATCGGGACTCGTTTTGGACTGACTTCCCTGGCGACGGTGCACAAGCATCTCACGAATCTGGAAGAAAAGCGGTTAATCCGGAGATATCGAAATCGTAGCCGTGCAGTGGAACTGGTTGGTGATCAGCGGCGAAAAAAGGACTCTGTGGAAGTGTCACTCCTGGGAATGGTCGCGGCGGGCGCGCCCATCGAAGCCGTGGAGATGGCCGATAGCCTTGCAGTCCCACGGGAGTTGATCCGAGGTGAGGATGTTTTCTTGCTCAAGGTCAAGGGTGATTCCATGATCGACGAGCAAATTCTGGACGGCGATCTGATTCTGGTTCAGGCTCGTTCCGACGCTGAGAACGGTCAGACCGTGGTGGCGTTGGTGGACGGCGGTTCTACAGTAAAAAAGTTCTATCGTGAGGCCGATGGCCGGATCCGATTGCAACCTGCCAATGAGAGAGTGGAACCCATCTGGGTAACCGAAGGCCGGGTAGAGATCCGTGGTGTGGTAGTGGCGGTCATTAGAAAGTATTGAGCCGCAGACAACGCTGAAGAGTTGTCCTGTGGGGTAATCTTCCTGTTTGCGTGTGGGCACAAAAGGTGTGCCCGTCCCCTGATCCTTCTCTCGGGTGTAAAAAAAGATGCCACCAAACAAACTCATTGATGAGACCAGTCCCTATCTATTGCAGCATGCGAACAACCCCGTGCAATGGTACCCCTGGGGGGAGGAGGCCTTGGAGCGAGCGAGAGTGGAAAATAAACCCATTCTGCTCAGCATCGGTTATTCCGCCTGTCATTGGTGCCATGTCATGGAACATGAATCCTTCGAGAACGAACAAATCGCCGCGTTAATGAATGAACAATTCATCAATATCAAGGTGGATCGTGAGGAAAGACCGGATCTGGATGAGATATACATGAATGCGGTGCAAATGCTCACGGGGCGAGGGGGGTGGCCTATGACCATGTTCCTCACGCCGGAAGGAAAGCCATTCTATGGCGGGACCTACTTCCCGCCGGAGGACCGGCATGGCGTTCCAGGGTTTCCCAAGGTGTTAAATGCCGTGGCCCAGGCTTATCGGGAGCGGCCCGAGGAGGTGGCCAAGAGTGTCCAACGGATCATCGATGGGTTGGACCGGCTCAACACTCTGGTCGCCGACGATAGCCCGCTATCGTTTGACGCGGTGCTCAAAAGCGCCGAGGCGCTGTCCCAGTCCTATGACCACGAACATGGAGGTCTTGGGCGGGCTCCCAAATTTCCCAACGTGGGAGTCATGGAGCTGTTTCTCCGACACTACAAGCACAGCGGCGAAAACCGGTTCCTGGACATGGTCGTTCATACCCTAACCTGTATGGCCCAGGGGGGAATCTATGACCATCTGGGAGGTGGATTCCATCGTTATTCCGTGGATGAAAGATGGTTGGTGCCTCATTTCGAGAAGATGCTCTATGACAACGCCCAGTTGTTAGGCATCTATGCAGATGCTTTCCGAGTGCTCCAAGAACCGCTGTTTAAAAAGGTGGTGGAGGAAACGCTGGAATATCTCACGCGAGAAATGTTTCATCCGGCCGGCGGATTCTATGCCACTCAGGATGCCGATAGTGAAGGGGAGGAAGGTAAATTCTTCGTCTGGGAGAGAAAAGAGGTCATGGATCTCCTCGGGGAGGAGGAAGGCCAGGTCTTTTGCCGGTTCTATGATGTTGGTGAGGTGGGAAACTTCGAAGGAAAGAATATTCTTCACCCGATTCTCACTCTGGAGCAGGCGGAGAAGTTTTTCAAAAAAGATGCCGATGGGATCCAAAGGGAGCTCGATGGGTGCAGGGCGAAACTCTTTAAAGTGCGTGAAAAACGGGTGAAGCCGTTCCGGGATGAAAAGATTATAACCTCATGGAACGGCCTGATGTTGTCTGGCTTGGCGGCAGCTTCGAAGATCACGGACCCATCGAAGATCCAGGGGACCGTTCAGAAGACCCTTGATTTCTTTTACGATCAAATGTTTGAGGGAGAATTTCTGCTTCATACCTACAAGGATGGTAAGGCCAAGCTCCGCGGTTACCTCGATGATTATGCTTTTTTCGGGGTTGGGCTTTTGGATCTGTACGAGGTGCTCTACGAGGAGTCCTTGTTGCAGAGGGCGCAACAGCTGGCGGAGGTCATGGTCCAGGAATTCTGGGACTCGGATAACGGAGGATTTTTTTACACGGGCCGCTCTCACGAGCGACTTATCAGCCGTACAAAACCCGCCTTCGATGCTTCGGTGCCCTCAGGGAACTCTGTGGCTACCCAATTCCTGCTTCGGCTCTACCATTTCACCGGCAAAGAGGATTATTTGAAAAAGACCGAGCGGGTCCTCCGTCTTTACCATGCCGGGATGGAAACGCATCCCTTTGGTCTCACCGCGATGTTGTGCGCATTGGATTTCTACATTGAGGGACCCAAGGAGGTGGTTTTCGTGGGAGATCAATCAGACGGAGCCATGCAGGATCTCCTCCGGAAGTTTCAGGCCTTGTATCTGCCCAACAAGACGCTTCAAGTGGTGAAGCCAGGAAGCCCCCTGGGGGGCATTTCCCCCTTGCTAGAGGGAAAGACTCAGAAGGACGGCAAACCCACGGTTTATGTCTGCCAGCACTCCACCTGTTCACAGCCCGTGACGGAATGGGATGATCTGAAGCAATTACTGACAAGTTAACGGCCAACGCCTCATTCACTCGCGGCTGGTTCCACGGCCTCACGGAGGGCCGGTTTTCAAATCTTCTCTGCCGCTGAGGGTGACATTTCGCCTTTGCAAAGGCGTTGAATATGGGACAGTTTCGCCTCCATGGGGCGCAAGCGGCGGTTTCTTGACAACCAGCGGGGAAAATGTTTTGGTTGCCTTCTCCGCCCGGCGCCTTCACTGATGGCGCTGTGGGCGGAGATTTTTTGTCGGGAAAGATCAAATTTGACAGGAGAGTTTCATGGCTAAGATGTTTGTTGCGGGGGAGCTTAGGGATTCCAAAAGCGGCGAGGTCACCGAGATCCGAAACCCGGCCACCGGTGAAGTGGTCGACACCGTGCCCAAAGGCAACGCCGACGATGTGCGTGATGCAGTTGCGGCAGCCGATGAGGCTTTAAAGGTCTGGTCGAGGACGGCTCCCGCCAAGCGCGGCGAGCTCATGCAAGAGGCCGTTCGCCTGATCAGGGAAAACGAAAAAGAACTCAGCACGACACTGACCAAAGAGCAGGGCAAACCGATTCGGGAGTCCATCCTGGAAATCCGGCGATTTGCCCACACTCTGGAGCACTATGCCGGCATGGCAAAGACCTTACGGGGAGGTTATGTCAATCTGGATGACGGCCGGTATGGTTTCATTTTGAAAAAGCCGATGGGGGTCGTCGGAGCGATCGTCCCGTGGAACTTCCCGGTGTCCCTGATGGGCAACAAAATAGGCCCGGCGCTATTGGCTGGCAATACGATGGTCATCAAGCCGGCGGGCACGACTCCCTTGACCGCAAGTCGGTGCGTTGAGCTGATCCATCAAGCCGGTTTAGCCAAGGGCGTGATCAATATCATTACCGGTCCCGGGGGGGTCGTGGGAGAGGAGATCCTGCAAAATTCGAAGATTAGAAAGATTGGATTCACCGGTGAGACGGGCACCGGCAAACATGTAATGGAAGTAGCTTCCAAGGAGGTCAAGAGGGTGACTCTTGAATTGGGCGGGAGTGATCCCATGATCGTGTGTGACGATGCGGATCTCGACCGGGCGGTCAGCGCCGCTTCCGTGGGGCGCTTCTTCAACTGCGGTCAGGCCTGCCTGGCCGTGAAGCGGCTTTATTTGTTCGAGAAGATTGCTGATACCTTCATGGAGCGATTAACGGAGAAGGTCAATAAGTTACGCATCGGTAACGGACTCAAACGAGAGACGCTTCTGGGACCCCTTCATACCAAGGGACAGCGGGAGGAAGTGGAGGAGATGGTTGAGGAAGCCGTCAAGCGGGGAGCGAAGGTCCTAACGGGAAGAAACCGTCCGAAGGGGCCGGAATACGACCAGGGATATTTTCTTCAGCCGACGCTGCTGGCGGACGTGGACCCGGACGCCCGCATCGTTGTGGAAGAGTGCTTTGGGCCAGCATTGCCCATTCTCCGAGTCAAGGATCTCGACCATGCCATTGCTCAGGCAAACCGCTCGGTCTTCGGCCTTGGATCGTCGGTGTGGACCAGGGATATCGACAAGGCCATGAAGGCAGCGGAGCGCATTGATGCCGGATACACCTGGGTCAATTCCGCCCAGATTATCTATGATGAGCTTCCCTTCGGAGGGGTCAAGCAAAGCGGTCTGGGTAAAGAGCACGGAAACGAGGCCATCGATTATTACACAGAGGCAAAGTCAGTCGTGGTGGCTACGGAGAAAACCTCTGAGGTGGTCGGGGGAGAATAAAAACTTGCGGGCTAAACGATGAAATTAGCTTTGCCTGCTAGCTACAACGCCGCCACCACGTTCGTGGATGATAACATCAAGCACGGACGTGGCAATAGGATCGCCATTCATTACCAGGATCAGCAAGTCACCTACCAAGACCTGTTCCGAAGAGTCAATCAGACCGGAAACGCCATAAAAGAACTCGGTGTGAGTGCTGGTGACAGGGTGCTCCTCGCTCTGCCTGATAGCCCAGCATTTGCGTATGGATTTTTCGGCGCCATCAAGGTCGGAGCCGTTCCCATACCCGTCAATCCATGGATGAAGGGCGAAGACTACGAGTACTTGCTTCAGGACAGCAGCGCGCCCCTGATGATCGTGCATGAGACCACGTTGCCGGAACTGGAGAGAGTCTGGGATCGTCCTGCTCATTTGAAGAATGTGCTGGTGGTGGGAACACCAAGGGGACGCGCCCTTAACTATGACTCGGTGGTGAGCGAGAGGTCAACGGAGTTAACGGCGGCCCCCACCCATAAAGACGATATTGCCATGTGGCTTTACACCTCGGGGAGTACCGGCTCGCCAAAGGGAGCGGTGCATCGCCACCGAGACATGGTTATCATCACGGACCTCTTCGTGAAGCCCGTTCTGGGAATGACGGAAAACGATATTTGTTTTTCGGCTTCCAAGCTCTTTTTTGCTTATGGCTTGGGGAATTCCTTGTATTTTCCCTTTCGCTTTGGTGCGTCTACGGTGCTCTGGCCGGATCGACCCGATCCGGAACAGATCCTACAAGTCATAGAAAAATACCGACCGACCTTTTTCTTCTCCGTGCCGACGCTTTATAGCCGGCTGCTTCGAGTAGAGAAGGAGTACGATCTCAAGTCGTTGAGGATCTGTCTTTCCTCCGGGGAACCCTTGCCGCCGGCTCTCTTTCAACAGTGGAAAGAAAAATTCGGCCAAGAACTTTTAGATGTGGTGGGCTCGACGGAGGCCACTCATGATTTTCTGGCAAACCGGCCGGGCAAAGCAAAGCCCGGGAGCAGCGGTCAGGTTACACCGGCCTTTGAGGCCAAGATCATCGATGATGAGGGTAATGAAGTCCCGGTGGGTGAACTGGGACACCTCATGGTGAAAGGGGAGGCCACGGCACCTTACTATTGGAACAAAGAAGAGCAAACCAATAGGACCATGCAAGGGGAATGGCTGAAAACCGGGGATACTTACTTTCGAGACGAGGAAGGTTACTTCTGGTACTGCGGTCGCTCCGACGACATGTTGAAGGTCGGAGGTCTGTGGGTGTCACCCATCGAAGTGGAAAATACCCTCATGGAGCATTCGGCGGTGCTAGAGGCCGCGGTGACAGGAGAGGCGGATCGGGATGGATTGATCAAGCCAAAAGCCTTTGTGTTGTTGAAGGGAGAATACCAGGCGAGCGAAAAGTTGAAAGAAGAACTGCAAAACCTCGTTAAAAGTAAACTAGCTCCCTACAAGTACCCGCGCTGGCTTGAGTTTGTGGAGGAGCTGCCCAAGACGGTGACGGGAAAAATTCAACGGTTCAAACTACGAGCAAAACCACAGTCCTGACAAGTTGAGGTTAACGAGATGAGCGTCGACGAACTCAAAGAGAAACTCGCCTATTCATGCAATATTCTGGCTATCGAAGGACACTGGGATCAGATCCTGGGTCACGTCTCAGCGCGGATTCCGGGGGAGCAGGCCTTTTTGATGAAACCCCATAGTTTCGGCTTCGAGGAGATTCGGCCTTACCATGTGATCGTGTGCAACCTCGAAGGGGAGAAAATCCGAGGCGACTATGAACGCCATTCCGAGGTGTTCATCCATTCGGAAATTTACAAGGCAAGGCCCGATGTCAACTGCGTCGTTCACAGCCACCCTCCCTACGCCATCGCCTTTGGTTCGCTGCGCCAGCCCCTACGGCCAATCAGCCATGAAGGGGTCATCTTCCATGACAACCTTCCCTTGTTTGATTACACGACGGCTCTGATCCGCACCTCAGAGCTGGGAGCCAAGGTGGCGGAATGTCTCAAGAACAATCGGGGCCTGTTGATGAAAAACCACGGCTCCACGGTGGTGGGAGAATCCATTGAACAGGCCACGCTTTATGCGATTTTTCTTGAGAAAGCAGCGCGTATTCAGCTATCCGCCATGGCCGCAGGGGAGCCCACTTGGAGCAGCGACGAAGAGGCAAAGCTCAAGTTTGAGCAGATCTACCACGCACGGCGGTTAGGCAACATGTGGGATTATTTTGTCCGTCGCGCCAAGAGAGCCTCCATCGATTAGGCCCCCACGGAAACTGGAAAAAATCTCACTAGAGAGAATTTTGCATGGCTGAAAGACTCCACCTGACACTGGCCACCGGAGATTACGAAAGCGTAAGGGCAATCAAGGAAGGAACGGTGGCGCCGGACGGGATTGAGCTGACCGTTCTCACGGATATGGATTCATCCACGCGGCATTGGAGAATGGCGCGAAACCGCGAGTTCGATGTCTGTGAGTTCTCTTGGTCTAACTACCTGCTGGAACATGACAAGGGGACGGACCTAACGGCGATTCCCGTCTTTCTTCATCGGAGGTTTCGCCATGGATTTATTTTCATCAATGCCAGCAAGGGCATCAAAAAGCCTACGGATCTGATTGGCCGCGATGTGGGGCTAAAGAACTTTCAAGCCACGGCCTTGCTCTGGATCCGTGGCATTTTAGAGGACGAATTCGATGTGCCTTTCACCAAAATTCATTGGAAAGCAGAAAGGGAAGAAGAGATTGCCTTCACGCCTCCTCCCGGTTTAAGCCTCGAACGCGTGCCCAACGGAAAGCGAGTTGAAGATATGCTGGCGGAGGGCGAACTGGATGGTCTCATCCACCCAGATATCCCTTATCTCGTTTTAGATAAGGACCCGAGAATCAAACGCCTGTTCGATAACCACAAAGAACTCGAAATCGACTATTACCGTAGAACGGGTATCTTTCCGGTCATGCATACCACAGTGATCAAACAAAGCATCGTCGACCGTCATCCTTGGGTGCCCATGAATCTTCTTGTGGCATTTGAAAAGGCAAAGCGAATTGCCTACGAGAGGATGGAAAATCCAAGAAGAGTGCCGCTCGCCTGGTTTCGGGACACCCTGGAAGAGCAGGAAGAGATTTTGGGTAGGGACCCTTGGGTTTACGGTCTCAATGACACCAATCGGAAAAACATAGCGACCTTGATTCGCTACTCTGTTCGCCAAGGGCTGATTTCTCGCGAGCTCACCGTGGACGAGCTCTTTCATGAAACCACACGCGGGGAGCAGTGGACACTGCCCGTCACCCGGGGTTAAAAAAACATTTGACCCTTCTTCATCGCAACTGTCTTACAGGATCGTTACTCGGCTCGTAAATTTCGCCTTGGGAGGATCGTATGGCGGAAAAACTCCGTTTGACTTTAGCCACCGGCGATTATGAAATCGTCCGGGCGATCAAAGAAGGAACCGTTCAGCCGGACGGGATGGAACTCACGGTCCTCACCGACATGGATTCCGGCACGCGCCATGACCGAATGGTCCGCAACCGTGAGTTTGACGTTTGCGAGCTCTCGGGTTCTTCAACTCTCATGGCGATGGACCGTGGCTACGACTTGGTTGCGATCCCGGTCTTTTTACACCGGCGGTTTCGCCACGGTTTTATCTTTATAAACGCGAACAAGGGAATCAAACAGCCCACGGACTTAATCGGTAGGGACATAGGGTTGGGAACCTTTCAGAGCTCAGCCCTCCTTTGGATCCGCGGAATTCTGGAAGACGAATTCCACGTCCCGCACAAAAAGATCCACTGGAAGGTGCAAAACGAGGAAGAACTTCCCTTCACCCCGCCGTCTGATCTAGATCTTGAGCGGACCCCCAACGGTAAAAACGTGGAGACCATGCTCGCGGTGGGAGAACTGGATGCGGTGATCGCTCCCAATCCCGTTCGACCATTTATTCGAAAAGATCCGCGCGTCAAGCGCCTTTTTGAGAACTATCATGATCTGGAAGTTGATTATTTCCAGCGCACCCAGATCTTCCCCATCATGCACATCACTGTGATCAAGCAACAGATCGTCGAGCGATACCCCTGGGTGCCCATGAATCTATTAGTCGCATTTGAGCGTGCGAAGTCCGTGGCCTACCAGAAAATGAAAAATCCCCGCCGGGTACCGCTGGCATGGTTTCAATATACGCAGGAGAAGCAGGAAGAGCTCATGGGAAATGACCCATGGGAATATGGTGTTACGGACTCAAATCGGAAAGTTCTGGGGACGATGATTCGATACGCGCATCATCAGGGTATCATCTCTCGCGAGCTCACCGTGGACGAGCTCTTTCATGAAACCACACGCGGGGAGCAGTGGACACTGCCGGTCACCCGGGGTTAGACTTTTACGAGTTACTCACCGTAAAAATTCGCGATACACTGAACAACGGTTTCCTGTTGCTTCCGGGAAAGCTCCGGGTACATCGGTATGGCCAGTGCCTGGGTGGAAACCAACTCGGACACCGGGAGGGCGCCCTTGCGGTATCCGAGGTATTCAAAACAAGGTTGGAGGTGGAGAGGGAGCGGGTAATATACCAAGGTTTGAATTCCCCTTTCGACGAGATGCTCCCGGAGTTCGTCCCGTCGCTCCGCGCGAATCACGTAATAGTTGTAAGTATGAGATCTTTTGGTGCCAGAGGATGGCAGATGGATTTGCTTGTTTTTCACGAGGCCGCTGGCGGAAAAAAGTTCACGATAGGTGCGCGCCCGGTCAATCCTCAGGTCGCACCATTGGTCAACGTGACGGAGCTTGACTTGGAGAATGGCCGCCTGAAGCGCGTCTAGACGTGAATTGATACCCACCGATTCGTGGTAATACTTTGTCCCCTGCCCGTGAACCCTTAGCTTTCTTATTTGATCTGCTAATCGTTGATCGTCCGTCGCTACCAGTCCCCCGTCACCAAATCCGCCCAGGGATTTCGTGGGGAAAAAGGAATAACAGCCGAGATCACCCATCGCTCCGGCGGACTTGAAGCCCCCCTTCGTTTGTTTGAATTTCGAGCCGAAGGCCTGAGCGACGTCCTCAATGACACGAAGATTGTATCGCTCCGCCAACATCTGAATTTCATCCATGTTGCAACATTGACCAAAGAGATGAACCGGTAGGATCGCCTTAACGCGATGCTGCTCACTCCGGGACTGCTGCCTCAACACCGTCTCAACCTGATGGCTGTCCAATAAAAGGCTATCAGAGTCGATGTCCACAAAAATAGGTGTTGCCCCTAACCTTGTGATGCACGAAGCAGAGGAGAAGAAAGTGAAGGTGGGAACGAGTACGGCATCACCCGGGCCGATTCCAAGGGACATGAGCGAGAGAAGAAGCGCGTCGGTGCCGGACGCCACACCAACGGTATGGCGGATCCCAAGGTAGGAAGCCACCTGGTCCTCGAACCGCTTCACCGTCGCCCCCAGAATAAAGGCCTGGGAATCAAGCACCTCGTCCATAGCCACCCGGATTTCCTGGCGAATGGTGCCGTACTGGGCTCTCAGGTCCAGAAACGGGACGGTAGGCGTTGTCCGTTTATCGCTTTTCACAGTTTTAGCCATTGCAGTCGGATGGGGAGTTGGTTTTTTAACGCTAAGCCAAAAAGGTGGGATACGATTGTTGAATCAAGAATATTCCTTTACCCCGCCAGGTTTGTTCGTGAGCGCTTGTTCAGCTGTTTCCGCGAGCATTTGGTCGTTTACGTGATCCAGGGCAAAGACTCGGAACTGTACCACTTTGGAAGGAATAAATTCAAAAAGATCGGCGAGGGACTCTTTGGCAATCTCTCGGGTGGATGGATCGAACAGATAGATCTGTTTTTTCCCCATGGCGAAGGGGCTCTCGGGCCGGGGATCCTGTGTCGCCATATCCACGCGAAAAACCAAAGAGCGAGCTGAGGGTGGAAGGGACTCGCGGATGCGTTTTTCCCAGTCAGTACCTTCCACAGATCTCGTATCGTCATGGAGCTCTTTTAACGAAAGAGTTCGATCGTAGGCCATTTTCCATTTTACGTCCCGGTCGAGGATTCGGCTCCACTCCTGAGCCAGTTCACTTTTGCTTTTGGTCTCCCGCCGCCAGCGGGACACTTCTTCAAGCAGGGACCAGTCGGTGAGGTAAAGGTACTGGTCCATATGATCCAGCGGGTTGCCGGGAAAAATTCTTCGGATCGTTTCGGGAAAGATCTCTCTTAAATGAAGATCGATGGCCCTTGTGGTCCGATGATAGTAGACGTTGGTGTAAAGATAGAGTCGCGCGTTCAGGAACATTGTGAGGGCCGCGTTTCCCGCTTTATGAAGGGTGAGCCCCTTGGGAGAAAGGAAAGTGTAGTGAATCAATCGGTCACGATCCACGGGTCCCACGGAAACACCACACATGTAAGAATCCCGTGAAACGTAGTCTAGATTGTCGAAAGTATAAATACCATTGGTGAGTGGCTGGAGAAGCCTCAACCACCTGGGTTTGAGGTGGTCATCCTTACCTTCCTTCTTGATGGGGAAAGCGATGTCCTCGGGCTTGAGCTCTTCACCCGGGGCAAAGGAACCGCTGGGACTCCGGCGAAGTTGGCTGATGAGATGACCCAGCTTTTCCCGGATGATTGTCTGACTGATATCTTCGTGGATGATGCCAAAATCCTCAAGAAAGTTGTGATCAAAAAAATGTCCAAAAGGTCCGTGGCCTACGTCGTGCAAGAGCCCGGTCATTCTCAGGTGCTCCTCGATGAAGGGTTGAGAAGGACACTCGTCTCCCAGGATATGGTGCAAGGTGGGGTAAAGATGCTTGGCAAATTCCCCCGCGAGGTGCATGGCGCCCAGGGAATGCTGAAAACGGCTGTGTTCCGCGGAGGGGTATACCCAGCGGGCGCTTTGCAACTGATAAATATGCCGGAGCCGTTGGACCCAGGGGGAATCCATGATCTCTTTTTCGGTGATCTCCCCTTTCCGTTCGGGAACCGTAAATTGTATGTAGCGGTGAATCGGATCCGCGATTAGGGCGGTTCCTTCGTATTGACTATCCATGAAGGGTTTCAATGCCTTACAGGCTGAAGGTCGCCTGTCCCGTCCACTGTTCTCCAGTTTTTCCCATACGGCATTGGTGGGCGACAACGGAGCTGATCTCACACTTGATCTCGTGCCGGTCAGGATCGAACTTCTCACCTCTGACCTCGGCTCGAACCGAAGGTCCTTTCATTTCCTTGATCTCAAACTCCTTTAGAATATACCCGCTGCCCTGAAATAGGTACAGGAGTTCCCGCATCCAGGTGGCCATCAATTCGTCGTCCACGCCTTCCACTTCCAAAGGCAGGCTTTCCTGTATTTCAACGTTGTTGAGATCCGTCATCAAATCAAACAGGGCAAAGGCGGAGTAGGTCAGGACATCCTCCGCAGATCGTCCGGATACCCTGACGGATAGGTCTGAGGAACGTTTGATCGTGCGATAGCTCGGTTTCTCCATGGTTTAAGCTCTCCAACCCCGTTTCTGTGTAACCTCACATCAATTTTTCCTGTTAATCAGACTAGCAGCGAAACCAGCCCCGAATCCATTGTCGATGTTGACCACCGTCACTCCGGCGGCGCAGGAGTTTAGCATTCCCAAAAGCGCTGAGAGGCCATGGAAGCTCGCACCGTAGCCTACACTGGTGGGGACCGCAATAACGGGTTTATCCACCATGCCAGCAACGACGCTTGGCAAAGCCCCTTCCATCCCAGCGACAACGATCAGGACGGACGCGGCCAGTAACCGCTCTCGGTTTTCCAGTAATCGGTGGATGCCCGCCACTCCAACGTCATGGAGCTGCTCCACCTGGTTACCCATCATTTCACTGGTCAATGCCGCTTCTTTGGCCACCGGGATGTCGGAGGTGCCGGCACAGACGACTAGAACCGTTCCCCGGCCTCTGTTGGGAATTGGCTTGCTCTTCCACGTCGCGGCTCGGGCCTCCTGATGGTATTGAAGCCCTTTGGAATTTTTCTTGAGAGCAATCATTTTTTCGGGAGAGAGCCGGGTAATGAGGACGTTCGTGCCTTTTTTTTGCATGGCTCTGGTGATGGCCGCAATGGCCTCCACCGATTTGGACTCTCCTAATACAACTTCCGGAAAGCCTTGCCGGAGCGAACGGTGGTGATCGACCTTAGCGAAACCCAGATCCTCGTAGGGCAAGTGATTCAACTTCTTGAGTGCTCCATTGACACTCACCTCGCCCTTTCGCACTCCCTCCAAAAGCTCCACTAGCCTGTCCGTGTCCATCTGCTGATCTTCCCTCGTATCCCTAAACGCTCATCGAATATAATGTTACGACAAATCCTGTTACAACCATGTCAAACTTATGCAGAATACAATCGGCGCTTGAATTTGAAGTGGTCATAGCCAGGTTGTGGCAACTTGATTGGCTTTCCCTCACCGTCTAGGACTTTAATGCCTTGACCTGCTGGAACGCACCGACCGATTCGCGTGACGGGTACATTCAACCGTTTGCGAATCTTCTGCAACCGCATTCGATCCCGGGGGCGCGAAAAAAATAACAGCTCGTAATCTTCCCCACCCATTAAGGGGTAACAGGCCCGGTTCGGAACCGGGGAACGTCGAAAGGGACGAGAGAGGGGGATGCTGTCTTGCCAGATGATCGCTCCGGTCCCGCTGGCCTTACAAATGTGAGCTAGGTCTTGGACTAGTCCATCACTGACATCGATCATTGCCCTGGCGAGTTTTTCCTTTGCCAGAAGTGTCCCAACCCTTAACCGGGCGGTAGGACGGCGATGCCGGGTGGTCAGGAACCTAACATCGGTTTGCCTGTGTCTTCCCCTGGATTTTCTAAGAAGGTCCAAACCCAGCGATGAGTCTCCCAGGGTTCCAGTGACATAGAGATCATCCCCGACTTTAGCCCCACTTCGTGAGACGGGTCCGAAAGGCGCGTGACCGACCAAGAAAGCACTGACAAAAAAACGATTTGCGGCACTGGTATCTCCACCGACCAACGACACACCGCTTCGGGATGCCAGCGATCGGATACCGCGATAAAATTCCTCGATATCTTTGACTTTAAAGTCGATGGGTATGCCCAAAGACATGATCAGGTAGTCAGGAATTCCACCCATTGCTGCGATGTCGCTTAGATTGACCGCGAGGGTTTTATAGCCGAGGTCAAAAAGAGGATTCCATTTGAGGTTGAAGTGCACGCCTTCGAGGAGGAGATCCGAGGTGAAAAGGAGGGGGGCCTTTTCCGCCTTTACCCAGGCGGCATCGTCGCCGATCCCCAAAACCACACCGCGGCCTGTCGAGGTGGACTTTTTTATCCTCTCGATCAAGCCAAACTCCCCTATCTCTCGCAAATTCATTGACACCGTACCACCCGTCGTGAGCCTCTCGGATGGACGGCAGAGCCACCTAAGCGAGCGCGACGGTACGTGTTTCGGTTTCCCCTAAATGGTTAGCGCCCTGAGGCCAGGAACGAAGGTCCGTGATACGGGCTTTAGGGCCTTAGGGGAAGGATCCTCTCTCGACGAACCTTGCTTTGGGTTCTCCCCTTCTTCTTAAAACGTTTTTCCCTGGTAGGTGTCAAGGGCTTTTCTCGTGCCGACGCCCGATTTGTTGTTTCGCGCTTGGTTACAAGCGCGAAATCCAAGACGTCGCTCATGGTTTTGGCCGCAATGAATCGGAGTCGCCGTCTGAGAGGTTTGGGCACTTCGTCCAGATCCTTCTCATTGCGGTCTGGAATGATGATGGTCTTGATGCCGGCGCGGTAGGCCGCCAAACATTTTTCCTTTAGGCCTGCGATGGGTAAAACCCTGCCCCGCAAAGTGATTTCCCCCGTCATAGCGACCTCTCGACTGACGGGTCTACGGGTCAAGGCTGAAATGAGCGCAGTTCCCATGGTGATGCCAGCGGACGGTCCGTCCTTGGGTATCGCACCGGCGGGCACGTGAATATGGATGTCCATTTTTTGGTAGAAGTCTTCTTCGATCCCCAGTTGCTTTGCCCGTGAGCGGGCGTAGCTTACGGCGGCCTGGGCTGACTCTTTCATGACGTCGCCTAGCTGACCCGTGAGGGTAAGGGTTCCCTTGCCTTTAGAAAGCGAGGCTTCAACATGGAGGATTTCTCCCCCCACGCTGGTCCACGCCAGCCCGATGGCGACCCCCACCTCATTCTGTTCCACCTCGGCTTCCGGGAGAAACTTGGGGGCGCCCAGGTACAGGTGGATGTTTCCTCGCGTCACACGGGTAAACTCTTTTTTTCCTTCCGCGACTTTTCGGGCGACCTTGCGGCAAATGGCCGCGATCTCACGTTCAAAGTTTCGTAGCCCGGCCTCCTTAGTGTACTGGGCGATGATCCGCAGGACCGCATCATCGGAGATTTCCAGGATGTCGGTGGAAATGCCATTGGCCTCCAGCTGTCTGGGAATGAGGTAGGTGCGGGCGATTTCCAGCTTCTCCTCGTTGGTGTAACCGGATAGCGCGATGATTTCCATGCGGTCTCTGAGAGTTGCTGGAATGGGATCCAATTGGTTTGCGGTGCAGATCATCAAAACATTGGAAAGGTCAAAGGGTAGGTTCAGGTAATGATCACTGAAGGCGTGGTTCTGCTCCGGGTCCAAAACTTCCAACAGAGCGGCGGACGGGTCACCACGAAAGTCGGTGCCAATTTTATCGATTTCATCCAACATAAAGACAGGGTTTTTAGATCCCGCGTGTTTGATCCCCTGAATGATTCTACCTGGCAAAGCGCCTACGTAGGTGCGTCGGTGCCCCCGGATCTCGGCTTCATCCCTGATGCCCCCCAGGGAGACACGCGTGAAGTTCCGTCTCAGGGACCTGGCGATGGACCGTCCCAATGAGGTCTTTCCCACCCCCGGTGGGCCCACGAAACACAGAACCGGTCCTTTGAGTTTCTTTTTGAGCTTGTTGACGGCGAGGTATTCGAGGATCCTCTCCTTGACCTTCTCAAGGTCGTAGTGATCTTCGTCAAGGACCTTCTTCGCAACCTGAATATCGAGATTGTCCTTGGTCTGTTTGCTCCAGGGGAGATCGACGATCCAGTCCATGTAGGTGCGGACCAGCGAGGCTTCGGATGATTCCGGGTGCATTTGTTCAAGGCGCTTCAGCTGCTTTTCCGCTTCCCGTTTCACTTCAGGAGGCATCTTGCATTTTTCAATCTGTTTGCGCAGCTCGTTGATTTCTTCAGTCCGCTCGTCGCCTTCCCCCAATTCTTGATGTATCTGTTTGAGCTGTTCCCTTAAAAAATACTCCCGCTGGGTTTTGCTCATTTCTTCCTTGGCTTGGTTTTGGATCTGCGCCTGCATGGTGGAAAGCTCAAGTTCCCGGCTGAGCAGCTCGTTCACCTTTTTCAGCCGATCCAGCGGGTCAAATATCTGTAGAATGCTTTGGCTCTCTTCTATCTTTAATCGAAGGTTGGACGCCACGAGGTCTGCCAGCACACCGGGGTCACTCACGTTGTCCGTGACCATGGTGATTTCTGGAGGGAGACTTTTGAGGTTGAGAATTTGCTCAATTTTTTCCTTCACGTTGCGCATCAAGGCTTCCACCTCGATGGATACTTCCTGCACGGTCGGTTCCATAACCTTATGGATGGTGACTTCAAAGAAAGGCTTTTCTTTTACGAAGTTCTGCACCTGACCTTTGGCAAGGCCCTGGACGAGAATTTTGACTCGACCATCTGCGAGCTTGAGCATGCGCAGGATCGTAGCGACGGTGCCCACGTCGTAGATGTCCTTGGGTGACGGATTGTCCTCCCCCGAGTTCATCTGGGCCACGAGGAATATGAGACGGTCCCGGGCGAGGGCTTCTTCCACCGCACGAATCGAAATGTCCCTACCTACAAAGAGCGGCAGCATCATGTAGGGATAGATTACGATGTCGCGAATGGGTAGAAGGGGAATGACATCAGGTATTTCGGCAGGGGGATCGGTTTGCTCCGGAGTTTGAGGGCTGTCAGATAGTTCGTCCATAAATCTCCTTATAACAACGTTAACTCGGGCCCATTGTCCCCGTCAAGAAAATACGAGTGAATCTCGAAGGAAAATCGGTTTATGGGTTGGTCAAAGGGGAAAGGAATTAGCCAAATATTTGCTTAACCTTCTCGAAAAATCCCTTGGATAGAGGATGGATCTCCTCACCTCCCAGCGCGGCAAATTCCCTCAAAAGCTCCTTTTGCTTGGCTGAGAGGTGAGTGGGTGTCTCCACGTTGACCCGAACATGCTGGTCCCCTTGATGGTAACCATGAACTTCTTTTAACCCTTTGCCCCTGAGGCGGAAGACCTTTCCAGATTGGGTTCCAGGCGGCACCTTCAATTTGACCTTGCCATGTAGAGTGGGAACCTCAATTTCAGCACCCAGGGCAGCTTGATGAAAGCTGATGGGAACCTCACACACAATCTCCAAACCGTCGCGCACAAAAATGGGGTGGGATTGAACTTTGATGGCTACGTATAGATCGCCCGGAGGCCCGCCCAAAGAACCAATTTCACCTTCCCCGCGTAGCTTCAATAGCGAACCCGTATCTACGCCTCCGGGGATCTTGACTTCCAGGGTGTGGAACTTGCGCACCTTCCCCGCCCCGGTACAGGTTGGACACGGGTCCCCAATGATGGTTCCTTGTCCCCGGCACTGGCTGCAGGTCCTGGAAACGCTGAAAAAGCCTTGTTGGAAACTGACCTGCCCTCTGCCGTGGCAGGTTGAGCAAGTTCGCGGTGCCGTCCCTGGCTTGGCACCGTTTCCTTTACAGGTTTCACAGGTACTGTGGCGTGGAATCTTGATTTTTTTCTCTGTACCGAAGGCTGCTTCTTCAAAGCTAATATCAAGATTGTAGCGCAGATCCTCGCCCCGCTGAGCTCGAGTGCGCCGTCGGGTCGATCCGGTGCCAAAAAAGTCACCGAAGATGTCACCAAAGATGTCCTCGAAACCAGACGTGAAATCAAAACCAGCCCCGAACGGACTTCCGCCATCGAATGCAGCGTGGCCGAACCTATCGTACTGAGCTCTCTTTTCCGGATCGGTTAATACTTGATACGCTTCGGAGACCTCTTTAAATTTTTCCTCGGCTTGCTTGTCTCCCGGATTTTTGTCGGGATGATACTTTAACGCCAGCTTGCGGTAGGCTTTTTTCAGTTCATCCTCGTTGGCACTTTTACCCACGCCGAGCAAATCGTAGTAGTCCTTTTTACCGTTCAATGCTTAATTCCCCTTAAAGGATCTTTTATAACAAAAAAGCCCCTCTCCTTAAATAACGGGGAGCAGGGGCTTTTAATCGGCGCTCGTGAGGCTGATTCTATCCCCGCTTTAGTCTTTGACCTCCTCGAAATCGGCGTCCACCACGTCCTCCTTCTTACCGCCTGGCTTGCCACCCTGTTCCTCTGGGCCACCCCCCTCGGAGGGAGGCGGTTGCTGCTGTTGTTGAGAGGCTTTGGCGTACATGGCCTCAGCCAGCTTGTGGGATGAGCGTCCCAACTCGTCCGCAGCGCTACGGAGAGCCTGAGCGTCTTGCCCCTCCATGGCCTTCTTGGCTTTTTCCAGCGCAGCTTCAATTTCCTGCTTTACGGATTCGTCCAATTCTCCGGAATAGTCTTTAAGAGATTTTTCTGTCGTATAGATCAAGGAGTCCAACTGATTGCGCGCCTCCACCACCTCTTTTCGTTCCTTATCCTCGGCAGCATGGGCCTCCGCATCCTTGACCATCTGGTTGATTTCTTCTTCCGAGAGACCACTGGAAGCCGTGATCTGAATAGATTGCTCTTTGTTCGTGCCGAGGTCTTTCGCGTTCACGTGTACAATACCGTTCGCGTCGATATCAAAAGTCACCTCGATCTGAGGAATGCCTCTGGGAGCCGGCGGTATTCCCACTAAGTCAAACTGACCTAGCAGTTTATTGTTTGCCGCCATCTCCCGCTCACCCTGATGGACACGAATGGTGACCGCCGTCTGATTGTCTGCGGCAGTTGAAAAGATCTGACTCTTCTTGGTTGGTATGGTGGTATTTTTCTCAATGAGCTTGGTAAAAACACCGCCCAGAGTCTCGATGCCAAGGGACAGCGGGGTGACGTCGAGCAGCAAGACGTCTTTGACTTCCCCTTTGAGGACCGCCGCCTGGATAGCCGCACCCACGGCCACCACTTCGTCGGGGTTGACGCCCCTATGGGGATCTTTGCCAAAGAGCTTTTTCACTCGCTCCTGAACGGCAGGCATACGAGTCATACCTCCCACCAGGATTACCTCGTCGATGTCTCCGGATGCCAGGCCGGCATCCTTGAGCGCCTGACGACAGGGCCCTTCGGTTTTCTCTATCAAGTCCGCGCATAGAGCTTCCAATTTGGACCGACTCAGTTTGATGTTGAGATGTTTCGGTCCGCTCTGGTCCGCAGTGATAAAGGGGAGATTTATATCCGTTTCCATGGTCGAAGATAGCTCGCATTTGGCCTTCTCCGCCGCCTCCTTTAAACGCTGCAGGGCCATACGGTCCTTGCGCAAATCGATTCCCTGGTCTTTTTTAAACTCGTCCGCCAGGTAGTCCATGATCTTTTGATCGAAGTCCTCGCCCCCAAGGAAAGTGTCCCCATTGGTGGCTTTCACCTCGAAAACACCGTCTCCAAGTTCAAGAATCGAAATATCAAACGTTCCGCCGCCGAGATCAAAAACGGCGATTTTCTCGTCCTTTTTCTTGTCCAGACCGTAGGCCAATGATGCAGCCGTGGGTTCATTAATAATACGCAGAACATTAAGACCCGAGATTCGGCCGGCATCCTTGGTGGCCTGTCTTTGGCTGTCATTAAAATAAGCAGGCACGGTAACCACCGCCTCGGTGACCTTTTCTCCCAGGTAATCCTCAGCGGTCTGCTTCATTTTTTGAAGTATAAAGGCGGAAACTTCAGCCGGGCTGTACTGCTTGCCCTGCATCTCAACCCAGGCGTCGCCGTTGTCTGACTTGACGATTTTATAGGGCAACACCTTCATGGCCTTTTGGACCATGGCATCCTCGTAGCGCCTGCCAATAAGTCTCTTGACGGCGAAAATGGTGTTCTCCGGGTTTGTAATGGCTTGCCTTTTTGCGATCTGGCCCACCAGACGCTCGCCGCTGTCCGAAAACGCCGCCACGGACGGGGTCGTGCGGGTCCCTTCGGCATTTGCCAGGACTTGAGGCTCGCTTCCCTCCATAATGGCCACGCATGAATTGGTGGTCCCCAAGTCGATTCCAATCACTTTTGCCATTGTTTGTTCTCCTCAAATAGCTAAGACGTTAAGTCGGTCACCGTGGGAAATCTAATTATCCGACTCGTCTTTTTCCGTATTCGTTGACTCGGTGTGCTCTTCTTTTTTTTCCGTTGGCTTGGCAACGCTCACCAGCGAAGGCCGCAAAAGCCGTTCTGCCATGAAGTATCCCTTGTGGAGTTCCTGCACCACGGTGTTGGGTGCATGGTCGTTACTCTCCACTTGGGCGAAGGCCTCGTGTTTTTGTGGATCAAAAGGCTCTCCCACGGCAGAGACTTGCTTCACGCCGTGTTTATCCAGGACTTCGAGAAATCCTTTGAGAACCATTTCGATTCCTTCCACAAACGGTTTTCCGTTACCGCCCAGATTGGCATGCTCGATGGCCCGTTCCAGATTATCCAGCACGGGAAGGAGGTCCTTGACCAGGTTTTCATTGCCGAATTTGATCGATTCTTGTTTTTCCCGCGCGGCTCTCTTTTTAACGTTTTCCAGTTCAGCGGTTTGCCGGAGCATGAGATCATAGTTTTTCTTTGCCTCAAGCTCCTTGGCAGCGAGTTCTTGACGCAACTTTTCTATCTCCGATACCGCTTCTTGCCCTTTGTTTTCCTGCCCGGAAGAACCTGCTTTTTCTTCGACTCCCTCAGTTGATATATCCTCTTTGGTGTCCTTTTCGTCCATGGATTTCTATGCCCCAACAAGCGTGTAGCGGGTTATATGTAATCATCACTTTGGGGGTTGTCAAGGTAAAGTGATCTTCAGAACTCATTGATATTTCAAAGAGTTTGCGCGTTTTGGCCGGAAATGATATTTGTCTTAGGGAGGATCAAATGGGACATGCCGGTTCTCTCTGTTAGTCCTGCCATTGTGTTGCGGACCAGGTCCTTTGGGGAATCCGATAAGATCGTTTCCCTCCTCTCCCGAGACTTCGGTAAGGTAACTGGAATTGCCAAGGGCGCGAAGCGCTCCCGCAGAAGGTTTGTCAACACTCTGGAGCCGTTTTCGCTGGTCAATCTCCGGTTTCAGGAACGCGCTCAGAGCTCATTGGTCTTTATCCACGCCTGTGATTGGCTCCAGGTGTTTAAGCGGCTCACGACGGACCTTGAACGGATCGCCATGGCCTCATACATGGTCGAGATCACCGATGAGCTCACCCGGGAACGGGAAGAGAGCCGCGCCACGTTCGAACACTTAAAACAAGGACTCGTGTTTTTGGAAGAACAGGGCAGCTCAGCATCCTATTTGACTTTTTTTGAGATGCGGCTGCTCGCGTTATCAGGATATCAACCCATGCTGGAAGGGTGCCGCAGGTGCGGAAAGAAACGACCCCAACCCGTGGAATCATTAATGATCAGGGAAGCGGAGGAGCACGGTGACTATATTCCTCGTTGGAGTTTTAGCCCACGAGACGGGGGAATTCTTTGCCGTTCGTGCCTTCCTTTCAGAAAGGAGGCCTTACCACTTTCCGTGGAGGCCTTGAATGCCCTGGCTCGACTTCAACAGCTTGAGGAACGGCCGCCGTCCTATTCGAGTCTTTCCGGTCCGGCGCTCAAGGAGACTCGTTCCATTCTTCCTCGTTTTATTCAGTACCAGATCAACAAGGAATTAAAATCCGTTTCCTTTCTAGAAACATTCTGCATAACTTAGTTTTTTCTGATATCGTAAAGAAATTAAGCCCACCCAAGATTCCGGGCTCATAAAACCAGACCACTCTCAACAAGAGGAGTCGATTCGGAGACGAACCGTCCAATGAAATCTAAAGTATCCATGGAGAGCATCGTCAATTTGTGCAAGCGCCGGGGCTTTGTGTTTCCCTCCAGTGAGATCTACGGAGGCTTCGCGAGCACCTGGGACTACGGTCCCTTGGGCGTAGAATTGAAACGCAATATCAAGGCAGCCTGGTGGCAGGATATGGTCATCGGGCGTGAAGATATCGTGGGAATCGAGAGCGCTGCGATGATGCACCCCAAAGTGTGGCAGGCCTCCGGGCATGTCGAAGGGTTTACCGATCCGTTGGTAGACTGCCGTGCCTGCAAGCAGAGATTTCGGGCAGATCACATCACCGACGGACTCTGTCCCAACTGCGGCGGAAAGGACCTGACGGAGTCCCGGCAGTTTAATCTCATGTTCAAGACCTTTGTGGGTCCGGTGGAAGATGAAGCGGCGACGGCTTATTTGAGACCCGAGACGGCTCAGGGGATGTTCGTCAATTTCTCCAGCGTACTTCAATCGACGAGGATGAAATTGCCTTTTGGCATCGCGCAGGCGGGAAAATCCTTCCGCAACGAAATCACCCCGGGAAATTTTATCTTCCGGACCCGTGAATTCGAGCAAATGGAAATGGAGTTCTTCGTCAAACCCGGCACCGACGAACAGTGGTTCGACTACTGGCGGGACGAACGAATGGCCTGGTATTTCAGGCAGGGAGTCAAAAAGGAAAACCTACGATTTCGCCACTATCCTAAAGATGAGCTAGCCCATTATGCGAAGGCCTGTTCGGACATTGAGTATAACTATCCCTTCGGTTGGGGAGAGTTGGAAGGAATTGCCAATCGGACGGATTTTGATCTGAAGCAGCATATGGCAGCCAGCGGTAAAGACCTCACTTATTTCGATGAGGAGGCGCGAGACCACTACCTGCCGTACGTGATCGAACCCGCAGTTGGGGTGGATAGAATTTTCCTGATCTTGTTGATCGATGCTTACGATGAGGACGAAGCAGAGGGGGAGAAGCGGGTGGTGTTGCGTTTGCATCCCAAGATGGCGCCCATCAAGGCGGGCGTCTATCCACTCCTCAGAAAAAATGGGCAGCCGGAGAAGGCCCAAGAGATTCGGGATATTCTCAAGCGGCATTTTGCGGTGATCTACGATCAAGCAGGGTCCATCGGTCGTCGGTATCGCAGACAGGACGAGGTGGGAACTCCCTTCGGAATTACCGTGGATCATCAAACCATGAAGGATCAGACTGTGACCCTGAGGGATCGAGATCTCATGACGCAGGTGAGAATTCCGGTGGATCGGCTCGTGGAAGAAATCAATGGTCGCATCGAGGCGCCCCGTGGGGAGAAGGAAAATGGCTAACGTCAAGAAAAGGGTTTTTTCCTTTGGTGGTGGCAAATCAGACGGAAGGGCAACCATGAGGGAGCTCCTGGGGGGAAAAGGAGCAGGTCTGCATGAAATGACGAAAATGGGGATACCCGTGCCTCCGGGATTTACGATTTCCACGGACGTGTGCACCTATTTTGATGGGCATGGGGGGAGATATCCAAAGGGGCTGGAGAAAGACGTTTCCAAGGCACTGCTTCGGCTGGAGAAGAATATCGGAAAACGGTTTGGGAACGCTGCTAATCCTCTATTGGTTTCCGTTCGATCCGGAGCGCGGGAGTCCATGCCCGGCATGATGGATACGGTTTTAAACCTGGGTCTCAACGATGGAACCGTTAACGGACTCATCGCCCGGACCAACAACCCAAGGTTCGCGTATGATTCCTATCGTCGCTTTGTACAGATGTACGGAGACGTGGTTTTGGGATTGAAGCCCACCGAACGACACGAACGTGATCCTTTTGAAGTGATCTTGGAGCGGAAAAAAGAGGACAGAGGAATCCGCTTTGACACGGAGTTGACCGAGGAGGATTTGAAGGAGCTGGTGGCGGAATTCAAAGCGGAAATCAAAAGCAAGTTGGGAAAAGAATTTCCGGAAGATCCCCAGGAGCAACTCTGGGGAGCCATCGGCGCGGTTTTTGGCTCCTGGAAGAATGACCGCGCCATCGCGTATCGTGAGCTCTATCACATCCCCCACAGCTGGGGTACGGCCGTGAACGTTCAGACCATGGTATTTGGCAACATGGGGGATAAGTGCGCCACAGGCGTGGCTTTCACCCGAAACCCGGCCACAGGGGAAAAGGAGTTGTACGGCGAATTTCTCGTCAATGCACAGGGGGAAGACGTGGTGGCCGGGATTCGCACACCGCGGCCTATTGCCGAGTTGAAAGAGGCCATGCCGAAGGCTCACGGTGAGCTGGTCCGACTCTGTAAGGTCCTCGAGAAGCGATACCAGGACATGCAGGATATCGAATTTACCATCGAGGATGAGAAGCTTTGGATGCTCCAGACTCGGGCAGCCAAACGAACAGGGTTTGCGGCAGTGAGAATTGCCGTAGATATGGTGGAGGAACGGATTATCTCGAAGAAGGAAGCATTGCTTCGCATTGACGCGAATCAGTTGAATCAGCTCCTCCAGCCTATTTTTGATCACCAGGACAAGAAACGCGCGGATGATGAAGGACTCGTTCTCGCCAAAGGTCTCCCAGCAGGGCCCGGTGCCGCTTCCGGCCGTATTGTCTTTCACGCGGAGGATGCTCAGGAGTGGAAGAAACAAGGTCAACGAGTGGTCCTATGCCGAGTGGAGACGAGCCCTGAAGATATCCGGGGTATTGAAGCGGCCCAGGGGATTCTTACGGCTCGGGGAGGGATGACCTCCCATGCCGCATTGGTGGCGCGCCAGATGGGAAAGGTTTGCGTGGTTGGATGTGAGGCATTGAACGTCGATTACGCTGCGCGTGAGATGCACGTTAAGGGGAGCGTTCTCAAGGAGGGCGATTGGATTTCTGTGGATGGTAGCAGCGGAGAAGTAATCCATGGGGAGTTAAAGACCCTCCCCTCTGAAATCGCTCGGGTGCTGATCGACCGGACATTAGGTCCCAAGGAAAGCCGGGTTTACCAGCAATTTTCGAAGCTTATGAAGTGGGCGGACGAGATCCGAAAAATTGGCGTACGGACAAACGCCGACCAGCCTAGACAGGCGGAGATCACCCGGGCCTTTGGTGGCGAGGGGATAGGGCTATGCCGTACGGAACACATGTTTTTCGAGGGTGAGCGCATTAGCGCGGTTCGCGAAATGATTCTGGCCGGTGATGAGGCGGGTCGACGCAGGGCTCTAGACAAGCTTTTGCCCATGCAGAAGGGTGATTTTAAAGAGATCCTAAAGGTCATGGGGAAGCTACCGGTAACGATTCGAACCCTGGATCCACCGCTCCATGAGTTCCTTCCAAAGACCCATGAGGAGATTGCGGAACTGGCCCGAGTCATTTCCGTCCCGGTGGAAAGCCTGCAAGAGAAGGTGGAGACCCTGCAGGAGGTTAACCCCATGCTGGGCCATCGGGGGTGTCGTCTTGGAATCTCTTTTCCAGAGATCACGGAAATGCAGACCCGAGCCATATTTCAGGCAGCCTGCGAACTCCGGAAAGAGGGGGTCGACCCTTTTCCGGAGGTCATGATTCCGTTGGTGGGAAGCCCGGAAGAGCTCGGCGCCCAGAGAGAGATCGTCGAGCGGATCGCTCAAGAAACTATAAAAGAATACGGTGTCAAAGTCCGATATTTGATCGGAACCATGGTGGAATTGCCCCGGGCCTGTCTCGTGGCGGACAAAATTGCCCTACAGGCTGAGTTTTTTTCCTTCGGAACCAATGACCTGACCCAGACCTGTCTAGGACTTTCCAGAGATGACGCGGGAAAATTCCTGCCTAACTACATATCTAAGGGACTGATGTCCCAGGACCCATTTGTGAGTATTGACCAGGATGGTGTCGGTTCCCTGATGCGTTTGGCCATTGATAAAGGCCGCAAAGCACGCCGGACACTCGAGATCGGAGTGTGTGGCGAACATGGCGGGGATCCCAGGTCCGTCATATTTTGCCATCAAATTGGCCTCAACTACGTGAGCTGCTCGCCCTATCGAGTCCCCGTGGCCAAGCTCGCGGCTGCCCAGGCCGCCATCAAAGGAAAAAATAAATAAGGCCACAAGCGGCCCGCTTTTTGCTGCTAATATATGCGGGGTGCCACCGTGCGTCATAAAGTGCCATTTTTTGTCCCTTGGCGGTTCAAATTTGGTGCAAACCCACTTGGCTAAAATTGACACAAAGGGGCATTTCGTAAGATAATTATCCAATTATAGTAAGGAAATTATGGAGCCGCGCACTGCAGAAATCCTGGTTCGTGGTGGGATCATCACCCGCGAACAGCTCAACCAAGCACTAACCGCGTTCAAGGACAATGGCTCCAGTTTGGTTCACGAACTGGTCCGACTTGGCTATACCACTGAGGATCAGGTTACCGACTTCCTGGCTGATCAATTTGGGATTGAAAAGGTAGAAATCGAAGGCGTAGACATCCCGGATAGCATCCTTAATCTCATCCCCGCCCAGTTCATCCAGAAGTATCATATCCTTCCCCTCAAGCTCATGACATCGACCTTGACGATTGCCATGAGCGATCCGACCAACCTTGCGGCCATCAACGAAATCAAGTTTGTCACCGGCTATGGGGTAAGGGTCGTGCTGGCCCGGGCCTCATCCATCAAGAAAATCCTTGACGAACGTTTCGGGTCGGTCAACTTCTACGATGACGTTCTCAAGAAGCTGGGCGACAGCGACATGGAGGTCATCAAGGAGGAGGAGGTCAATCTCCAGGAGCTCCAACAGGCCACCAATGACGCGCCTGTGGTTACCCTGGTTAACGCGATTCTCGGCGATGCAGCAAAACGTCGGGCCAGTGATATCCACATCGAACCCTATGAAAAGATCTTTCGAGTCCGGTTCAGAATCGACGGGATTTTGTATGAAATCATGTCGCCGCCGCCGAAGTTAAAGGCCCCCCTGGTCTCCCGTATCAAGATCATGGCGGATTTGGATATCGCCGAGCGGCGTTTGACCCAGGACGGTCGAATCAAGTTGAAGATGGGCGGTCAGGAGTTGGACATCCGTGTCTCGGTCCTGCCCACCATGTTCGGTGAAAAGATCGTCATGCGTCTATTGGACAAAAGCAATCTCCAGCTGGATATGACCCGACTCGGATTTGAGCAAAGCGACCTGAAAAATTTCAAAGAGGCGCTCCACAAACCCTATGGGATGTTGCTGATCACTGGTCCCACCGGCAGCGGAAAATCCACCACCCTATACTCTGGGCTCTCGGAACTGAACGAACCAGGGGTCAATATCTCCACGGCGGAGGATCCGGTGGAATACAACCTCGTGGGGATCAATCAGGTGCAGGTGCGTGACGAAATTGGTTTGACCTTTGCGTCTTCTCTCCGCTCCTTCCTACGTCAGGACCCAGACATTATCATGGTGGGAGAAATACGTGACCTGGAAACCGCCCAAATAGCGGTCAAGGCCGCTCTGACCGGTCACTTGGTCTTGAGCACGCTTCACACCAATGACGCTCCATCCACCATCGACCGTCTGATCAACATGGGGGTGGAAACGTTCCTTATCGTTTCGTCGATTAATTTAATAGCCGCCCAGCGGTTGGTGCGAAAAGTTTGCCAATCCTGCAAGGAACAAGTTGAGGTTCCTAATGAAATACTGGTGAACATCGGAGTGGAGCCGGCAGAAGTGGCGGCGGGTTTTCCAACCTATCAAGGTAAGGGATGTCCCGAGTGCAACCAGACCGGCTACAAGGGACGATTGGCGATCTATGAAGTCATGGTCATGAACGATACGTTGAAGGACGCAGTTATTCGAGGCCTTTCCGGCGGCGACCTGAAGCGGGAGGCCGTGAAAGCAGGGATGTGCACTCTGCGCATGAGTGCCATCAAAAAGGTTCGGGAGGGTATGACCACTATCGAAGAGACGGTCCGTGTGACGGATTCGGATCAAGGATATGGGTCTGTCTTTTCATCGGCATTGTAAATCGTGAAGGAGAAAAGGGGTTCAATACCAGGCTTCTGAACGTTGTCCGCGATTATAGATTGTAAGTGTCAGGGGAGGAATTATGCCATTGTATCAATGGGAAGGGAGAACGGCTCAAGGAAAGATCATGAAGGGTGAGATGGAGGCCGCCAGCCTGGAAGCCGTGTTTGCCCGTCTCAGAAGCCAAAGAATCCAGCCGAACCCCGCACAGGTCAGGGAAAAAGGTAAAGGACTCAACCGAGAGATCAACATACCGGGATTAGGACCAAAGGTTAAGCCTCATGATGTGATGATTTTCACCCGGCAGTTCTCCACCATGATTGATGCCGGACTTCCCATTGTGCAGAGTCTTGACGTCCTGACGGAACAGACTGAGAATAAGCCGCTGAAGGATACGATTCGCACCGTTAGAAAAGATGTCGCGGGTGGTTCTACTCTAGCGGACGCCCTGGCCAAGCACCCTAAGGTTTTTGATGACCTCTATGTCAACATGGTTCGCGCCGGTGAAGCCGGCGGTGTTTTGAATACCATTTTAAACCGGATCGCGCTGTTCATCGAAAAAGCCAACAAGCTCAAGAAAAAGGTCAAAGGCGCGATGATTTATCCTTGCACCATCATCACTGTCGCAGTCGGGGTCGTTACCATCTTACTTTTATATGTTATTCCGGTTTTTGCCGAGCTTTACGGTGGCATGGGCCGGGCCCTGCCGGCGCCGACGCAGATTACAATCAATGTCAGTGATTGGTTCCGGGCAAATTTTCTCTACATGGCCGGAGCGCTGATTCTAATCGGCATCGGAATCCAGATGTACTACAAAACGGCGCAAGGCAGAATGGTGATCGATGGTATGCTTTTAAAGATGCCCATCATCGGTGATCTTCTGCGCAAAGTAGCGGTGGCACGTTTCTCACAGAATATGTCCATTCTTTTGGCCTCCGGCGTGCCCATCCTGGATGGCCTTGCCATTACCGCAAGGACGGCGGGAAACAAGGTCATTGAAAAGGCCATCATGGAAGCACGCGTCAGTATAAGCGAAGGTAAAACCGTGGCCGAGCCTCTGGAGAAAAGTAAAGTCTTTCCTCCCATGGTGTGCCAGATGGTCGCCATTGGTGAAAATACCGGAGCCTTGGACTCCATGCTCAAAAGGGTGGGAGATTTTTACGAAGAGGAAGTGGATAATGCCGTGGCAAACCTTACGGCCCTGATGGAGCCCATGATCATGATTGTGCTGGGTGTCGTACTTGGGGGATTGGTCATCTCTATGTATTTACCGATCTTCCAATTGGGATCCCTGGTAGCATAGGCGCACGATGCAACCTACGATTATAATGGAGTAAAAGAATAATTTGGACACAGAAAAAAGAGAATTAACCAGAAGAATCAAGTGGCTACTTTTCCTTCGGGTGGTCATTCTGTTCTTTTTCCTTGGGGTAACGGGTCTCATTCACCTCTTTAAGCAGGGGGGGGACACCGGTTTATTCGGCTCTCTTCAATTGCCTCTGATCGCGGCATTTATCGTTTCCATCGGCTCCGCGCTGGTGCTCCCCTGGGTGAGGAACCTCGCGCTCTTTGCTCACGCACAGGTGGACTTCGACGTTATCCTCATTACAGGTATCGTTTGGTTGAGTGGCGGTGTCCAAAGTCCATTCCCGTTCCTTTACAACCTCGCCATCGTCAACGGGGCCATATTTTTGTTCTACAGAGGTGCCAGCCTCACCGCCGGACTTTCCGCACTCTGTTATGGGACCCTTCTCCTATGGAGTCATTATCAGTTATATGGGTCCCTCTTCTCAGGTTTCGATCAACTATTCATGTCATTGACTCTAAACATTCCGACATTTTTTCTGATCGCATTTCTTGCCGGTTACCTTTCCACCAGCGTGTCCCAGACCAAGCAACTGCTGACCGAGAAAGAACGGGATGTCCGAGATCTGGAAGCCCTCAAGGAAGCCCTGATTCAAGGTGTTGGGAGCGGGGTTGCTATCACGGATCTCAAAGGAAACGTCAATTATTTTAACAATCAAGCTCAAGACCTTACCTCCATCTCACCGATGGCGGTTAAGGGTAAAAACCTAACCGAAATCTTTCCAGCTCTGTCGTACAATTTCGAAGGTGAAGTCGAGAGCCAACGGGTAGCCGTGGACGAATTTTCGTTTAGCGACCCGGAAGGACAGAGCAAGCAGCTCAGATTGACTCTCGCTCCTTTGAGTGATCCAGCGAAGGGCCCTATTGGTTATGTCTCCATCTTTGAGGACATTACAAAACAGAAGGACCTTGAGGAACGGGTTCGCTTGGAGGAAGAGATGAGGCGAGCTCGGGAACGTGAGTTGGTGGAGGAAGAAACCCTTACCGTGAATGATAGCTTCCATTTCGATGGTGTCATCGGACACAGCGGCGGAATGGATAAAATCTACCAGCTGATCCAAAAGGTGGCTACCACCAATACGAATGTCCTGATCTCGGGGGAGAGCGGTACGGGAAAGGAACTGGTTGCTCGCGCAATCCATTTTAACGGACCTCGGCGGGATGCCCCGTTCATGCCCGTGAACTGCGGCGCCATTCCTGAAAATCTCATTGAGAGTGAGCTGTTCGGCCACGTTCGGGGAGCCTTTACCGGGGCGGTAGCAGACCATGCCGGCTTTTTTAAACAGGCGGACGGCGGAACCATCTTTTTGGATGAAATCGGCGAACTTCCGCTTCACCTTCAGGTCAAGCTCTTGCGGGTCCTACAGGAGAAAGTGTTTACGCCTGTTGGAGGAAGCAAACAGATCTCAGTGGATGTGCGGGTCATCTCAGCGTCCAATAGGGATTTGAGAAAGGAAATGGAGAAAGGACAGTTCCGGGACGACCTATTTTACAGGCTCAATGTCGTCCAGCTGGCCCTGCCACCGCTGCGTAATAGAAAAGAAGATATACCGATACTGGCACAGCAATTTATCAAAAAATTCGCGCGCAACCACACTAAACAGGTGGAAGAAATTTCAAGCGCCGCTCTTATGTTCTTGATGGCTTATACCTATCCGGGTAACGTCCGGGAACTCGAAAACATCATTGAGCATGCAGTGGCGGTTACGAACAAGAATGTCCTGACGGAAGACGATCTGCCGCCGCAGGTAAGGGGAATTTCACTTCCCGATGAAGTCAAGCTCATGGAAAAAACCTCCCCTGGCGGAGGAGACGCCTTCTTCAGCAAGAAAATCTCCTTGGATGACGAATTGGCTACCCATGAAAAATGCCTGCTCTTAGGTGCCTTGAAGAAAACTAATGGAGTTCAGAAAAAAGCGGCTGAGCTTTTAGGTATCAACTACCGGTCTTTTCGGCATAGGCTGGAAAAATATGGTCTTTTGAGCATAAAAAACCATGGTCTCGCCGAAGAGGAAGGCCAAGCGCAGTAACATTTTCTGACAAAGTTTTCTGTCTCCGAATTTGTCACCGTCAATTTTAGTGCATATTTATGTCAATGACATTATTTTGCACTTTTCCCTGTGGTTTTATAAGTGATTGATTTTGTGTGATTTCAGCTGAATTCAAAATGAAAAAATTTGGCTAATCCGCAAAATTTCACTGGCCCAAAATTTGCTACTCTCCATAACGAGTGCGTGAAGGGGCAAATAAACTCCAGAAATGGGGAATTAAAAAGGCTCTATAGTACCAAATAGACCCCGACGGTACAAAATTGGGTAGTTTTTCTAAGGAGCCCAAAGATTAGGAACCAACTATTAAAGGAACCCAAAGGAGAGGAGAGATATTATGGAAAAATTTAGAAAAATGAGGGAAGAAAAAGGATTCACCCTCATCGAGTTATTGGTGGTTATCGCCATCATTGGAATCCTTGCCGCCATCGCCATACCGCAGTTCGCAGCTTATCGGAGAAGGGGCTACGACGCCGACGTCAAGTCCAACCTCAAGAATGCCGCAACGGCTCAAGAGGCTTACTTCGTCGATAACGATACGTATACTGGGACCATTGCAACGTTGGTCACGAACGGATACAACCAAAGCGCCAACGTTAGTATGAGTGCTGCCGGGACCGATACCACCTTTGTGATCACCGGTGTGCCGACTCAGGGTTGCTCCGGTACAACCGGTACTTGGTCTATCAGCAGCGCGACCGGTTCAATAACCGGAACAGCATGCAACTAATTGTAAACTGATTAGTTGTTGCGCCAGTAGCAGTAATCGAGCATCCAAAAGAAGGAGGACAATAGTCCTCCTTCTAGCTTCCCATATAATCGTCAGTGAAGGATAAAGCATTGCTTTACTGACTCAATTTCCCGCCCACCGATTTTCTACGTATTCCTGACTCATGAACTACAAGGTTTTTACAAGACACCGCGATCACCTAGCACTTGCCATGGTCGTCGTGGCAATCGTGTGGTTTGATCGTGAGATGATTACCACGAACCTTGTTCCGTTCTATCGCGACCTGGGCCCGCTCTTTTACCCCATGAGATTCAGCCTGGCGGAAAGTTTTAAGGCAGGAGAGCTCCCTCTCTGGGACCGCTACACGGCTATGGGGTTTCCGTTGCTGGCAAATTTCCAATCAGGGGTATTTTATCCTCCAAATCTCATTTATCTCGTGATGCCCTTGTTTTCTGCTGTACAGGTCGTGTTTCTACTGCACTACCTAGTTGCGGCAATTGGGTGCTATTTGCTCTGCCGGCATTGGAGTTTGCCTCCCTACCTTGCCATGATAGGTGCCTTTCTTTTCACTCTAGGCGGGACCGTCGTCTCCCTCGGCAACCTGATGAATCATTTTCAATCCGCCGTGTGGTTTCCCTGGGTGATTCTTTTCTGGGAGAAAACCCTTCTCGGTCCCAATCGTAAGACCTTTCTTGCATTTGCACTGGTCTTAACTGTCCAATTTCTAGCGGGATCACCTGAAATTTATCTGATGAGCATGGGACTGCTTTTACTGGATGGAATAAGACTTAGAGGGGATGGGGAAGCACGTCCTTACCGTAAAACGCTCCTAAGGTTCGCCGCAGCCAATGCTCTAGTCCTTGGAATTACCATGGTCCAGGTTCTACCGACAATAGAGCTGTTTTTGGAGTCACGAGGACCAAGCCCGCTCAATTTTGAAACCGCCTCCAAGTGGTCTCTTCGTCCCACGAGTTTGATCAATGTCTTTTTTCCTTCTGGAGAGATCGACACAAACAGATTCAGCGGAGTTCATTATTTTTTTCGGTCGGACTATCCATTTCTCGTCAGCCACTATATGGGAGTCGCCTGCCTATTCGGAATCGCGCTCTGGTTTTTTTACGGCTCGTGGAAAGAACGGTACATCCTTTTGGGTTTGACGATCGTTTCCTTGATCTTTGCGATGGGAAGTTACACTCCTCTCTTTGATTACCTTTTCCATTACTTTCCTCCCATACGTTTGTTTCGGTTCCCGGCAAAATTCTTTTTCTTGAGTCAGGCGTTTCTTTTGTTCATGGCACTTAAAGGCTTTCATGAATTCCTGGAAAAGAATCCAGCTCTTCGTAAGCGACATCTTATTGTTCTTTCGGCCATTCCACTTCTGTTCGTGATTCCGTATTTCTTCCTCCGATTTGAGACTATGTCCCTAGTCCGCCTGGTAGTGCACACCACGCACATTACGGATGTCGCACCAACGCTTAAGAGTTCTTCCGGGATACTTTTCTATCTGGAGAGGCAAATTACACTCGTATTTGGAATCCTCCTTCTCTTGTTCTTATGGAAAAAGGGGTACCTTCGATCGACGGTATTTCAGCCGCTTATTGTCGCCTTGGTTTTTTTGGACCTATGCGCAGCCAACCGACCATTTCGATACCTCCAGGATCCAAAGGCTTTTTTTGATCACAAACAGACAATTTCCACCCAAGATCCAGCTCCCTATCGTATCTTCTATTATCCTGGTCCAAACGATTTGCATCCCAGTCGTTATCCCTATCAGAAAACGATGTCTTTTGCGGAGTTCAATGCTGCGAACGTTAAGAATCTTGTGCCGAACACAGGAGTCTTGCGCGGATTTGAGTACATGCAAGAGTTGGATGCATTTGTAAGGTGGCCGTACATGGTTTTCTTGAGCGTCGCCAATTCACTCCCCCCAGATCGGCTGTATGCACTGCTGGGCACGCTGAATATTGGTCGTATTATTAGTTTTGAGCCGTTGCCTTCAGGAGACAATGCCCTCATCCGTCACTTTCCCCAATACCCTTCCTGGCTTTACCAAGTGAATCCTCATGTTCCTAGAGCTTATATTGTGCCCAGGGTTGTGGTGGAAAAAGAGCCCGTCGAAGTCGTCAAGCGTATGTCAGGGTCAGGATTTGCTCCCTTACAGGAAGTTATTCTTGGGGAGTCCTTTCCAATCGTCAACAATGGAGCATTCCAGGCTGACGCAGAAATCGTTGATTACGCCAATCAGTTCGTCACAATTCGCGCCTCATTGAATGCTTCGGGCCTGTTGATTCTTGCGGACTCCTTTTATCCTGGCTGGCGCGCCTACGTTGATGGGAGAGAGGAAAATATCCTAAGAGCGAATTTATTCTTCCGAGCCGTGCCCCTGACGGCTGGAGAGCATACGGTAGAGTTTCGCTACGAGCCACTTTCGTTCACTCTGGGATGTCTCTTATCTCTCTTAACTTCAATCGGAATCTTGCTTTGGTATGGAGTCTACAATCGGCTGCGAATCAAATGGTCGAATTGAGTAAAAATCATGTGTGGTATTTACGGATATCTCTCCAATAAAGAAAAGGTGCAAGACAACATCCTGGCCCGAATGGGACAAAGTCTAGGTCATCGTGGGCCCGACGACGAGGGTCAAACCATTCTCCAGGTGGGACCATGGTCCGTGGGATTGGGCCACAAAAGGTTGAGCATCATAGACCTGTCCAAAGTGGCGCGCCAACCGATGTCCAACGAAGACGAAAGTATCTGGCTCGTTTACAACGGTGAAATATACAATTTCAAAGAGTTGAGGGAAGAGCTGGAACGAAAAGGACACTATTTTAAATCGCGAACTGACACTGAAGTTATTATTCACCTCTATGAGGAAGAAGGATTTGGTTGTCTTGAGCGATTGAGAGGAATGTTTGCCTTTGCGCTGTGGGATAGTCGCAACCAATGCCTCTTCATGGCAAGGGATAGAATTGGGAAAAAACCGCTCCACTTTGTACCTTACTCCGGTGGGGTTGTTTTTGCCTCGGAAATCAAGTCACTTTTAAAGCATCCCATCGTAAGCAAGGAGATCGACCTGGTTTCGTTGAACAAATATCTCACTTTTGAGTACGTACCTGCGCCTAGCACGATTTTCAAATTCATAAGAAAAGTCGACCCGGGTCATTACGTTGTGATTCAAAAGGGAGAGATCCGTAGCACCTGCTACTGGGATATACCCTTGGCCGATAATCCCATCGCTCATAAAACGGAGGAAGAATATACTGAGGAGCTTAGAGAGATTCTAGAGAGAGCGGTGACCGCCAGGCTCGTGTCGGATGTTCCGGTGGGAGTTTTCTTAAGCGGAGGTCTTGATTCTGGTCTCGTCGCCGCGCTGGCCACAAAGCAAAACAATGAGCTTGAGTGTTTTTCCATAGGATTTGACGAACCGTCTTTTGACGAGAGCCCCTATGCCGGTCGGATCGCCCACGATCTAAAAATCAAGCATCAAGTGAAGATGTTTAGTACGCAGGAGATGTTGGAGAACCTGTACGTCCTTCCCGACATAATGGATGAGCCTCTCGCAGACGCCTCCATCCTTCCAACGTATCTTCTTTCAAAATTTACCTCCCAAAAAGTGAAAGTGGCCCTGAGCGGAGACGGCGGCGACGAATTGTTTGCGGGCTACCCGACCTATCAAGCACACAAGCTTATCAATTATTATGACTCGCTGCCAAACTTTTTCCGGAATTGTCTCAAAGCCATGGCCGCCTATCTCCCTGTATCTCACAGCAATATCAGCACGGATTTCATGATCAAACAGTTTCTAAAGGGTACAGGAGTTTCTTCGGAGATAAGGTTTTTCATATGGATGGGAGCGTTTATTGATAGGGAGAAAAAAGAGCTGTTGAGCAATCCATTGAAGGAAGAGCTCCGGGACCATAATACCTACGAAGATATCTTTCGCTATATTAGCAAGAGCAAACTCACCAAGGACCTGGAGCGGATTCTTTACCTTACTATGAAGCTTTATCTTCAGGACGACATATTAATCAAAGTGGACAGAGCAAGCATGGCTAACTCCTTGGAGGTTCGATGTCCGTTTTTGGAGCAAGAGCTAGTCGAATTTGCCTGCGGATTGCCGATGCATTACAAGCTGAACGGCCTTAAGACAAAATACTTGCTGAAAAAGGCAGCCGATGGAATTTTGCCTGAAGGCATCGCCAATAGACCCAAAAAGGGTTTCGGAATTCCCCTCTCCCGGTGGCTAAAGGGAGAGCTCAAAGAATTTATGTTGGACTATTTGAGTGAAGGGCGGATTAAAAAACAAGGTTACTTTCACTATCCTTATGTAAAGACTCTTATCGACGATCACCTCAAAATGAAAAACGATAACAGGAAATTGCTGTGGACTTTGTTAGTGTTTCAGATCTGGCACGAAAGGTTTGTTGAAAGCACTTGGTAAAACGTCATCGACTAAACATACTCCTTGCGACTTCTTCGCAGCAAGGGTTAGGGGTTGGGAGAGCGCCGTCATTGACCGGTGCCTACCGTCGGAAATGAGCTTATGAAGACTGGAAGCCAGAAGAAACCATATGTAACCCTGGTTCGCGGCCCTATTGTTTCTACGATAAAGGCCATCAACAACGAGGCCACGCCATGCATCGGTCTCGCCTACATTGCCGCCTATATCAAACGGCAAGGTTACGAGGTTACGATTGTGGATGCCATAGGGGAGGCGCTTAACCAATATTGGGAGTTAGATCATTATCCGGGGTATATTGGCCACGGCTTGCAGTTTAAGGAGATTATCGAACGAATTCCATCCCATACCGACGTCATCGGGTTCTCGACGATGTTTTCAGGCGAATGGCCGATTCAAAGGGATTTAATTAATGAGGTCAGAACTGAGTTCCCGACTCAGACGTTTGTTGCCGGCGGAGAGCATATCACGGCGTTGACGGAATACAGTCTACGGGATTGCCCCGCGCTTGACGTTTGCGTGCGGGGAGAAGGGGAACATAGTTTCTACGAATTGCTAGAATGCTTGAGCGGAGATGGTGACTTTAAAAGGGTGATGGGTATTGGGTACCTAGACGAGGATAACAACTATATCTTAAATCATCACCAGGCAAGAATTGGAGATGTCGACCAAATCCCGTGGCCGTTTTGGCCAGACGGATACTTGGAGAAATTTTGGACGGCCGGAAAATCCTATGGTGTATGTTCGGAAAGGGATATGCCCCTTATGGTTTCTCGTGGTTGCCCCTTTCAGTGTACTTTTTGTTCCAGTCCAAACATGTGGACAACTTTGTATAAACTCAGAGATCCGGATGATGTTATCGCTGAAATTAAAAGCTACAAAGAACGTTATGATATTACGAGTTTGCAGTTGTATGACCTTACAGCAATTACGAAAAAAAGCTGGACGATTGAGTTCTGTAAACAGCTTATTCAGAACAAAATCAATTTGAATTGGTCACTCCCGTCTGGAACTCGCAGTGAAGCATTGGATCGAGATACCCTGAGCCTTCTCAAGCAAACCGGTTGTAAATATCTTGCCTATGCCCCCGAAAGCGGCTCAACGACGACGTTATCGAAAATTAAAAAGAAAATTAAATTGTCGAAGCTTACGGAATCCGCATTGGAAGCCAAAAGACAAGGGTTGGTCCTACGGACGAACCTGATTATCGGGTTCCCTCATGAAACCCGGAGAGACGTTTTGACCACCATCAAGTACGGTTTAAAATTGGCCTTTTGCGGAGTGGACGAGGTCAACATCAATATTTTTTCGCCGTATCCGGGAACCGAGATCTACAATCAATTGCAGCAGGAACAAAAGATTCTTGTCACCGACAAATATTTGCTCGGGCTGACGTCGCTCAATAGCGATTTTACGCAAATGAACGTCCTCACAGTCAACCCCAATTTAGGCACGAAGGAATTGGCGTTCTACCGTATTCTGTTTATGCTTGTGAATTATGCCATTGGGTATCTTTGTTATCCGTCCCGAATTTGGCGAACGATAAAGAATGTTTTTCTTGCAACCCATTCCGCAGCAACAGTTTTTGAGCATAGGCTGAAAGATAGGCTGAACAAACGGGTAGTCTATTCGAAAAGGTGATAAGCAATTTCGTGCGGTCAACGGGTCGAGGCAAACTGGCCCTCGAGGGATGGATTGATGGGGATCGTCCACCGTTTCTGCTGAATTTTATACATGGGAGAAAAGAGACCATGAAAGAGGATGTAATTGAGCAATGGAATGAGCAAATGGTCGAAAAATACGATATCGAATCGTACTACTCAGATTCGCACGCAGTGGTTCGCCATATAGAGGAAAAGCGAGTGCATTGGATTTTGGAAATGCTGTCTTGCCAGGATCATGAAAAGATCTTGGAAGTGGGTTGTGGAGCGGGGCATGTTTTACAGAGGGTGAGAGTTGGAAAGTTGTACGGGATAGATCTATCTCCAAGGATGCTTTCTTTAGCAAGGAAACGTCTAGGGGAGAGGGCGGAGTTGAAAAAGTGTAATGCAGGAAACATTGACTATCCGGAAGGCTTTTTCGATAAGGTTATTTGCACTGAGGTTTTGGAACATACGGTTGATCCGAAGGTCGTTCTTCGGGAAATCCGAAGAGTTGCAAAAGATCGTGGCACGGTGGTTCTTTCCATACCCAATGAGGCTCTCATCAATAGAGTAAAGCTGTGGCTGGTGAAGACGAGGCTATTTAAAATATTTTTTAAAAACATACCGGAGCAAAATGAGTGGCATTTGCATAGTTTTAATCTTGCAATGATAAGGTTAATCACAAGAGAGATCCTAGAAGAGGCAGAAGTGAAAGTAATCCCTAACAGGTTCTTGCCGCTCAGGTATGTGGTGAAATACAAGGTCTTGAAATGACCATAGAAAAAGTAACTCCCTGGGTAGGATTCATTTGTATAGTTATATTCTTGGTGCAGGCCGTTTTAAGCGTCAGGGAGGACTCTCCAACCTTTGACGAGAATCTGAATCCGGCTGTAGGCTATGCGGAGTTATTTGTAAGAGATTATCATCTCTATCACGATCATCCCCCCCTTGCCCGAGTCGTTACAGCTCTTCCGCTACTGGCGTTTCAACCTAACGTCCCATTCGATCATGACAGCTGGCGAAAAAAAGCCAAAATCCTCCAGGACAGGTATAACTTTGCTCATGAGTTTTTTTATGTTGCCAATAGCAACGCTGACACAATGCTATTTTGGAGCAGAGTACCAATCATTTTGCTGTCGTTAGTCCTCGGCTTGCTGATTTTCAATTGGGCGAGAACCCTGTTTGGTCCGCTTAGCGGAATATTTGCGATCGTTCTCTACACCTTCGAGCCGAATATGTTGTCCCACTCCAGATTTGCTACGACGGATTTGATCCAGACCCTGTTTATCTTTGCAACAGTATTTCAATATTGGCAATTCCGTCAATCCCCGTCATCGAGATCGTTACTAATTACTGGTGTCTGCTTTGGCCTTGCCCTCCTCTCTAAGTTTTCGGCTATGATTCTTTTGCCGATACTCTTCGCATTGGCATTTTTAGTTCCATCGGCGGGGGGAAAGGACAAGGATGCCGATTGGCCTTGGACTTGGAGATCCTGGGTAAGCCGTGAGCAGCTATGGGTCAATTTCAAGTCTGTGTCATTGATTACTGTTACTGCTGTTGGAGTCGTTTTCGCTTTTTATGGTGATCAATGGAATCTTTACGTCAAAGGATTTGTCGATACCATGGGCCACATGGAAAAGGGGCACAATGCATATTTGATGGGACAGCATTCAACGAACGGTTGGTGGCTCTATTTTCCCATTGCCTTTGCTTTAAAGACTCCGATTGCTCTTATGGCTTTGACGGTAATCTCAATTGCGTTTCAAAGTTATCGAAAAAAAGACGCTGCCTTATTTTTGTGGCTACCCGCCGTTGTAATTTTTTTGGTGGCACTTCTCAGTCATATTAATATCGGTATTAGGCACGTGTTACCTATTTATCCATTCTTGATTGTCATAGCGAGCAGTGTGACCATAATCAAATTTACCAAACCGAGAGTTTTCAATGCCTGTTTCGTGGGGCTTGGAATTTGGTATGTTGTTTCGACGGTCTCTTTTTTTCCAAGCTATCTGGCTTACTTCAATGAGTTTATTAGAGCTCGGAACGGGTATCATTACCTGGTCGACTCGAACCTGGATTGGGGTCAGGATCTTAAGCGGTTAAAGCGGTTTATGGATGAAAACAAGATTGAAAGGGCTTACCTGGGGTACTTTGGAACTGCGGATCCTTGTTATTATGGGATTCATTCCATTGATCTTCCAGGACCGCCATCTAGATGCAATAAAGGTCAAAAGAATGTGTCTGCGGACCACATCGCTATTAGCGTGACCCATTTACAATCCGTTTATTTTGCCGACAAGTCATCGTTTGCTTGGCTGAGATCTTATGAGCCCGTAGGACGAATCGGGAATTCTATCCATGTTTACGATATCAATGGCGATGCGGCGGCCCGCGGTAACCTGGCCGTACTGTACTTCAAATACGGCATGGTGAAGGATGCCCTGAGGGAAAGTAGAAATGCGGTGGACTTGGCACCCCAGGATCCAATGTCCTATGCAAGCCTCGGATTTGTATATTTGCGGTTGTCCCAATTCGAGAAAGCTCGAGCAGCTTTCCGTACTGCATTGCAACTAGACGGGAATAACAAAGCTGCTATGGCAGGATTTCATAGGGCTGAACGGCGCTTAAGAGACAGTCGAGGCCTATAGATTGATATCCTCTCATATCCAAAAGTGCATAGGATCGGAGGCCATAACCCAATTCGGCATACCGATTCTTCTAATTACAGCCGTTGGCTATTTCTTTTCCTATCCAGGGGTGGACAACGATCTGTGGGGGCACCTCTATTTCGGTAAGGAAATCCTTCAAGCGGGCCGGCTTCCACACAATAACATTTATTCCTTTACCGTGCCCGATCACCCTTGGATCAATCACGAGTGGTTGGCGGAAGTACTATTCTACGGAATCTATTCCCTTTTAGGGTCGTCAGGCCTGATCTTTTTGAAGGTTGTCGTTGGTGGTGGAATCGTTTGGATATTGAACGGCATCCTCAAAAAACGCACACCGTCTCTCTATCTTCGTGTCATCACCCTGGTCTGGGTAATGGCAATACTTTCACCCGGGTTTAATGTCCGACCACAAATTTTCACCTATTTGCTATTCACTGTATTTCTTTTCCTCTTTCATCGAGCTCAGGAAAAAGGGATCACTTCTATCTATGGCATTCCATTCTTGACCGCTTTGTGGGTAAACCTTCACGGAGGTTTTGTCGCGGGAATCGGCGCTCTCTGTTTGTTTGTGATAACAGTCCTTGTGACACCCATCTGGAGCCTCAGAGAAACAAAACTTAGGAAACCATCCCTTGTTGTGGTTCTCGTGTTAGGCCTTGTGGCTATGCTAGTTAACCCCTACGGCTGGAGGCTTATAGAGTTCTTATGGAATGACCTTCGTCTGGATCGCCCCATCTCGGAATGGGACCCTGTTCCTATCTGGGGCCTCTCGTTTATGAGCTTCAAACTAGCCGTGCTTGTGGCTCTCATTTCTGTGCGGAAAGAATCCTGGGTTCGGTGGGACTGGTTTCTAATGCTATTGACGGTGTTCCTGGCCTTCCAACATCAACGCCACACTCCGCTCTTTGCCATAGCGGCAGCCCCCTTCATGGCCTGTGGAATAGAGAGAGTCGTCCAATGGATTAAAGGATTTGAAAACGAGAAATTCGCGACAACCCAATTGATCACTGCTCGTTGGACTGTCAATGTCAGCATCGTAGTCCTGGTGATCCTTCAAAGCTTATGGCTTGCCAAATGGCATATGGAAAGTCGTTTTAGGCTAGTCGTAAGTCCATTGGACTACCCCACCCAAGCCACCGAATTCTTAAAGCGTAACGAAATCCGTGGAAATATGGCTGTTCCCTTTGACTGGGGAGAGTTTTTTATTTGGAAACTCTATCCGTTTGCTCGGGTTTCGATCGATGGACGTTACACAACTGCTTATCCCATGGAAGTGATCGACGACAGCTGGGAATGGATGAAAGGGGGCCAAGAATGGAAACGTTTGCTAGAGGTTCATTCTGCTGAGATCGCAGTTTCGAAGCGTCAGCATCCCGTCACCACGCGGCTGCTCGGCGACCCTGAGTGGGTCTATATTTATTCCGATCAAGTTTCTTTCATATTTATTAGAGCAACCGAGAGTCAGAAGTCTCTTTTAGAAAGGTTTGAGGCAGGCAAGCTCCATCCTCCTGGGACACCGTCGATCTTTTTTCCGGGTTGAATCATTTTGCATAGTAAAAAAATAAGTGTGTTACACGACAGACCGGATGACAGAGCCGTCTGTGGAAGTCGGTTTTCAATCAAGAAGAGCGGGGTGCTCGAAACGGGTTGTGGATAACAGGATTGAAATTTGGTGCTCCGGTCAATGACCATAGCGAACAAATATGGGATCTGCGAAAGCAAGCCCCGATGATTAACCCACTATCTTTTAAGCTGGTATTGTGCGGTGCGGCCGCGCTGTTTTGGGAGCTCTTGTTAATTCGATGGCTCGGTTCCACGGTCAGGATCGTAGCCTATTTTAGTAATTTTGTTCTAATTTCTGCGTTTCTCGGCCTAGGCATCGGTGCCCTACTGGGGAGGTTCAAGTTCCGGCTGACGAATTATCTCTTCGTAGTGCTTGGTCTTTGTGTATTTTTAGGACCCATTGTAGGCAGTATCTTTCACCTCAACCCGGAAAATACAAACGAATACATCTGGCTTGGAGGGCCCGGTGGAATATTGCCTAAAACCTTCGACGGATTTCTTGGATGGAACGTCGAATTTATACTGCCTTATTGGTTTATTTTGGCCAGTGTTTTCACGATTAATACGTTAGTGTTTATTTGCTTTGGCCAATGGTTAGCGCATTTGTTTCAGAATTTTCGGCCGTTAAAAGCCTATACATTAGAGATAGGTGGAAGTATCTTCGGAATACTTCTATTCGCCATGCTTGCTTATTTACAACTCCCGCCCACAATATGGTTTCTAGTTGGATATGGACTTCTGCTGGTCATTATCGATAGGAATGTCAAACAATATCTCTTCGCCTTGGGTACCGGCGCCTTGGTTCTCCTGGTTTGTGGCAACTTTGCAAATCAATACCTCTGGTCGCCGTACTATAAGATCCACATCACCCCTCTTCAACGAATCCACGATGTAAAGCTTAAACAAGTTCATCACGCCTCCCGTCCTTTTGGTTACCAAATTAGCGTCAACAACGATTATCATCAAATGATCCTAGATCTCGCCTCGCCTCCAAGTCACTCTTTTTTTGAATCCTGGCGGTGGTTATACGATTTCCCCTATACCCAGAGCGTGGATGATATTGAAGGTCCTATTTTGATTGTCGGTGCTGGAACCGGTAATGATGTGAGCGCAGCACTACGAAATAGCCAATCAGAAATCCATGCTGTGGAAATCGACCCTCTCATCGTTCAGATAGGACGGCGTTATCATATTGAAAAGCCCTATGAAAACCCTCGAGTACGGGTTATCGCGACCGACGCCCGGTCTTACTTCGAACGGACGAAAACGCGATACGCGAAGATAGTATTTGGCTTCTTGGACAGTCACACATTAATGTCGTCCTTCTCTTCTCTCCGGCTGGATAATTTCGTTTACACCTATGAATCCATGGTACGAGCAAAAGAATTACTGCTTCCCGGTGGAAAGGTCTTTGTAACGTTCGCGAGTAATAGATCATGGATTCATGAGCGACTTATTAATTTGCTAAACTCGATTTTCGACTATCAGACGAAAGTAGCGGTTGATCGAGTCAACGGCTATGCAAACGGGGTGATATATGTCAATGGAAAGAGGGCTGATTCAACCACCCCTCCTTCCAATTTGGCCGGGTTTACACTGTCCCGTACAGATATCCCTACTGATGATTGGCCTTTCCTATACATGAAGGAGCCAAGAATCCCAGGCCACTACTTAGGTTTCATGTGTCTCATGCTCCTCGGAGCCGCGGGTGCAATATGGCTTCTTCCGCGTGGCCAAAGGAAAATTAAACTTCCTTATTTTTTTATGGGAGCCGGTTTTTTCCTAATTGAAACCAGCAATGTGGTGTCACTCTCACTGCTTTACGGGTCAACCTGGACGGTCAACGTGACGGTATTTACCGGTATTCTGACGCTCATTCTGGTCGCGAACTGGATTTGCTCATGGTCTGCGCGTCCTCGTTATTTGCTGACGATGACGTTGCTGCTGATCAATATCCTTTTATCGTATTTTATCAGACCCTCTACTATGCTGGGGATTAATTCTGTTCTACTGCAAGGAGTAGTGGCAACGGTTGTTTTCTTAGGTCCAGTGTTTTTCGCTAGCTTGATTTTCGGTCATTTAATCAAGCGGGAAAGTCATCTGTCCCAGGCCTACGGATCAAATCTCGTGGGTGCCGTCGTGGGTGGTGCTTGTGAATACTTTTCCCTCGTTTTGGGAATCAAGTTTCTATTGATTGTTACCTGTGGGTTTTATCTGCTAGCTTTTTTCTACGTCTGGGTATGGCTCGCGAAAAGCAAAGGTTCTGTTGCCGTAGGCTAGACATCACCGAGAGTGATAAATTGGGTAGCTAAATCAAATAAGATAGAACGAGGATCCTCCATCCGTAGGACTTGAGGATCCGATTCCATTGTGAATATGTTATCACCTCGGGCTTGGTCAAAACGCTCCGCAAGGGCCCTTAATCTGACATGATTCGCCTTATAAATGATAACATAAAGCGGGACATCCTCTTGTTGATGTCCTTGAGTATCTTTCTGAGTGGTCGGTGCTGCCGTCGTTGATAAAAATCAATTCGTAGTCACTCTGAATACTTTTCAGCACAGTCTTAAGACGATCATTGAGTGATCGGACGTTTCCCTCTTCATTGAACACGGGGATAACCACGGCTAGAGTTCTACCGCCACCCCGTATTAGAGCTATCCCATGACTTACGCTGAGGACGATTGGATTTGGTGTCTTGAATTTCTATTGTTATTAGATGCGAACAGGCATGCGATTCACTGAGGTGAAAATTTCGTCTGCCGGCGTCAATTGACTATTCATGTTTGGCGCCCGGCTTTTCTTCCTTGATGAAAGTATGCACCAACCGTGGGACCCCACCGCAACTAAAGCACCGGGGTGTTTCCGGTTTGGTGCCATCTGGATATCGCATGAACCTTAAATAGAATGGCTTCTCGGTTCCTACAAAATCATCGTAATAAAAGGCGATTTTTTTGCACTCGCTACATTCCAAATACTTGGCCATGGGTCACAGCTCCTTAAAATCGGCTCGTAATTTTTTGATGCCCGCTGTTTGCCTCGTAAGCCTCCTCACGGTAGAGGCCAAGGGCCTTCATCACGGGAGTGTCCTGGATGGAAAAAAGGATCGCTTCCTGCTGACTTTCATTGGCGTGTTCGTGCCAGGCCCAGGGGGGTACGACAAAGAAATCCCCTTTTTCCCAGTCAAACCGCCGGCCGTTGATGATGGTATAGCCGCTCCCCTCAAAGGCGTGGTAGACGGCGCTATTCACTTGGCGGTGGGCTTGGGTGTGGACACCGGCTCTAATGGCTTGAATATAGCAGCCCATGGTAGGGAGCACGGGTCCGCCAGTGTGAGGGTTTAAGTACTCGAAGCAAACATCGTCGTAGGGACTGGCCGCACCCTCGCCAATCTTTTTTAGCGCTTGGTAGGTGGGTTCCCACTTGTAATTGAGTAGAGGCGGAGTAGTTGCCGGGGGCTCTTCCCATGTAGGCTTCAAATGCGCACCGCCAAATTTGGTTTCAGAGTCGTTGACATGTGAAATCGGGAATCGGGAATCACGGTAGGGTTGAAAAAATATCGCGTCAAGGTCTCCCACGAGCGGAAGGTCCAGTCCATCCATCCAGATCATCGGCCTGTCTGATTCGCATCCGTGGTCGTGCCAGGTCCAGTTTGGGGTCAAAACGAGATCGCCACGGCTCATGACGCATTTATCACCATCAATATTCGTATAGGATCGATCCCCCTCGATGATAAAGCGAATGGCTGAGGCCGTATGACGATGGGCGGGAGCAATTTCGCCCGGCTTCACGATTTGTACGGCGCCCCAGAGGGTATGAGTAGCGGCGCACTTGCCGCCGAGCCCGGGATTTACCAGTGCAAGAACTCGCCTCTCGCCACCTCGTTCGATGGGCACCAGATCAGCGGCCCGATAGGCGAGGTCCCGGAGATCATGCCATTTCCAGAGAAAAGGCTCCACCTTTGTTTGCGGTTCTGTAGGGAGGAGACGGGCGGTAATATTCCAAAGGGGGATGAGGTGCTTATTCTCAACTTCCTTGTAAAACGCCTTTTCGTCGTCGGCTTTTTGATTGGTAGATACCTTGCCGTTCGCCATAGGATTCCTCCAGAGTGCAAGATAGCAGAATCGGAATTTCCATGCCAGCGAGCCGAAATCCCAGCAATCGGAGCATAAATGACGCTGATCACGTCTTGCAACCACCGCAGCCCATCCCTACAATTATCAAAGATGAACCAACTTGATCTCATCACATTCGACTGCTACGGCACATTGATCGACTGGGAGGAAGGGATCTTCCAGGCTTTCCAGAATGAGGCCGCACAGGATGGTCGTCGGTTTATGCGCGAAGACGTTATCAGCGCATATCATGCTGCGGAAATGGCGGCCGAAAGTGGACCGTTTGTTCCCTATCGCCAGATTCTTGCTACCGCCGCCCGGAACTGTGCGGCGAATTTGGGCTGGCTCATCACCGAGGAAAGAGCGTCCTTCCTCGCGAAAAGTCTCCCCGCCTGGCGACCCTTCCCGGACACGAACCCTGCACTGGAAAGGTTGGCTGCCGTTGCTCACCTCGGTATTCTGTCCAATGTCGACGATGATCTCTTGCAGGAAACCTTACAGCATTTCACTGTCTCATTTGAAATGATCGTGACCGCAGGAGAAATTCAGTCCTACAAACCCCGGCGCGGCCACTTTGGTGAAGCTTTAAAAAAGAAGGGACAGGCGCGTTGGCTTCACGCGGCACAGAGCTACTTTCACGACATACGGCCTGCCATGGAATTGAGTATTCCTGTGGCATGGATCAACCGAAAGTCGGAAACCTTACCTGCGGGTGAAAAGGTACCCCAATTAGTAGTCAGCAGCCTTAGCCAGTTGGCAGCCGAACTTGGAGCGTAAACGCGCAAAGCACATCAGAGGCCCGGGATGGTGTTGAGCTTTATCTTTTTCTTTTGCACTTGATCCCAGACGTAACCCGCAACGGCCAAGTCCTCGTCGGGGATGCCGTTGGACTGGAATAAAACCTTCTTCCCATAGGTGGCGGGGGATGAATCACCCACAATGCTCTCCAGAGGCAAAACATTCTCCCATCGGGTTATCCCCAATTTGCACGCATCCACCAGATCGCCGCTGCAGTATTGTGCCGTGGGAAGATCATCAGTGACCACCGTATCCATGCGCCGGACCAAGTCCGTAGAGACCTCGTGTTTTGATGTGGCGTTTGCGCCCATGGTAATCACCAACACTTCGTCTTTAAGGTGGGCGCCATCGGTGATGGATGCGGTAGCGTCCGTCGCCAATACAAAGATATCGGACTCTTGTTCGACTTCCTGGACGGACGATGCTTCCTTCATTTCGACCGAAACCACCTCGCTCATCTGTTGAAAAAACTTCTTTCGCCGCTCGGCATTGCGGCCATAGACCAGGACTTGCTGGAGCTCTCCGACTCCCGCGATGGCTTCCAATTGGTAAACCGCCTGTTTACCCGTGCCAACAAGACCGAGGACTTGGGTGTTTTTGGGAGCGAGATACTTTACGGCGACGCCACTGGCGGCGCCGGTGCGCAAACTGCTCAGGTATCTCGCGTTGAGAACGAGGCTGAGTTCGCCGGACTGCCCGTTGTAGAGGGTGATCGTGTTGGCTCCACCCATATAGGCGCGGAGCGCAATGAGATCGGAATCTTCCTGCCAGGCGGCCATGACGTTGAGCTGCCGATTGCTGCTTCTTAGCCTTCGTCGTGGCAGGCTCCTCACTTTCCCTACCGCCCGGTCGTGGAACATCTGTTCCACGACCTTGAGGGCCGTCGCCATGTCGATCAATTCTCGTGTTTCCTTTTCGCCAATGACCAGGGCCATATTGTATCCCTCTTAGTTTCCGCTGCTTTCCGCTCTCAATGATCGACTCCAACCGCACTGGAGCCGGGCTCATCGTTAACCTGCTCGTTGGAATCGATCTTGTTGATTACAAGCCCGCTCAACAGCTTGGGATAAAAGTAGGTCGACTTCTGCGGCATCTTTTCCCCTCCCAGAGCTATGTCTAAGATTTCCTGAGCCCTCGGCGGGCCCAAGATAAAGGCGGCCTTGTATTCTCCTTTTTCTACTTCTTTCAGCGCCGCCTCTTCGTCTTGCGGGTAACTCATGGTGTCCCCCAGGACTTGCCTCTCAGCACTGAGGCCCAGAATCTGCTCCAGAATCAACAAATGAAGGATGGACACGTCCAGTTCCAATAGGGCTGGGCTCATTCCTTTACCCACGTTTTGCATTGCCTTTTTGTTCTTCAAACGGAGAATAAGGTATCGAGGATCCCCTTTAAATGAAGCGCCAATGAGACGCTGTTTCTTACCGCCTTTTTGTAAGCCTTGGAGAAACGAGCGTCTGCCGTCCTGGGTTTTGGGATACTGGTCGACGTTAAAATACTTCTGGATGGTTTCCTCCAGCTGCAAGAAGGGGATAGCGTCGAAATCCCGAACCAATCGATGAGTAGGGAGAATGACCAAACCGTCCTCGGTCATATTTGAAAAGTACATCATCACGAAATTACAAGCCTCCACGCCTGTCCACTGGGATTGCTCCGCCCTCACTAGGTTGCGATAGTTCATGGCGGCCTCGAACCGGTGATGGCCATCGGCAATGAGCAGCGGTTGATCGTTCATTTGCCGTTGGACTAAACCGATGACCTCGGGGTCCGTTATTTGCCAGAGGGTGGAGGACCCTTTTCCGTCTTCTTTCACCTCGATGGTTGGTGCAACTCCACTGACATGTTCCTCCAATGCCTCGGTGATCGTTTGCCTTGGGTCCGAGTAGAGGCTGAAGATGGGACTCAAATTGGCCTTGCAGGATTGAAGAAGTTTCATCCGGTCGTCCCGGGGAGCCTGGAAGGTGTTTTCATGAGGGTGCACACTGCCTTCCGCAGGGTCCTCCAGCCGGGTGAGAGCGATAAAACCGAGCCGTTCTTTTTGCTTGCCGCTGGGTAAAGTGAAACGCTGGCTTAGGAAGTAGATCGCCGGCTGATCCGATTGGACCATGACTCCTTCCGCCTGCCATTGCTCGAATGTGCGGGCCGCCTCCTCATAGGGATTGGTCTCTTGGTTGAGGATGAGACGCACCACGTTTTGCGGTGATTTCTTGTAAAGCCGTGCCTGCTCTTCCGGCGAAATCACATCGTAGGGTGGCGCTACGACTTTAGAAAAGTCACGAACCTTTTTAGGATTGTAAATGACCCCTCGAAATGGAGCGATGCGTAACATATTACCTTCCCATTGCTAAAAAATTTATTTGAACGACTTCAAAAGACTTCTTCGCGTCAAGGCGTCGGCGAATTAAAATCCGAATATCGAAATACGAAACAATTTCAAAATCTCAATTTTCTAAAACCAAAAGGTCCCAATGAAACCTCTACCGGCTTACGCCCGTGGTATCCTTCATTTCTTCGGCGGAACCCGCCGAAGCACCCTCCTTCGCTCTACGAGCTACGGAGGATTCGACGGTCGCATTCATCCATGGGCTCACGCCCATGGTTTTCTGCGAAGGCGGATAAGGACCTCTCCCGCATTATTAAATGTTTTGAAATTAGTATTTTGAGTGTTCCCTTTATTATTTCGAGATTCGGATTTCGTACTTCGTATTTTGTTTTCCATTTGTTTCGGATTTGGAGATTGTGATTTTACTTTTTAGCAATGGCTCTGTCCAACTCCTGAGAGCTGATTTCTCCTTCCCGGATTATTTTTATTTGCTGTCCGATAAATTCAATCACGGTGGAGCCTTTTTGGCCTTTGAGTTCACCCGCGTCAATAAAGATGTTTAGCCGGTCTGCAAAATAAGCTCTAGCTTGCGCGATATTCTTCGCCGGCGCCGAACCCGAAGGATTGGCACTCGTTGCCGTGAGAGGGGCACCCAATTCGCGGGTCAACGCGGAGGCCATAGGATGGCTGGAAACTCGAACGCCAACACCCCCTTGCGGGTTACAAAGCAACGGTGAAAGTCCCCTCTTTGCAGGCAAAACCAAAGTCAGGGGTCCCGGCCAAAATCGGTCCATGAGAGCCTCAGCCATAGGGGGAGGATCGTTGACAACCTCTTTGAGCATATTCTTGTCTGCAATGATAAGTGCAATGGGGTTTTTTTCATCACGCCCCTTGAGGGACGCAACACGCTCCACCGCCTCCCTGTTGAGAGCATTGGCCCCCAGTCCGTAGAAAGTCTCGGTGGGAAAAACAATCACCTCGCCGGCTCTCAGGGCGGCCAGGGCCCGAGAGAGCTCCCGGTGGCTATTTCTGTGGCTGTCGATTGAGGTTCCGGTCTCTTTCTTCGACGCCCCGAGCCATCTCTTCCTTCAACTTTGCCAATTTTGCGGAGACCTCGGGGTCCTTACGGCCGATGATCTGTGCCGCCAGGATGCCCGCATTGGCGGAACCCGCCTTACCGATGGCCATGGTGGCTACAGGCACGCCGGCGGGCATTTGCACCGTGGCCAGGAGGGCGTCCATCCCTTTTAGCGGCGAGCTATCAATGGGAATCCCGATTACCGGTAGGGTCGTGTGTGCTGCCACCACCCCCCCTAAATGGGCAGCAGCTCCAGCGCCAACGATGATCACCTCGATCCCCCGGCTCTCCGCGGACGCCGCGTAATCCATTGTGTTTTTGGGAGAGCGGTGAGCTGACAGGACTCGGATCTCATGGGGAATGCCGAAATAATCGAGTCGTTTTTCTGCTTCCCGCATCACTTCAAGATCAGAGTCGCTCCCCATTAAAATTCCTACCTTGGGTCGGCTATCAGAATTTGCATTCACTTTGGTCATTCTCCTTTTGCCCTCGGATGGGTTAGGGCACGGGAAGCGATATCCTTGCGGTAGTGCACCCCCTCCCAACCAATCTGACGGGCGGCTTGATAGACTTCTCTTACAGCTTCGTCGATACTTTCTCCCAGGGCCGTCACGCCCAATACCCTGCCTCCGGACGTATACCAGCGGCCATCTTTTTTAGCGGTGCCGGAATGAAAGACAAACCCCTCTTTCCACTGCTTCATTCGATCCAGTCCCCGGATCTCCTTGCCCTTCTCATAGGCTCCGGGATATCCCTGGGAACAAAGCACCACGCAAACTGAGGAACTATCATGCCACTCCGCCTCCACCTCATTCAACCGTCCCTCGAGGGTCGCCTGCAGGAGCGGAATCAGGTCTCCTTTCAACCGCATCATCAAGGGCTGGCATTCCGGATCGCCAAACCGCGCGTTGAACTCTAAAACCCTGGGTCCATCTTTTGTGATCATCAATCCAACATACAACACCCCCCGGTACAGGACATTTTTTCTCTTGAGCCCCGAGAGTAAAGGGTTCAAGATCTTTGTCAAAACTTCCTGGTGGACCTTGCGATCCACCACAGGCGCCGGCGAGTAAGCTCCCATCCCGCCAGTATTCGGTCCACGGTCGCCGTCAAATACCGCCTTGTGGTCTTGTGACGAGGCAAGCGGTAAACAATGTTCACCATCGATCAGAGCCATAAAAGAGGCCTCTTCCCCGGTGAGGAGTTCCTCAATGATCACTTTCTCACCGGCGTCACCGAATACTTTGCGCTCCATGATCTCTTCGATGGCTTGCTCCGCGTCTCCCTGGGAAGAGCAGAGCACGACGCCTTTCCCTGCGGCTAGGCCGTCCGCCTTGACGACGCAAGGCTGTATTTGTCTCGCGAATTCCTTTGCTTTTTGGGGATCGGAGAAGGTTCTAAAAGTCGCCGTTGGAATACCGTTCTCCTTCATGATCTCTTTGGCAAAGTCTTTACTTCCTTCCAACTTGGCGGCTTCCCGGTTGGGTCCAAAGACTTTTAGACCCCTCTCATCGAAATGGTCACCTATACCGAGGATTAGAGGAACCTCCGGGCCCACGACGGTGAGGTCGATCTTTTCCCGGTCGGCGAAATCACCCAACCGCTCAATTTCATCCGGTCCAATAGCCACCAGCTCTGCCATCTCGGCGATGCCAGGATTGCCGGGGGCACAGAAAATTTTTTCCACCTGGGGACTTTGCCGGAGCTTCCAGACCAGGGCGTGCTCTCGTCCTCCACTACCGACCACCAGTAACTTCATGGATAACTCTTATAACTAGAAGCCGCGAGGCATGGAAGTGAATTTTTCTCCAACCTCAGAACCAGACAATCAAAGGGAAGGGGCGGGAACACGCAATAGAGGGAAAGCGAGGGAAGGTGTGTCTGCCACTCCCCAGGAGTGCCATCAATGCTTAAAGTGCCTGACGCCGGTAAACAACATGGCGATCCCGTGCTCGTTGGCGGCGGCAATGACCTCTTGATCCTTTATGGACCCCCCGGGTTGAATGATGGCCTTGGCACCAGCCTTGGCGGCCTCATCGACCCCATCGCGAAAAGGGTAAAAAGCATCGGAGCCCACCGCGGAGCCCTTGAGATCCAGTCCGTTGGCCGCCGCCCGCATTACCGCCAACTTGGACGAGTCCACCCGGCTCATTTGTCCGGCGCCTACCCCGAGGAGCTGGTCCCGAGAGGTGAAAACAATCGCGTTGGATTTTACATGGCGGCATATCCTCCAAGCGAAATCCAAAGCATCGTATTCCTCTTCCGTGGGTTTGCGGTCAGTGGCCACCTTGCAGGTTCTGACGTCGAGTTGCGCTTGATCCCAGTCCTGCACTAACAAGCCGCCGTGCACACGTCTCAAGTCGTAGCTCTTTTCTTTCGCTGGGGTCATGTCCAGTTCCAGTAGCCGAATGTTGAGCAAGCGCTTGGCAGAAGAGAGCACCGCTTTTGCCTCGGGCGTAAATGCCGGAGCGATCACGATCTCAAGAAAGATCTCTTTGAGCTCGTTTGCCGTCTCTTCGTCCACCGGACGGTTGAGTGCGATCACTCCACCAAAGATGGACACCGGATCGGACGCCCGTGCCTTGCGAAAGGCATCCGCCAGAGAGACCTTGGACACCGCCGCACCGCAGGGGTTCGTGTGCTTGATGGCAACGGCAGCCGTCTCGGTGAATTCAAGGGCGCAGCGAAGCGCCGAATCAGCGTCCAGGATGTTATTGAAGGATAGTTCCTTGCCCTGAATCTGACGGGCATTGGCGATGGAGGGCCCCTGGTCCTGCGGCGATCGATAAAAGGCCGCGCTCTGATGAGGGTTTTCGCCGTATCGCAGGTCTTGGATTTTGGTCACCTGGAGATTAAAGGTCTCGCCCCAGGAGGTGGGTTCCTTATTGCCATTCAAGGATCCCAGGTAGTTAGAGATGGCACCGTCGTAATGAGCGGTGTGCTGAAATGCAGTCCGTGCCAGCCTAAACTTGGTGTCCGATGAAAGCTCTCCGCCGTTATCCTTGAGCTCGCCCACGACGGGGCCATAGTCGGCCGGATCCACCACCACGGCGACATGGGCATGATTCTTTGCCGCGGCCCTAAGCATGGAGGGTCCACCGATGTCTATGTTCTCCACCACTTCTTCGAAGGGCGCCTTGCGCGCCACGGTCGCCTCAAAGGGGTAAAGGTTCACGACGACGAGATCGATGGGTGCGAGTCCATGCTGTTTCATCTGCGCCTGATGATCCGGGTTGTCCCGGATGGCGAGGATCCCGCCATGGATCTTGGGTTGCAACGTTTTGACCCGTCCGTCCATAATTTCTGGAAAACCCGTAAACTCGGAGACTTCGATTACCGGAATTTTGCTTTCCCTGAGCAAATTGGCCGTTCCACCCGTGGAAAGGATTTCAACGCCGAGATCAGACAGAGTTCTGGCAAACTCCACCACACCTGATTTATCAGATACACTGATGAGAGCCCTTTGAATCTTGGCCACAGCCGATCACACCCTCCTTTATTTTTTGTGGATGCGCGGCACCCGCGCGCTGATGGACGTTAGAACTTCGTAGGAAATGGTATCGGACCAGCTTGCCATTTCGTCTGCGGAAATGACATTTTCTTGCTGTCGGCCCAGGAGCACCACTTCGTCTCCCTGGATCACTCCGCGTATATCGGTAACATCTACCATTGTCAAATCCATACAGACGGTACCGACTATGGGAGCCCTCTGCCCTCGAACCAGCACCGCACCTCGGTTCGATAAAGACCTTTTGTAACCATCGGCGTAGCCTAGGGGCAGGGTTGCAATCAGACTCTCTCTTTTGGTGGTGAACGTCTGACCGTAACTGATGCTGAATCCTTTGGGGACCTTCTTTAACTGGTGAATGAAAGTTTTCCAGGTTAACACTGGCTTTAGGGAGGTCTCGTTGGCCATCTCAGGAGACGGATAGATTCCGTAGAGCATGAGGCCCGGGCGCACCATGGTGAAATGAGCTTCGGACAGAGTCACGATCGCAGCGCTGTTTGACAGGTGAACGTACCGCGGCTGATGACCACCATTCTGGACCTGCCGGAGGACCTGGGCGAAGGAATCCAGCTGTTTCCGGGTATGCCTGTGGGACACGTTTTCCGCCCGGGAAAAATGGGATAAGACCCCTTCGAGTTGGAGCATCCCCAAATCATTCAATTCGGGAATCCAGTAGGCCGCGTCTTTAGCGAGTAGGCCGATTCTGCCCATGCCGGTGTCGACTTTCAGGTGAAAATTGAGAGGTTTTTTCCTCTTAGCGGCCCGTTTTTTGAGCTTGCGCAGCACCTCCAAATCGCAAATCACCGGTGTCAAATCGTATTTTTCAATCTCTTCGTACTGGTCCGGGTAGACCCCGGCGAGGATCACGATGGGCGATCGAATTCCGTGGTCTCTGAGTTCTATGGCCTCCTCCACGGTGGCTGTGCCAAAGCCATCCGTCCCCTCATCTTCCAAAGCGGCAGCGGCCTCGCACGCACCGTGACCATAGGCGTTGGCTTTGACCACGGAAAGAATTTTTACGTTGCTTCCTACTTTGGATCGCACCTGACGGTGGTTCCAGCGCAAGGCACCCAGGTCGATGAGACAGACGGTGGGTCGTCCTTTAGGAAGGGGAGTCATTTAGGGTCATTTAACGGGTGGAGGGAACGGTCGCTTTCTATAAGCAAACCCGATAACAAATCTACCTGCTATTGTAAAGACAATGGCACACGCCGAACGCAACCGGAATTTTCGTTCGCCCATTCAAATTGACTTATCCTGTCACGCGAAAAAATTCTTTGCTGTTCAAGTTGAATGGCAAGACTAATAGGGTAAAGTCACTTAGTCTGGAGGACAGTGCGGGTCGCGGCCTTTGGCAAATGCCCCCAGGATTTTACACCTTATGTCGTGCCGCATTTATAGGCTCGAAACCATCCTGACGAGGGGACTCATCACCTTGATCGGAAAGGTAGTTGCCCTTTCCCGAATGGAAGTGTGAAAAATAGCGCCTTGGGGTTGAAACACCGGGTGATTCTCTGGTTAACTTGGCACGTTTCTTGTTGGATTATCGGCTAACCTCAGGTCCTGGGTGTCTCCACAGGGTAACCGGAGAGCCCAAGAACACCCTGAATTCTGGGGTCGAAATCGATGGGCGAAAGCACTGCAAGTATTTGATATTATTCAGCTTTTGCTTTTTGCGGTTCCAATTTTTCAGGTCAAAAGTTAAAATGGTCGGAAAGTACATGACTAGCAGAACAAAACAAAGCATGAGACCTCTGACGATCTTTTTTGTGTGGATGGTGGTGGCCATCGCTTTATCAACTTGTGCCACGCTAGAGCGCACAAAAATTCCGGAAATTGTAACTCCCCACGGGAGAACTGCCAGTTTAGTTTCTGCGGGTGCCCGCCTTAATTCGCCTCTCAAAGTCATGACCCTTAACGTAGCCCATGGAAGAAGCACCGGCTTCCACCAGCTTCTTCAGAGCCGATCGACGACGTTGCAAAACCTGGATCAAATTCGTGACGTCCTTAAAAGAGAGAGGCCTCACCTGCTGGCCCTGCAGGAAGCCGATGGACCTTCATTTTGGAGCGGCAACTTTAACCACGTTGAATACCTTGCAGAGAAACAGTTTCATTATCAGGTCAGGGGAGAGCACGCCGACCGTATGAACCTCTCCTATGGGACCGCCCTGTTGTCCAACCTGAAGCTTGATGATCCATTGGCGATAACGTTTGCCCCGGCCGTTGCCTCGTCCCCGAAAGGTTTCGTGGTAGCCACGATCGATTGGCCGGGTTACAGAACCATCGAAGTGGACGTCGTGTCGGTGCACCTTGCGGCGTTGCGTAAATCACTGCGCAAGGAACAGGCCACGGAGCTTGCTAAGACGCTTTCCGCGCGAGGTAAACCGACCATTATCCTGGGTGATCTCAATGCAGAGTGGACCGGAGGCCGGTCCGCGTTGCATCTGCTGATGGATGCATTGAGTCTCAAAACCTACCGACCCTACGACAACAACCTTGTAACCTTTCCAAAATTTAATGAACGCCTCGATTGGATACTGGTATCGCCAGAATTTGAGTTTGTGTCTCACGAAGTACTGCCGGATCCAATATCCGATCACCGAGGAGTCGTGGCCGAGGTGGTGCTCACTCCACCCCCGTCAAGATCTCCTTACGGCGTGACCCGGGCAGCGTTGCAATAGCCTTTTACCTGGCCGTCATCGTTAAGACTGATCGTAGCCTTCGGTCCTACAGGCCGCGCCTCCATTGACTCGTGGATCCCATGACCGAGTCTTCCTTTGTCCTATTTTCGCATTCCTTACCGCCTCCTCCTCCTGAGCCAATAGCTGATGGGGAGATAGGATAGCCAGGCTATTTCCCACGTAACGGGTCCGATAAATGCGCAGGGAATGGTAATCCCCGCCGCAAGGGGTTCCGCCAGGATCTCATCGGAGATGCGATTCGCCCTTTGGGTTCCGATTTCTGAGGAGAGCAGGCGACGATTATTCATGGCCCGTCTCCAGGCCGCAATGGATGCAATCCCTACCAGCGCGGCTGTGAGGCTCTCTAGGACCCGGGCCCCGCTCTGCCCCGGAAAGTCGACACCGATTTTAACCGCGTAGAGGAACAACAGCAGGCAAAAAATCTGCACGATTGTGATGGAAGTGTGGCAAGTGTCGGTGCGTTCCAAGTATCCGAACAACGTGTTGTTCTGGACCCAGTAGATGATGACAATGGCATTCCGATGGACGCGATGATGAAAGGTTCATAATTTGCCTGGAGAAAGGAAAAGGCCGATTCCCAGTCATCCTTCTGGCTGGGTTTAGGTAGAAGCATAAAAAACCTCCAGATGATGAGAGCAAAGATGACGTCCATCAAGACTTCAAGTCGCCGTAGCTGCCGAGCCGTGCGAATATGCTCGGCGTCTTCAAGCTGATTTTGTTCCATGACTCACACCCCTTTCTGGCGGTTAAACGTTGACTCAATAGACTCCTTGAGGGCCTGGTTCTCTATCATTATGTCCGTCATCGCGTGATGCCTCTTTCAGGTGCTGAGGCCTGTGCGCGCTTCGTAAGTGAATAGAGCTTTCACTTTTTCCCAAAACTCTCCCCCAAGAACAAAAAGGCTCAGGATGAGAAGAACATCACCGCCAATGTTGATCGCCAACCGATGGGACTCGTAGCCCGGAATGAGCTCCGGGCCGTAGGGAGCGAGCCAGCCGAAAAGAAGTGGTATCAAGAATATAACCAAACCAGTGCGATAACGCGTGCGGCTAACCTCTTTTGGGAGAGCGTGGCGTTTAAAGAATGCGAACACCTTGGCTTTGATGATGTTGAAGCCTTCCTTGCCCATGACAGCGATGGCCAGGAGTGAGAAGATCTCCGGAAACCCCACAAGGAGGAGTCCCGTGAGAGCCGTTTTCCACTCCGTAGATAGGGACGTCATTGCCACCAGAGGGGTGAATAGCGGACAGAGGGCGCCGAAAGCGAGTAAGAAGATCCCTGATTTAAAACGCCAAGTAGGCGCAGACCTCTCTATCTTACCTTTCTCGTTCATCGGATAGTCTCCTGAGATGCCAAACAAATTTAGGAAGCGTGTAGGTTAGCCATCGCGCCGCGGCGATGATTTGTGTGCCCACAGTTATTTGTGGTTTCTTAGTTTTTGACACCCACTTCTTCGCACCATATTCCCAAGGCCAAAAGAGCCCAAAGGGTTCCTTCCCACGGGCCTCGAAAATACTCAGGTGGGTGATCAAGCCATCGCTCCGCGCAAGGCAGTACCCGCCGAACGGCCGGGGAGCCAACGATCCAGTTACAAATTTCTCGATGGGCGCTGGTCATGAGCTCGGGCAAATTGCCAAAGGGAAAATGGCCTTTTCTCCGTTCCACGATTTCACGGGGTAGGTTCGCTTCACCCCACCATCGTAAAACCAGCTTGGTGTTGGCGCGGCCGGGCCATCGGCTGACCCTCGCCGTAGAGGGTAGTGATAAAAGAAATTTGACAAGATCTCGATCCAAAAACGGCATACGAAGCTCAGCGGAGGAATCCATGGCCACGGAGTCGGCAAAGGTCAGAATATTTTCCGAAAGGAACGTGGTCAGCAGGACCGATTGCATGCGATCAACGTCCGTGTCCGTCTCGCTGCATTCGTCATAGAGCGAATCTACGGCAGATAGGTAAGGCACACAGGGTACGGGATTCGGCGAAAATAATTCCTCCAGGTCTCGAGTAGGCAGCGGCCGGTGGATGATGTAGCGTGCGGCGGCGGGCAGGCGATGAGGGTCGGCCTTTCGAATTGCGTTCCTACGTTGCTCTAACGGCTCGTTGCCATAAACCCATCGCTCCACGGCGTTGTCCACCAGCTTTCCCGGGAGGTTGGCCAAGAGATGCAATACGGCCAGACGAAATCGGTCTTGGCTCAAACGGTACCCACCCACTACCTCGTCTCCACCGTGCCCGCAGAGGAAGACCGTGGCTCGATCCCGGGCGTTCTTGATCAGGAGCCATGTGGCCAGTGCGGCTCCGTCCCCAACCGGTTCGGAGAGGGAACCGAGGGCCGCAACCATCTGTTTGAGACGATCGTGGGGTGTAACCAGCAGGCGGGTGACATCACTTCGAATCTGGGTGGGATCCGGGGACAACCCGGAAGCCTCCTGCGTGAGGGTATAGGTATATGAGGGGATGTCCCGCCCCTGTTTCACCAGGGACGCACGAATACTGTTGCTGTCGATGCCGTCACTTAGAAGCAGCGCCACCGGGACATCGCTCACCAGGCAACGTCGTGCCGCTTGCGCAAAGAGATGGTCAAATTCTTCAACGACCTTATGACGCGGCATACGGGGAGCATGGATGCCGCCAAACTCTGGCTTGTACCACCGCTCCACTCGGACACCGTGAGCGTCGGCTTTTAATAGGTGGCCACCCCTCAATTTTTTGATCCCGCCGATGACCGTCCGGGGTGCCATGACGTAACGCATGGTGAGGTATTCCACCAGGGCGTGGGTATCGAGGGAGCGTGGAACCCACGGTGCCTGAAAAAGAGCAGGGATGGTCGATGCGAAGGTGAGAGCCAAGTCGCTTTCATGGTAAAAGAGCGGCTTTTCACCGAAACGATCCCGGGCCAGCCACAGACGGTTTTCCACGGTGTCAAAAAGGGCAAAGGCCCACTGTCCCACCAGCCGATCCAGCGATTGTGGCCCCCACTTTTCCCAGGCAAGAAGGATGACTTCTGTGTCCGTTCCGGACCGCAGGCTGGAATTCACCACTCCCATATCGCCCAAAAGTTCTTTGTGATTGTAAATCTCACCGTTGAAAGTAATCAAATAACGGCCGGTGACGCTCCGCATGGGCTGGTGGCCGGCGGGGCTCAAATCCAAGATCGCAAGGCGACGATTTCCTGCGGTGAGTTTTCCCGAACGCTCTACACCGGCATCGTCAGGTCCACGCCGCTCCAGCTTCACCAGCATATCTCGGACGACGCGCTCGTCACTTTCTGTATCGTTGTGAGTTCGGTAGATTCCGGCGATGCCGCACATGGTTGAGAGATAGTCCTAGGGGAACAGTGAGTGATCCGAATCAGTAATCCATGGGTCTTAACTCGTAATATACGAGCGCGGGGGTAATTTCCAGCTTTTTAGAGGGATCGGTCAATGACTACCGGTGGAAACTGCGCGGTGTTAAACAAATATTTTGTACTGGCGATCTAAGAGGTCAAAAGTTGAGTCGCCGTTGTACGACCGAGGGACGAGTCCAGGAGAGCGTGGGCCTAACGGCTTACGCCGTTGAAGAATCGAGCAGTAAACAAGGGAGCAATAGAAAAATCGGAGGATGGATTTTACTTTGTTTTTTCCCGCTCCCTCTCCTGCTCTAATTTCCAATCACTAATGCTCCAAGGCGCGAAGTGCCTTCCTGGCTCAATGCCCACGCTCGGACCTCGACGGTGAGCTCCCCTCGGGTGTGAGCCTCGGGGTCGAAGACGGTCGATCCGATGGGCTCGCCCCGAGGGTGGGTGACGTTGTTCAATGTTTCGATAATAATGAACTTGTCAGTAATTCAAGTTGACATAATGATGCCAATAAGAGAAAATTTTATGATACAAATTAAGGAGATCGTAATGCAAAAAGTGATCGCGTTTTTGGGGTACGGGAAGTGGTTTCTAGCGGGAATCTTGCTCGTCGCGGCCTGTGGCGAGATGCAGATGCCTAAGGATCGGCCAACGAGAGAAGTGGCTATTTCAACCTTCGATGCTGTGGCAGGTAATTGGAGCGGAAGGCTTCGCAGGACACCCAAACAATCCGGTGATAATTTTGTGGAAGTCGTCATTTCAGCAGATGGCAGATGGAAATTTGCCACTGCCCGCACCGTCGGTGTCTTCTCCGGCGGTGGCAATTTATCAATACAAAATGGCAAATTGGTTGCAGAGGACGCCGGTGGGAGGGCAACCTTTACCCTCTACGAAGAGGGAGGCAAGCGCATGCTGGTTGTCTCTTCGAGGGAAAGAGGTGGAAAGGTGAGGGGATGGGACGCCAATTTGTTTCCCGCCAACTAAGCCGCTGATCGAATGACATAGGCGACTTTCGTCGCCTATGGGCCTTATCAGGACCACGTTGCAGTGGTGGGATCCAAGGATTCAAGCCCTCGCGATAACATCTTTTACCGTGCCATACACGCGATCCACGTCAATGGTTTTAAGGCACTGATTGTCGTTACAGGAACTCAGCCTCTGGTTGAATGCTGAAACACACGGGCTACAGGCAAAATTGGAATACATTACTGTGCAATTGTCCGTGAGGGGCCTGTAGAGTTTCGGTGTCTCGGGCCCAAAAAACACAACGATATGAATCGGGGTGAGAGCCGCGAAATGCGCGGGACCGCTGTCGTTCGTGATCAGTACCCGGCCCAATTGATACAGGTCCAACAAATCACGCAGGCTCGTTTTGCCGGCAAGGTTCATAACCCTCGGGTTTTTGACCCGGTCGCAAATGTAATCAGCATCGGGTTTCTCCGACGCCACACCTGTTATGGCAAGGAAGACATTATCGTCCTGTAAGAGCTTTTGAGCCAAGGTCGCATAGTTCTCCAGAGGCCATTTTCTTATACTGATCAGCTTGCTGGCGTTTGGATTGAGCAACACGAGTTTTTTGTTCTCATCGACATTTGAGTTCTCGTTTTTTAGTAAACTCCAAATTTTGTTCTTCCCCTGATCCTCAATTTGTCGCCGGGGGATCTCCAGTCTTTTATCCTCAACGGAAAACTTCACCAGAGGCATCTGGTCGGAGGGCGCGTGCAAGGCCTCAATGAGCGCGAGGAAGGAGTGCGCCGAGTGAATATGGGGATTGTAACTGACCTTGTGGGTCAATAGATCTCCGACGTAGAGACCCTCCTGGTGATAGCGATGGAATCCCACCCGCTTTCGCGCGCCGCTGAGAAAGCTCAGGATCGTGCCAAATCGAGTGAACATCTCGAGGTTGATGGTCGTATCAATTTTTTTCCAGCGACTGAGCCACATGAATTTCAGGGTATCCCGGGTGACGGTGAAGATCGAGGATTCGTCGATGGTAAAGACGTTTTCCTCGGGGATAAAATCGATGATGTCCATGCTTGCTCGGATTTGTTTGAATAAGAGGAAGTAGATTTTCGCTTTGGGAAAGTCTTCTCGCGTCTGCTTCATGGCGGGATAGGCGAGAACCGTGCTTCCCATTTCCGCCAATTCAATGAATAAAAAGTTTTTCGGTTCCTGGTTTGGCCGGGAATCTTTTAACCCCACGAGCCTTTGTAGTTTATAGACGAGTGTCAGCAAGAGACAGATCGGTCGTCCGACCCAGTAGTCGATCTTGCGCATGGAATTGGGATTCATCTACAATGCACTCCTTTGCGCGAACCACATACGATTACGGCGGGCCCATCAAACGGTGAGACCCGGATGACGCCGGATTTGACTCAAAAGCGACATCCCATTAGAATCTTTCAGTTTCATTCCCCGAGGCCTAGGTTTTATCTAGATTGACTGAGTGTTTCAATGACCGACGTAGGTCAGTGAAAAGAATTTACAGGCCATACGGTTCCTCAAAATGGTAGCCGATGATGTCGAAGAATGAAAAAAAACTAATACTGATTTTACTAATCGTTTCCCTGACTTTGCTTTTCTTCCGACTGGGGGCCAGGCCTCTTTGGGACGTCGATGAGGGAATGCACGCGGTGACTTCCAAAGAAATGATTCAGTCCGGTGATTGGATCACTACAACCTTCAACGGTGAAAACTTTTACGACAAACCGGTGCTCTATAATTGGTTCGCTGCTGTAGCTTTTCTCATTTTCGGGTTTACAGAATTTGCCGCCAGGCTTCCCGCCGCCGTTCTGGGGTTCGGTTGCGTAGGACTCACCTACCTACTGGGAAGAAAGATGTTTGGACCGCCCTCTGGTTTTTTGGCCGGAATGACTCTCACCACCAGTGGAATGTTCCTTGCCCTATCACGATCGGTGGTTCATGACATTTCCCTCGCCTTTTTTGTAACCCTTGCCTTGTACCTCTTCTACCTTGGTTATATCGACAACAACCGGCGAAGGTGGTGTTTCCCACTTTTTTATGCCGCCATGGGCTTCGCCGTTTTGGCCAAAGGGCCCCTGGGTGTGGTGCTTCCCGGATTGGTCATCGGGTCCTTCCTACTGTTGAAAGGCCGGCTGGGTTTCTTGAGAGAAATGCTGGTGGGCTGGGGTGTTCTAATTGTGCTGGTTATCGCAGCCCCCTGGTATGTACTCATTAGTCTGAATAACAGCGACTACGCAGGGTACTTTTTTATCGAGAACAATATTTTACGATTCCTTTCCTCGAGAGCCCGTCATGCCCGTCCCTTTTGGTATTATTTCCCCGTGTTCTTTGGTGGCTTTTCTCCCTGGTCGTTGTTCATCCCCCTCGCATTGATCAATGCCTTTCGTCGCGGTTGGAGGGAGGTAAACGACGGGACCCTATTTTTGGTACTCTGGTTCTGCGCGATTTTTCTATTCTTTTCTGTCGGAAGCTCCAAAGGGAACGCCTATTTGCTGCCGTTATTTCCTGCAGGGGCCTTGCTGGTGGGCAATCTTTGGCATCAGCTGTACGAAACTCCGTCCCCTTGGTTGTACAAGGGGTTTGTATACTCATTCATACCCCTGGTTTTGGGCTTCATTGGCGGCATGATCTACCCCATGGTCGATCCTCCCCTCATTGTTGAGGAGCAGTACGGGGTGCAACTGACTAGTTTGCGTTTCGTGAGTTTCATTGTGGTGGCGGTGGTCGTTTTTTCCTTTTGGGCCTTGTGGAAGAAACACTACGGGGTATGCTTCGGGGTCACCGCAAGCCTGATGGTGGTGGGTTTTCTTGTTTTCATTTTACTGGTTGCGCCTATGATCAATCCCTTTCGATCCACAATGAAACTGGCAAAAATATACGACTCCATGGCGCCTCCAGGCGAAAATATGATGTTCTATAGAAAAATTAGGGATTCGGCCTTGTTTTATTCTGATCGCAAGGCGACACGCATCCCCTACGAGCCAGACTTGATAAATTATCTGCGTTCGAATCCCAAGGCGCTGGTCATCCTGGACAAGGAGTATTTTCAACAGGTTGAATTACTAAAAGACATCAGTTATGTGGTAGAAACGAACGGAAACGACCTGCTAATTGCACCCCAAAAAAGATAGCTACCCGCCCACAGGCCATTGCTGGATTGATGGGCGGGCGTTACAGCAAGGAGCTGATTCCATTGACAGACGGTAATAACAGCCTGGCCCCGGAGGAAATCTCTCAGGGGCCTGCTCTGTGGGGTTGGTACACCTTTGTTAGCCTTGGAGTCGCCCTGATGATTATTGTGGGTCTAGCCGCGTATCTGGATCCCCAAGAGATCTGGCGCGAGGTGGTGGAGGCGGATAAGAAGCTACTTTTTCTCGGCGCCTTAGCTCATTACGCCACTTACCCCGTGCGTGGCCTGAGATGGCGGAGAAGCCTGATTCATTTCCCCTTGCAGGGCGGGGCGGGCAAGTTTGGTCTTATCGTGTTTTTTTACAACTCTGTGGATAACCTCGTTCCGGCGAAACTGGGAGATCTCTATGCCGCCCATCTGGTCCGGATCAACATTGGAGTGAGGCGCTCCGCCGCGTTGGGATCTCTGGTATTTTTGCGCACGGCAGACGCATGGGCGGTCCTCTTTATGGCATTTGTTGCTTCTTGGATCCTTTTTGCCAAAACCATGGCGCCGTCGGTGGTTTGGACTCTTGTGGCTGGCGGGCTTATCGCGGTGGCAACCAGTTCAGTCATCTTGGTATTTATCTTCCTGAAGAAATCGCCACTTGCCTGGTTGCCGGAGAAAGCCAAAGAGATGGTTCATGCTTTTCACACAGGAATGTGGCCCAACGCGAGCGAGATTCTTCCCATTGCACTGCTTACCCTCGTGATCTGGGCCCTGGAAACCTTGTGGATTTTTCTTCTGGTTCAAGCCTTTGGCGTCCCGATAAGCTTTACGCAAGCAATATTTTTGACCATGGTGCCGATACTCGCTTCGGCTTTTCCCCTGACGCCTTCCGGCGCCGGGCTTGTGGAGGTGACCCTGTTCACTTGCCTCCGCCTGGTAGGTATCGCCTCACCCGTCGCCGCCTCCCTGACCGTCGTAAATCGCTTGATTGATTACTGGTTTCATATTATTCTTGGTCTTTTTACCTGGGCGATGCGGCACGTGATCGGGCTCCGCACCTGGAATGAGGTGCCGCTTGAAGGTGTGGAATCGCCTGAGACGATGCTCAGAGAGGAGGCCGTTCGTGGAGGTTAAATCTGTTTTCCTGATTCGCGTCAGCTCGCAGGTGGACAAAGACGTGGATCATCCGCAGTTTTATGATCCTTCCTATCCGCTAAAGACTATTCAAGCCGGGTTAGAGCACTATGGAGATGTGGACGTAAATATACTGGATTGCTGGATCCATCCCATGGACGTTCCGCGGATGGTGGACCGGATTCGCCCGTTTCGGCCTCAGTTGGTTTTGGTGTCAGCCTCAAGCTTCGACCTAACCGTTGCTAAGCGTCTCATGGTTTCGCTGAAGCGGGAAGATTTTTCACCTCTCGTGGTAGGTATCGGCCAGGGATTCTACCTTCAAAACGATTTCTTCATGGACGATTCCGCCAGTGAGTATGACGCGGTCTTGCTGGGAGAGCCGGAAGAAGAATTTTTTATACTCTTCGACTGGATTCGAAAAAGCGCTCAAACGGACCAGGACTGGAAGGACCACTACCGGAAGGAATACCGGGAAGGCAAGCGTTTTACCGTCAACGATCCCGATAACCTCGCCTTTGCCAACTACACGCCGGGTGAGCTCAGGGCCTACAAATCGATCTTTCCGGTGAAGCTTTCCAAGGAGGTGGTGTGGGGTTATCTAATTGCAACGCGGGGTTGCCCCTACGACTGTACCTTTTGCAGCGAGGTGATGCGGGTCAGCATTGGAAAAAAACTCCGGGGTCGTTCTCCCGCCAATATCGTAGACGAGATGGAACATCTGGCCAAACAGGGTGTTAATATCTGTTCGTTCCAGGACGATAGTTTTTCCTCCAACCGTAATCTCGTGAAGGCTCTTTGTAATGAACTGATCGCCAGGGGCTCCAATATGCCCTGGATGTGTCGCGGGCGGATCGATGAAGTCAATTACCATACCTTGGCTCTGATGAAAAAAGCGGGTTGCGTGATGATCGGATTCGGGGTGGAGTCAGGAAGCCAGAGGATCGTCGATGAGATGATGAAGCAGTACAAGGACAAGCCCTGGCAGGATATGTGCCGTCAAACATTTAAGTGGACCCGTGAACTGGGCATCGGGACCAACGCGTATTTCATCATCGGTAATCCCACCGAAACGAAAGAAGAGATCGAGCAAACCATCAGGTTTGCACGGGAGATCAATACAGACACCATTCAAGTGCACTTTTATACGCCTTACCCCGGCTCCACGGACTGGGAAAAGTACAAAGACCAGATTGAGCAGAGCGACGCGGAGAATATGTTTCACTATGCGGTGCCCAAGTTCAATCCCTCGGCGGTCTCCAGCGAGGACCTGGTGAAATTGCGGTCAAAATTTTACCGTAGATATATCTTCCGTCCCGGTTGGGTTGTTCCTCATTTCTGGCAACACGCTGGTTTCTATTGGCACAACCCGGATATTTTTTGGAGCCTGGTAGGGATTCGGAAGGTCTTTGGGACTTCCACCAACGGCTCCGGCGAAGAGGATACCCATGGCATTAGTGAGCACCGTGCCGCGACGGTGCGTGAATCTCCCCCCGGGTAGTTTACGCACGCTTATTAGCTGCGTTGTCACCAATAAAGTCGAAGAGGGTCCCGCCGTTGACGAATTCTACCGGGAATTCGGAAATTGGCTGGGTGTCCCTTATGTCTTTGGCACCTCATCGGGTCGATCCGCATTTCAACTTGCCCTCGAGTCACTGGGACTCGAGAAGGGATCAGAGATCATCTTCCCGGTCCTTACCTTTCCCGTGATGCCCATGGTGGCCAAGCTGCTGGGGTTCACGCCGGTTTTTTGTGAAGTGGATCCCGTAACCTTCAATTCGGGTCCGGAACACATTGAGCCCAAAATTACCGAGCGGACTGGCGCAATCCTGGCAACCCATCTATTCGGCCAACCCTGCCCAATCCGTGAAATTGTAGAGTTGGCACGGCCACGAAAGATTCGTGTGATGGAAGATTGTGCCCATGCCTGCGGCGTCAGGGTAGGAGGCCGGCAGGTTGGCACCTTTGGAGACGTTGGGATCTTCAGTTTCGCTGAGGGCAAAAACATGCCGTGCTTTGGCGGTGGGGCCATCGCCACCGCCGATGAGGGAATCGCTGAGCGGGCGAGACAGAACCTGTTGGAGGCTCCCGGGCCTAAGAAGGCGGCCGCCATCAAAGAGGCCGCGTCCATCTGGGCTAAATGGTTGGTGACCCGGCCGTTCGTTTTTGGCTTGACGGTATATCCGGCCCTGCGGCTGAAGCTGATGATGGGACAGTCGCTGATGGACTCTGCCGTGGGAAACGAGCTGTTGGATGAGTTTGTCAGCACAAAGCCTCGAATTACCCGGCTGTCCAATCTTCAGGCAACGATGGGGCTTCGCCAGCTTCAACGAATCGATCGCTTTAATGAGGGCGCGCGCCGTAATGCCCATCGCCTGACACAAAAATTGGGTGAGGTTCCGGGGATCACAGCGCCCAGTTCCACTGAGGGCGATCACATCTACGTTTACTACCCGCTGACCGTGGCTCCGGATCGGCGAGACGACCTCCGGCACTACCTGCTGCAACAGGGTATCGATTCGAAAACCACGGACATGGCGGATTGCTCGAGCTTGAAACCGTTTCTTGGCACCGGCAATGGAGGCCATCGAAACGGACCCAGTGAAGCCTCTATCCTAGAGATCTGTGTGTATCCGGTGATCCCGGAAAACAGAATGCTCGATATTGCGCGAGCCATTCGCGAGTGGGGCGGCGTGGAGGAACAAGGCAGCAAAGAGCAGAGCGCGTAGCGCAACTCAGTACTGAGTTACGAGTACTGAGGACTGAGTCGCCGGAAAAGTGTCACGTGTTAAGTGACTAGTTTAGGGTGTAGGGGATTGGGTATAGGGTGCTGGTAACTGACACTCCACTTACTTTCACTTTGCTCTGTGCTCTTTACCTCCGCTTTTTTGTCGTCCGCGATAAAGCAAGTTTTTGTTTCTAGGCCCCGCCGTAGAAACAAAAAGCCTATTTCTGCTCTGCGAGCTCTGCGTCTCTGCGGTGAATATCTCTTCTCCGAACTTGGCTCCCTTTGCGTCTTTGCGCGAGGAATCTTGATTACTGACTTCTGACCTCCGACCTCTGTCATGACAAAGTCAGGATACCTTGGCTCCAGGGTTTATTGGTTTTTCAGGAGCTAACAATACAAGCTTTTCTTCGTCCGAGGCGGCAAGCAACATTCCCTGGCTTTCGACACCACGAAGCTTGGCCGGCTCGAGATTTGCGACCACAACGATTTGGCGTCCTATCAAGTCTTCCGCAGCATAGTGATTTCTAATGCCGGCCACCAGCTGGCGTTCCTCCGTCCCTAAGTCGATTTTCAATACCATTAGCCGGTCCGCGTTGGGGTGCGGCTCCGCATGTTTGATGGTGGCTACCCTCAAATCGATATTTCTAAATTCCTCGATGGAGATCATTGAAACCTCGGTAAGAATATTTTTGTCAACATAGCAAACTGTATGCTGCCGCAGAAGGGAGCCACCAAGCAAGGTTTATCTCCAAAGTAATATTTTTAAGAAAATAGCCTGATTCATATTGACATATTCAAAAATCCTGGCTAGAAGCAGTAATTATTATCAATAACCAAAAGGAGGGTTTTATGGCTAAAAGTATCAAGGGAACCACGAGCTTAGACAATCTAAAAAGCGCGTTTGCCGGGGAGTCTCAGGCGAACAGGCGCTATCTCTATTTCTCCCGCACCGCGGATATCGAAGGCTATCCGGATGTGGGCGGTCTGTTCCGTGACACAGCGGAGGCTGAGACGGGGCACGCCTTTGGTCACCTGGACTTCCTCAAAGAAGTTGGTGATCCTTGCACCAACGCACCCATCGGCACCACGGAGAAGAACCTTCAGTCGGCTATCGATGGGGAGACCTTCGAGTACACGGAAATGTATCCTGGTTTCGCCAAGACCGCACGTTCGGAAGGGCTCGATGAGCTAGCCGAATGGTTCGAGACCCTGGCAAAGGCGGAAAAGTCCCATGCCGGCCGCTTTACGAAGGGCCGCCAGCTGATCGCGGGTAAAGACCCCGCCGACGCCGTTTAAGCTAGATCCGATGTGATCCTGAGGAGGGCGTTTGGCATTGTCCAAACGCTCTCCGCAGAGCCGCGGATAACGAAATTTACTCTGCACATAAATTTTCGTAGCAACTGATATGGCCGTTGAAATTGACAGCGAGTTATTCTGGAATCAAGAAAAGACAGAAGAAGAGCTTCGCCGGGTTTCTGATGTCTGCAATGGCTGCCGGCGCTGCTATAACCTCTGCCCTTCCTTCAATGACCTCTTCGAACGGCTCGACCAGGAATCCGTGGATGGTGATGCGGACAAACTGGGAACCGCAGATTTTAGAAGCGTCACCGATCTCTGCTACCAGTGTAAGCTCTGTTATAATCACTGCCCCTATACGCCGCCGCATCGTTGGGAAATCGATTTCCCCGACCTGTTAATGCGATCCAAGGCGGTGCAGGTCAAGAAAGACGGTCAGTCCATCCAGGACTATATTCTCGGACAGGTGGACCGCATCGGGCGTTTCGGGACCCTATTCGCGCCGCTGGCCAACTGGGCCAACCGAAATCGACTGAACCGCTGGCTCATGGAAAAGTTTCTTGGCATTCATCGGGATCGTATTTTGGCCACCTATGCCAGTCAGACCTTTCAGCGCTGGTTCGACGGTCGGCGTAAGAATGAAGAATCAAGGACGGCTGGTAAGGTCGCTCTCTTTTATACCTGCACGGTGAACTACAACGAGCCGGAGACCGGCAAAGCCTGTGTGGAGGTGCTGGAGAAAAACCAGCTCCAGGTGAACTGTCCCAAGCAGGTCTGCTGTGGCATGCCGTTTCTTGACGGCGGTGACCTGAAATCCACCCAGGCCAATGCCAGAGCCAACGTCGACGTGCTGCTCCCGCTGGTGGAACAGGGTTACGACGTGGTGGTGCCGGGTCCAACCTGCAGCTACATGCTCAAGCGCGAGTATCCTTTACTCCTAAAGGGTGATGAGGTTCGTAAAGTTACAGAGAAAACCTTTGATATCTCCGAATACCTCATGAAACTTCACAGTGCGGGAAAGCTCGATACGCATTTCACACAGGGACAGGGACAGGTGGCCTACCAGATGCCCTGCCACCTCCGTGCCCAGAACATGGGTTACAAGTCCAGGGACCTCATGGAGCTCATTCCCGACACCAAAGTTCAGCTGATTGAAAAGTGCTCCGCCATTGATGGAACCTGGGGACTCAAACAGCAGTATTTTGACCTGTCCAGAAAGGTGGCGGCTCCCCTGGTGAAGGAAATTCAGGAAGGCAAACCCGACCTCACGGTCTCCGACTGTCCCTTGGCCGGGCTACAGATCGAACAGGGCACCGGGAAAAAGTCCATTCATCCCATTCGCGTCCTGGCCAGGGCCTACGGCCTGGAAGGGTGAGAGGTCATGAAAAAGATCACTCTCGATGACATCAAGGGTCTGGCGTCCTATGAAAAAGTACGGGCCGATTTCCGCCAAAGGATCATCAACCTCAAAAAAAAGAGGCGGGTCCCCATAGGGGACAAGGTGACTCTGGTATTTGAAAATCGGGACACGGTCATTTTTCAAATTCAGGAGATGCTTCGGGCGGAGCGAATCACAGATCTGGATAAGGTCCGGGATGAAATCGAGACCTACAATAGCCTCATCCCTGAGCCCGGTGAGCTCAGTGCAACCCTTTTGTTGGAAATCGAAGATCAATCCAATATGAGGGAACAGTTGCTAAAATTTCTAGGAGTGGATGAGGCCGTATATTTAAAAGTGGGTGACAAAGGGACCGTCCGTGCACAATTTGAGGAGGGGAGAAGCCGGGATGATAAAATCAGCGCGGTCCAGTACGTAAAGTTTCCAGTGGGAGAAGAGCTTCGCAAGGGTTTCGCTGACAACAAAAATGAAATAAAATTGGTAATAGAGCATCCCAACTACAGGGCGGAAACCAGACTCGATCCCGAGACCCAGGAGTCACTTGCTGAAGACCTCGAGCCCTAGGGTGACCCATGGAGAAAGGCGCCGGTAGAAAAACCAAGCAGCTGGAAGTCGTCTGGCATGAAATCGCCAACGACGACTCACACCCCACAGCGGACCAGATCTACGAACGGGTGCGCAGACAGATCCCCAACATCAGCCTGGGAACGGTCTATCGGAACCTGCAGAAGCTGGTGGCGGAGCGAAAGCTCCAGGTTCTTACCCTGGGACGCACTCAGCACTTTGATCCGCTGGTGGACCAGCACCAGCACTTCATTTGCGAGAGTTGCGGGCGGGTGTACGACGTCTTTGTGGGTGCCGATGAAGACATCCTTCCATCCTCACTTCCCCGAGGGGGTTTTACCGTAACCTCCCATCAGCTGGCTTACTTCGGTGCCTGCAAGTCCTGTTCCGGGTAGCATAGCCCTCCAAGTCACAAAGGGGTCCTTGTAAAGTCCAGAGAACGGCACTAGACTTTTTACTCACGGAGGGAAGCGTTATGGACGCCGTCTACCTTCCCGTCGATTCCCAAAAAAGACTCCTTGAGCTATCCCGGTTGGCTCTGGAAGATATCGTATGCGGGGCAAGGAGGCCTGTGGGTCGTGTGGACGACCCCTATTTGCTGAGTTCGACCTACGGTTCCTTTGTCACCCTCTATCACGGGAGCGAGCTTCGCGGATGCGTAGGGACGTGTACGCCTCGTGGACCATTGTACGAGACCGTTGCCGAGATGACGCAGGCCGCCGCGGCTGGGGATCATCGGTTCTCACCCATCACGGCGGAGGAAATCAACGAGATTCAGATCGATATCTCCATCCTGTCACCACTCCAACACGCTGAAGATCCGCTGAGTCTCATTGTCGGGGAGCATGGACTACACGTCTCTCAAGGGCACAAGCGGGGTGTGCTGCTTCCCCAGGTAGCCACGGAGTATGGATGGGACATCAGGACCTTTCTAGGCCAAGTGTGTTTGAAAGCGGACCTGCCGGAAGATGCCTGGACGTCCAAGGACACTCGGATTTCCAGTTTTACTACCTTGATGATTGAGGAGGGAAAATGAAAAGGCGAGGATTCATTGGCTTGCTCTTAGGATTTTTCCTGTTGCCATTACGAGGATTGGCGGAGGCAATATGCAATCCGCATCTGGCCCGGCTCTTGGGACGAGAACGCGACCTGGTTCAGATCCGCGCCGGAGGCAAAGGTCCCACCAGCCGCTACTTCGTTCAGTGGTTTGGTCATTCCAGCTTTCTCATTCATTCCGCAAATGAGGTGAGGATCGTCACGGATCCCAACTTTAATGTGACCCCAGGGATCGAAGCCGACGCGGTTACGGTAAGCAACGACCATTACACCCATAACAATATCGGTGCAGTGGGGGGGGACCCCCTCATTCTCAGAGGCATCACATTGGAACAGACCTGGAACCCCATCAGTACCCGGGTGAAAGATATTCTTATTGTAAACTTGCCCAGCCAACGAGGCTTCGAATGGGGTGAGGTTGCCAACTCCATCTTTGTCTACGAAATGGGAAGCCTTTGCATCGCTCACCTGGGAAACATCGGGCATCTGCTGACACCGGAACAGCAACGTTTGATGCGTAAAGTAGACGTGATGATGATGCCCATCGACGCCAGGTTAAACCTGGATTTCGCCGACCTGGTGAGGGTCATTGAGCAAGTGAAGCCGCCGGTGGTGATCCCGATGCACTACGACGATATTGTACAAGCGGAAATCTTCACCGAGTTTATCGGCACACGATACCCTGTTCGAGCCCTGCAAGACTCCCAGCTGCACCTAAGCCGGGCCACCCTCCCGCAGTCCACGGAGATCCTGGTGCTCGCGCACCCAAATCCGGTGTACCCCTTCAGCGACCCGTGGTCTTCGCCGGATATGGGCACAGAGAGCTGATGGTGCAGTCGGGGCAGCGCGGATTTTTGGCCGAGCAAATCCGCCGCCCGTGGTATTGAAGCAGGTGGCAAAAGCGGACCCGCTGTTTCTCAGGGACCTGTTCCAAAAGATCGAATTCAATTTTGTCAGGATTGGTGTTCCGAGTCAGACCCAGTCTTTGGGAAAGCCTCATGACGTGCGTGTCCACGCCGATGGCCTGTTTACCGAACGCATTGCCCAGTACGATGTTGGCCGTCTTTCTCCCTACCCCGGGGAGTGATGTAAGGTCTTCGATGGTAGCCGGGACCTTACCCGCAAACCGTTTTTCGATTTCATTGCAGCAGTTCTGAATCATCCGCGCTTTTTTGCGGTAAAAGTTAATTTTACGAATTTGGTTCTCCAGTTGTTCCAACGGGAGATTGGCATAGTCCTTGGCCCGGCGAAACCTGGGAAACAGCTCCGCGGTGACCTGATTGACCAGGTCATCTCTCGCTTGAGCGGCCAAGATGAGCGCCACCAAAAGCTCCAGGGGAGTGGAAAAATCGAGATCCAACTTGGCGTCGGGATGAGCGCGGTTTAACACCTGAATCACTTTTGCCACCGACGTGCTTCGGATAGGCGAAGACTGCTTTTTTTTCTTGCTGCGCGCCATTTTCGTTTTCCGGGGGATTATGATAGCAGTAAGGGCAGCATTGCGATAGGAGGAAGTCCGTGGATTTAGCCGAGCTGAAGAAGATGACGGTGCCAAAATTGAGAGAGAAGGCCAAGGAAATACCCGACCTTCAGGGCGTGGGTGGAATGAAAAAGGATGAGTTGATTCAAGCCATCGCCAAGGCCGAAGGAATTGCCCTGGAAGGAGGCGAAAATGAAGTCTCCATTAGTTCGGCAAAGCAGGAAATCCAGACGTTAAAAAAACAGAAAGTAGAGTTGCTCGCCTCCCCCGAAGGCCGTTCCAAAGTAAAACGGATTCGCCGAAAGATTAAAAGGCTCAAACGTTTGACCCGTCAGTTGGCTCAAGAAGCAGCCCGCAAGAAAGCCGCCGAGGCGGCGGAAGCGGCTGCGGCTCAAGCAGCAGCCGGGACGGCACCCGCACCAGAAACCCCACCCGCCTCCGAGGCGCCACCGGCTTCTGAGGCACCTCCTTCGTCCGAAGCACCGCCAACGCCAGACACCCCCCCCGCGGGTTAATATGCTAGAAGATTTCCTCGCGCAAAGACGCAAAGGGCGCAAAGCGAAAAAGGACTACAGACTACTGACGACAGGACTACGGACTTTAGAAAGACAGTAAACAGTAGGTAGCAAAAGGTCTGGAGCTGAAAGCTGACAGCTCAACTCGCTTATCACTAAAAACTTGACACTTTTCCGGACACTCAGTCCTCAGAACTTTTAACTCAGTACTGAGTTGCGCCTGGCGCTTTACCGTGTGTTTGATTTCGGGGGAGCTTGCTCAGGACGGCACCAAGGGGACCGATTTCCTCAGGTACGCCGTTCCTATACGCGATCGACATGTTGGAGTAGGGCGAGACCCGGGATCCGGGAGTAAGGATACCCACAAGGTTTAGAGGGTCCGAGCAGGAGACGAGCACCGGCTCCTGATCTGGTCCGGCGCGGCGGACGCTTCGCAGAGCTTCCACAGCTTCGGGTAAGGCAAACTGCTCGCCGACGAAACCGTTGACGAATCGTCCGCCTCGGATCTCGCCTCGCGACTCCATGCGACGATAGATTTGCAGCAGAACCCGCCAGGGTGGGATCCTTGTCTCACGTGCCAATGCGTCTCTAAACACCACTCCGTAACGATGAAGGAGCTGGCGTGCCAAAACCTCGTTTACTTTTTCTAGCTCGAGCCCTTCTTTACCTGTTTTGCCGCCTCGCCAGAGAGACCATCGACCGGTGGGCATCAATCGGGTGGAGCTTCGGCCGCCTGACAGTCCCCGCAAGTGGCGGGTCTTTTTTTGCCGTCTGAGTTCGGGGGTCAGAAGGGTGCGAAGCCCGGCAATGCCGTCGCCGGTCACCAGACCCCGGGCCACAAGTTCCCACAAGGCCGTTTCTGTTTGGGACTTGAGCTGCCCCAGATCGCGAGCGATATCCAACAGGAACGAAGCACCGTTATGATCCAGATATTCCACCACCTGCCTGGCCGCCGCCGACAAACCGTCCAACTGCGCCGAGCGGTTTCTGGCGGGTTCCATGAAGTAGGGGAGATCTTCACGCAAAACAAAGGCAATGGGGGCTACCCGTGTCGGTGCCGGGCGGCGGGCTTTCCTGGACCGAAGATCGAGACGCGAAGTCGGTTCAGGAATCTCAACTTTGTTTTCCAAAACATTGGGGGCACTGTGATTGAGTTTTAGCTTGCCCCACGTCACGACACCCGCCAGGCAGAGACTTTCTAGGTCCGCTGGATCGTATTGAGCAATCCGTGAGGGTAATACCTGCTCCTCCCAGGCGGGTGCCGGTAGCTCGAGACCCTGGAGCTGCCTGATGATTTGCAAGATTCCCTCGCGACCGCGCAACTGTGATTTCGGTTCCATATGCTGCCAGCGAAGGAGAAATCGAATGTAGTCAGACGCGGTGATCGGCTCGATCTCGCGGCGTAACTGCCCTAGAGTCATGCGATGAATTCGTGCCAGAAGCCGCCGGTCGCACCACTCTATTTCCGCCTCACCCTTTGAGCCGGGATTGAAGTATCCTTGGAGTACAGCGCCATTGGACTCGAGAGCCGTCAGGGCGATTTTTGTCTCTGCGGTTGATAGTCCCGAGCGTTGGGATAGAGAGGTCGCGGTAATCGGTCCCACAACCTCCATCCACCCCTGCACGATGTGATGTACCGCTGCCTCTTGCAGGGATGCCGCCACTTTTGCAATCGGTGGAGGCGGAAAATCGAGGTCAGGGTCGATACGACATTCGGGGAAGAGACCGCGTATCAAATAAAGCTTTTCCGCCGCCACGTAGCCGGAGCGTTCGTCCAAGCCGTTCTCAGGTCGCCAGGTAATCCGGGTGGCCCGGCCGGTGCTCATGAGCTCTCCGGCGAATTCAGACCAATCCTGGGTCTCCTCCATGGTTAAGATCCCTACGGAGAGTAAAAAATCGTGCAACTCATCGACGTCACGGACATCCGGCCATGCTTCCTGCTTTACCTGTTCAATGGCTTCAGGACTCAACGAGCCTATGCCCCTGGCTAAATCAGGGTCTGTCCTCCTGAGGGCCACCGCCCGGGCCCGGCGTTCTTCCAACGGGGCATCGTCCAGAAACGCGTAAGGATTCGCATTGAGTATCTCATGGGCCATTGGGGAAGGGGCTGAAGTATCCACCGCCACGGTGGAAATCTGGCGCTGGTCTATCATGGCCAAGACCTGGCAGAGGCCGTCTAGGTCCATGGCCTCGTGCAGACAGTTTTGAACGGTTTCGTTAACCAGCGGATGATCGGGTAACTCTATGGGGCCGGTGCGATTATCTTGACACATCACCTGTTGCGGGAACACGGCCGCGAGCAGATCCTCGGCGCGCATTCGCTGGATGGCCATTGGGACCTTTCGACCGCCGCTAAATCTGAGCAACGCAAGGGCCCGTGATGCGTTCCAGCGCCAGCGGCTGGTGAAGATGGGTGCCGCAAGCAGGGCTTGGGTCAAGTCCCGTTCCACCGATGATGGCAAGACGTAGGAAAAGATACTTTCCAAGGGGAAAGAGTGCTGCTCACCCAATGACAGAACGATTCCGTCGTCGGTGGCCGCCGCTTGAAGCTCAAAGTCAAAGACCACACAAAAGCGCTTTCTGAGCGCCAATCCCCAGGCTCGATTAATCCGGCCGCCGAGGGGGGTATGAAGGACGAGTTGCATACCTCCCGACTCATCGAAAAACCGCTCCGCGACAATGCAATCGTGGGTCGGCACGCAGCCCAATGTGGCCTGAGTTTCCCGGATGTAAGCAACGATCTGTTCGGCCCCGTCCTCTGGTAAGCCCGTTTCCTGTCTCAGCCAGCCAGTGGCCTCGGGGAGGCTTCGGTGTCTTAGGGCGACTTCCGCTCGTAGATCCGAAACCGCTTTTGAGAGTTCCATCGTTCGTGCAGGCGCCTCCCCAATCCAGAAGGGGACCGTCGGAGGAGACCCGTGGGCGTCCTCCACCCACACCTTACCGGATGCCACCCGACGGATTTTCCAGGATTTGTTGCCAAGGAGGAAAATGTCCCCCGCGAGGCTCTCAATGGCAAAGTCTTCATTGACTTTCCCGACAAAGGTTTCGTGGGGCGCTTCAATGACGTCGTAGTCCGCGGTGTCGGGAATGGCTCCGCCATTGGTGATGGCTGTGAGACGAGCCCCCCTGCGCGCACGCAGGCGATTGTGGACCCGATCCCGGTGCAGGTAAGCCGTTCGCCTCCCCCGACGCGGCGCCACCCCCTCACAGAGGATTTCGAGAATCTGGTCAAACTCTTCGCGGGATAGATTTCGGTAAGGATAGCCCCTGCGTACCAGTTGCCAAAGCTCGTCTTCCCCCAGAGTGGATGTGGCAGAGTCCTCCTCACCTAGAGGAAGGCTCCGTTGGGGAGTGGCCTGGGGCATGAGACCCGCCACCGTGGCAACCATTTGCTGCCCGAGGACATCCATGGGTTTGTCCGGAATCTGCAGGTGGTCCAGTTCGCCTTTTCTAACGGCCCGGATCGCAGCTGCGCACTGCACGAGATCATCCCGTGTTAGAGGGTACAGTATTCCCTTGGGGATGGCTCCCAGCCAGTGGCCGGATCGACCCACTCGCTGGAGCAATGTTCCGATGGCCCTGGGAGCTCCCAGGTGGCAGACCAGGTCCACATGTCCGATATCGATGCCCAACTCCAAGGAGGCCGTGGCCACGACCACTGGGACCTCACCGGTCTTGAGTCTTTGCTCTGCTTGGAGCCGGGTCTTGCGAGAAAGACTACCGTGGTGGGCGGCAACTCTGTCTTCACCCAATCGGCCGCTCAGCTGGTGCGAGACTCGCTCCACCAGGCGCCGGGTATTCACAAAAACCAGGGTAGTGCGGTGAGCATGTACCTGATCGGTGATCTTTTCGTACACTTCGGCCCATAGTTCATGACTGGCAATGGGGCCCAGCTCCTGATCAGGCAATTGTATGGATAGGTCGAGATCCCGTTTATGACCCACGTCGACGATCGTACAGGCGGTCTTACCGTCAGGCTGAATCCGGTCGTTTCCAACCAGCAGCCGGGCAACTTCTTCGATGGGTTTCTGTGTTGCGCTCAGGCCCACGCGCTGCAGGCGGTGACCCGCTAGAGCGTCGAGACGTTCCAACGATAGGGCGAGATGTGCCCCTCTCTTATCCCCGGCCACGGCATGGATCTCGTCCACAATGACGGTATCGGCGGTTTTCAGGACTTGTCGGCTTCGGTTCGCCGTCAGCAGTATGTACAGGGATTCTGGCGTCGTGATGAGGATGTGGGGTGGTCGGCGGGTCATGAGTTGGCGTTCCCTCGTTGGGGTGTCGCCGGTGCGAACCGCAGTCCGAATTTCCGGCAGCGAAACCCCCTTTTGCTGGGCCAACTGCATGATCTCCGCAAGGGGTTGCTCGAGGTTTTTTTGAATGTCGTTTCCCAGGGCCTTCAGAGGGGAAATATAGACGACGCTGGTTCGGTCCTCGAGTCTACCCGTGGCCGCACGTCGAACAAGCCGGTCAATAGACCACAGAAACGCGGCAAGCGTTTTCCCTGATCCGGTCGGTGCCGAGATAAGGGTGTCTTGGTTTTGAGAGATGTGGCGCCAGCCGGCCTCCTGGGCTGCGGTGGGGCTGCCAAATCGGTCCTTGAACCACTCCCATAAAAGGGGATGAAATTGAGCGCTCAAATGGTTTTTCCTTGTGGGACCTGGCCAAAGCGAGTACAAGAAGGGGGGATGAAACCTTGAGGGCTCCGGCCTTTGCTGGCTAGTCCCAAGCTAAACCGGCAAAATACCATGCCGCTACACTTTACGCCACAAATGAAAAAGCGCCTGACCCCCAGAATCAGGCAAATGCTGGAGGATTCGCTGCGCGAGTTCCCGGAGCTGGAGGGAAAAACTGTCACCGTGGGCTACACCCGGAGCTATCTGGGCACCGCCTTTGTGCCTGCCGAGGTAGAGACCCGCGCGTCCATGGGGATCCGGCTAAGGGCCCGTAATCTTGTTTACAACACCATAGGACATGAACTGACTCACCTAGTGCAGGGTTTAGGACATGTTTCTCTCAAGCGAGCCGTTGCGCCGTTGTCGAAGATCCCGGGAGGAGAAAAACAATGCGACATCTGGACGTTGGCACGGAGCGCGCTGTTTTGTGACGATGCACCAACCTACCTTCGGCTGCCGCGCGTGGTCCGCGAGAACTGGCCGCGCTACGCCGAAGCCATTCGATTCCTTTGTATCGCCGCCATCGAGAAACGACGCACCCATCGTTTTTATATCCAATGGCTAGAGCGGCAGATTCGCCTCATCGCCCGGGGATTAACTCCAGAAGTCGATTTGAGCCGCTAACTCTGTTTTCCAGAGTTACTTAATCCGTTTCTTTGCTTTTTATTAAAACGACCGTTGATCCCCATCCACCGGATTCCAGCGGAGCGTCTTTATAGGACAAAATCAGCGGGTTCTTAGCGAGTAATGATTGGACAATGCGCCTTTGGACCCCTTTGCCTCGTCCGTGTATGACGCGAACTTCGTAGAGCCCCGCCTCGTGACACTGGAAGATGTATTCTTCCACGACACTGGGAATATCCCGGGGCGCGAAGGGGTGCAGGTCAATGGTATCCTCTAACGGGAGGACCACCGGATCGCCGAACGGCGAGTCATCAGGATCTGTGGTGGGATCTTCCGGCGGGTCTGTCTTTTTCGAGCTCATGAGAAGAAGCTCTCAGCATGGCGCATAGCGCAAAGCGTCCGGATGGCTTTTTTCCTTTTCTCACTCTTTACGCTATCCGCCGTGCGCTTGGCGCTTAGCCTGTTTTAGTCCAGGTCGATATCCTTCAAGGGTTTGGTGATAGGTTCTTCCTTGGCTTTTTTGAGAAGATCTTGAAACTTGCGATCCAGAACCTTACCCTTACTCTTTTCCGCTTCCATCATCTGTTGATACTTTTCATCCCGGCGTGCGGCCTCTTCCTTGAGCATTTTTGTTGCGTCCTTCAGGTGGGTTACCGGTTGGGGTTTGGAAGGGACTTTGTGCTCGAGGACAGCGGCCAATTTCGTGTCGATGGTAAGCGTGGCTTCACAGCATGGACAGGTTACCTGTATGGTTGAGTTGCCTTTTTTTGACATGGTTTAACCCCCCTTTCACGTCGATCCGCCTTCGCAGCAAAAGCGGTTGCTTCGGCGAATTCCGCCGCTTAGATTAAGTATTATACCACGAGCGGCCAATTTCGCCGTCATAGCCTACGACTGCGCAGGCTGGAAGATTCTTTGCTAGCTTCATTATCCTCTAATTTCAATCTGTTCTCCATCGGGGCCCCGAAAAACGACCCTCCTCCAACCCTGTTCCCTGGCCTCCCGAGGTGCGGTGGGGTGGGGATCTTGAGCAACCTCCACACCCTTGTCTTTAAGCTCAGCCACGGCGGTATCAAATTGGTCGGTTTCCAGGCAGAAATGAAAACCCTGGGCACGGCCCTCTGACCTATGGGTGAGCTCCAGGACCGTATCCCCCAGCTTGAGATAGGCGATCTGCATACCGTTCCTTGCGGCATGCTGAAAATATTTTTTGAAACCGAAGTGGGCCTCATAGAAATCCACCGATTGTTCCAGGTCCTTCACATGCAATGCAACATGATCGATCCGCCTGTACATAGCCTGCGACCTCCAGGTTCAGCTTCCTTCATTAGGGACGTGGATTTGTAAAAACTTTAAGTTTTGAAACCTTGATTGATTAACTCAAAATTGATACTGAAAAGCGAAGGGAAGTTATCACAGAGTTCTTCCCCGTTCAACGCGGTTGATGACGCCCTGGAGTCCGGCAGCAGTTTCCAGTCTTGGGCAAAGATCAATTCCCATATTAGCTCAGAAAATAAGAGTCAAATTCAATGCCCATCTACAAATTGATCGACGATATCGTGTTCCCGCCCCCGAGCGAAGCCCAGGCTGATGGACTCTTAGCGGTAGGTGGCGATCTCAGCCCTAAACGAATTCTTTTGGGATATCAGATGGGGATCTTCCCTTGGTATTCGGAGGGACAACCCATTCTTTGGTGGTCACCCGATCCAAGGACCATTTTTGAACCCGACAACATCATCGTTTCCAAAGCGCTACGCCAGACCCTTAAAAGGGGTATTTATGAAGTCACCTTCGATAAAGCTTTTGTGGATGTCATCGCGGCTTGCAAAGAGGTGCCGCGAAAAGGTCAAGAGGGGACATGGATTACTTCGGAGATGCAAGAAGCATACGTAACCCTTCACAAGTTGGGGTATGCCCATTCGGTGGAGAGTTGGTCCGAGGGGGAACTGGTAGGGGGACTTTACGGTGTCTCGCTTGGAAGATGTTTTTTTGGGGAGTCTATGTTCTTCCGCAAGACGGATGCCTCTAAAGTTGCACTGGTTGTTTTGATGCAACGTTTGAAGGCCTGGGGATTTCAAATCATTGACGCCCAGATGACCAACCGACATCTCTTGAGCCTGGGAGCCAGGGAAGTCCCGCGGGATGAGTTCCTCAGAAGATTGGAAGAAGCCCTCCGTTTTCCCACTCTCAAGGGACGCTGGGATGGGAATACAGAATCCTACATGTAATTAAGACAGAGGGACAGTTTGCAGTATGCAGCGTGCAGCAATGAGCCCGGAGCGGAAAGCTTCTTTTACTTAACACTTTTTACTGAGTTACTGATTATTTGCCTGGGCAGCGTCCGGTGCTAAGGTGTGACTCGAAATCGCCGCGAAAAAGTTTGACGGCGCTTTCGATGGGTGGTCCTGGCATGTTGATCAGCGCGCAGAACCCTTTTCCTCTATTGAAGGATAGGACTTTGCTCAGTTGGTCGAGAAGGGGAGGCCCGCCTTCACCTTGCTGAATCTTTTTTAAGATGGCGACCAACATGTTGGTTTCCATGCGGCAGGCGGGACATTGGTCACAGGACTCTTTGGAGAAAAACTCCGCGATCCGAAGAGCGTCTTCGACCATGCATTGCTCCTCGGTGATAAACCGGACCACACCACAACCGATGGTCGAAACGGCGTCACGGTAGCTCTGGTGATCCATAGCGATATCGAGCTTATCCGGAAGGAGATAAGCCGTTGAAGGGCCGCCGGGTTGAATTGCCTTGAGCTTTTTTGTGCCTTTGATTCCACCACCGCACTCATCAAGCAAATATTTAAGCGGGGTCCCGAAGGGTAACTCGTAGATTCCAGGTTTTTCCACTTCGTCATTAAGGGAAAAAATCATGGTTCCCTTGCTTTCCGCTGTTCCGAACCCCTGGTACCACTCTGCTCCCTTGACCATGATCCTTGCGACGTTCGCCAGGGTCTCCACGTTGTTTACGACGGTGGGCTTGCCATGAAGCCCCGCGGTGGCCGGAAAGGGAGGCTTCTGTCGCGGCTTTGGTTCTTTCCCTTCTAGAACTTCTACGACTGCGGAATCTTCCCCGGCCACGTAATTGGTCGGTGCCGCATGAACGAGAATCTCCAAATCAAAATTGCTGCCCAAAACTTTGTTTCCCCAATAGCCAGCGGTCTTGGCCTCGGCAAGGGCATCTTTCATGCTTTGGGTTGCCGCCTCGTAGGTCTCGTTGATGTATAGGTAGGCGCTGGTGGCTTGAATTGCGTAGGCCGTAAGGATGACTCCCTCTAATATAAGGTGAGGGAGGTTTTCCATGAGTAAACGGTCCTTTTTACTACCCGGCTCATCTTCACCGCCGTTGAGGACCACGTAATGAGGTTGTTCCGTGCACTCCACGGTGATGGCCATTTTCTTACCCGTAGGGAAACCCGCTCCACCACGTCCCTTGAGGCCGGAATCCGTGACTTCCTTGATGATAGTCTCGGGGGATTCCTTGACGGCCTTTTCCAGAGCAGAATATCCGCCCCTGGCCTTGTAATCCTTTAGACTTTCCTTTCCCTCCACGACCCCCCGTGGAAAGAGAATGCCCTCCATAGGCCCTCCTAAAACACTCCGGTATCGAGAAGCTGGTAGATGAGATCTTTGAGAGAGCTATCGATCTTGTCCAGCCGGGTCACGTCGGGCCCGCCGGCGAGATGTTCTACGATCTCATCGACGTCCTCCATTTTTACCCCAGCGTACCATGTTTTCTCGGGGTAGAGGACGACGTTGGGACCTTCCTGACAGGCACCAAAGCACATATAGGATTTGACCTCCATGTCATTGAGGCCTTTCTCTTTCACCTTTTTCTCTATCTCCTTCATGATATCTTCAGAACCTCGACTCTTACAATCGATATTCTGACAGACAAGACAGATGGCCATCGCTGATTATCTCCTTCCGTTGCAGTGCTAAACTCGGCTGTGCCTTTCGGGAATCAATTCATCTGCAATACCCAGTCCTTAGCCTTGAAGATTTCACTCAGCTGGCGCTCGTCCTCTTCCGAAGGCAAAGTCATAGCGAGGTGTTTCTCGTAATCTGCCTGAGAGAGCAATTCCCCGGTGACGCTGTAAGGTTTTCCTGCGTACTCTCCTATGGACCGATTAAATTTCAAGTCTGGGACGGTGAGTTTTGTTTCTCCGTCGGGAATCAGTTGATTCAGGGAATCCACCAAGCTACTCGACTCTTTCACGTAATGGCCCAACGCCAGTTCGTTAAGCCGTTTCTTGTCCGGTTCATCCTTACATTCATGCTCATCATAACGGCCCTTGAGACCCCAGACGTAAGCCCACTCGGCGGAGGAGGACTGGCTGGTGCCGAAAAGATCAAAGGCGGTGGAAAGCCATTTGTTGAAGTACTTTTGAACAATGGAAAGGGGAATTTTGTGGGCCTTGACGATGCGTGTCAATCCCGTGTTGCCGGTGAACATATGAAAAAATTCTTCTTTGAGCATAGCCGTCACGCTTTCCGCCAAGGGAGCGAAACCGGAATGACTGAGCATGGTGAGCTGGTACTTGCCGTCTCGATCCACGAATTGGGTATAGGTAAAAAAGTCCAACCAGTTGCTCACGGGTTTGTTAAACGACCCCAGGAGACGATTGCCCTGTCCCGCTCGGCGTTGAAGCAACTTCTCCGCTTCTAGCTTTCCGGTATCGCCAAAATAAGTGACCAGGAGATAGCACATCTGCCACCCGTGCCGCATTTCCTCGCTGTTAACGCGGATAAGCGCGCTACGATCGTAGTCCGTGGGGGCCGTATCCAGAAGGTTTTTCTGCTGTTCCACCGAGGCAAATTCCGTATCTCCCTGATAAACGATTAAATTGAGAAGGGCGTCCTGGATGGACTGGTTGGGAATCTGGGTGGCCCTCTTCCATTTGGGCTGACCCTTAAAGTCTCCAAACTCGATTTCGGGGGAATGAAGCTCTCCGAGCTTGGTCTCGAATTTATAGTCGCCTAAAAGCGACGCATCGTAACCGATGTCTTTGTGCCATTCGTGAAAACAATCAATCCAATCGTCAAAAGTTGCAATTCTCGCCATTATTGATTTACCTCCAGGGGGGTGAATAGTTCGAACGATCGTTCGAATATACCCCTTAGATGTCTAGAAAGCAACCCCGCTGGCGGCTACCCTTTTCGTAACCGGCAATGAACGGGACTTTAGGAATTTTTTCTTTTGATGTCAAATAGTTGGTGGGTATCATCTATCATGTTTTGTCACGGAAACGGTATCGTGGGCTATCATGAGCTCTTCATCGGTGGGAACCACCATGGCGATGCGACGGCTGCCACGGGTAATGCGGCCCTTGTTCCCGAGGCCATTTTTCATGTTGCGGTCCGGATGGAGCTTGAAGCCGAGAAAGCCGAGTTGATGGATAACTTTTGCCCTGATGTCCGGTTCGTTCTCGCCTATACCTCCGGTAAAGATGATGGTACCGATTTGCCCCAAAGAGACGAACATCGTCGCGAGGGATTTGGCCAACCTGTAGCAAAAGACTTCTATGGCCACTTTGGCTCTTGGTTGACCTTTGGCCGCGGCGGCCATTAACTCGCGCATGTCATTGCTGATTCCCGAAAGACCCAGCAGACCGCTTTCCCGATTCAAAGTATTGGTGATCCGTTCCGCACTCCACTTGAGCTGTTCCTCTAGATAGCCATGCAGACCGGGATCCACGTCACCGCTCCGCGTCCCCATGACCAGTCCCTCCAGAGGTGTCATTCCCATGGTGGTATCAACGCTTTTCCCTCCGAGAACAGCGCAGGCACTGCATCCGTTGCCCAGGTGTGCGCTTACAAACGCACATTCTTCCAGCGGTCGATCAAGCAACTCCGCCGCCCGTCGGGTGACAAAACGATGACTTGTTCCATGAAATCCGTAGCGACGGATCTTATGATCCTCATAGAGACCGTAAGGAATCGCGTAGAGGTAGGCGCGCTCGGGAAGGCTATGATGAAAGGCCGTGTCGAACACTGCCACGTGGGGGACATCGGGAAAATAGTGCTGCGCCATACGGATCCCAAGCAGGTTCGCTGGATTGTGGAGCGGTGCCAGGTGGCTGCAGCTCTTGATGGCGGCAAGAACCCTGTCGTCGATCAGAGTGGACTCAGAAAAATGCTCACCGCCGTGCACGACGCGGTGACCCACTCCGGCAAGGGGTTTTTCAAGGGTTCCCGATTTGATCAATACGGTCTCGATGGACTCCATGGCCGAGCGGTGATCGGCGTCGCCCAACGATTTGGAGCCACTTTTTTGATCGGAAGCCTGCCACCGTAAGAGGGCATCGCGGCTTCCGAGCCGTTCCGCGATGCCTTTGATAATATGGACCTCGGTTTCACTATCCACCAGGGAGAACTTGATGGTAGAGCTGCCGCAGTTGATGACCAGGATGTTACGGTTTGCCATGACCCGGGTTTTAACCAACTTTACTGGCGAAGAGGTTGAAGACCGCCTACCTACCGCGCCTTTGCCAACTGTGCTTTTGCCGCGTCCACAACACTCCCGGCTGTGAATCCGAACCTCTTTTGCAGATCTTTTAGGGGCGCGGAGGCTCCAAAGGACCTCATGCCTATCATGTGACCCGTGGGACCGGCGTACCTGGCCCATCCAAAGGTGGAGGCCTGCTCCACCGAAACTCTCGCCATGACACTGGGCGGAATCACACGGTCCCGGTACGCTTCGTCCTGATCGTCAAACAGCTCCCAGGACGGCATGCTGACGACTCGGGATTTTATTCCCTCGGCTTTGAGCTGCTCGAAAGCTTCTACGCACAAGGATACCTCGCTCCCGCTGGCCAGTAGCAGGACGTCGGGTTTGCCGTCCGTTGCATCCGCGAGAACGTAGGCTCCCCGTTTCACACCTTCAGCGGAAGCGTACTTCTTGCGATCGAACGTGGGTAAGGTCTGGCGGGTCAGGACGATTGCGGCCGGCTCATGGTGAAGGTTCATGATGACCTTCCATGCTTCAACGACTTCGTTGGCGTCCGCTGGACGGAGCACAATAAATCCAGGAATGGAACGGAGGGAGGACAGCTGTTCAATGGGCTGGTGGGTGGGCCCGTCCTCGCCCACGCCGATGGAGTCATGGGTGAAAACGTGAATGGTGGGTATCTCCATCAAGGCACTGAGCCGTATAGCGGGGCGAGCGTAGTCGCTGAAGATCAAAAAACCCGAACCATAGGGGCGGACTTTGACCAGGCCCATGCCGTTCAAGATGGAACCCATGGCATGTTCCCTGACGCCAAAGTGCATGTTCCTCCCCCCATAGTGGTCGGCGGATAGATCCCCGGCACCATCGAAAGTCAGGCGGGTCTTCGTGGATGGGGCAAGGTCGGCAGAGCCTCCCATCAACCAGGGCATGTTTTTGGCAATCGCATTTAATATCTGGCCGGAAGCCTCTCGACCTGCGAGACCTTTAGGGTCCGGCGGATAACTCGGTAAGTCTCGATCCCAACCGTCGGGTAGCTGCCGGTGCTGCATTTTGTAAAGCTGGTCGGCCAGGTCAGGGTACTTTTTGCCGTATTCTTTGATCCGTTCGAACCATGTGTCCCGGAGGGTTTTGCTCCGTTTGCCGATGCCTTCCGAGAAGTGGTTGTAAACACCATCGGGGACTAGAAACTTCGCCTCCTCCGGCCAGCGGTAATTGCGTTTTGTCAGCCGGATTTCTTCTTCCCCCAACGGTTCTCCATGGGCCCCGCTGGTGTCCTGTTTGTTGGGGGAGCCGTAGGCAATGTGACTGTCCACGATGATCAAAGTGGGGCGGTCCGCGGTGGCGTGGAAAGTTTGAAAGGCGCGGTGGAGCATCTCTTGGTCATTGGCATCACCGACTCGGGTAACGTTCCATCCATAAGCGATGAACCGTGTTGCGACGTCGTCACTGAAGGCCCAGGAGGTATTCCCCTCGATGGTGATCCGGTTGTTGTCATAGATCCAGCACAGGTTGGACAGCTTCAGGTGGCCAGCAAGAGACGCCGCTTCTCCGGAAACGCCTTCCATCATACAGCCGTCTCCGCACAACGCATAGACGTTGAAATCAATCAGGTCATCTAAGCCCGGCCGATTGAAATGTTGTCCCATCCATCTCTCGGCAATAGCCATGCCCACGCTCGTAGCCACCCCCTGTCCCAACGGCCCAGTGGTGGTCTCGACACCTGAAGTCCAGCGATACTCGGGGTGGCCGGGGCAGCGGCTGTCGAGCTGGCGAAAATTTTTAATGGCATCAAGGGGTACCGACAACTCGCCGAGGGTCTCATAGTCTTTGCTCACCGCTTTGGTGCCCGTCAGGTGGAGCAGCGAGTAGAGCAGCATGGAGGCATGTCCTATGGAAAGGACAAACCGGTCACGGTTTGGCCAAATGGGATCCTGAGGATCAAAGCGAAGGAAATGTTGCCATAAACAATAGACCACCGGCGCCATGGCCATGGGCGTGCCTGGATGCCCCGACTTGGCCGCCTGCACTGCGTCCATGCTGAGCGTACGGATGGTATTGATGCAGAGCTGATCAAGATCAGCCGGTCTAGCCCCTTCCATGATCTGACCTCCATTGAGTTAAATGTTGTCACTTTCGGTGGAACCAGTCCCACCGGGACCTGAGCTCAATTGGCCCCAGCGCCAACCGTTGATCATGGGCATGTCCTCGCCGTGCTCGTGAATGTACTGCTTGTGCTCCAGGAGAATGTCACGGATGGCCTGCTTGGCATAGGCGGCCCGTTCACCCAGTTGTGGAACCCGGTCGATGACGTCGTTGACCAGGTGGAAACGGTCAAGGTCGTTTAACACGCACATGTCAAAAGGGGTGGTCGTGGTCCCTTCTTCCTTATATCCCCTTACATGCAGGTTTTTGTGGTTGGTCCGCCGGTAGGTGAGCCGGTGAATCAACCAGGGGTAGCCGTGGAAAGCGAATATGATGGGCTTGTCCGTGGTAAAAAGAGAGTCAAAATCCTTATCCGAAAGGCCATGGGGATGCTCGCGCTCGGGTTGTAGCTTCATGAGGTTCACCACGTTGATGACCCGCACCTTGAGTTCGGGAACATGTCTTCGTAACAAATCCACCGCGGCTAAAGTTTCCAGTGTCGGCACATCGCCGCAGCAAACCATGACAACATCCGGCTCGCCGCCCTTATCGTTGCTTGCCCATTCCCAGATGCCGAGTCCCGCCGTGCAGTGCTTGATGGCTTGGTCCATGGTCAGCCATTGGGGCGAGGGTTGTTTACCCGCCACCACCAAGTTGATGTAGTTCCGGCTTCTCAAACAGTGGTCGGTCACCGACAAAAGACAGTTAGCATCCGGTGGCAAATAGACCCGGACAATCTCCGCCTTCTTATTGACGACATGATCGATGAAGCCTGGGTCCTGATGGCTAAATCCATTGTGGTCCTGCCGCCACACGTGGGAGGAGAGGAGGTAATTCAGGGAGGCAATGGGCCGACGCCAGGGGATGTCATTGCAGACCTTCAGCCATTTGGCGTGCTGGTTGAACATAGAATCCACAATGTGAATGAAAGCCTCGTAGCAGGAGAAAAAGCCATGGCGTCCGGTCAGCAGATAACCTTCAAGCCACCCCTGGCACTGGTGTTCGCTCAGCATCTCCATGACGCGGCCATCGGGAGCCAGATGATCGTCATAGGGGTAGCGGTCCGCCGACCATGCCCGGTTCGTCACCTCCAGAACGTCCTGCCACCGGTTGGAGTTGTTCTCGTCGGGGCTGAAGAGGCGGAAGTTTTTGTTCTCCATGTTTCGCTTCATCACATCGCGCAAGAACATGCCCATAATGCGGGTATTCTCAGCATTCACGACCCCGGGACTGGGCACGTCGACGGCGTAGGCTCGAAAATCCGGCAGGCGCAGGTCTCTGAGCAGCGTCCCTCCGTTCGTGTGGGGGTTGGCGCTCATGCGCCGATCCCCATTGGGGGCGAGCTTGGCCCATTCATCCTTGAGCCGGTGATTTTCGTCGAATAGCTCGCTGGGCCGGTAACTCTTCATCCAGTTTTCCAGAATTTTGATATGCTCCTGTTTTTCATGCATTTCGCCCATGGGCACCTGGTGCGAGCGCCAATAGTCCTCGGTACGCCTATTATCTATTTCCTTGGGACAGGTCCACCCCTTGGGGGTGCGGAGTATGATCATGGGCCAGGCGGGTCGCTTGGTGAAGCCTTGTCCTCGGGCTTGCATTTGAATCTCGCGAATATCCGCCACCGCCTGATCCACGGTGGAAGCCATCAGCCGGTGCATCTTCTCCGGCTCGCTTCCTTCCACAAAATAAGGGGTGTAACCATAGCCGCGAAAGAGGTGATCCAGCTCATCATGGCCAATACGAGCCAGCAAGGTTGGGTTCGCGATCTTGTATCCGTTCAAGTGCAGGATGGGTAATACCGCGCCGTCGGTTACTGGATTCAAGAACTTGTTTGAATGCCAACTCGTGGCCAGGGGACCCGTTTCCGCTTCACCGTCCCCTACCACGCAGGCTACGATCAGGTCGGGATTATCGAACGCTGCACCAAAGGCGTGGCTCAAAGCGTATCCTAGTTCGCCGCCCTCGTGGATGGAACCTGGAGTCTCGGGCGCCACATGACTTGGAATCCCACCGGGGAAAGAAAATTGCTTGAAGAGTTTTTTTAAGCCTTCTTCATCCTGGGCGACATTGGGATAAACTTCCGAATAGGTCCCCTCGAGGTAGGCATTGGCCACCAGGCCCGGCCCGCCATGGCCCGGTCCGGTGACGTAGATCATGTTCAAATCGTTCTGGATAATGACTCGGTTTAGATGGGCGTAGATAAAGTTTAGCCCCGGCGTGGTGCCCCAGTGCCCGAGCAACCGCGGTTTTACGTGTTCCTTGGACAGGGGTTTATTCAACAAAGGGTTGTCGTAGAGGTAAATCTGTCCTATGGAGAGATAATTGGCCGCGCGCCAGTAGGCATCCAGGGCCTTGAGTTCATTTACAGAGATTTCACTCATAACCCCTCCTAAAACACTCTGAAGCGTTGAAAATCTAGTTTGAGACCGCCACAGGTGTTTTATCGGTTCGCCAAATTACCAGTTTTTTCTGGGAGAAACTATCCTTGCGACAATTCCCAGACGGTGGCGGAACTACTCATTTGTATGCCTTGGGGCAGATCGGGCGTGCGTAAGACACGCGGCTGTGATACTCGATTCATTGCATGTTCATCTTGCTTTGACGCTCGGCGGCTTTGCGATCCCACTCCGGCACCACGGTCTTGAGAAATTCTTCTTTCTCCGTTCTGAGCTTGCCCATGTCCAATCCGATATAGGCCTGGGCCTTATCCTTGGTTGAAATATCCGGCATGGCAACGGGCACCGACACACCCTTTTTAATCAAAACCTGTGTGAGCATGAGCCGGGCCTGCTGTGCCTTTTCCAGGGCCGAGCCCAGCACCCGAAGGGATTCCACCGGGGAGTGAAAGGCCCCGCCATGGCTTGCGGCTGCGTAGTCCCACCGCCACTGAGCGTGACGGATGGCCTTTAAAATCGGCCCCATCTCCGTTTCCGTTGCACCGTTGTCCCATGCCGTCTTGGCCTCGATGTGAGCCCTGACGAGGGCATTCTCCACGCGGCCACGGACCTCTAGAACCTTGTCCTGTCGATCCACGACGTTTTTCACGAGTGTGTTTTCACTCTCCTTGTGACAGACCTGGCAGGAATTGGCGATGTTGTTCAACGGGCTCTGGATCCAATGATCGGTAAACTTCACCCCCCCTTCTCGACGATAAGGCATATGGCAGTCGGCGCAGGCCACTTGCCTTTCGGCATGGATCCCGGTCAGGTAAATCTCGTAGTCGGGGTGCTGTGCTTTGAGCATCTTGGCCTTGCTCAAACTATGTACCCAGTCCACGTGGTCAACGTTGTCGAAGTATTCTTCCATGGCCTCCACACCCATGCCCTTGTCCCAGGGAAACGTCAGGTATTTCTCATCTTTACCCTTGAAGTAATATTCCACGTGGCATTGGGCGCATACGAGTGAGCGCATCTCCTGGTGCGTGGCCTTTTCAATATCCTTTCCCTGTCTCTGAAAGGCCTCGATGAGCGCCGGACGGGTAATCCTAAGCTTCATGGTCTGACTGTCGTGGCAATCTTGGCAGCCGATGGAATTAACCACTTCCGATCCCAGCCGGTACCACTTATCCTTGTAAAATACTCCCACTCCCATCTGATTCATCAAGCGCGGCACATCGGTACTCTTGCAGGTCCAGCAAGTGGCGGCGTTGCCTTTGCCCGTTCGCAGCGTGTTTCTTATGTCTTCGACGGCGTAGTAGTGACCCCGGGACTGATTGTAGTCCTTTGAGAATCCGTAGCCCGCCCAGAGGATTACCAGGTTGGGGTATTCCCCCAAGAAATCGATCATAGCGGAGCCGCCATGGGGACTTCGGAAAGTGGTGTTTGATGTATTCTTGTAGGATTCATATTCCCGCGGAAAATTTTCACCCCAGACGGCATTGCGGGGTTCCCACTCGGCAATGGGCTTTACCAGTTGAAACATGGCCCGCTCTTCGCCTCGTCGCTCCATGATCGAGAGGGCGAACAATCCCCCGAAAACCACCACCACCACTGTAAGGAAAAACAGTAGCCATCCCATCCAGGGGTTCCGATGAACCAGTTCTCGTATCGTGGCCATATCAAATTGCTCCTTCTATCGATCCCTTATTCTCTATGGGCGCTATTTTTTTGCGTCAGCTTCTTGATCCAATCGGGCACCACAGGTGTCAAACGAGGGACCCGCGCATAAGGTGCCGATGCTAGACTGTTGACCCGCCCGTGGGGGGTCTGGCGATGGCAATCCCAGCACAAGCGGTTTGCACCCCCGTGAGGATCTCTTCCATCACTGCTTCCTGCGGAGACGTTTTCCACCAGATTGACATGACACCGAACACAGTTTATTTGCACGACGGGTATCGCTGCTTCGTTTAGTTTGATTACCTGCGGTTCCAACCGAAGGGTAAAAATAGTCGCATGCCTCAGACCATCCTTGGCCTTGAACGCGTACTTCTTCACAAAATTGTCGTGCGGGACGTGGCAATCGTTGCACACGGCGGAACTTGCATGACTGCCACGTCGCCATGTGGCATATTGCGCTGCCATGACGTGACAGTTCATGCAGGCTTCCGGTTCGTCGGATAGATAGGATCCAGCATTCGAGATGTATAGGGCCAAGGAACCAAGTCCCGTAAGGATTCCCAGTAGAATAATGACTGGCAATTGCCACTCTGGGGGCGGCACAAAATGCCGAATCCAATTCCCAAATCTAGACATAATACGCTTTAAGGGGTTAGGTCCATTTCAAGGACCATGTTCTATTTAGGTTGTTTCGCAAACATAACAAGGTCCTTTGGACCGAGGCTACTCGTAAAATTACTAGTTTTTGGACAAGAAACTACTAGACGGAGGAGGGGCAAATCCGAAAAAAATTGGTGAAAACTCGAATATCGAAATCCGAAATTCGAAACAATGGGGGAAATCTCAAAATTCAAAACAACAAACAATGTCCTGGGCCAAATTAAAAACCGGTTTTGATCGTTAAGATTTTGGTTATTTGGATTTGTTTGGAATTTCAATAATCGGATTTCGGACTTTTCCCTCATTTTTTAGAGTTTGTTCAGTCCGTTGTGGGCGGCAATCTTGTACGCTTCCGCAAAGGTGGGATAATTGAAGATACTGTCCCGGAAATACTCAAGGGTGCCATCCAGGGCGAGTACACCCTGGCCAATATGGATAATCTCCGTGGCGTCCTCTCCTATGGCATGCACGCCGAGCAATTTTAGTGTGTCCGGATTAAATAAAAGTTTCAGCATTCCCGTGTGGTCGCCGACCATCTGTCCCTTTGAAACGTCCTCGTAGGAGGCAACCCCCACCTCATACGGGATTTTTGCGACGGTTAACTGCTGCTCCGTCTGGCCCACCATGGAAATCTCCGGGATCGTATATATCCCGTAGGGAAAGAAGTGGGGCATGCTGGCCTGCACCGTATCAAACATGTGGGTGGCGGCCAGGCGGCCCTGTTCCATGGAAGTAGAGGCAAGGGCCGGAAAACCAATGCAGTCACCGGCAGCATAGATATGGGGCACGGCCGTTTGAAAGTGATCGTTTACATCGATCCGCCCGCGCTGATCGTGACTCAACCCTGCCGCCTGTACGTTGAGTTGATCCGCATTGGACTGCCGACCTACGGTGTACAGCAGAGCATCCGCCTGTACCCGTTTGCCGCTTTCCATGGAGGCCCGCACGGATCCGTTTGCATCCACCGTGACTTCATTGACCTTCTCGCCCAATCGAAATACGGCTCCCTGCCGGCGCATGTGATACGAGAGGGCCTCGATGATTTCATGATCCGCAAAGTCAAGAAGGGTAGAACGTTGGTCAATGACGGTAACGTTTACTCCGAGAGCGGAGAACATGGATGCGTATTCGAGGCCGATCACCCCGGCACCCACAACGATCACGTTTTTGGGAATGTACTCTGCCCGTCCCTGGCCGATGTCGTCGGACACAATGACATAATGACCATCGTAGGGAATGTTTGGATTCATGGCCGACCGGGAGCCGCAGGCGATGAGAATGTAATCAGCCGTTAGACTGGTGGATTCCCCGTTGTCGGAAACCTCCAAGGTGTGGGAGTCCTTGAACCGTGCCATGCCGCCCACCAGGTTCACGCCATTGCGCCTGAGTTGCTGGGTGATGGATGCCATCTCGCGCTCGGTGACGGTTCTCAAGCGATGGAGAAGATCCGACGGTGTGATATTCTCTTTTAAGGTATAGCCCTCGCCATAAAACGACCTCTGGCGAAAGCCGGTTAGATAGAGTATGGCTAAACGTAGAGTTTTACTCGGAATCGTGCCGCCGTGGAGACAGACGCCGCCAATTCTGTCCTTTCGGTCCACCACGGCAACCTTCTTACCAAGCTTTGCTGCTGCGATGGCGCCCTTCTGGCCGGCGGGCCCGCTGCCGATGATGACAAGGTCGAAGTGACTATGAGTCATTTATTCCTCCCGGAAAAACTCTACAACCACGGCAAATCAAAAAATCACGAATCCATGGAAATGGCAAAAGCGGGTCATCTTTAAATCGGTTCACCCTTGAGTTGGACTATCCGGCAAAGCGAGGCTCTGGAAGGCCGCGAACCCCGGGAACCATTGCGAAGATTCCGCCGGACAATGGAGCCTGGGCCAGTTGTTCCGCGGTCAACATCTCTGTGGCCGAGGTAACATACAATATCTCGAGATTTTCTCCGCCGAAGATGCAACTGGTGGGGCGCGGCACGGGGAGTTCGACAACGCATTCCACCTTGCCCGTTGGGCTGTAGCGCACCACTTGACCTAGACCGGGCTGAGCACTCCAAACGCAGCCTTCGGCATCTACTGTGAGTCCATCCGGAACTCCCGGTGAATTCTCATCCACCGTGGCAAACACGCGTTGATTGGTCACCACACCTTCGGCAGGATCAAAGTCAAAAGCGTGGATGCAATGGCGGAAGCTTTCCGCGAAGTACATCACGCGATTGTCAGGGCTCCAGCCCAGGCCATTGGACAATCTGACCTGGCTCAGAATTGTTGTGATGTGACCGTCGGGATCGAACCGGAAAAGGTGACCCGACGGGGCATCGTGCTGCACAAGGCTCATGGTACCAGCCCAGAAACGCCCCTGACGGTCGCACTTGCCGTCGTTGAAACGACACTCCGACATGTCTAGTCTGGGCCCCTCTAGAAGATTCAGATCCCCCGTGTCCGGATTAAAGAACGCAAATCGATCCTTTAGGGTTATGATTAATCCGCCTTGATCGCGAAGAGCAACGGAACTGACGATTTGATCCAGGTGAAACGTATCGTTCAACCCGCTCCCGGGGTGAAACCGGTGAACGTTATGACCCTCTATGTCCACCCAATAAAGAACCCTTTCGTCGGGATCCCATAGGGGCGACTCACCAAGGATTGCGCGGCATTTTAGGACGCAATCGATTTTAAACCCGTTTTTTTGAGTTGTCGGCATGGTTACTCTGGAATCGTGGGAAGGGGCGCAGTCATGACAATGGTGATTAACGAGACTCCCTCTGGGCGTGAAATTTTAACAGCGCCTTCAAGACATCGCGGCGGCTGATCTGACCCACGAGTCGGTTGTCTTTGACCACCGGGTAGCCTCGAAAAGGCTCTTTCAAGAATTTCTCAGCCAGCTCCACGAGACTGGTTTCCGGTTCGACCGTCTGGACACCCCGGCTCATGAACTCGGAAACTTTACCCGTCCATTCGTTATGATAGGCCGCACGGAGACCGACCTTCATACAATCCTGCTCAGAGAAAATTCCCACCAGGTTTCCGTGCAGGTCCACGACCGGGGCGCCGGACAAACCGCTCTGGACCAATGAACGAATGGCTTCAAATACCTCGGTATCAAGGGTAAGGGTGACGGGTATGGCCGTCATGTAGTCTTTAACGGATAGGGGTTCCGTGGTTTTTGCGTGCATGGTTTCTCCTGTATGCTAGCTATCACCGATTAACCGTCAGCAAGAAAAGGCAAAGCGCATGGCGTTACGCGCAAAGCGTTAGGAGCATTTTACCAAACGCTGTTGGCTCGTACCTTTTTCATCGCTTTTACCGCCTGCGCCGCACACTGGGCATTCCTTATCCGAACCGTCAATAGTGCTCAATCCACCGCAGCTCCCCTTGATGGCGCTTCTCCCCATCAGCACACCCAGAGCCATGCCAAGGATGGCCAATCCAATTATCACGAAACTTATGAAAAATACTTCCATATTATTTGATTTTAGATTTTGGATTGAGGATTTTAGATTTTCAAAATTCGTGCATGTTTGTTTCGAATTTCGAGTTTTGAATTTGTAATCTCACGTGGCGCACCTTACGTCTTTACGGGAGTCATATCACTGATCCAATTCCGGTCAATTGTTTTTGGCCAGCCCGTTGAGGATCTTCTCCGAGGTGACCGGTATTTCAGTGATCCTCACGCCCGTGGCATTGTAAACCGCATTCACGACGGCAGGAGCGATGATACTGATTCCGGCTTCGGCCACGGACTTCGTTCCGAAAGGACCCGGTCCTACTTTGGCCTGCACCAGGGAAGTGACGAGCGGGGGAACATCCTGAATGGTAAAGATCTTGTAGTCGCCCATGCTCGCGGTGGTGACTCTGCCGTCATCGAGTAACAACTCTTCCGATAGAGCATAGCCCAACCCCTGCACGACACCACCGTCAATCTGACCTTGATGAATCAACGGGTTGATGATACGGCCAGCGTCATAGACAAAGTAAAGCCGCTGCACCTTGACCTCTCCAGTCTCCACGTTCACTTTCACATCCGCCACCACAGACTGAAAGGAGTAAACGTCCGGTTTGTGTCCATTGTAGTGACCAAAGCCCCGGGTGGGTTCGTTTTGCATCTTCGCGAGGGACTTGAGATCCAGTTTTTTCTTGCGCTCGCGTTTATGAACTGCCGCGCCATTGGACCAGGCGATCTCATCAGCAGCAACACCCCAGGCGGAAGCGGCCATCCCGGTCAACTTCTCAATCAACGAATTTGACGCGAGTTGACTGGCAACTCCTTCAATGTGGGTCCCCCGGGCCCCCTTGATTCCCTGATCATAGGGTGCAGTAGAAGTATCCCTTACATCGATCTGTACGAGCTCGGGGTCCACCTGGAGGGTCTCGGAAACAACCTGCCGGTGCATCGTATAGGCGCCGACACCCTGATCGCCGACCCCGCTTACTAAACGAAGCCGGCCATCAGGCTCCAGGAACAACTCAAAACTCGATTCGCCATGGCCCACATGGCGGTCCCCCAGAGAAATGCCCCGGCCCAAAAGATAACCGCTTCTTCTAACCCTCCTCTTTGACGGTTTCCATTTGGAGATCTCTGCCACCCGGCGAAGAACATGCACCGCATGGGGATCGCTGAGGGACTCACCTGTAGCCCGTGTGTCCCCCTCGCTGAGGGCGTTCCGTAGCCGGAATTCCAGAGGGTCGAGTCCCAGGCTTTCCGCCATCATATCCATATGGCTTTCCACGGCGAAAAGCGTCTGGGTCTCCCCCGGTGCACGGAAATAGCCGCCTGGCACCTGGTTTGTATAAACGCAATAGCCCTCCATTTTGGTGATTGGGATCCGATAGGAACCCGCCACCATATACGCGCCGCTCATAGAACCTTCCGGGTTGGGCTTGTAAGCACCATAGGCGCCACCATTGTAATAGGTTTTGCCTTCCCAGGCCCAGAGGGTGCCGTCCTTTTTCACGCCGGTGCGTAATTGAATCACCGCGGCATGACGCGGGCAGTTGGCCGTCAATTCCTCCGCATAACTCTTCACGAATTTGACCGGCTTCCCGGTCGTACGGGACAGATAGTAGGCCGCAGGTACATGGGTGAGAAAATCTTTAGCGCCAAAGGAGCCGCCCATGTTACTCGGGTAGATGGTAATGGATTTTTCCTCGATGCCCAGGTAAAGAGCCAAGACCTTGCGCAGTTTAAAAAAGGCCTGATTGCTGACCCAGATGGCTACTCGACCTTCCGAATCCACCTCGACGGTACAGGCATATGGCTCGATGTAAGCCTGGTGTACCATCTGGACGCGAAAAGTATTTTCAAAGACCTGGTCCGATTCGCGAAAGCCTTGCTCAATATCCCCTTTGCCGCCGCGAACCACCGTCTGTATGTTGTGCAGATCCGGAGCCATGGTTTTGGGACCTTCATAGGAAGCATAATCCGGGTGCAGGACCGGAGCTCCCTGCTTGATGGCATCCAGGGGATCGAAGACGGCGGGTAACTCTTCGTACTCAACATCGATGAGCCCCACGGCTTCTTCCGCTACGTCCTTATCCACCGCGGCCACCGCTGCGATCTCTTCACCGATGAAACGAACCCGGTCCCGGGCAAGCATCGGCATGTCTTTTAAGGTGGCCCCTATCAGTCGAGGCGGCATATCGTTTGCGGTTATGACCGCTCTGACAC
>JABAOE010000849.1_pt2 | contig 213346 bp, 228 predicted proteins | sample 7062141 | NCBI WGS metagenome assembly JABAOE01 (sample SAMN14538627, study PRJNA623070) | marine sediment metagenome | biome: marine biome [ENVO:00000428]; feature: marine pelagic biome [ENVO:01000023]; material: deep marine sediment [ENVO:00002113] | place: India: Gulf of Khambhat ... | reverse complement strand
TGTTCGACTTCTACGCCGGTGGGGACATCGACGCAACTCCGGTGGTCGACGAGGACGGGTTTCTCTACGTGGCCATCGAGCACGAGCCTTCGCAGATGGGTGCGGTCGAGTTGGCTCGCAACACAGAGGTCGGCCAGTTGATCAAGCTCAACCCCTACTCGGGGGACGCTCCGGTCGTGTGGAGCATCGACCTGAGGGCCTCTGGAGGCGACTCCGGGGTCTGGGCTACCCCTGCCCTGCACGAGGGACATCTGTATGTGCCAACGCAGACCGGAGAGTTCCTGGCGGTCGTGGCTGCGACAGGGGAGATCGCGTGGAGCGACGATGTGGGCTGGCATGCCTGGTCGTCTCCTCTGATCGTCGACGAGATGCTCCTGGTGGCGACGTGCGTCGGTGGCGAGATGCGTGCCTATTCGCTGGACGACCCGGCAACTCCTGTCCTCGTCTGGACCGTCCAGGTGGCGCCCAACTGCGTGGAGGCGACTCCGGTGGTCTGGGATGGGACGATCTACTTGGGATCCCGGGACGGATACATGAGGGCCTTCCGTTAAGTTGGCCTGGATGAGGAGGCTGTCGGGGGCGTTGCTGGTGATCGTTGTGGGCTGCACGGCAACAGCGGTCGAGACGACGACCACCTCGCCGTCAACGACCACGACGTCGACAACGGTGGCGCCGACGACGACGCTGCCGGATCCCTGTCCGCCTGCTCCCTATGAGATCGGGTTTCTCCCTATCAATGTCAATGATGCCGGCATGGACCCCACGGGCCTCGAGCCGGACGTGTGGACATCCGTGGGAGGAACCCAGACCACCTTCTTCGGGCGGACCGACGGGACGGTCGCCATCGCTCTGATCAGGGGAACTCTTCCTCCGATCGACTGGCCCGCCGAGAAGGGAGAGACCGAGGTGGATGGGACACGAACCGCGGTCGGCCCCCATCCAGATGGAACCTGGGTAGCAGCCTGGTTTGAGCAGCCCGGCGCTCGATGTGACCTCTACACCATGGTCTTCTACCCGCCCTGGAGCCCCCCCGAGGTGGAACAGGTGCTGTTGAGCATGGACCGCGTCGGCGGCTAGCCGCCCTTCCCCATCCCTCGTCTCGGCAGAGTTCCTCCTCGAGGACGTCGCCTTGGGGAGGCGACAGACCGCATCAAGGAACCGATCTGGGACAGGTGACGTCCAATGGGCACGTCTCGTGGAGGAGTGCGAATGCGAAGACATGGAGTCGTTGCCAGTGCAGCCCTTGCGCTGGTCATGATCGCCGCACCGACAGCCCAGGCATGCGGTTTTCTGGTGTCGGCCAACGGGGCGGTGCGTCTCGGGCGAACGACGACGTTCGTGGCCTGGGAAGACGGCGTCGAGCGTTACATCACCAGCTTTACATTCGAAGGGACGGCGGAGTCTTTTGGTTCGGTGGTGCCACTCCCTGCTGAGCCAATGGATGTGCAGCGGGCCGGTGACTGGACCCTTCAGCGTCTTCTCATCGAGGTCAATCGGGAAGCGCCCCTGCTCGAGTTCGGGCAGCTAAAGGTGTTGGCCGCCGCCGACCGCGCAGAGGTGATCTTGCAGACACAGATCGACTCGTTGGACATCGTCGTCTTGAGAGGCGGTGCCGATGGGGTCTTCAACTGGGTCAACGAGAACGGATTCGACCTGCCGGAAGGAGAAGGCACGCGCCACATGCTCGATTTCTACGCCAGTCGGTCCCCGTACTTTCTTGCGGCGAGGTTCGATAACGACCGCGCCGAACAGGACGGCTTCGTGTCCGGTGATGGGATCCCGGTTCAGATCACCATGCGCACCGCGCGCCCCTGGGTTCCAATTCACATCCTGCACGGGGCCCAGCCGGACACGTCGATCATCAATGCCGACATCTTCCTGCTGACCCCGGAGCGCCCCGACTTGCTGCATGGAGAAGGGCTGGAGATCAATGTCTCCGAGCCGGCTTCGGAGTCGCTTCTCGACGATCTCCGCTCCGATGAGAACATGGACTGGGTTCCCCATCGGGGATGGCTCAGTCACCTGGTTCTGGAAACCGATGCCGAGAACCTCGTGTACGACCTGAGCGTCGGAGTTGGAGACATAGGGCCCTCCTTCTACGAGGCGGGATTCACTCGAATCGAAGCACCAGACGATGTCCTCGCCGAGTTCGGCTTGCGTCGGATGCACTGGAGCGACGGCTTGGCAGCCTTGCTCGTGGTCGCCGTCGTGGGGGGCCTGCTGGGGGGTGAGGCAGCTCGACGCTCTCAATCGAGAGAATCCGAGTAAGCCTTCCAGGCAGTGAAGCCGCCATCGACGTCGGCGGCCCTCCGCAGACCCAGGTCTTGGAGGCGGGCCGCAGCCAGTGAAGAGCTATAGCCGTCTTTGCAGATGAGGATCACCCTCTGATCGGGATCGAGGTCCATGCTCTTCCAGAGGCTGGACGGAGCGAGCCGCCACTCCAGCACGGTGAGGTCGATAGGGATCGCACCCGGGACTTCACCGTCCCGCTCCCGTTGTGACGAGTCTCTCACGTCAACAAGCAGGGCACCCGCCGCGATCTCGGCGGGCAGATCGGCTGGCTGTACTCGCTCGAGGCGCGCCCTGGCTTGTCCCAAGTACTCGTCGATGGTGTAGGTCTCGTCGGCCATGGTCCCAAACATAGGCACGGGCACGCAGTTGCGTGCCCGTGCTGTGACTGCCGTTCTCGAGCTTGATCTAGCCCTTGGAGGTGGTTGACCCCTCCTGACCCTCCCGGAACAGCTCGCCGATTGCCGCAACCGATCCGAGCAGTCCCGAGGTGTCGAGCGGCAGGAAGATCTTCGTCGCCTGGCCGTTTGCTACGCCTTCGAGGGCCTCCATGTACTTGATGGCCAACAGGTCGTCGGTGGGGTCACCGTTGTGGATCGCCCCGAAGACCCGCTCGATAGCCTGACCTTCACCTTCGGCCACGGTGAGCTTCTGGTACTTCTCGGCGTCGGCAACCCTCTTGATTGCCTCTGCCTGGCCGTCGGCCTCGAGCACCTGGCTCTCCTTGACACCCTCGGCTCTGAGGATGGCGGCACGCTTCAGACCCTCGGCCTCGGTGACGGCGGCACGCCGATCACGCTCGGCCTTCATCTGGCGGTGCATGGCGTCGGTGACGTCGACCGGCGGCTCGATCCGCTGGATCTCGACACGCACGACCCTGACGCCCCACTTGTCGGTGGCGTCGTCGAGGATCTGGCGCAGCTTGGCGTTGATCACCTCACGTGAGGTCAGCGCCGAGTCCAGATCGAGGTCACCAACCACGTTCCTCAGGTTGGTCTGTGCCAGTTTCGTCACGGCGAGGATGAAGTTGCCGACGTTGTACTTGAGCTTCACCGGGTCGGTGGCCTCGTAGTAGATGACGGCGTCGACCGTCACGACGACGTTGTCCTTGGTGATGACCTCCTGCGGTGGCACGTCGATGACTTGCTCCCGCATGTCCACCTTGATCAGCCGCTTTACGAACGGCATGATCCAGCGCAGGCCCGACTCCACCGTCTTCTGGTAGCGGCCCAGAAGCTCGATCAGGCCCTTCTCGTAGGGCCGCACGATCCTGAGTCCGACCGCGACCACAACGATGGCGGCTATGGCGATTACCGCCACGAGGGCGATTGCAAAGTTGTTCATGTAGTTCCTTTCTCCTGAAGTCTCTCTATGCCTCGGTTTCCAGTCTCTCGACCACCAGTCGGGCCCCGTCCACGTCGGTTACGATGACCTTGGCCCCGGTTTCTATCGACTGTGGTGCGGTGGCTCGCCACTCCTCGTTGAGAATGCGGACCATTCCAGCTCCCGAGCGCGGTTCGATGCTCTCGAGGACGACTCCCTCGGAGCCGATCCACCGGTTGGCCCCTACTCTCGGCTGTTCTTCTTCGTCTTGGCGCCCGATGAAACGCTGGAGATACGCGAGGGCAGCGAGTGACACGCCAAAGAAGACCAGCCATTGGGCGATGACGACGACACCCATCCATGCGAGGACTGCTGCGGCCACTGCCCCAACGGCGAACGGGAGCAGGAAGAACCCTGCGGTGAAGATCTCCCCGATGCCCATCACGATGGCCAGGATCGTCCACACCCAGCCCCACACTTCGTTTTCCACGTCAGTACCTCCTTGTCCGGCAAGCGCCGCGGCGGTGAGCACCGCGACGGTCCCTGCTCCGTAGAAGATCAGATCCCTCTTCGAGGCCCTTTCCCTTCCCGTCTTTCCGCGTTGAACTTCTTCCCATGCCGCCACCGGGCGGCCACGGCGCTCCCCCGCCCAGCTCTCCGCCAGAGCCGCTCGATCAGCGACGACCTCTTCGATGGATCGCCCGTCGGAGACTGCTTCGGTGAGATGAGTCTCCAACTCGGCCTTCATTTCGGCTACCTCTTCTCTGGACAGCCCTGATTCGAGCCAATACCTCTCGACTTGGGTCACTACGTTCTCCACCTCACTCATCGCTGCCTCCGCCCAACACCGCGTCGACCGAGTCCCTGAAATCTGACCACTCGTGGAGCCACCTGGCGAGGGTCTCTTGACCCTGCCGTGACATCCGGTAGTACTTTCTGGCGGGTCCTTCTGAGCTCTGAACCAGATAGCCCTCGATCATCCCTTGCTTCTGAAGTCGGGAAAGTAGAGGGTAGATGGAGCCCTCACTGGCCAGGTCGAGGCCACGCTCTCGCAACTTGCGAACCATCTCGTACCCATACGATGTCTCTTCGTCGATGATCGACATCAAACACATATCCAACACACCGTGAAGGAGCTGGGTCGTATGTTCCTGCCCGGCCTGCCTTCCAGTGCGTCCAGGTACCATGCAAGACATGATACCTAACATCACCTAGAAGTCAACAGGGCAAGAGTGGTGTCTTCCCTGTCCTCGGCGATCTTTCAACCGCTGAACGGGGACCATAGGAGGGTGGCGGGGTGGAACTGGCTCCAGGCGAACCAGAAGGCCTCGTGGGTGACCAGTTCTTGCCCTGAGGAGTCGTAGACCCGTATCGAGTCGACGAGGGCCACGGTCACGCCTTCAAACTCGAACTCTCCTTCGGCCAGGGCGTCGCGCGCCTGATTGACGGGGAAGGCCACCGGGGTCCCGTCAGGGGAGATGACACCAACCACCTTCTCCTGAACCGGAAGCCGGTGGTCGACGTCTCCAATCGGGAAGATCGGCCCGAAGGCATCCCGGTTTCCCAGCGGGTTCCTGAAGTAGGTGCGCCCGATGCCACCGTCCTCGGCGAGGATTCGGGTGTCGGGATGAGCGGCTTTCCACTCACCCCAGGTCGAGGCGACCACTGAAACCTGCTCCAGAACCACCCCGGCTTCCCCGAGCGGCCCGGACAGGGCTCGCCCGGTGAAGGTGTCGACAGCCGACAGGGTGGTCACGTCATACATCAGCTTGTTGGAACGAGACAAGAGCCCAGAGGTTCGGAGAACCACCCGGTCGACGCCGGGGACGTTGTCGGTGTAGTAGGCCTGGGCCGAGCCGCACAAGGTGCAGTACGGGATGCCCAGCTCTCGACCGCCAAGAGTCAGATTCACCATCTCGTGGATCTCCATCTGGTGAATCGGCAAGGCCAGCGCCTCTTCATTCACAACGACTCCAAAGACAATCTCGTCGTCCTCGTACCAATCCCCGCCTGCAGCATCAGTGGTCGCAGGCTCGTCCAGGGAGGGGATGCAGCTGCAGGGGCCGTTGTCGCCGAGGGGTCGATCGTCGGCGAAGACACCGCCCCAGGTGACCCACCGCCATTCGATTCCTTGGTCTTCGGTGAAGAAAGGATCCCAGCGTTGATCAACGACCGTGTATATCTGGCGTTTGACCGCGGAATAGCCCTCCCACGCCGGAAGATTCCAGGCGATCAGATGGTCGAAGGCCCACACGAAGCCGAGCTTTGCTGCGTCTCTCTCCACCCCGGTCAGTTCGGTGAACGCACGCTCCAGCTCACCTCCGGTGCCGGCGCCCTGATAGAACCTCAGGAGGTCGGCCAGAACCCACGCCGCCCGAGCATCCGCTCCCGAAACGATCGTCTCGAGGTGGGCATTCTCGAAGCTCGTGGAGAAGACCCCTTCGGCCATTGCCGAGAGCGCGTCCTGGACGTCAGGGGACATGGGACCGCCCGGAACCGGCGGGGCCGGGGGGAAGTCCGAGGTCGGAGTTGTCGTCGCGGTGTTCGCTTCCGGCCCGGGCGGGGGGGGAGAGGTCGTGACGCGGTCGGTGGCGCCGGTGCCGCTGCATGCCACGACCACCAATAGCGTCGCCGGCCAGAGTCTCATCCGGGCAACGTAGCTCGGAGCGTGTCTATGCCCTGTAAAGGCCTTGCCGGTCGGCCCAGTGCCATGCCCACCAGGCGACTGCCCCTGCTGCTCCGACGTGCCAGAGCCCGTGCCACTGCCAGATGGAGGGCGGAACGCAAAGCGGGCCACCGGTTGCCCCGAGGCGGCCCAGGACGGCGACCACGGCGAGCGCCACAAGGGGGGCGAGGTTGGCGACCGAGAACTCATCACGCACGATGGCGATGACGGCGACCACCGCAAGACCTGCGCCCACCGGGTCCCCGGCAGCCGGAAGCAAGGCGAATACGACTCCGAGTGCGGCCAGACCTGGAAGCTGTGTCCACTTTTCGAATCGGCTCCCCAACCCGGCGACGATCAGGATCAGCCATGCCAGTGAGACATCGTGCGCCCACTCGGCCCAGGCGGGCATTGGTCCGTGAAAGAGGAAGGAGCCGACCCCGGTGGACACGAGTGCAACACCGACCCAGCGGAGTCGATCCATCCGGAGGAGAGCGCTGCCTGCGACGATGAAGGCCAGCGTCGTGAGTGTGTTGGTGGGCTGGCCGAGCAGGCCACTCAGGATTCGTTCACAGTCAGCAGCAGCGCCCATTGCCAACGATTCTCAGAAGGGTTTCGCCCCCAGCCCGACCACCAGCGAACTGAACCGGTCACCGACTTCTCCCTGAGGACTGAGTTGGGCCCTTCCCCTGCCGCCGTTTGGGATCTCCAACTCGACTACCAGGGCCTTGCCGGCGACCGCCGTGCCTCGCAGCGTTTGGACGATACCTCTCCAGCTTCCCATCTCTACGTCGGTTTCCAGGGCAGCTGCACCCGTGGTGAGAAGGATTCCGTCATCTCCAAGGATCCGGACCGGCCCGCTGTACTCGTCTGCCATCAGCTATCCCGGCCGAACATCGGCCTCACCTGGCTGCGAAGGACGATCTCGTGCCGGTACGACCTCTCCAGGTCCTCCAGGCGTTGCTCGATGTCATCCTCCATCTCGTCGAGCATGTCACGGAGTCGCGACACCTTCTTCTTCAGCTTGCGGTTCTCCTCCTGGAGTGCCAGCACTCGTTTCACTCCTTCGAGATTCAGGCCCTGGCTGGTGAGATCGGCGATCAGCTGAAGCCTCTCGATGTCATCCTGTGAGTACCGGCGGGTCCCGCCGGGGGTCCGGAAGGGGTCTACGAGGCCCTTTCGCTCGTAGATGCGCAACGTCTGGGGGTGCATCCCCGCCAGCTCGGCAGCCACCGAGATGACGAAGACGGCCTTTGTTGTTTCATTCATGACTTGGCCTCCTAATCATCTCAGATGCTCCCGGGGATCCTCGGTCTCATGAGAGGCCAATTCCTCGAGGAGCTTCTTCTCTTCCTTTGAAACCTTGGTCGGCACGGCGACCTGAACCGTCACCAGGAGATCACCGGGCCTTCCTCGCTCCGGGTCGATGCCTCGGCCTCTCACCCTGAAGGTCTTGCCGCTCGGGGTGCCCGCGGGGATCTTCACCTTGACACCACCATTCAGGGTCGGGACGTCGATCCTGGTGCCCAGAACCGCCTCGGTGTAGGTGATGGGGACGATCAGCGTGAGATCGTTTCCGGCACGACCGAACGTCCGGCTCCTTGCCACTCGGACGCGAACCAGGAGGTCGCCGGCAGGGCCACCGAAAGGGCCTGGAGCTCCCTTCCCACGCAATCGCAGCGTGGTTCCATCCTTGATCCCGGCGGGGACCCTCAGCTTGATCTCACGGGTCCGCGTCTCGGATCCGGACCCACGGCACACCGAGCAGGGAGCCTCGATCAAGCGGCCGGAGCCCTGGCATTGGGGGCACGGCTGGGAGAAGGAGAAGAAGCCTTGATTCTGGGCCACGATTCCCCGACCTCCACAGGTGGGACAGGTAGTGACGCTCGTACCCGGCTCAGCACCCTGACCGCCACAGTGAGCGCAGGGTGCGGCACCGCGCACGGTGACGGACGTGGTGATGCCATGGGCTGCGTCCTCGAAGTCGACGGAGAGCTCCGTCTTGAGATCGGCTCCGCGCGACGGCCCGGTCGAGCCTCCGCTCCCGAAACCGAACAGGTCACCGAGACCCCCGAACCCACCCAGTAGATCGGAAAGATCTTCAACCCTCACCTGCTGGCCACCGAACCCACCACGCCCGCCGAATCCCTGGAAGCCGCCGGTGGCGGCCACGCGCCGCACCTGGTCGTACTCCTTGCGGTCTTCGGGGTTGGAGAGAGTGGCGTAGGCCTCCGAGATCTCCTTGAAGCGCTCCTCTGCCTCGGGGTCCCCGGGGTTTGCGTCCGGGTGGTTCTTCTGGGCGAGCGCGCGGTAAGCCTTCTTGATCTCCTCCGGGGACGCGTCCTGGGAGACCCCAAGGGTCTTGTAGAAGTCCTTGGAGATCCAGTCTCGGTTCATTCCCTCACTTCCAGAACGACCAGAGCAGCACGCAGCACCTTGCCGTTGAGCAGGTAACCGCGCCTCAACTCCTCCGCAACCACCAACTCACCCGTGCCACCGGGAGCCCCGGCCGGCTCATGGACTTCGGGGTCGAAGACCTCGCCGATCGTCGCGATCACTTCGAGCCCCGCAGCTTCGAGTGCCTTCAAGAGCTGCTCTCTGGTGTTGATCATCCCCGAATAGATCAGACGCTCGCCTTCGGTGGACGGGGAGACGCCCAGGGCGGCGTCGAAGGTGTCCAGAACCGGCATCAGGCCGGCAACTACTCTTTCGGTTGCCCGATCGAGCATCGTGGACTGCTCGCGCATGGTGCGTTTTCGGTAGTTGTCGAAGTCGGCGGCGACCCGCTTCAGGTCATCGAGGTAGCTGGTCGCCTCACCACGTGACGCGGCCAACTCCTCCAGCAGGAGCTCGACTGCCTTGCTCGAGTCCTCGGGCAACTCGAGCCCAAGAGAGTGCGGGTCGAGACCACCTCCCGGCTGTTCAGCCGGAAGGCTGGCTACAACCTGGCCCTCCTCGGCGAGCTCGGCCGAACGCGGGTCCTTGGGGTCACTCATCCTCGTCGACGATCTCAGCTTCGACCACGTCGTCATCGGCCTCAGCAGCCCCGTCGGCGTCCGTGGCCTGGGCGGCCGCGGCTTGCTGATACAGCCTCGTGGCCATGGCCTGACTGGCCGCAATCAGCTCATCCATCTTGGACCGGATGTCCTCGGTAGAGGCATCTTCGTCATCCAGAGTCTCCTTGAGGACCTTGAGGGCAGCTTCGACAGACTCCTTCTCCTCGTCGGTCATCTGCTCGCCCTGTTCCTCGACGAGCTTTTCGGTCTGATGGACCAACTGGTCTGCTTGGTTGTGCGTCTCGACCGCTTCGCGGCGCTTGGCGTCCTCCTCGGCGTAGGACTCGGCATCCTTGACCATGCGGTCGATGTCGTCCTGGGCAAGCGCGGTGCCGCCGGTGATCGTCATCTTCTGCTCTTTCTCCGTGGCCAGATCCTTGGCATAGACGTGGACGATTCCATTTGCATCGATATCGAATGTGACCTCGATCTGGGGGATGCCCATCGGCGCCGGGGGAATCCCGGTCAGGCGGAACTTGCCGAGGCTGTTGTTGTCAGATGCCATCGTCCGCTCGCCCTGGAGGACGTGGATCTCGACCTCCGGCTGGTTGTCCTCGGCGGTGGTGAAGATCTCGGTCTTCTTGGTCGGGATCGTCGTGTTGCGCTCGATCATGCGGGTCATCACCCCGCCCTTGGTCTCGATGCCGAGCGTCAGCGGGGTGACGTCGAGCAGGAGGATGTCCTTCACGTCGCCCTTGAGCACGCCGGCCTGGATCGCGGCGCCGGCGGCAACGACCTCGTCGGGATTCACGCCCTTGTGAGGCGTCTTGCCGGTCAGCTTGTTGACCAACTCCTGGACGGCGGGCATGCGGGTCGATCCGCCCACCATGACTATATGGTCGATCTCTTCGATGGGGATGCCACCGTCCTTGATGGCTTGCCGGAAGGGACCCTTGGTCCTCTCGAGTAGGTCCTCGGTGAGCTTCTGGAATTCCGACCGGCTGAGCTTTCTCTGGAGGTGGAGCGGGCCGGCGTCGGTAGCCGTGATGAAGGGAAGGTTCACTTCGGTCTCGGCCACCGAAGACAGCTCGATCTTTGCCTTCTCCGCAGCTTCCTTGAGGCGCTGCAGGGCCATCCGGTCCTTACCGAGATCAACGCCGTGGTCGTTCTTGAACCCTTCGACCAGCCAGTCGATGATCGCGTCGTCCCAGTCGTCGCCGCCGAGGTTGGTGTCGCCCGAGGTCGACTTGACCTCGAAGACCCCGTCGCCGATCTCGAGGACCGAGACGTCGAAGGTGCCGCCGCCCAGGTCGAAGACCAGGATCGTGTGGTCGGTCTCCTTGTCCAGGCCGTAGGCCAGGGAGCCGGCGGTCGGCTCGTTGATGATGCGCAGCACCTCGAGCCCGGCGATCTGTCCGGCGTCCTTGGTGGCCTGGCGCTGGGCGTCGTTGAAGTAGGCGGGAACGGTGATGACGGCCTCGGTCACGGTGTCGCCGAGGTAGGCCTCGGCGTCACGCTTCAGCTTCATGAGGATCCGGGCCGAGATCTCCTGGGCCGTGTAGTCCTTGCCGTCGACCTCGATCGTCCAATTCGTGCCCATATGGCGCTTGACCGATCGGACTGTCTGGTCGGGATTGGTGATGGCCTGTCGTTTGGCGACTTCGCCAACGAGAACCTCGCCGTCCTTGAAGGAGACGATCGAGGGAGTGGTGCGGGCGCCTTCGGCGTTGGCGACGACTGTAGGTTCGCCCCCTTCGAGTACCGCGATGACGCTGTTGGTGGTGCCCAGGTCGATGCCTACCGCACGTGACATGTGAAGAACCTCCGATTCGGTATGAGTCGACCTGGATTCTACAACCTGAGTCGGGTACTGTCACATTTGTTCGAGAAAAAGACTTGTGAACAGGGACTTTACGAAGACAAAGACTTGATGTACTCGACGATGTCACTGATCTCGGCGGCGGTCAACTTCTCGGCGTATGACTCCATGATCGCTGGATAGTCTCGTACGACCTGTGAACCGGGGTCAACGATCGAGGCGGTCAGATAGATGTCGTCAGCGGTCACGATCTCGCCCGACTCGAGCGGAACCGAGGATCCAGCTAGCCCCAGCCAAGGCGGCCCGATCGTTCCTGGCGCGTCGTCGGTCGTATGGCACTGGAGGCAAGCGTTGCTTTGGGCGAGGAGTTCCCCTCGGGCGGCGGCCTCGGGGTCGAAACTGATCGTCGCCTGGAGATCGGGCTCGGTGTTGGCCTCCAGGTCGGACTGAAGACCCAATCCTCCGGCAACCAGGCCCACCAAGACGACTGCCAAGAGGCCTTCCAGAGGCGACTTCATAGCTCCGGAACCGTAGACATCGGTGGCGGCAAACCTATCTTTTGGACATGCCTCTGATCACCAGGCGGCGATTCATCGGGTTGGCTGCGGGAATTGCGGCTGTTGGCCCTGGTCTCTCCCTGCCGGCGAAGTCCCTGACGATCAACCCTCGGTCATCTTGGGCCGTCGACCGTCCACCCAAAGGCCCCCTGGAGGAGGAGGAAGCCAGGTTTCTCATCGTTCACCATTCGGCGTCCCGAAACGGCCATACCGGCGAAGACGCGCCTGGGATCCTGCGCAGTTTCTACGACTTCCACACCGGCCCCGAGAAGGGGTGGAACGACATTGCATACAACTTCCTGATCGATGCGGACGGAGGTATCTGGGAGGGGCGCTCCGGAAGCCTGGACGGGCCGGTGGCCGGCGACGCCACCGGGGGCAACCAAGGTTTCAGTCAGCTGGTCTGCATCATCGGCGACTACAACAAGGCGCAACCGAGCGAGCATTCACTGACCTCGCTGGTTCTTCTTCTGGCCTGGCTTGCGGACCGCGATGGGATAGCGACCGACCCCGGATCCCAGGTGACTTTCACATCGGAAGGATCCAATCGCTGGCCAGCCGGGACGGACGTGACGACTCCGACCATCACCGGGCATCGCACGATGAGCAAGACCACCTGTCCAGGGGACAATCTCAACGCCTACGTCGTCGGAGGCCTGATGGCAGACGTGGAGGCCGCCCGCGTTGGCGCACCGCCATCTTCCAGCACCTCGACCTCCAGCTCGACCTCCACTACCTCGTCGACGACCTCCAGCATCCCCCCTGCGCCAACCACGACGACGCCGGTAACCCCGACCAGCGTCTCACCGTCGTCAACGAGCACGACCGGTGCCGCTCCGTCGACAACGCTGCCGGTTCTGGCGACCCCGGTGACGCCGACCACGTTGGCGGAGGCCGCCGGCGTCGTATCCGCGTCGGGCAACACCGGGATCCTCATCGCTTCCGGCGCCATGATCGTGGTTGGGGCCGGCCTCGTGATCTGGCGGGCGCGCCGCCTTCCCTGACCGCAAGCCCCAGCCTGTCAATGCCCTCGGAGGGCACCATCGCGAGAGCCGCAAGGGCGGATTCGCGGTGAGCGAGGGGTACCTGGGCACCGTCGGCGAGGCGCTCTCATGGCGCCCGGGGTCTGCAGACGTGGTCGCCGGACCAACCGGTCGCTCGATGGTTTCGGTGGTGCTGGAGGCCGAAGTCTTTGCCCAGCGAGTCGAAGCTCGACGCAGGTGGTTCGACTTGCGCGACCCCGAGCGGGATGACCCGGCATAATACGACGCCGCGACGACATCCCTAGGCCACGACACAGAGGAGGACTCCTTGACCGAGACAGACATTGCCCTATTGGCGCTGAGGATATGGGCTGGGATCGTGATGATCGCCCATGGGGTCAACCACGGCCGCAACCTGGACGGCACTGCCGATTGGTTCGAGAAGAGAGGGTGGAAGCTCCCCAAGCTCAACGCACTCCTCTCATCCGGCACCGAGATCGCAATAGGGGTCGCCTTGCTCATTGGCCTGCTCACGTCCGTTGCGGCGGCCGGTCTCGCCGCCACCATGCTCGCTGCCTTCTGGACTGTCCATCGGTTCTCTGGCTTCTTCGTCTTCCGGCGCCCTGACGAGGGCTACGAATACGTGGTCGCCCTGGCAGTGATCGGTCTCGCGTTGGCACTCATCGGTCCGGGCGAAACCTCGGTGGACAGAGCTCTCGGGATCGACGAGGGCCTTTCCGGGGCGACGGGCGCAGCCATATTCGGCGCCGGTCTGCTGGCTGGAGCAGCCCAAGTGGCCGCACTTTGGAGGAAGCCATCGTCCGGCCCTGAGTAGAGGCGTGGGATCCCTACTACCCGACCTCCCCGACTCTTTTCAGACGACCCGGGACCATCTCCACCAGATCGCCTTCTTCGCCATCAGTCCGACACGCCACAGAGCAGAGGGACGGATGGGTTTGGCTCATCAAGACGGCGGCTTCGGAACCCCCGAGTTCGGGGGCAAGGTCCTGAAGGTCATCGGTGACCAATTGGTTGTCTCCGATGAGAGCGGCTCGGACTCACACACGCTCTCCACGGTGCGCACGGCGATCGAGTTCCTCGGGCATGAGTACGAGGAGGAGTGGTTTGGGGACTTCCGCGATCCGCTCGATCCGCTCCACCCCGATGACGACCTGCAGATAGATCCCGAGTCGACAAGGGTATTGGGGGAGTGGTTCGGGTTCGCCTGGTTGCTCCTCGGCGAGCTGCGCAAGCACGGTGCTGACGACGATGACATCACCCAAGTCCAGATATGGCCGGAGCACTTCGACGCAGCGATCGAGATGGGCTCCTTGGAGGCTGGTCGACGAGCGAGTTACGGAGCCTCACCTGGCGACGAGGCTCATCCGAAGCCCTATGTTTACGTTTCCTCCTGGGGGAAGATCGATCGGTCAAATCCCTATTGGAACGATCATGCCTTCAATGGCTCGAGCATGTCCTACGAGGAGCTTTCCGCAACAGAGGATCCGATCCGGGCCGGCTTGGCCTTCCTACTCGAGGGGTATCGCATCCTCCACGACGCGTGAGGCGGTCAGTTCGGAGACCAGGCCAGCTGCGGAGGCCATGATCTGGTCCAGGGCACGGTCGTAGTCGCCGTCGCTCCCCCCGAACGGATCGGGGATCTCCTCTTCCTCCGACGAGGCGTCATAGGTCCGGAACAGACGCAACTTCGCCTGGGCCTCCAGGTTGGGGGCCATCGCCCGGAGGTCACGCAGATTGGACCTGTCCATCGCCAGGATCATGTCGAAGCGGGCGAAGTCTGCGCTGTTCACTCGTCGGGCTCTCCCGGTCACATCCAGACCCTTCCGCTTCGCGGCGGCGATCGACTCAGGAGCTGGAGATTCGCCGATGTTCCATGTCCCGGTCCCTGCCGAGTCGACCAAGACATCGAGTCCGGCCTCGGCGGCTCTGGCCTGTATGGCGGCCTCTGCCGCCGGAGAGCGGCAGATGTTCCCGGCGCAGACGGCAAGGATCGAAAGGCTCACAGCTCGGCGAGTCTCCGCTCGGCCAACCCGATGTAGTCGGGCTCGGTGTCGAAGCCCACGTAGTGCCTGCCGGTCTCGGCGGCGGCGACCGCGGTCGTTCCCGACCCGATGAACGGGTCCAGGACGAGGTCCTCTCTGTATGTGTAGAGCTCGATCAGTCGCCGGGGAAGGGCGACGGGGAACGGTGCCGGATGGCCCACCTGGGTGGCCCGCTCGGAGGGGATCTCCCAGACATCGATCGTGGCCTCGAGAAATTCGTCGGTCTCGATGGTTGGTTCATGTGGCAGTCCTTCGGCCTCCCGCTTGGACCGCTTCACCGCACGGTCGAATCGTCCCTTGGAGGCAAGTATCACCCTCTCCGTCACATCGCGCAGAACGGGGTTTTGGGGCGACTTGTATGACCCCCAGGCACAACTACCGCCGGCTCCCCTGGCCTTTTGCCAGATCACCTCGCCCCTGAGGAGCATGCCGAGATCATCCTGCAGCACGGACATCACATCGGCCGACAGCGATCGATAGGGCTTGCGTCCGAGGTTGGCGACGTTGACCGCCATCCGCCCGCCCGGCTCCAGTTTGCGGAGGCAGAGCGCGAAGACGTCACGGAGCATCTCGATGTACTCGACGTAGCTGGAAGGGACATGACCCGATCCCATTTCGCTCTCGTACTCCTTGCCGGCGAAGTACGGAGGTGAGGTGATCATCAAGGCCACCGACCGGTCAGCGACCTGGGCATCAGTCATCTCTCGAGCGTCGCCAATGAACAAGCTGTCGAGGACCGCGGGTGGCTCCACCCGCTCATCCGACGAAAGCGCCGGAGGCGTGAATCGGTCGTAGAAGGCACTGGCGTCGTGGGACTCGCGCTTGCCCGAGCCGAAGTCGGATGTGGCCGTCGCCTGCCTTGCCATAGAGGTGAAGTTACCGTCGGAGAGGCGCGGTGAAGCTTCAATAGGCCTATGCCGGTCGTGATCGCCGAAGACCGCCCCCGGGTCGAAGTGACCCTGAGCGGCGGATCTCATGCGACTATCAGCCCGATCGTTCCCGACGATGTCAACCTGGTCCGGGAAGGTCTCGAGCATCTGTCCGTGGAGAGCAGATTCAGCCGGTTTGGCCAGGGAATCGCCCATCTGAGCCCCGCCGAACTGAGATACCTGACCGACGTTGACCAACGGTCGCACGTCGCATGGGGGGCACTCGTGGACGGTGAAGTCGCCGGTGTTGGCCGCTACATCACCACCGAGTCGGGGTGCTCGGAGGTGGCGCTCACGGTGGTCGATGAATACCAGCATCGAGGGCTGGGCACCCTTCTGCTGCGGGTACTCGCGGCTACCGCACGCGCCGACGGGGTCGAGGAGTTCTGTTTCGAAGTCGTCCCGGGCAACTCAGTCGTCAAGCACCTCGTTGACGGGCTCGAGTTGCATCCGGACGCCTCGGGAAGCCTGTTGGAGGGACGTTTGCGCGTGGCGGACCTCCCGGCCCATCCGCAGGAGAACGAAATGATGTCAGTCCTCGAGGCCTTCCGAGGTCACTCTCCCTGGCGCCCCGAGGCATAGCCAACGAGCCGGGCGCGTGCCATCTGGCCACCAATGACTCAGACGGTGTTGAAATCACCTTTGCAGTGCGGTGGCCAAGAGACGGACGCATGCATCCGACCTCCGTCGCAGGCCGGAATCGAGGCCTGTGATCCCCCAACGCCTCCCTGGGTGATGCAGGAGCTAGGAGACCTCGTCCTCTTCCAACTTCAGCGACGCCGAGTTTACGCAGTACCGCAGGCCGGTCGGGTTGGGGCCGTCGTCGAAGATGTGCCCGAGATGGCCGCCGCAGTTGGCGCACTTGATCTCGGTCCTGACCATTCCGTAGGAGCGGTCTTCTTCCTCCTCGATCATGTCCCCGTCGATGGGCTGATAGAAGCTGGGCCAGCCCGATCCTGATTCGTACTTGGTCTCGCTGGAGAAGAGCTTCTCGCCACATCCAGCGCAGCGGTAGACGCCTGGAGTCTTGGTGTCCCAGTACTCTCCGGTGAAGGCACGCTCCGTGCCCCCCTGACGCAGTACCTGGTACCTGGCAGGGTCGAGCTTGTCTCTCCACTCGGACTCGGTCTGAGGCATGTCTGTCATTGGTCGCTCCTGTCTAACCCGAGATGACCCTCCAAGCGGTCGATGAAGATGCTTTGGGCCGGATTCAGCTTGCGACGAGCCTGGTCCGGCGTCATCCACTCGACCCGATCGATCTCAGGGTATTGCTTGCCGTACATGGTGAACATGCCGGGCTTCAGGTTAAGCGGGTCGAAATCCTCGGCCACCCCCCAGGCGACCACCACCTTGCGAGATCGAAGAACCGCTTCGCCCAGCGAGACCCAATCTCTCCGAGGCGCCGGCCAACCCGTCTCCTCCTCGAACTCACGTGCAGCAGCTACTTCGTCTGGCTCCCCACTCTCGACGACTCCCTTGACGATCGACCAAGCTCCCTCGTCCTTGTCGGCGAAGAACGGACCCCCGGGATGGGCAAGGAGCACCTCCAACCCGGCTTCTGTCCGGTAGGGAAGAAGACCCGCGGATCTCATAGAGCGCGACATTACGCTGGCGACGTGACCGCCTTGGCCACCTACCCACCGGCCGGACAGGGCATGGCAGAGCTCGACCCCGCCCTCCAACTCGGAAGATCCGAGCCGCTGGCCGTTGGGGTCAAGAGGGTGACCATGCAGCAGCTGGAGAAGGCAGCAGCGGGCTTCTTCGATGGGGAGTCCGAGTTCGGCACTGCGGTTCACCTCTCGCGAAAGTCGATCAAGAGGGTCCGCGCCCTCTTGAGGTTGGTGAGGGGAGAGCTGACCAAGAGGGTCTTTGACTTCGAAAACGGTTCGCTCCGAGACGCGGCGCGGCTCCTCGGCGAAGTTCGCTCATCCCGGGCCATCGTCGACGCGGCCGTGCTCATCAGGGACCTGTACGGCGAACTGCTCGCTCCAGGGACTTTCGACGAACTCGTGGTTCGGCTCGAACATCGCAGGGGCACCGTTGAACTGAAGGCTGTGGAGGACCCGCGGCTCGTGGCGAGGGTCTTGCGGTCGCTCGAGCGTGCGCATGGCCGCTACTCGGCATGGCCCACCGACGACGATGCCCGAGAGGTATACGGTCTCGGCATACGGAACTCGTATGAGGCGATTCAGCCTGGCCTGAGGTCGACCTATGGGCAGGGCCGCCAAACCATGGTCAGCGCCTACACATCCCGCCGTCCAGGGGACTTTCACGAGTGGCGGAAACGAGCCAAGAGTCTCCGGTACCAGATCGAGTTCCTTGTCCCATTGTGGCCGGAGGCGCTGGTCGGTGTTGCGATGACCGCTGACCGCCTGGGTCTGATCCTGGGAGAAGACCACGATCTTGCCGAGCTCGCCTCTCTGGTCGGAGCCAGGCCCGACCTCTGCCCCAGCCCGCGAGAGCGGTCGCTCCTCTCCGCTCTGATTCAGCAGCGCCGTACCGAGCTGCAGGTGGCCTCGGAGATCTTGGGACGTCGGATCTACGCCGAGCAGCCCGACGCCATGAGCCACCGGTTCGGCGAGTACTGGGCGAGCAGGGAGCTTGCGCGGACCAGCCAGCCGGAAACGCTGACGGTCTACTGAGGGAATCTACGCCGAGGGTCAGGCGTTCGCACGCTGGTATTCACATCAGCGAGGTTTCGAGAGGCTCCAGATGACAGATCGAGGTCGTGTCCGGGTCGAGTCGACCGACAAGAGAGTGAGGGTTCTCCTAGGCGGTGAGGTAGTTGTGGACTCGTCGAACCCGCTCCTGGTCTGGGAAGTGCCCTATTACCCCACCTACTACTTCCCTGAAGCAGACGTCAGGACCGACCTGCTCGTCGAGACGGGCGAAGCCCGGAAGTCACCCAGTCGCGGTGAAGCCACCCAGTACCTGGTGAAGGCCGGCGACAGAGAGGGGGTGGCGTACGCCTTCCACGACCCGAAGCTTCCTGAGATCGTCGGGCACTACGCGTTTGTGTGGAAGACCATGGACCACTGGTTCGAGGAGAACGAGGAGGTCTATGTCCACGCCCGGGACCCGTACACGCGCATCGACATACTCCCGTCGGACCGGAGGGTCAGAATCGAACTGGGGAACAAGACCATTGCGGATACGACCAATGCCAGCTTCCTGTTCGAGACGGGCTTGCCCACCCGGTACTACATCCCGAAGACAGATGTCCGGATGGATCTTCTCACTCCCACCGACACGGCCACCGCCTGCCCCTACAAGGGAACGGCCCGATATTGGTCGGTCACGATCGACGGGGTGACTACGCGTGACCTTGCATGGGCTTACGACTCACCCCTTGCGGAGTCTCAGAGGATCGCCGGCCTGATCAGCTTCTACAACGAGAAGGTCGACGTCTACGTCGACGAGGAGCTCCAGGAACGCCCCAAGACCAAGTTCTCCTGAACGATCCTGTGCCTCCGGGTCAATGACCTTTGTCGACTAGCGGCAAGTTGAGTTCGCCGGCAGTTTCGAGTCGGCGATTGTCGAGTTCCCACGTCAGGCGACTGTCTACCGAAGCCACGCCATCCAGCCGCTCGGTCAGGGTCGCCAGCAGCTTGGCATCGGAGTGTGTGTTGAGCATGCCGGTGAGTTTGACGTTGCCATCGACGCAGATGACGTCGACACGGTCCGGCTCGATCCAAAGGATTCGCTTCATCACGTCATCTTTGATCTCTTCGATGATCTCGTGGTCCGAACGTACGAAGCTCCGTAGGAGGTCGACCCGCGATAGGAGCCCGATCAGTTGACCTTCTTCGACCACGGGCACCCTCTTGACCCTGTTCTTCATCAAGAGGCGTGCAGCCTGGGTGTGCTCCTCGTCGGGCCCAACGGTGAGCACCGGAGCGGACATCGCATCGCCGACGGTTCGCTCCTCTCGTGGGAGACCCTCGTCGGAGGCAAACCAACGCAGCAAGCCGGCCCGTCTTCTCGCTCCCCGGCTCGCCTCCGTCTTGACGAAGTCTGCCTCGGTGATGATCCCGATGAGTCTCCCCTTGTCATCGATGACGGGGAGCCCGCTGACACCTGCCTCGATCATTCGCCGCGCAGCCCCTTTCAGAGGGGCCTCAGGGCCGATCGTGATCACATCCTCGGTCATCAATTGGCGTACGCGCATGAAATAGGGACCTCCTTTAGCGCAAGCCTCACCGAGCATGGACGTCGCGGGTAGGGCAATATGTCCCTCAACCATGGGCCCACCGGGAACTGCTCCGGCTCACTTCGAACCCGTCGGGGCGACGAGAGCTGCGACCGTAGGATTCGTATTCGCGAGTGACGACACGCTCACGGTCGAAGCGGTTTCATCCGAGTGCTGGTCGGAAAGTGATTGTCAGTCGCCGGCGGAGATGTCGACGCTGTAGGCCTCGTACAGGAGATCTGTGACTCGGTGACGGTGGGTCACTAGGCGCCCCAGTAGTGCCATCACCCGGCGCCGCACCGACTCGATGTCCCCGGGACCACCAGCGGTCGCTGCCTGAAGCGCCTGGTTGTGTGCCACGAGGATTGCCGCGTGCTCACGGCGCAGCGCGCCCACCTCGCCGGATAGCCGGGGAGCCGTGTCCGCGATGTCTTCCAGCAGGCCATCCTTGGCTTCTATGTCGGCGATCCGTTCCCGGAGCGATCCACCCAGCCTCTCCAGTGAGTCGGCGACGGACTGGTGCCAGTGATCACTTGTCGCGGGTCGGGCAATCACAGACTCCAGCTCGAGGATCGACTTCAGCAGTGACTCCTGATGGGCTTTCGTTCGGTAGAGAGAGGAGGAAGGCGGCGGCAGCTCCTGATCGGGAATCCAGCCGGACGCTTCCGCCTGGTCGCGTGCGTCTTCTTGAGCCAGGTCTCCTCCGGGCGCTCGAAACAGATCTGCCCCTTGGGCGGACTCCTCCAGCTCGTAGGTGCGTTGCGCTTCGCTGGTCTCCATGGCTTCAGGCTCCTACTTCGGGGAGACGGAGGGAAGGGCCATTTGCCTCTATGAATCGGTCGGTCCGATCCCGACGATGAAGATGCAGCGGGCCCGCGGGTCTCGTCCCGCAGGGCCGAGCCGGAAGGAGGTGTTGTGAGGAAGATCCTGCTCGCGGTCGATGGTTCCGATCATGCCAATCGCGCGACCGAGCTGGCGGGTGAGCTGTCGGCAGGCCTGGATGCGATAGTGGACATTGTTCACGTCGTGCCGGATCGGGATCTTGTGCCTGTTCACGTGCACCCGTTCGTGGCCAACTACACCCAGCTGGAGGAGACTTACAACACGCGCCGGAACCTTCTCGAAGAGTCCGGCCACCGGATGGTGTTCGAAGCTGCCGAGACCATCAGAGAGTCCGGCGGACAAGTGGGGTCCGAGGAGATTCTCTTCGGTCGCCCCGACCAGGAGATCGCATCCAAGGCGGATCGGTCTGAAGTCGATTTCATCGTCATGGGGCGCAGGGGCCTCGGCGAGGTGAAGGGTCTGTTCATGGGGAGCGTCTCGACTCGCGTTGGTCAGCTGAGCGAGAAGACCCTGGTCACCACCGAGTAACCCAAGCCGCAGGGCAAGTGAAAGGGACCCGGCTGACGCCGGGTCCCTTTCCTGAGGCGAACTCGTCTAGGAGCGTGCCCTGGGTCCCACCAGGATGGGAACTTCGCTTCTGGCGATGATGTTCTTTGTCACGCTGCCGAACAGAGCCTCGGTCGCTCCGTGGCCTCTCGGCCCCACGACTATGAGTTCCATGCCGTGGTGCCTGGCGTACTCGGAAAGCGCTATGTGCGGCCGGCCAAACAGAATCTCGGTGCGGACGTTCGGGTAGGGGAGCTCACTCACGACTGAGTCGAGAAGGTGTCTCGCTTGCTCCTGCGCCTCCTTGCCGCTGTATGAGTCCTTGGACTCGAGGTCGAGCACCGTTGCGATCGTCACACTGGTTGCCAGTGTCCCCAGCATCCCGATGGCCGAGCGCGCGCCGTCGATGGCGTCGGCTGAGTGGTCGACACCTATCAGGATGTCAAGGTCACCCCTGGCTACCTTGGGGGAACCCTGGAGATCGGTCTCCACTTCGTGTCCGGTGCGCACCTTCTCGATGGCAAGCGGAATGACGACGGGCCCGAGGATGGACCCGAGAACGAACCAGACGGAGACGTCGTGGCCCATGCGGCGCATCACGAACCCGGTGACCACTCCGGTGAGCAGCCAAGCGACGCCTAGACCGATGAGAACGTCAGTCGCCATGTGCCACCTTTCCTTGGGTCTGCCTCCATCGAACCTCCGTGCGCCCACCTGGTGGCAGGGCCTTTGGTCATGATCGGCAGGCCGGTTGTCCCTACAAGAACCAGGTTCCCAGCGGAGAGAATCGGGATATGGAACAGGCCTCGGCGATGGAGAGCCATCGCCACCCCTGGCATGCTCAGCCCTTCGAGCATGTTGCCAGGGCAGTCGGGTCCGACGCGATCGACGGCCTTCTCGCAGCCGAGGCCGAGGCTCGACTCGTCGAACACGGTCCGAACCGGCTTCGCCAGCCGCAACGGTGGATGAGAGTCCGACGAGCGGGCCGGCAGTTCAACGACGTCCTCATCTGGCTATTGCTGGTAGCCGCTATGGCCAGCGGACTCCTGATCGACGCTTGGGTCGACGCGGTAGCGATCATCGCCATCGTCGTTCTCAACGCCGTTCTCGGATACCTCCAGGAGTCCCGAGCAGACTTGGCGCTAGCTCACCTGAAGCAGATCGGGGCGCCAACTGCAACCGTCATCCGTGCGGGGGAGTACGCCGAGGTCCCAGCCGAGCAAGTCGTGCCTGGAGATCTCCTGGTCTTGGAGATGGGGGACCGGGTGGCAGCTGATGCCCGCGTGGTGGAGAGCATCCACCTCGAGGCCTCTGAGGCACCGCTGACCGGTGAGTCGTTTCCTTCCGCCAAGCAATCCGCCCCAGCTGAAGTCGACTCGGTCCTAGGCGACCGCAACTCGATGGTCTTCGCCGGAACGGCGATCGCCCGAGGCCGGGGCAAGGCCCTAGTCGTCGCCACCGGGATGGACTCGGAGATGGGTCGGATCGCAGCACTGATGACAGAAGAGCCGCCCCCTACCCCCCTGCAAGTCGAGTTGAGCCGGATCGGAAGGAGGCTGGCGATTGTGGCCATCGCTGCCGGCATTCTCGTGTTTGGCGCAGGCTACGCCCAGCAGTACCCGCTCGAGTCGATGGCTCTCACCGGCGTCGCCCTGGCGGTGGCGGCGATTCCGGAGGGTCTGCCCGCAGTGGTCACCGTGACGCTTGCAGGAGGGTTGAGGAGAATGGCGAACCGGCATGCCATTGTTCGTCGGCTTCCGGCGGTGGAGGCACTCGGGGCCGTTGACGTCATCTGCACCGACAAGACTGGAACTCTGACCAGAGCAGAGTTGGCGCTCACCGAGATTCACATACCCGGTCGGGAACCGGCGAGGCCAGAGCCAGACGATCCTGGCGCTCTCTTGCTCTTGGAGACTTGCTCGCTGTGTAACGACGCCCGGTGGACGGAGTCGGGGTTCACTGGGGATCCGCTCGAAGTGGCGCTGATGAACGCTGCTGCGCGTGCCGGGATCGATCGGCACCGTCTCGCAGCCGAGAGGCCACGGCTCGACGAGAGCGCCTTTGACAGCGGTCGAAAGCGGATGTCGACTCTTCACGGGCATGGGGACCATCTCGAACTTCATGTCAAAGGAGCTCCCGAGGTGATACTCGCCAGGTCCAGTCGTGCCCGTAACGCCGAAAGAGTCGTTCCGATCGATGACTCCTTGCGCGCGGTACTGCTGGCAGATGCCGACTCCATGGCGCGCCGGGGTCTTCGCACCATCGCAGTGGCGGAGCGAGATCTCGCCGATCCTCCACGGTCACCCGCGGATGAAGAGAGGAATCTGACCTATCTCGGTCTTGTCGGGCTGAGTGACGAAGTTCGCGAAGAGGTCCCGCTGTCGGTGGCTGATGCACGCGCAGCCGGGGTCAGAACGGTGATGGTGACCGGGGATCATCGAGTGACCGCGTCAGCCGTGGCCGACGCGGTGGGACTCGACGACGGGAAGGTGATGCACGGAACCGAGCTGAGGCGCTTGAGTTTGGAGGACCTCGCCGAGTCCGTTGGCGATCAGCGGGCGTTCGCCCGAGTAGATCCGGTGGACAAGGTGAAGATCGTCGAGGCTTGGCGAAGGCAGGGGGCCACTGTTGCCATGACCGGGGATGGGGTCAACGATGCCCCAGCGCTGCGCGCCGCCGACATTGGAGTCGGGATGGGCTCGGGCACAGATGTCGCCAAAGAGGCCTCGGCGCTGGTTCTGACAGATGACAACTACTCGACGATCGTCCATGCCATCGCGGAGGGTCGGAGGGTCTTCCACAACATCCGGAACGTTGTCCATTACCTGCTTTCGGCCAACGCCGCCGAAGTGCTCTACGTCGTGGTCGGGTTCTTCTTCTTCGGGTTTCTCGGTGAGCCGCTCCTCGCCGTCCAGCTCCTATGGATCAACCTGTTGTCGGACGCGCTTCCTGCGCTAGCGCTCGGCCTCGACGCTCCCGCGCCCGATCTCATGAAGGGAAGGCCCAGAGCGGGCAGGGACATCCTGAGCCCTCGCAACCTTGCGATCCTGGTCGGCCAGGGATCCGTTCTCGCCGCGGCTGCCGTGGCCGCCCTCTTGTTCAGCCACTACGTATTCGGATTCGAGTACCCAGAGGTGAGGACAACGGTCTTCACCACACTTGTCTTGACCCAACTGGTTCACGCGGTCAACGTGCGTACCGGGGGAGGGGAGCGGGTCAGGTTGCCGGGCGGCCTCCTCCTGGGAGCGATCCTCTCCTCGGCCTTCCTCCAGGTGGTGATCATCTATACCGAACTGGGCAACACGTTGTTCCGCACGGTTCCACTGTCCGGTGAGTCGTGGCTGATCGTCGGCGTTGCGACGACGCTTTCGATGCTGGCGGTGCGTGCCTTGAAGGTGATCCTGTGGAAACGTTCCTGACAGGTCGACTCCTCCTCGTCGCCGCAGTGGCCGCAATCGTCGCCGGCTTCGTGCTTGCGGTGGTTGCCAGCCGGAGAGCCGTCACGAACACGGCAGCCCTTGCGGCCGGCACCAGGATTCCCCGATTTGTGATCGGCTTCACCCTGCTCGCAGTAGGCACCGATCTTCCCGAGATCGCCAACTCGATTGTCGCCTCGCTCACCGGCCATGGTGACCTAAACGTCGGCGACTCGGTCGGCTCGGCTGCCACCCAGGCAACGATGGTGCTTGGGCTGCTTCCGTTGATCGGTGTCACCGTCTTTGTCATTTCGCGTGAGCGTTTTGCCCGGGTAGGGATTGCCACGAGCGCCGCTCTCCTTCTCGGAGCCGCCCTCATGACCGACGGATTCCTTTCACGAGCTGACGCCGTGATCCTCTTCGTTGCTTGGGTGGCCGGGAGCTTTCTGACCATCGGGCCCACGCCTCCCGGAACCCAGTTGGATCTTCAGCTGCGGGCCGCGGACCGGCTCGGCAAGATTCTCGTCGTGTTCGGAGCCCTCGGCGTGGTCGCCTTGGGAACCACCGGCGCGGTTTGGGGGATGACGGTCCTGGCCGAGGCTTTGTCGGTCTCGGAATACGTCATCGCGTTCTTCATCGCCTCGGTGGGCACTTCACTTCCGGAGCTGGTCGTCGATCTCACCGCAATCCGCCAGGGTCAGCGGGATCTGGCTATCGGTGACGTCGTGGGATCGAGCTTCGTCGACTCGACTCTCTCCATTGCGGCCGGACCCCTGATCGCCCCCGTGGCGGTTACAGCCGGCCTAGCCGTTCGGGGGTCGATCGTCACCGCTCTCATCATCCTGGCGGTCGTCGGGCTGCTGGCAATCACCCGACGTCACGACTGGAAGACCGGACTGACCCTCATCGGGTTCTACTTGCTGCTCTACGTCTTCTTTCTCTAGGCCTCAGGCCTCGGACCAGTCCTCGGGAGGGGGCTTGGCCTCCGCCTCCACCCTTGCGACATAGGCTGCGGCCTCGCTGCGACGGCTCATCCCGAGCTTCGAGAGAAGATTGGATACGTAGTTCTTCACGGTCTTCTCGGCGAGGAACATCTGGTCTGCGATCTCCTTGTTGGTCTTGCCTTCGGCGATGTGGTGGACGATCTCGCGTTCTTGGGGACTCAGCCTCGACAGGAGCGGGTCGTCCTTGGGCCCGCTGCGGAGCCTTGCGAACAGGGCTTCGGTCATCTCGGGATCGAGCAGTGATTCACCCGAACCGACTCTGCGGATGTCGTCGACGAGGTCGGTGCCCTTCACCCTCTTCAGAACGTACCCCGATGCACCGGCGAGGATTGCTGACATCAGGGCTTCCTCGTCGGCAAACGAAGTCAGCATCAGCACCTTTACTTCGGGGAATCGCTGCCTTATGTCCCGGCAAGCCTCAACGCCGCTCCCGTCCGGAAGCCGGACATCGAGAACTACGACGTCAGGCTCGTCGTAGCCGACCCGGCGCACACCTTCTTCGGCGGTGCCCGCCTCCCCAACCACCTTCATGTCTTTTTGGGCATCCAGCAATGCCTTGATCCCGGTCCGAACCACTTCGTGGTCATCCACGAGAACAATGCGTAGGGGCTTCATCGAGGAGGACCATACCGAGCATTAACGTCAACCAGACATGTCTTCAGACTCCCAGTTGGAGCGCATTTCGGAACTCATCAGTGCTGCCGCGTCGGTCGTCGGCGAGGTGGAGCTCGATCAGGTCTTGCGGCGATTGGTGACTGAGGCACGTCACGCCACGGGGGCCAGATATGCCGCTCTCGGAGTGATCGGGCCGCACGGTGTTCTCACGGACTTCATAAATGAAGGCCTCACCGGGGACGAGGAGAGAGCCATCGGCGCGCCCCCGCGAGGTAGGGGTGTCCTGGGAACGGTCGTGCGCGAGGCCAAGACGATCGTCCTCGACCAGATCACCGATCATCCCGACTCGTACGGGTTCCCGGAAGGTCATCCCGAGATGTCATCCTTCCTGGGTGTCCCCCTCAGGGCCGGTCTTTCAGTCTTTGGCAATCTCTATCTCGCTGAGAAGAACGGGGGATTCACCGATGAGGACGTCGAACTGGTCGAAGCACTCGCCCTCATCGCCGGCTCCGCCGTAAACACCGCTCGTCTGCGCAACCGGCTTGCGTCGATCGCTATCGTCGAGGACCGTGATCGCATCGCGCGGGATCTTCACGACTCGATCATCCAGGATCTCTTCGCCATCGGACTGAGCCTTCAGGGTCTTTCGGAGAGAACCGAGGACAACGCTACGACGGTTCTTCTCGATGAGGCCGTCGACAGGCTGGATGGAGCTGTGGAGACCCTTCGCAAGTACGTCTATCAGCTGAAGACATCGGACGACCTCCGTCGGGGCTTCTCCGACCAGGTGCGCGATCTGGTAGCCCGTTTGAGTGGTCCATACCCATCTCATGTCGGCATAGATCTTGATCCCGCTGCCGACCAGATCGACAACAGGACCTCCGAGGAGGCGATCAAGCTCATAACCGAAGCGCTCTCAAACGCCTTGCGTCACTCAACAGCCGATGAGATCAAGGTTGCAACCTCCGTTAAAGAGGCTGATCTCGTGGTGACGATCATGGACGACGGCCAAGGGTTCGACACCAAGACCGTGGAACGCGGCATGGGCCTGCTCAACATGTGGGAGCGAGCACGCCGCCTTGGGGGTGAGGTGGACATTCAGTCGGATTACGGGAGTGGGACGGTGGTTGCGATCAAGGTGCCGATCGGCTGATCTCTTCTTCGGTCAAGGCGGCGGCAAGCCGATCCACCCAGTTGCGGACGGCTGCCTCGGCGAACCTTCCCAGGAGGGCTCGGTCGACCAGTCGGCCGAGGGTGCCGAGAGGCGGCTCGTACGTTCCCTCGAAGGCGAGCCTGGTGGTCTCCTTGCCCACGTGAGCGAGAAGAAGGCTGGCCTGAAGGGACGGAAAGAGGATCTCGGCGTTGGTGGCTGTCCAGTTCACCGGGTAGGCGATGCCCGTGCGATGTATCTCCGGGATGCCGATGACCAGGTCGACTTCCTTGGCGAACCCCTCAGCCCAAGGCCCAACCTTTGCGTGAAGTTGTTCGCCCTCCCGATAGGCGACATCAGCCATGTCGGCGAGCTTGTTCTTTACCCTGTCGAGTCGAGCCTCGACCTCGGGCACCGGCAGCGGAACGTGGGTGAAGTAGTGGACAAACATCAGAGTCTCCCGGGTCGCGTCCGCGCCGAGAACGTGCCTGACGATGTCATTCCACTTATCGACTCGATCTCGACGGCGACGACGTGCGGGAAAGATGCCAGGGGTTGCATGCCCCCTCGTGAGAGAGGTGAGCCGAGAACCTTTTCGTACTTCCTCAGAAGTCGCTCCACCGTCAAACGCGCCGTTTCGCCGTCGGTGTCCGTCGAGGCCTCGCCTCGTATGATCACACTCTTCCACTCCCCGTTCTCCTCGTTGAATCGGGAGACCTCGATCGACACGGTTGGATTGGACTTGATGGCCCGGAGCCTTCGTCCTGGCTTGGTGCGGAACAGGATGCGATTGCCGTCGACGACGAAGGACATCGGAGTGACATAGGGCTCACCGTCGACGATGACTCCGATGTGCGCCACCATCTCCTCTTCGAGGAGCCGGCGCGCTTCGGATTCGCTGATCGGTTCCATCGGGCTACTCCCTGGTGCTGTCCGTCACTGCCCAGAGCACATCCTTGATACTGACCATGCCGATGACGGAGCCGATTTCGTCGACGATGGGCAGATGCCGATACCCGGTTGCGAGCATCCAGTCGGCCGCGTCTTCGACGGGCATCTCAGGTCCGAAGGTGTCAGGGAGGGCTGTCATCCACCCGCTGGCGACGTCCCGGTCGAAATCTGCGTACTCGGCTACGGCTTTGAGCATGTCCCTCTCGGTGAGGATCCCCTCCAAGGCATCATCGACTGCTACGGCCAGGGACCCGACCCCCGTTTCCTGCATCAATTCTGCCGCCCGACGCAGGGACGTGCCGGGCTCAATCGATACGACTGATCCTCCCACTAGATCATTGATTGTCATCGGCTACCTCCTGCCGGGCCTTTCTCCGATTGTTGTCTGCACTCTCGCCGGATGGCACGGACCGAAGTCCCTAACCGGCGGGACTTCGGACACACCAGTTGCGACCTTTCGGCGAGAAGGGGCTTTGCCTCCGCCCGATCCGCCTTGGCCACTCGGCAACGTCGCGCTCCGCCTGGTGTCCATCGGGTCTTGCCTCGCCACCATTGCGCCTGCTTCGCTCTCAGGGAATCCGTGTCCGCGCAGCGTCCCGGGTCCGATCCATCCAAACCGCGTGCGGCCGCCCACTGTCGGGCGTGACAGGCTATACATGCCCGGCCACCTCGTATTCTCTCCTGATGCGAAAGGCGGCCTTGCTCGTTTCTCTGGCCCTGGTCGCACCGGCCTGCCAGGGCGAGCGAGTCCAGGTGGTACCCACCGAGCAACATCTGCAGGCCGAGTACCAGGACGAGTCTGGAGACTCGCTCCGCTACCTGGTCTGGCTACCCGCCGGATACGGCGTCGACCGGGAGAAGCTCCACCCGATGATCGTCTTCCTTCACGGAAGTGGCAGTGAGACCTACAACTCGGAGTTCGTGATCAGCAGCGGTCTGCCGGCTGTCCTGGCTCTGGGGGAGCAACCAGAGAACTTCGACTTCGTCGTGATCTCGCCACAGGCCGAGCCCGGCACCTTCTGGCTCACCGACGGTCAACTCGAAGTTGTCGATGCGATCGTCCAGGAGGCTTTGGACACCTATCTCGTCGACGAATCTCGGGTCTACCTGACGGGGCTCTCGATGGGAGGATATGGCGCGTGGCACCTTGCTTCCCTCTATTCCAATCGTTATGCGGCGATGTCGTCACTCTCGGGGAGTGGGTACCAGCTTCCTTTCACTCCGCCTCCGGAGTACTCGTGCCCTCTCCGCCAGATGGGGGTTGCGGCCTATCACGGCGAGCAGGACCTGATCTCCGAGTACCGGGGCATCGCCCTTCAGGTCTCGGCTTGGGAGAGCCAGTGCGGAGGCAGGGTCGAGTGGACCGTGTATCCCGACGCAGGCCACATCGAGACCTACGAACGCGCCTATCGGGACCCTGCGCTGTACGAATGGATGCTGGAGCACAGTCGCGACTAGGGCTTGAATGGCTCACCGGGGACGAGGGGAGCGGTCTGACCCGAGTCCCAGCGGACCTCGCCTTGACAGCCGTCGAGGGCGGCTTGAGCATCTTCGCCCGACACTCCAACGAGGGTCACGATCGCGGTTGTCGGCTGTATCGGGGGAAAGGCGTTCACGTTCATTGGCCCGATTGGAGTCTCGGACAGTCCGTTCACCCGCAGGTAGACGTGGGATGTTGGCAGCGCCAACCGGACCACGTTGAAAGAGACGGGTGCGGTGCTCAGCGACTCGTCCAATACCTGCGGGCAATCGAGTGAGAGCTGATAGGAGTGCTGTCCCTCGGTCCAGAAGTTCTCGCCAAACGAGTGAGTGAAAGCCACCGACCACACCGAAGGAGAGATCTGGTCCGGGAGTGAGGCAGGAGGCAGGTCGATACCTTCCAGGGGCGGGATGGACTCCGCGCAGGCCATCACGACGAGCACTGCCAGGGCGCAGATCCGTCGCATCAGCTCATGGTAGGAGCGGCTCTGGTTCAGTCGACCTCCATGGCGAGTTGGATGACCGTGAAGTGGGCACCGAACGGGTCTGCGATCCCGGCGAAGATCCCTACCTCCTCCATCTCCATCGGCCCATAGGCCTTCGATCCCTTTTCGCCGAGAGCGGTGTCGATGGCGTCTTGGGCGTCGTCGACGGCGAAGTAGACACCCCAGTAGTTGGAAAGGTCGTCGGTTGGCGGCTCCATGGCCCCTGCGATCCCACGGCCGTCAACCGAGAAGACCCAATATGGAGATCCTCCGGGCGTGCTCTCTCTCGTCTCGTATCCGAAGACCTCCTGGTAGAAGTCGATGGCGGAGTCGAGGTCGCTCGTCGTGAGCTCGTTCCAATTCAGCGTCCCGTGCTCGTTCACGATCGCTGCCCCCTTCAAGTCTCCCGACTCCCACATCCCGAAACCCGCTCCCGTCGGGTCGGCCGCGAACGCGACCCTGCCGCCCGGGACCTCCATGCAGTCCATGATGACCGAGCCTCCCGCAGACCTCACCTTCTCCACCGTCTTGTTCACATCGTCCACGGCCATGTAGGTCGACCAGACGCTGGGCTGCCCCTCTTGCGATTGGGCCATCCCGGCCGCGTCGAGTCCGTTCTGCTTCGCCATCGTGTACGGGCCCAGGGCGGACTGTGTGTCCTCATACTCCCAGTCGAAGAGCCTGGCGTAGAAGGCCTTGGCCGCTTCCAGGTCTGGCGTGGCCAGATCGATCCAAGCCGGGATTCCCTCCGCGTATCCGTCCCTTGTGGGCATGACGTCTCCTCCGATCAGGTGCCTGGCCCGAGATTATGCCCTGGCGAGGACCGGCTGCTCCGAGCTCGCCCCCCGGTTGAGGCGTGGCCTTCCTCAGAGCTGACCAGACTCCAGGCTCTCGAGCGCGTTCATGTATGACGGGTCGTCGTACCTGCTGGGGAGGAACGCCTTGCCGGAAGTCGGGATCGCCGAAGCCGTTATGTGGGCGCCGAGAAGATCGGCGGCACCGGCCGCCACCATGACTCCGAACCCGGATAGCCCGGCTATCACGTGAAATCCCTCAGGGCCGCAGGGCCCGACCAGCGGGCGGTTCTCTGGTGTCTTTGTGTAGTAGCCGCCGTCGACGACGGCCTCCGGCATCGCGTCGCGATAGGCGGAGAGCGCCGGGATCATCCTCGATAGACCTCGGATCACCACCTCCGGGTAGAGGGGGTCGATCGTGATCGGCCACTCGGGATGCATCACCTTCCGCCCGTACTCCCACAGGCCGACGACATAGGGAGAAGCCTGTCCGCCCTCAGGCCTTGCGTGACAGAAGCCCGGCATCTCGCCGAGCAACTCCCCCCGCCCTGCCTGGAGAAGGCCTTTTCTCTCGTCGTCGGTCCAGTCGACCTCTTGCGGATCGGCCCAGATCAGCATGGGTGCGCTGCGGGGGATTGTCCCGAGGTGATCCTTGAACATCACCTTGAGGTGCAGCTCGCTGTGCAGGGGGAGGTCGACGCCGGCCATCTCGGCGACCGAGCCGGCCATTGGTCCGCCGGCATCGACCACGACCGGGGCGTGAACGACTTCTCCGTCGTCGAGGCGAACTCCTTCCACGGCTTCTCCTCTCAGGAGGACTCCGGTGGCTCTTCTCTTCCTCAGCGCGCCGCCTGCCTCTCGAACACGATCGAGCATCCACGACCCCAGCTGCTGTGCATCGAACCATCCGGCTCGTTTCGCCCGGACCGCCCCAACGGCGTCTGTCGCCAGGTAGGGGTACTCCCTGGCGAGCCTCCTTCCTTCGAAGATCTCCGTAGCGGCGCCGAGAGGTGCGGTGAGCTCGGCTTGGGCAGCCAGTCGGCCCAGCGTGGTCTCGTCCGCGGTGGCGAACAGGTAGCCACGTTGGTTCAAACTGAAGGCGTCGTCCGACAGGCTCGTCATCTTTTCGAGCAGGTCAATGGACCTGTTCATCAGTTGGACCATCGGGCCGTCGGGCCACCAGTTGCGATACGACTCGGTCGACTTGTCGGAAGTGAGAGACAGGGGAGGGCGGGGGTCAACGATCACCACGTCGCCGACGCCGCGCTCGGTCGCGAGGTTGTGCGCCGCTGCCACTCCTGCGATGCCGGCGCCGATGACGACGACGTCTGCCGAGGCAGTCATCGTCAGGCGCTCAGGATGCGGCGCACATGGTCGGCTGTCGCCTCAGGTGTGAACCCGAAGTGCTCGCCCAGTTCGCTTGCCGGGGCCGAGGCGCCGAACCGATCGATCCCGATGCTCATGCCGTCTGCTCCCACGATGGCGCCCCAGCCGAACGCCGAAGCCGCCTCCACGGAGACTCTTGGTGCTGTCCCGAGCACGTGTCTTCGATACTCCTCCGGTTGCTGCTCGAACAGCTCCCAGCATGGAAGACTCACCACGCCAGCGTCGATCTCGTCGCCGGCGAGGATGTCAGCAGCCTCGAGGCACGTGGCGACCTCGGATCCGGTGGCTACCAGGGTGACATCATGGCCGTCACGGATCACGTAGCCGCCCCTGGCGACCGATCCAGCCGGAACGTCGAGGGTCGGCACACCCTGGCGAGTGAGTACGAGTCCCACCGGCCCGTCCTGTCGGTTCAGCGCCACCTCCCATGCCTGGGCCACCTCGTTGGCGTCGGCGGGTCGAATCACCCACAAGTTCGGCATCGCTCGCAACGAGGCCAGGTGCTCGATCGGCTGGTGAGTCGGTCCGTCCTCGCCCAGGAAGATCGAGTCGTGGGTCCATACCCATATGGACGGCGCTGACATCAGGGCGGCAAGTCGAACTGCCGGCCTCATGTAGTCGCTGAACACGAGGAAGGTTGCTCCGTACGGTCGCAGACCACCGTGCAGTGCCATGCCGTTGACCAAGGCTGCCATCGAATGTTCTCTCACGCCGAAGGGGATGTCTCTTGCCGCCGGATCCCCACGCGAGAAGAGCCGGCCTGGCTCGATCACCGTCTTGGTGGAGCCGGCCAGGTCCGCCGACCCGCCGATGAACCCCGGCGCCTTCCGGGCGATCTCATCGAACAGCTTCCCGGAAGAGGCCCGAGTGGCCATCCTCTCACCGATGTCGAGTCCGAGCCCTTCCAGAGCGACGGGCTCGGGGGCGTGTAGCGACTCCCACAGGTTCCGCTGATCCTCGGTGGCGTGGTCCAGCCGGTCTTCCCATTCGCTGTGGGCGTCACGACCGCGCTGCATTGCTGCTGCGAAGAAGTCGTAGACGCTCTCGTCGACCCAGAACTCGGGCTCGATCGGGTAGCCCATCCCCTCCTTGGTCATCTTGACTTCCTCGTGCCCGAGGGGTTGGCCATGGGAGGCAGCGGTGTCTTGGAGGTTGGGGGCGCCGTGAGCGATGTGGGTCTTGCAGATGATCAGGGACGGACGGTCCGCCTCCGCATGCGACTCCTCGATCGCCTGGGCTATCGCCTGCCGGTCGTGCCCGTCGACTTCGACGGTGTGCCAGGCCTGCGCCTCGAACCGCGCGGCGACGTCCTCGGTGAAGGTGATGTCGGTGGAACCGTCGATTGAGATCTGGTTGTCGTCGTAGAGATAGATCAGCTTGCCGAGGCTGAGATGGCCGGCCACCGACGCCGCCTCGGAGCTTATTCCTTCCATGAGATCCCCGTCCGAGACGAACCCGTAGGTGTTGTGTTCCACGAGTTCCTCGCCCAATCTCGCCCTGAGGTGGAGCTCGGCGATGGCCATCCCCACGCCGGTGGCGAAGCCTTGGCCAAGTGGCCCCGTGGTCATCTCAATGCCGAGTGCCTGGTCGACCTCGGGATGCCCGGCGGTGTGATGGCCCCATTGCCGGAAGTTGCGCAGATCGTCGAGCGTGAGCCCGAAACCGCAGAGGTGGAGCAGCGAGTAGAGGAGCATCGAGCCGTGCCCGTTGGAGAGGATGAACCGATCTCGGTCGGGCCAGGTGGGAGCCCCGGGATCGACGGTCAAGTACTTGGACCAGAGTGTCACCGCGATGTCTGCCATGCCCATCGGCATGCCGGGGTGGCCTGAGTTGGCCTTCTGGACGGCGTCCATGGCAAGAGCCTTGATCGTGTTGACCGCCAGCTGCTCGGTTGCGGGTGAAACCGACATCGGCGGCGAGGGTAACCGTTCCCGGTCAGGCCTTGAGGGCCTCCAGGTCGACGCCTTCGTGCTCGAGGAGGATCGTCTTGTTGTGAGGGCCGCCCAGGGAGTAGTTCCCTATGTGACCGTCGGCTCGCACCACCCTGTGGCAAGGGATTATCAGCGGTATCGGGTTTCGAGCTACCGCGGACCCCGCAGCGCGCACGGCCTTGGGGCGGTGCGCGAGTTCGGCCAGCCAGGAGTAGGGGCGCACCTCCCCTCTCGGGATCGCGGCGGTTGAGCGCAGTATGTCTGCCTGGAAGTCGGTGACAGAGCGAAGGTCCACCGGGAGCTTGCCGGGCTGGCCCGCCTCGAGAGCCGCGGTGATGTGTCTGCCCCACTCAGATGGAGCTTCGGCTCGCAGCAGGCTCCGTCGGAACCGGTCGGTGAAGCGGTCCTCGAATCCTTGTGTGGCCAGGTCGACCGAAGACACGCCGTCCAGATTGAAGGTGACCACGACCTGCCCCAGGGCCGACTCGTAGAGGTCGAAACCGTCTGCGATGCCTGTTCCCAGCGCAACACCCTCTGTGATCCCGTATGGGCTTCCGCCTATCAGCTCCGAAAGTCTCGACTCAACCGTCATTCTTCCTTCTCCAATATCTCTCTCAGCTTGCCCAGCCCTCGATGTATGTCGGCCTTCACTGTGCCCGCTGGACGCCCAACGGCTTCCGAAATCTCTCCGATGCCCAGACCTATGACGTGTCTCAGGACAACTGCCCTCCGCTGGTGCTGACTGAGTTGACTGAGTCTGCTGTCCCATGCGGCGGCGTCGACCATCTCGGGGTCGTCCACCGCCTCGTCCCCGACCGGCACGAACGTCGGTCGTCTTGACCTGTCCCTCCAATGGTTGCGCCCCAGGTTGAGGGCGATCGTCCATAGCCAAGGCTCGACACGAAGTGAGCGGATCTGCTCGGGCTCATATCCACGTAGCGCCTTGTAGGCGCGGATCAGAGTCTCTTGGGTCAGGTCCTCGGCCTCGTGGTGATCCGCAGACATCCGGCGGAGGCCCCAGTAGAGCCGGCGTCCGAATCGATCTGCGACCCCGGGGAAGGCGTCATCCAGGTCTTGGGCGAGACTCGCAGCGAGGTCCTTCATCACAGTAGAGAACCCTGGGCCGCCGCGATCGGTTGCATCCGATGACCGTACCTATGGTTCACCCATGGAATCGGCTGCGATCGATCAAGTGCTCGAGCGGGCTGAGGACTCGGTTCGGGCAGGGAGGGGGCTGTCCGGCACGGGGTTCTGGCCCGCCGTCGCAGCCGTGAAGAGGAACGCCGACCTGGTCGAAGAACACGGCGCTCGCATCGCTGCAATCGACCGCGCCGCGTTCGAGGACTGGGCCTTGTTCAAGGTGCCCATCGCGGTGGGGACGGCGTTGCTCGGGTTTGGCCTGTTCCTTGGGCTGGTGTTGATCAGTTTGGCCTATCCCGCCGAGGGGTCGGCTGCGATCGCCCTGTTCTGGGTCGGCTTCGTCGCCCTGTTGGCTGCCAGCCATGGACTTGGTCACTTGATCGTTGGTCGTCTCGTGGGCATCAGGTTCACCCACTGGTTCATCGGCTCGGTGAAGCAGCCACAGCCCGGGGTCAAGGTGGACTACGCCAGCTACCTGCGCACGCCACCTTCGAGGCGCGCATGGATGCATGCTTCGGGAGCCATCGCCACCAAACTGGTTCCATTCGTACTACTCGGGATGGTGAGCCCGGCCGGCTTGCCGATGTGGGTCTTCTGGTCACTGATCGTCCTCGGACTGGCGATGATCGCGACCGACGTCGCCTGGTCGACGAAGAGCTCGGATTGGAAGAAGTTTCGCAGAGAGAGGCATCTGGCTAGTCATGGCCCGCCGCGCTGACCGGATCTTCGGACTCGACCGCATCAGGGTCTTCGATGTCTTCCAGAGACGGAACGCCAAACCTCGGGCTCAGCAGGCCGATGACGATTGCCCCTGATGAGAAGATGGCGAGAGCGGCCGATGTTCCTACCTGGTCGGCTACGAATCCGGACACGATCGAGCCGATCGGGATGATCCCGGCGAAGGCCAGTGTGTAGAGCGACATTGCCCGCCCTCTGATCAAACCTGGTGCGAGAAGCTGCGCCGTTGCTCGGAGAGTCGACAGCGTTATCAGCCACGACAGGCCGAAGAGGAACATCCCGATGCCTGCCACGAGGAGGCTCGGAGCGAAGCCAAGTGTCAACCCGCCGACTCCGGACAGCGAGATCGTCCAAGGGACCGAGCTTCGGTCAAGCCTCCGCTCGAGGATCGGTCGAATGAAGGCTCCCACCAGGGCCCCGGCCCCCATGGCGCCCAGTAGGAGGCCGAACGTCGCCTCTGATCCCCCGAGGCTGTCGGTGTGCACGGGCAAGGTCGCGGATACGACAGCAGATGTGATGGCGAACAGCGCCACGAGTTGCAGAAGGTTGCGGAAGACGAGTGTCTCGCGCGCAAAGCGCAGGCCGTCGTTGATCGCCGCCCTGAAGGAAGCCGTCTCCCTGACCTGCTCGGCGAGCCTGGGGCCGATGATGACCAACACGATGATCACCGCCAGATATGACATGGCGTTGATGCCGAAGCCGGCCTCAGGGCCGTACGCCAGGATGATGAATCCCCCGATGGCGGGCCCGATCGCCCGAGCCGAGTTGAAGGCCACCGACTGGAGGGCAACCGCCGAGGCGACGAGACCCCGGGGAACCAGGTCGGGGATCATCGCCTGCCAGGCCGGGATGTTGAGCGCGAGGCCGGTTCCCAACAGCAGCCCCAGCCCAAGCAGGAGCGATGGAGTGATCAGGTCGAGAAAGGTGAGCGCTGCCATCGCCGCCGCCGAACCGCCCATGATCGCCTGAGCTATGAGTATCAGCTTGGTCCGGTCGAACATGTCGGCCAGCGCTCCGGCGGCGATGGAGATGAAGAGCAGGGGGAAGGTACTCGAAGCCACCATCATGCCGACCCACGTATTCGAGCCCGTCAGTTCGAACATGAGCCAGGAAGCAGCGACCGACTGGATGAATGTCCCTGAAGCCGAGAAGATCGACGCGGTCCACAGGGCGCGAAAGTGCGGGTAGCGAAGGGGGGCGACCGCCGACGGCATCCGACAAGAGTAGGGGCACGCCTATGTTTCGGCTGTGGTCCGCGACCTCGCCTATTTCGTCCAGTCCGACGCCGGCCAGGGCCCCGGGGTCTTGCTGCTGCATTCGCTATGGGGCCTGACGCGGTCGGTGAAGAGCCTCGCCGACGATCTGGCCGACCAGGGCTACACGGTGCTGGCCCCGGACATCAACTTCGGAGAGCTGCCCACATCCGAGCAGGAGGCACTGGACCACCTGGGCGCAGCCAGCCCGGATCGACTCGCCTCGCTCGTCATCTCGTCGGCGTCGCTTCTCTTCGAGAAGTCGACCGATGGCCCGATCGCCATCGTCGGCTTCGGGATGGGGGGTTCGCTGGGCCTCTGGGCAAGTGTCCGCCTGTACGACTTGGTAGGCGCCGCCGTTTCCTTCTACGGCAGCCAGCAGATCGACTTCGCCGGAGCCAAGGCCTCCTATCTCATCCACCTCGCGGAGGAGGACGAGTTCATCTCAGAGGATGAAGCAGCGTTCATGGAGGCCACCATGCGCCTCGAGTCGCTGTCGGTCGAGATAGTCCGATATCCAGGAACACGGCACGGCTTCTGCGAACCCGACGGTGGGACCTTCGATCCAGCGATGTTCGACGAGGCTTGGAGCCGAACCGGTCGGTTCCTGGTCGATCGACTGAATTCGTGAAGGTAACTTCGGGTCGTGGGATCGACGAGCCACACACTGCCCTCCGGCGCGGTCACCTTCTTGTTCACCGACATAGAAGGTTCCTCTCGGATGTGGGAGAGCAATCCGGACCTCATGCGGGACGCGTTGAAGGTCCATGACCGCCTTGTCCGCGAGGCGATAGAGACGAACGCCGGGACGGTCTTCAAGACAGGAGGTGATGGGTTCTGCGCCGCCTTCCCCCATCCGGGGGAGGCGCTGGCGGCTGCACTGGCCGCGCAGCGATCGCTGCTGTCTGCCGAGTGGGTCACTCAAGCTCCCATACGCGTGCGCATGGGTCTGCACACAGGAACAGCTCAGCTTCGTGACGGTGACTACTTCGGCCCGACGCTCAACAGGGCAGCGAGGCTCATGGACGCAGGCCACGGCACCCAACTGCTCTTGTCCTCGTCAACCCAGAGACTCGTCATCGATGAGCTGCCCGAGGAAGTCGAGCTCAGGAGCCTGGGCACTCACCATCTGAAGGATCTCGATCGGCCCGAAGAGGTCTTTCAGGTCGTCGCCCCAGACCTGCCTGGCGAATTCGGACCTTTGCGGACCATCTCCGAAGAGACGACGACTGCTGCCAAGGCTGCCGGGGCGGCCTTTCAGTCGAAGCACTGGGATGCGGTAGTGGGAATCCTCGATCAGATCGAGTCCACGACTTCGCTGACGGCGGAACAGCAGCTCATGTACGCCCATTCGCTCTGGTGGCTAGGGAAGCACGATGACCTCGCTCCTAGATTCGAGGCCGCCTTCAGTGCGGCCACGGCTGTCGACGACTCCGAGAACGCTGCTCTCGCAGCCATTGAGCTTGCCGAGATCCACCACCACCTCTTGTCGCCAGAAGTGTCGAAGTCCTGGGAGAGAAGAGCGGAGAATCTCCTTGGAGACGCCGCCGACTCCATCGCCGGTGGCCACCTGCTGAGGTGGCAGTCGGTGCGTGCCTTCGAGATCGAAGGCGATCTCGAAAAGGCCCTGGAACTTTCCAGGCAGGTCATGGAAGTGGCAAAGCAGAACGATGATGGGAGTCTCCAAATCCTGTCACTCCAAGATCAGGGGCGAATCCTGGTGACCATGGGTCGGCCGGCAGAGGGCATGCCGTTGATGGACGAGGCCATGCTCGGCGCTGTTGCCGGGGACGTCGATCCGATCGTGGTGGGGAGGAGCTATTGCAACATGCTCTCGGTTTGTGAGAGGACGGGAGATGTTCGCAGGGCGAGCGAGTGGAGCGCGGCGGCGGAGAAGTGGTGCGCCGAGAACGAGAGCGCCCCATATCCGGGCGTGTGCCGAATCTTCAAGGCCGAGATCATGTGGCGAAGGGGTGATTGGGTCGGAGCCGAGTCGGAGGTGCTCAGAGCCTCGAGTGAGTTGGGGGCATTGATGGATGTTGCCGGCGAAGCCTTCTACCAGTACGGAGAGATGAGGCTGCGCTCCGGGGACGACCAGGGTGCCGAACTTGCCTTCCAGGAGTCTCTGGCTCGAGGTCGTCAGCCAGTTCCCGGCTATGCACTGCTGCTGGCGAAGCGTGGCGACACGGCGTCAGCAGTCGACATCCTCGAACGGACGCTCTCGGAGATTCAGACTGGTCGCCTGGACCGGGCCCGCTTTCTCCCGGCCTACGTGGACCTTCTCATCGAGACCGGCCGGTCCGAAGAGGCCCTCGAGGCGGCAGCGGAACTCGAGAAGATCGGAGAAGTGTCCAATTCCGAGTTCTTCGGTGCTCGGGCCCTCCATGCAAAAGGGAGGGTGGCTCTCGCCGTTGGGGATGCCAGATCAGCCTCAGACCTTCTCAAGAGCGCGGTTGGGATACTCACCCGGCTCGGCGTTCCGTACGAGGCCGCACTAGCCCATGCCGACCTCGGCTTGGCCTACGGGGCGGAGGGCGTCCATGCGATGGCCCGCATGGAGCTAAAGGTCGCCGCCTCCGAGTTTGAGAAGCTCGGAGCCCATGCCGATGCCGAGCGTGTCGCCGCGCTACTAGGCGAGGCAGAAGGGGGCTAGGTCCCCTCAGGTCGTCGACTGAGAGTTTGCTCTCTTTGGGCTGTCGTCCTCGCCGTCCGGATAGAGTTCAGACCAGTCGGACCTCATCGCCGACGGTCACATGGCCCTCCGACACCACGCGCGCATAGACCCTTGATTCCCCTGGGTGCTTGGTTTGAGACACTCGTGTGAAGTCCCGGTCCTTGAACCAGGCGGCGTTCTTCGAGCAGGGAGACGTGTAGTCGGTGATTTCGAGCTCGAGGTCCGATCCGATCTTGAGACGAACCCCTGGCACCACCTGGTCCCATTCGAGTCCTGAGACGGTGAGATTCTCACCGGCATATCCGGCCTGAATCGGGTGACCCTCAGCGCGGAGTCCCTCGATCACTTCCAGGGAGAAGAGGCACACCGCCTGCAGGGGCCCACCGTGATGCACGAGGTCGGCTTGAGCGTCACCGGCAACACCACCACTGCTCACGTAGGCCCCGGCGATTGGTCGTTTGGGCACTCCCCCATTGGAGACGTTGACTTGGTGGATGGTGGCCATCCCCCCAATGTAGGGCGCATTCCTGCGCTCTTCAGACACTCCCTCCGCTCTCGTCACACCGAGCTGTATTCTTCGGGGGTGACCGCGACTTCTCTGACTGCAGCCCCCAACGTCGACCATGAGCTCCTGTACAGGCTCGCCGAGCGGTCGGCAGTTGGATCTGAAGCTCCGCGGATGTCCGTCGTCACCCCGTTTACCGGGGACGAAATCGGGTCGGTCCCGGAGGGATCTGCCGAGGATGTTCTTGCCGCAGTGGCGCGGGCGAGAGTCGCTCAACGCCACTGGTCGCAGCGGATGCCGAAAGACCGGGCAAAGGTTCTTCACCGGTACCACGACATCCTGATCGAGCGAGCCGACCAGGCCATGGACCTGATCCAGTTGGAGGCAGGCAAGTCTCGGGTCGCCGCTTTCGAGGAGGTCTACGAGGCGATCGCCACGGCGCGGTACTACGCCAAGACCGGTCCCGGGCTGCTGAAGCGGAAGCGGCGGGCCGTCTCGCTCCCCGGCTTCACGAAGGCATGGGAATATCGGCACCCCCTTGGCGTCATCGGGAACATCACGGCGTGGAACTTCCCTTTCACACTCGCAATCTCAGACATCGTGGCAGCCCTCGTCGCCGGTAACACCGTCGTCATCAAGCCCGACGAGAAGACACCTCTTTCGGCCTTGTACGGCAAGATGCTGCTCGAGGAGTCAGGCCTGCCGGAGGACGTGATCCAAGTGGTCCCCGGCCGCGGCCCGAAGATCGGCCCGACCCTGATCGATGCAGTGGACTTCGTCGCCTTCACGGGCTCCACCGACATCGGCCGCACGGTTGCGAGGAGAGCCGGTGAACGTCTCATCCCTTCATCCATGGAGCTGGGTGGCAAGAACGCTGCCATCGTGATGGCGGACGCCGATCTCGACCGGGCAATCCCTGCGGTGTCCCGGTCGGTATATGCCAATGGGGGTCAACTCTGCATCTCGATGGAGCGGCTCTTCGTCGACGAGTCAATCCGGGAGGAGTTCACACGCAGGTTCGTAGAGCACTCGAGGGACTTGCCCCTGACCGACAAGTTCGACTTCTCGTCGGCTCTCAGCCCGATGATCGACAATGAGCACCTCGACAGGGTGCACAGGCATGTCGAGGATGCCGTCGAACGCGGCGCGACCCTGCTCACAGGCGGCAAGCCGAGGCCGGACGTAGGCCCGTTGTTCTACGAGCCCACCGTTCTGGCAGACGTCGATGAGTCGATGCTGGTCCGTGACACGGAGACGTTCGGGCCGGTGGCAACCATCTACGGGTTCACCGATGTCGAAGAAGCGATCGCCTCAGCCAACGACTCCGACTACGGCCTCAACTTCAGCGTTTGGACCAAGGACACCAAGAGAGGAGTCGCCATCGCCGCCCGCCTTCACGCCGGAACGGTCGGCGTCAATGATGGGTATGCAGCAACCTGGTCGAGCTACGACGCCCCGATGGGCGGCTGGAAGTCGTCCGGCCTCTCGAGGCGTCACGGTGCGGTGGGCTTGCTCAAGTTCACCGAAACCCAAACGGTGGCGGTGCAAAGGGGGATCGAAGCCTTCGCTCCGTTCCCCGGCATGGACTACGAGCGGTATCAGCGCCTTCTCGGCCCGATCCTGAAATTGCTCAAGCGCCTCCCCTTCTACAAGTAGCGGGAGCGACATCTCCCTCTGGAGGAGGGTGGCGGAGAGGTGACGGCTCTAGGCCTCGGACATCTCGGCAAGGTCGGCTTCGAGAAGCTCACGGTCTTCCGGATCCTCGATCTCGGCTGCCAGCGCACGAGCAGCCGCCACGTGCTCGCTGAAGGTTTCGACGTCGTCGACGTCGGCGGCGGCGCGTGCGATGGCCTCATGGGCAAACCCCTTGACGAATTGGTCGAGGCCGTGCTCGATGGCGATCTCCAGAGAGCGCTCTCCGAAGCGGCGTGACAGCTCGGCGTAGCCCATCACCGCCAGCACGCGGGACACCTGCCAGTCGGCGATGGCCCAGTGACGCGCGGTGCCGACAACCGACCAGTGGTACTTCTGGGCGAAGGTGGAGGCGAGCATCTCCTCCTCCTGCTCTCTGGTCAATTCGTCCATGTCGAGGTATTCCCAGGTCACGTTGAAGGCCCTGGGTGCGAAGGTTCGATGCCAGCGGGCTATGTCTTCTTCGCTTGGGCTCTGAACCGGTTCGGTCACCTTCCTACCTCCGTCGGCGTGGGGAACCACCGCAATTCCTCAGCAGCACCCGAGAGTACGGGGCCTTCGCCACCATCGAGGGGAGCCTCCCCGAGGACTCGCTTTGCCTCCTCCAGATAACCCCCGAGCGCCTCGATCGGCTCTGTGGCAGGTGTCTCGGCCTCGCCGCCGAATCCGGCTGCGGCCAGACTGGCAGGTGGCCGGGGGAGGCCGTCGCGGTGGCGCCAAATCCCCGACTCGGCCTCATATGTGTAGAGGGGCAGCAAGCGCCACCCGTCGTTGGCGACGATGTGTACGGCATCGAGGATGTACCGGAACTCCTCCTCCGGGATGAAGTAGTTGAAGTTGAGCCTCACCCAGCCGGGCTTGATGACCTCACACCCGTCGGCGATCACATCCTCGAACTTCGCCGATGTCTCCTTGTCGATTCCCAGCAGGCGGTGGCCATAGGGCCCGGCGCAGGAGCAGCCTCCCCGCGCCTGGATCCCGAAGAGGTCGTTGAGCAGAGCCACCACGTAGTTGTGGTGTAGCACCTTGTCCTCGGACTTGACCACGAAGCTGACGATCGAGAGTCGCTCGGCGTCATGGTTGCCCAGGATGTCGATGTTGGGGTTGGTCTCCCACGACGAGATGGCCTGCCGGATGAACCCGTGCTCCAGTTGGCGAATCCGCTCGGTCCCAACTTCGCCCTTCAGCTTGAATGCCAATCCGGCCCGGATCGATCCCACGATGGCCGGAGTTCCGCCCTCTTCACGTTGCTCTTGGTCGGCGATATATCTGTGATGTTCGGGCGAGACGTACTGGACCGTCCCTCCACCAGGGACAGCGGGGACCGCGTTGGTGAGAAGGTCGCGCCGGGCGACCAGCACTCCCGGCGTCCCGGGGCCGCCGATCAGCTTGTGCGGGGACATGAAGACGGCGTCCTTGTAGTCCAGGTTGCCCTCTTGGTTGGTGTCCATGCGGATCTTCACGTACGGGGCCGCGGCGGCGAAGTCCCAGAAGCTGAGGGCGCCGTGCTGATGGAGAAGAGTCGATATGGCAGACGTATCCGAGACGATCCCCGTCACGTTGGAGGCTGCTGAGAATGATCCGATCTTCATGGGCCGGTGGGCAAACTCAACGAGCTTCGCCTCCAGCTCGGCAAGATCGATCTGTCCGTCGGCGTTCTCGTCGATCTCGATCACGTCGGCGATCGACTCGCGCCAGGGCAGCTCGTTGGAATGGTGCTCGTAGGGTCCGACGAATACGACCGGCCGCTCATCGTCGGCAATGACGGCTTTCGGTCGGTCGACCGTGGATCTCAGGGAGAGGATGCCGATCAGTCGGTCGACGGCCCCGGTCATGCCGCTGCCGGCAAAGATCACAGCGTGTTCCTCGTTGGTCGCACCGACGCTGTCCCGAATGATGTCCCTGGCCTCTTCGCGGAACCGGGTCGTTTGCAGCCCGGTTCCTGAAGTCTCGGTGTGGGTGTTGGCGTAGAGGGGGAGGACTTGGCTGCGGATGTAGTCTTCGATGATGGAGAGCGACCGGCCCGAGGCGGTGTAGTCGGCATAGGTGACCCGTCGGAGCCCGAACGGCGTCTCCACCGCCGTGTCTTTTCCGATCACCGACTCCCGCACTCTCTCGACCAGGTCCATCCCTAGTGACTCCTTCCCAAACCTAAGGTTCCAGGGACCGTACATGTGCCCCAGAGCGATCAGTATGCATGCCTGAGTATGTAGTTGTCACCGTGCGCGGCGAGGAGGTGCGAGTCTCGAGCCCCGACCGCGTTGTGTTTCCCCAACAGGGCTGGACCAAGCTCGACGTGGTCAATCACTTCATCAAGGTGGGGCCAGGCGCCATCAGGGGCCTGGCCGGCCGACCCACCATGCTCAAGCGCTACATGAAGGATGTACGGGTCGACCCCATCTATCAGAAGCGGGCGGCCAAGAACACGCCCTTCGAGACGGTTCAAGTCCGATTCCCGTCGCAACGGCCAGGTCGGATGAACGTGCCTCGAACCCAGGCTGACGTGGCTCGGCTCGCCCAGTTGGGCTGTCTCGACTTCCACCCCTGGCCGGTGCGTGCCGAGGACACCGAACACCCCGATGAGCTGCGATTCGACTTCGACCCGACTCCAGGCATCCCGTTCAGTCAGGTCAAGGAGGCCGCTGCCGGAGCACGTGCGCTACTCGAGGAGCTCGGGTTGGTGGGCTGGCCGAAGACGACCGGGAGCCGCGGCATCCACGTGTACGTCCGGATCGAGCCGATTTGGGACTTCTTCCAGACAAGGCGGGCGGTGCTTGCCTTCGCTCGGGAGCTCGAGCGCCGCATGGAGGGCCTGGTCACGACCAAGTGGTGGAAGGAGGAAAGGCGCGGCGTGTTCGTTGACTACAACCAGAACGCACGAGACAAGACCGTTTCCTCGGCCTATGGCGTACGTCCCACCGGATACGTGTCGGCTCCCGTCACTTGGGACGAGCTGTCCGCTGTGGAGATCGAGGACTTCCCGATGGGCTCGTTTGGTGCGCGCTGGGACGCGGTCGGGGACCTCACGGAGGGGATTGATGAGGCAGTGGGCCGGATCGACACCCTTCTCGAATGGGTGCTGAGGGACGACGAGAACGGCATGGGAGACGCCCCTTGGCCTCCGCACTACCCGAAGATGCCGGGCGAGCCGCCTCGTGTGCAGCCTTCGAAGCAACGACGAGCAGACGACGAGTACTGAGACAAGGCGTCCGTCGGCAGTGCGCTACTTGCCCCTGGAGGCGTCCGGGACGAACGCGCAGGGAGACCTTCGAGGAGTCCGAGGCCTGCTTCTCCGGCGGGTGTCGGACTGAGCTGAACTCCGAGTTCCGGGGGAGTCACGGAGCAGCAGACCGACGAGTTGGGAACCGAGCTGATCACGGCCGCCTGGAGTCCGTGCGAGGCCCGAACACCTGGGTCTTGGTTCAAAGGGCGTCGCGGTGACGGAGGGCCCAGGCGAGGAGGGCGGTTCCCGCCAGGAGGATGACGCCGAGCTTCAGCGAGCCGATGGCGACGCCCACCTCGACGGCTCCGAGGAGCTCTTCGGCATCGCCAGTGATCCTCGGCGCCAGATCGGCGTAGACCGAGGCCGCGATGCGCCATATCGATAGTTGGCCCATGGCTTCGATCGCCGCGCCGAGGATGATCTCGACGATGACGATGTAGCCGATGCCGACCAGCGTGGCGCGGGACAACAGGTACCCAACAGGGACGAACAGGGCCGAGTACCCGACCGCCGCTCCGAGGAACAGGCTCACGCCGGGGATGGCGACGCCGGCGTCGCCACCGACGGATGCGAGTGCCAGCAGTGTCGTCAGCCAGCCACCGATGGCAAGGGTGCCCGCAGCCGCGATTGCGGCAGCCATTGCCGACACGGCGATCGACGCTCTTCTGATCGGCCGCATGTAGATGTACGGGAGGGTTCCTCCGTCTCGTTCTTCGCGAAGTGTCGCAACCGTCAGGATCAGGGCTGCGATGGCAAACGAGAACCCCGAGGTGGTGATCACCTCGGCGTAGACAGCCTCCTGGTCGCTGGCGGTTGCGTCGAACGCGGTGAGCCAGAAGACCAGACCCGGCACAGAGGATAGGGCCAGGAGCGAGAGGACACGGCCCCGCCTCATCATTCGGCGGTAGAGGTGGACCGAGAGTCTCACCGCTGATCCACCAGGTATCGGAACACCGACTCGAGCGACTCGTCGCCGGGCTCGACATGGGAGAGGCTGATCTCGAGGCCGACCGCGATTCGTGGCAGGTCCCGAGCCAGTTGACCGGCGTCGGAAGCCTCCACGGTGAGTGTCCCCTCCTGGACATGAAGGCCGACTACGCCTTCGGTCCCTATCAATTCAGCAGCGAGAGAGCGCGGGTCGGAGCACTTGACGAAGACCTGCCGGGGGCGATCGGTCATCGCGGCGCGAATCTCCGAAACGCTGCCCACGGCGGCGAGGCGACCGTCGACCATCGCCACCACTCGCTCCGCCATCCTCTCGACTTCGGCGAGCACATGAGATGAGATGATCAGGGTGCGTCCCCGTTCTCCGAGCTTCTTGAACAACGCGATCAGGTCTGCTCGTTGGACCGGGTCAGCCCCATTCAGGGGCTCGTCGAGCAGCAGTACGTCTGGATCGGGCACAAGGGCAGCTGCCACCTTGGCCCGCTGTCGCATTCCTTTGCTGAAGCCACCGAGCTTGCGGTCGGCGTCTGCGGTCAGATCCACCGACTGGAGTGCCCGCCGGGCGGCGGCCGGAGGATCGGGGACCCTTGCCAGGTGAGCGGCAAGCTCGACGAACTGATGCGCGGTCTGCCGCTCGTAGACCGCTTCGTCCTCGGGAACGAGGGCAATGCTCCTGTATATAGCTGGATCGCGGCGAGGGTTCACTCCATGCACGAGGACATCTCCCTGCGATGGTCGCTGCAAACCGGCTATGACTCGAAGCAAGGTCGTCTTTCCGGCTCCATTAGGTCCAAGCAGGCCGGTGATGCCGGGCCTGAACCCGATGGACAGCTCGCTTACCGCCACCTTGAGCCCGAACCACTTGGACATCTCGCTGACGACGATGGTGTCGCTCAAGCCAGCCTCCGAAACCGGGCCCGAACCACCAGGGTCGCCGCCGTCGCGGCCGCGGCGATGAGTACCGCCGAGACCCAAACCTCAAACCCGGCTGTCTCCGCGGGATACCTGACCGTGTCGTTGAAGAGATGATCCCTAATGATCCTCGGGTGTTGGTCGGGGTCGAGGAGAGCGAACCAGCGGGCCCCTGTGAACGACGCTTCCGACACCCGGCCTGCCAGCGGTTGGCCGGCTATCACGATTCCGAAGAACGCCGCTGCAGCGAATCCGGTTCGATTGATGAACGCGGAGAGGGCGAAGACGATCGCTCCATGCATCGCCACGAAACCGAGCGTCGTGAGCGGGATCTTCCAGAGCACTTCGGAGGTGTCCCCCAAATACCCGACGAAACCCTTCTCGGACAGCAGCGCCAGGCCGATGTGCAAGAGGAGCTGGGGCACGAGGTAGATCCCACCCACCAGGGTGGCGAAGGCTGCACCCTTGGCTGTGAGGTACCCGTCGAAGGTCAGGGGCCGCGAAAAGTAGACGGAAAGGACCCCGTCGGTACGATCGGGGATCAGCAGCGCCGGCCCGGCGAAGGCGATGAAGAGCAGGGAGACTCGCGAGTAGAAGTCGAACAATTCGCCGTAGGCAGGCAACAGCTCGGCGATGGCCGCTCCGGCGAACTCCCGCCCCGCCCAGTGGGCTCCGATGAACCCGGCCGCCGCGATGACCGCTATGGAGATCAGGGCCCAGGGGAAGACCTTGTACCGCGCCTTGCGCCCAAGGCCGAGGATGCGTCTCAGGCCGTCCTTGTAGACGGCTAGTCGGGCCCCCGCCGGCCCTCGCCGAGGCCCCTCGTAGACCCGATAGCCTCGGTCAAAGATGACCTGGTCTGTCATCGCCCGTTCTCGCTGTTGAGGAACCGGTCCTCCAGTGACGACGAGCCTCGAACCATGCGCACGAGGCCCGACCCGACTTCGGCAGCAGCCGCCACGATTGCCGATTCGACGGACGCATCCCCGGGGCCCACCGTGAGCTGTCGACCCTCCAAGGCAACTCCCAGGCCTGCAGCGGTGAGACGGGCTGCGACCTCGTCTGCATGGTTCACGACCTCCGCAGTCACTGTTCCCGTCTGATCGAATCCGTCGAGGGGGCCCGCCCACAGCAGGTCACCGGCGTCGAGCATGACGACCCAGTCGCACGTTTGCTCGATGTCGGTGAGGACGTGGGAGCTCATGATCACGTCGATGTCGAAGTCGGCCAGTCGTTTGACGAGGTCGAGCATCTGCGCCCGCCCCTCGGGGTCGAGACCGGCCGCCGGCTCATCGAGAAGCACCAGGTCGGGGTCGTGGACGATTGCCTGGGCCAGCTTCACCCGCTGCCGCATTCCCGTGGAGAAGTCGCCCAGGAAGCGGAATCGCTCCTCCTCCAGACCTACGAGGAAGAGGGTCTCGGATCCTCGGCGTCGTGCTTCGCCAGGCGGAATCCCGGCGAGCTGAGCCGCATACGAGACGAAGTCGGCCGCTGTCTGGTCTTTGGGAAGACAGGATCCTTCCGGCATGTAACCCACCCGGGCACGCACGTCGAGTGGCTCGAGTTCGGGATCGTGGCCCAAGACGTTGCTCGCCCCTTCGGTCGGATGGAGAAGCCCGAGAAGGAGCCTGAGCATCGTTGTCTTCCCGGCGCCGTTGGCACCGACGAGGCCGGTGGTGCCCGACGGTACCTCCACCGTGAGATCACTCAGAGCCCTGACATCGCCGTAGTCGTGGGTCAATCCGTGTATCTCGACGACGTTGGACATGACGGCGGAGTCTGGCAGAGGGTCTCGCCTACTCCACAACCTCGCGGAAGCCCGGTCCTACTGGGCGTTCCAGCTGATCCATCGTGCAGTCGCCCGCGTCCTTGTCGGGCCGCCACCGGTGGAAGCGCGAAGCGTGGCGAAATCGGTCACCCTCGAGCTGGTCATAGGAGACCTCCACCACCACACCCTGTTGCACCGGGATCCACGACGAGTCCTTCCCGGCCGACCAACGGCTGGGCCCGCCCGGGGCGCGCGCCGCCTCGCTGAAGCTGGTCTCGGCGCGCAGGTCCATGAACCGCTTGTGGATCTCGACCCGGTCGACATCGGGGAAGCCTGAGCAATGGCCGATGAAGTGGAATTCCCCATTCTCGTTGTAGAGGCCAAGAAGGAGCGACCCGATCTTCCCGCCGTCCTTGTGCTCACGGAATCCTCCGACTACGACGTCGACGGTGCGACGGTGCTTGATCTTCATCATCGCCCTCTTGCCGTGCTGGTAGGCAAGCTCTGGGCGTTTGGCGATGATTCCGTCGCAACCCGCCGACTCGAACTCGTCGAACCAACCTCTCGCCACCTCCTCGTCGTCGGTCTGGGGTGTGAGGTGCCAGGGATGCTGGAGCGACTTGGCGAGGTCCACCAAGCGTTCCCGCCGCTCTTCGAAAGGGGCCTCTCTGATGTCAGCGCCCCGGTCGGCCAGCAGGTCAAAGGCGACCAATTCCGCAGGAGTTGTCTCGGCCAGCCTGCTCACCCTCGAATCGGCAGGATGGATTCGCTGACCGAGGGCGTCGAAGTCAGTCGCACCGTCGACGACGACGACGATCTCACCGTCGACGACGGTTCCCTCGGGAAGTTGCCGTAGGGCCGGCTGGAGTTCCGGGAAGTAGCGCAGAAGCGGCTTCTGGTTGCGCGAGTCGAGGCGGATCTCAGGACCAGACCATGACAGAGAGCGGAAGCCATCCCACTTGGGCTCGTACACGAAGTCGCCGCGCGGCCAGCTCTCCGAGACCTTGGCTTCCATCGTGGCCAGTGGCGGGGGGAGCGGTTGGGCCATGAATCAGGGAGTATGCCCGATAGCCTCTGGCGTAATGGTGGAGAAGGTCAAACGTGGCGCTCGGTTCGCCCTCGATGTCTTGGTATCGGCCGTGCGCTCATACGCAGCGGTGCGAGCCACCAGGATGGCCGCGGCGATCGCATATCGGACCTTCTTCGCGTTGGCTCCTCTGCTGCTGATAGCTGTGGGTGTCTTCGGTGCCATCGTTGGCGACAACGCCGAGGCCCAAGCAGAGATCCTCGACTCGGTGGTTCAAGTCGCCGGGACCCAAGTCGGAGATGCGGTCGAGATCTTTCTCGGATCCACCATAGAGATGACGGGCATTGCTGCGATCGTCGGTTTGATTCTCGTTCTCTGGACGTCGTCTTCACTGTTTCACGAGATGCAGCACGACCTCGACGACATCTTCGGCGTGCCCTACGAGCACACCGCCAACGTCGTCGGATTCGTCCGCAAGAGGGGAATCGGCTTCCTCTGGTCGCTGGGGCTCGGACTCGTGCTGATCACGGTGTGGGTGGTCAACTTCGCCTGGAGATTCTTCGGTGGCCTCTTTCCCGCGGGTTTGGAGGGACTGCACAGAGTCATTGCGGTGCTGGCTCCACTCGGGTCGCTGCTTCTGCTGCCCGTGCTGTTCGGACTTGTCATTCAGACGATGACATCGGTGAGGGTTCACTGGCGCGCGGTCTGGTACGGGGGAGCGTTCACCGCCATTGGATTTCTGGTGACCGCATACCTGATGGGCGTCTACTTCTCCTGGGACGTGGGCTCGTCCGCCTTCACGGTCGCGGGCTCGGTGTTCGTGATCCTCTTGATGGCCTTCGTCCTCTCGAACGTCTTCTTGTTCGGTGCGCAGGTGACCCGGGTTTACGAGGACTTTCTTCGGTCCGGCACCGTCGAAGCGGAGAACGCCGCCGAGGCTCCGGCGGCCGTTGTGGGCCAGCCCGCCGAGCCGGCGCCGATGGCTGCGGTGCTCGGCTTCCTTGGCGGCCTCTTCGTCGGATGGCGGAGAAGCCGCAGCTGAGCCCCTCCCCATTGGCTCAACTTCTCCAATAACCTCACGGAGGAATGTCTGTTGATATCGCCGGGTTCATCGCCGATCTCAAAGAGCACGCGACCGAGCATGGGTTCCATGTCCACGACGAGCGTCACTTCGTGGAGACGTACTCTCTCCGTCAGTCCTTCGAGGTCGATGTCCACCCAGAGTCGGGATGTGGTGGGCCCATCGATCTGCACCTTGCGCTGGATGTCGATCCCAAGGTGGTTCTTTCCCTGCGTGATCGTCTCGACCAGATGCAGGACGGCTTCGAAGAGCCCGAGGACGAGTACTTCCTAGATCTCTACTTCAATTGGGCGGTCCCACCGCTGAGTCAGCCGCCCGATCTTCTTATCCTCGCCACCGACCTGGCCGGGATAGGGGGCTTGTCCTTGTCAGTCGAGGTGTCGGCAATCGACTCCTACGGCGCCGTCACAGACGCCCCGGAACGCCGGCTGATGCTTCAAGGCAAGTCCTCTGTGAGCCTCGTTGACTTGCTGATGGGTAGAGAGCAGCTTTGCGACGTGCTCGATCGCTCACATGAGGTCAGTGAATACCTGGTGGATCGGGTCGGGGACTGGATGGAGCTTCCGACCTAGCCGCGCCCGGAGCAACCACTTGCTGATCTGGCTTGTGCGGTCACAGCATCGTTACGAGAGCCCACACTCCGAATCCCCCGACTCCGGTGGCCACTGCCCACATGAGGACACGCGATGATCGGCTCTGCGTCTTGTCGGCTTCGACGGCTTCGGTCATGGTCCCCACGGCCGGCGACGGGCGCGGGTCATAGCCGGGCACGACCCTGGCGAAGTTGCCGGGTTCGTTGGGGACGAACCGAAGAGACTCGTTCTCGGCGGTTATGGCGTAGACACCATCTTCGATCAACTCGATCCTGAAGTCCTCGGCGTCCCACTCACCGATCTCGCTGCCACCGGATGACATCCGCACGCGGTCGTCCTCGATGCCGATGATCACATCGATGTCACCGTCGTCTACGGACACGACACCGTCATAAAGAGGCACAAGGCACTCCCTGGTAGCAGTCAACGGACAAATTAGGTGAGACCCTGACGATTGGAAGGGAAATCGACCGTCGGGCACGAAGGGCCGTCAACCCTATTCTGAAGGCGACAAGCGCCCGGTAGGTTTGGGGGCATGGCCGATTACTTCACGCCGGCGCTCTTCAGCTTCCTCGAGGACCTCGAATCCAACAACGACCGCGATTGGTTTGCTGCGAACAAGAGCCGTTATGTCGAGGACGTCCAGGAACCGGCCCTTTCGTTCATCTCGGACTTCGCCGAACCGCTTTCCGAGATCAGCCCGCACTTTCGGGCCGACGCCAAGTTACAGGGCGGTTCGCTCTTTCGTATCTACCGAGACACGCGATTCAGCAAGGACAAGACTCCTTACAAGACCAACACCGGGATGCACTTCCGACATGAGCGGTCCAAGGATGCCCATGCGCCCGGCTACTACCTCCACCTGCAACCCGGTGAGTGCTTCATGGGGGTGGGCCTATGGCGCCCGGAGGCAAAGGTCGCCTATCAGATACGGCGGTCGATTGCGGACGACCCCGCAGGCTGGAAGAAGGCGGCGTATGCGAAGCCCTTCACAGACCTCTACTCACTCGAGGGGGACTCGCTGCAGCGCCCGCCAAAGGGTTTCGACCCCGAGCACCCCTACATCGACGACCTGAAACGGAAGGACTTCATCGCCTCGACCAGGCTCGACCAGAGACAGGTCACCGGCTCCGGGTTCATGGATGAGTTCGTGGCCAACTGCAAGAAGGCAACGCCGTTGATGTCCTTCCTCTGCGCCGCAGTGGGTGTCGCCTTCTAGGAGCCCTCAGAGCGGTGGCGACTCTGAGCAGGGTCCCAGGGTTCCACGGCGAAGACGGGAACGGGAGTCCCGAACCCCTTCAATCGGCGCTGACCAACGGCGCCGGCACTGCCGTCGTAGGCAGCCAATGTGCGTTGGCTGATCAGTATCTGCCCCGGTAGGGCTTCGTCGCACAATCGCGACGCCAGATTGACGATGGTCCCGATTGGCCCGTAGTGATAACGCCCCTCGAATCCCATCCGGCCCACTGTCGTGTAGCCGGTGGCGACTCCTATGCCCAGGCCCAGGGAGAATCCCCGTTCTCTCCAGCCCGCAGACAGGGACGCGAACGCATCCTGCATCGCCTTGGACATGGCAATCGCCCTGTTTGCGTGGTCGGGCATCGGCTCCGGGTCGTTGAAGTAGACCATGAGACCGTCGCCATCGAAGGAGTTCAGAGTCCCTCCAAACCGGGAGATGAGAGTGCCCATGGCTTGGTGATATCCGGTGAGCACATCCATCACCTCCTCCGGCTCGGCTTGCCCGGTGAAGGCGGTGAATCCCCGCAGATCGGTGAAGGCAACGGTCACCTCTGACCGATGGCCTGCGAGCTTGGCTGCTCCGTCGGTCGACGAGACGAGGTCGGCGACTTGGCGCGGAAGATATCGGGCAAGCTCTTCCCTTTGGGTGGCCACAGTCGCCACCAGTTCGCTGGTGACCACTGCAAGGGCGGCTTGCTCTGCGAAGGTGGTGAGGAGGGCGATCTCTTCCTCGGTGAAGGGCTCCGGCTCAGTCCGGTAGCCACTTATGACCCCGATCACGTCATCCTCGTGGAGCATGGGGACACTGAGCAGGGTTTGAAACCCGCCCAGCTCCTGTGCGTCCCAATACTCGTACTCGCGATCCTCGAAGACATTGGGAATGTGGACGGGCTTTCGCTCGATGACAGCCCTGCCGGTGGAACTACCTCGCGATGCAGCGATGGGGTGCGCCTTGTTGAACTCGACGACTTCGGGCGTGGCTCCGACGTCGACATAGTGGCGGTAGACCTGTCCGTCCTTGAGGTATATGAAGCCCTTGTCGGTCCTGCAGAGGCGCACGGCGTTGTCGAGGATCGTCTGCAGAGTCGCGATAAGGTCGGCAGGCTGGTCGACGATCGCTCGCAGAACTCGGGTGAGGCTCTCGCGTTCGGCTCGCCGGGCTTCCTCTGATCCGCTCATCCAAGACTCCCCCGAGAGCCTTGGGAGGACGGCTTGGTCCAAAGGGGCGCGGTCAGACCGGCTCCTCCTGGCTCTCCAGGGCCGCCCATGGTGCCCGGAACCCGGTGCGCAGCACAGAGGCGAAGAGCCTGAGATCAGAGCGAAGGACCCAGCCGGCCGCCACCAGGAAGACCACCCCGACCCCAATTCGCGCATTCGTCGACGCCTGAGGGCTGATCCAGCCGACTTCGGCCATGTAGGACTCTGCTAGCTGGGCGGCGAACAGGCCAAGCATGACCCATGCTTCCTTTCGGCTGATGGCGAGGCTGGCGATGATCGCCACGGCGAACACGGACTGCGCTGCCGTCACCCAGAGCTCCACCTTTTGCACCTGGTCCAGTGGCAGGCCCGTGGCTTGGCCGGCGAAGATGGCGAAGACGATCGGCAGTGTTCCGACAAGGAGGGTCCATTGGTTGACCTTCGAAGAGATCAGTGCGCCGATTCCGGTGCGGGCGGCTAGGCGCCATGCGAACAGCGCCGCTATGAGAAGTTCTGGTGCCTCGCTCGCCAGCGGCGCGAGCCACTTCACCAGAAGGAAGGTGCTGATTCCCAGATCCTCACCTACTGCCACCAGTGACTCGGCGAAGGGCTCGGCCACCGCGAGGATCACCAATGCGGCGACGACGAACAGCAGGTAGTTGAGCGCTCTCCTCCGGGTCTTGGCCAGCGATCCGATGTAGGCGCTCGGCCCGACGAGGTGCGGTTCCGCGGGAGGTGCCCCGGACAGCCTGATCATGTATACGACATAGATGGCGACGAGGACGGCGGCATCGAACAGGGACAGGGAGTCCTTCAAGAACAGGCTCAGGCCGTACAACGACGCCAACGTGAGGTAGGCGATGTCGATGGACTGGGCCTTGGTCAGACTGATCAGCGTCGCCGAAGTCCCCTCCGCTTCCATGAGGCCGGCGCGCTTCTTCTTCACTCTCCACGTGCCGAGGAGGATGACCATGGGCCAGCCGAAGCCGATCAGGAGCTGGTTGGCACCGGTCATGTTGGCAAGCGCCAACGGGCCGTTGACAATCGCCGCACCGGTCTCGGCGTACTCCCGCCCGGCATTCGCGGTGAACACGAAGTCGACCGCATACTCGGGGAGGACGGCGATTAGGGCCAGCAGGGCAAGGGCGAGCCCCGACCCGACATCGAGCTGGATCACCTCGGCAGCCCAACTCAGGATGAAGGCGGCGCCCACGATGGCGATCCCGAAGAGGGTGGCCGCGATGACAGGCTCGGGGTGAGCTCCGGTCAGTCGAAGGATGACCCCCGGGAGTGCAGCGACCACGGCAGCGCCGATGAGGGCGATCTGGCGCGACGGGTGAATCTCGGCTTGTTCCATCGGAGGCGGGAGTCTAAGTCTCGTTCAACCGCTCAGTACAAGACTCGCTTGCAGCTCCAGGCCATCCAATAGGGGAGGCCGAGGTCGATGTACCTGTTGGCCAGCCACGCAGCAGATGCGGTGTTCGGCTCGGGCTCGTATGGGCTCGAGTTGGGATATCCGGCCTTGGGGGCCGTGGTCGCCCAGGTGCTGGGGATGAATTGGAAGAGGCCGGCGGCGCCTGAGTAGGGATTCATCGCATTCGGGTCGCCGTTGCTCTCGCAGTTGATGATACGAAGGGCTTGTTCGACCCTGTCCGCCGGAAAGAACTGCTCCACCAGTCCCCGCCAGCGCTCGACGGAAGACGGGTGGTTCCAGGGCCCGCTCTTGTATCCGTCGGCGCCGGTGGTGGGAGGCGAAGATGAGGGCGCCGTAGTCGTTGTCGTTGCCCTTGCCGCTTGTCTTCTGCGTTCTTCCTCTCGAGCCTTGGCGACCTCGACTGCATCCAGAGCCGCCCTGTGCTCGGCGTCGGCTGCCTGCGCTTCTCTTATAGCGTCGGCGACCGATTGGTCTGCCGCCTCATAGAGGGCGGCGAGCTGCTCGACTTCGGTCTCCACGGCCTCCTGTAGAGAAGCAAACTCCTCCTGATCGCTGAGGAACGCCGCTCGGAGTCCTTCCAGGGCATGACGCCTTATCACCAAGGCGTCGATGCTGGACCGGCCTTCCGCCACCACGCCTTCGACGACCGAGCTTGCGATCAGGGCCTCCTCTACCGATCGGGACGCGACTATCGCCGCTGTGGGCGATGAGAGCACCTTCATGTAGGCGCTGATGGCCTGGCTCTCGATGGCGGCTTCGATCGACACGCTTTCTGCCTCGGCAAAGCTGATCTGGCCGGTCAGCTTGTCGAGGTTCGCCCCCACCTCGGACAGTTCCGCGGTCAGTTCGCTGAGGCGGGCGATCGTCTCTGCAAGGAGAATCTCGATCTCTTCTCTGTTTTCCACAGCCTCGTCCACGAGGGCGTCGGCGACATCCGCCCTCTCCCTGGCCTTCTCAGCGTCCTCCTCGGTCTCCTCCACGCTCTGCGCCATGGCGGGCAGGTCGTCTACACCTGCCACCGCAGCCACCATGGAGAGGACCAGGAAGACGGAAACGAATCGAAGGGGGCGCATGGAGATGGAAAAGGCTAACGATGTGGTGTTGCTGGGGGAACCCGCGCAGGAATTAGCCAGTTCCCTTTCGCGTTGTGTGGCTTGATGATCCCCGACTCGTACCTCGACCTGCTCGATTGGGACACGAAGTCCTTCGCTCACATGGCAACCATCGGCCCCCGCGGCGAGCCTCACTCGAACCCGATGTGGTTCGACTGGGACGGGACCTGTTTGCTGGTCAGCATGACCACGACCCGTCAGAAGTACCGCAATCTTCACCGCGACGCTCGGACGTCCCTGTCGATAATGGATCCCTCGAATCCGTATCGCTACGTCGAGATCCGAGGTGTGCTGGAGAGAATCGACGCCGACCCGGAGATCGACTTCATCTCCAGGCTGGCCAAGAAGTATCTCGACAGGGAACGCTATCCCTGGCACAGGCCCACCGATGAGCGTGTGAGGATCTCCATCCGCCCGACGGCCGTCTCCGGCATGGGATAGGAAACGTCCTTAGGGTCTCGGCCATGAGTCGCGTGAACATCAGCTCGGGCTCGCCTTGGGAGCCGATGTACGGCTTCAGCCGTGCAGTTCGCCATGGAGACAGGGTCTTTGTGGCCGGAACCGCTCCGATCTGGCCAGATGGCACCGTCGATCCCGACCCGCAAGCTCAAGCGAGGAGGTGCATCGAGATAATGCTCGATGCCCTGGCTGAGGCGGGGGGCTCGGCCGACGACGTGGTCCGCACCAGGATGTTCATCACCGACGTGGCCCACTCCGATGTGGTCGGTGAAGCGCACGGGGAAGTCTTCGCCCGGGTGCGACCCGCTGCCACGATGGTCGTTGTTGCCGGTCTTCTCGACGAGAGGTGGAAGGTCGAAATGGAACTTGAGGCCGTATTGACGGCTTGACTGGTTCGATACCGCAGGAGGTCATTGATGTTCGGTAGTGACAAGTCGGAGATGCCCCGGCAAGCAGAGGCGCTTCCCGGCCGAGACGTCTCGGTCGACGTGCCTCCTGCCCACTTCGTCAACGGCAACCCCCTGGTGGGCCCCTATCCGGATGGGACCGAGACGGCGGTTTTCGGAATGGGTTGCTTCTGGGGTGCGGAGCGACGCTTCTGGCAGCTTCCCGGGGTGTATACGACGTCGGTGGGCTACTCGGGCGGCTACACGCCCAACGCGTCATACGAGGAGGTCTGTTCAGGCCGCACCGGCCACACCGAAGCCGTCATGGTCGTCTACCACCCCGATCAGGTCTCCTACGACCAGCTGCTCAGGGTCTTCTGGGAGACCCACGACCCGACCCAGGGATACCGGCAGGGCAACGACGTCGGGACCCAGTATCGCTCTGCGATCTATGCGACCACCGACGAGCAGTTCGACCAGGCGAAGCGGTCGCGAGACGTCTACCAGGCAGAGCTGTCGCCTTTGGGGTTCGGGGAGATCACGACGGAGATAGAGCCGTTGGGCGAGTACTACTACGCCGAGGACTATCACCAGCAGTACCTGGGCAAGAACCCGCACGGCTACGACTGTCACGCCAACACCGGGATCGCGTATCCGGGATTGGGGCTGGCGACGGGCTGATCGGCACAAGGCCGCCGCTCCCGAAGCGGAGGTGGAAGGGACTGCAATAGGATCCGATCCATGGATCCACGTTTCAACGATCTCGTCGGATTTCTGGTGGCCACCGCCAGGGCCCATCACAACGCCACCGGCGGTGACAACCCGGACTGGGCGCACTGGTACGCGAAGCGGATGATCGACGATGTGAACGCCACGCTCGGAAAGTCGCTCGAGTTCGATGATCTGGCCGATTGGCTCCTGGGCGCCGACCGTCGCTACCGCAGCGACGACCAGCACGAAGGCTGGCCCAAGGCGTATGCGCGCTGGCTGATCGAGGACTTGGGATAGGAAGCGGCGCTCTGGGTAGGTTCGGCCCGGGATGGAACAAGTGACGCTGCTGGCGAGAGTGGCAGAGGCTTTGGGCGTCGAAGCCGGCCTCGTCGCAGCCACTGGCGTGGATGTCCGAACTCGAAGCCTGAACGCGGAGGAGAACCTGGTCGCCCGGGGAGACCCGGTGGGAGACGTGTTCGTCATCCTCGAGGGGTCTTTGGAGGTTCGCGGGTTCGAGGATCAGATGCTTGCCACCCTGGAGCCCGGCTCGGTGGTGGGCGAGGTCGCCGTGATGGCCGGAGGGACGCGAACCGCAACCGTCCGATCCGCCGGTGACTGCCTGGTAGCCGTGATCGGGGCCGGCGACTTCGAAGACCTCGTCGCCGCCTCTCCGGATCTCTACCAACGTATCTCCACGGAGGCGATCCGGCGGCTGGACCATCGGTGGCTCATGGAGTTCATCACCTGGCTGCTGGGTCCGGTCGATCCCGCTGTCGGCGATGCGATCTCACGGACGGTCACCTGGCGGCGCATCAAAGCGGGCGAATACGTCTACAAGGAAGGAGAGCTGGCCGAGGGCGGGTTCGCCGTGATCAGGGGACGCATCCGGATCATGAGACGCGACGCCGCCCCGCGCGAAGTGGGGAAGGGCGCTCTGATCGGAGAGGAGGGGATGGTCGCCGAAACCGATCGCACAGAGTCCGGACTAGCAGTGCGGGACTCGGTGGTGGTCGATGTGAATCGGGAAGTGTTCCTGGGCCTGATCGAGACCTACCCGAAGGTGGTGGCGTCGGTCCTGGCCAATCTGATGAGACAGCAGACAGGAGCCAGGCGTTCTGAGCGACGGACGGCTACAACCCTCCTGTCGGCCGACCCGCAGCGAGGAGAGGCGCTGGGCGAGGAGCTGCTCTCTCGGCTGGGAGACGCAGCGTTGATGTCCAGTGATCGGGCCGATGCCCTGCTGGACAAGGCGGGTATCGCCCAGTCGGAGGACGCGACCCCAGGTGACGTTCGCCTCAACCAGCTGCTGCACGAACTTGAGCACGAGTCCGAGCACATGCTCTACCTCGCTGATCGAGACCTGACTCCGTGGTCGCGCAGAGTCATCCGACAGGCGGACACGGTGCTGATCGCAGTCGACGCGCATGCCACCACCGGCGAACTCGCGGCAATCGACACCCTGATGGCGGAGCGCTCCCTGGGTCGAACCCTTCTGGCGGTCTTACACGGTGCCGGCACCCCAAGGCCGGTGACCACGGAGAAGTTCACCAGGCAGTGGACACCGGACATGGTGGTTCACATCTCGACCGACGGTCGCGGCCTGGATCGCTTGTCGAGGCTGCTGGCCGATCGCGCCACCGGTCTTGTCCTAGGTGGAGGCGGCGCCCGCGGTTTCGCCCATCTCGGTGTGTGGCGCGCCCTTCTCGAGCACGGGATCGAGGTCGACTTGATCGGCGGGGCCTCGATGGGGGCGGCTATCGGCGCGTTGATTGCCCGGGGCACGGACCTCGAGTCCCTGGAAGAGGAGGTGAGGGGTCTCTTCCACGGCCTTCTCGACTACACCCTGCCCCTGGTCTCGCTGATCAAGGGCAAGCGTGTGGCTCGTGGCCTCGAACAGTCCATGGGCGAATGGGACATCGAGGACTTGTGGACGCCATTCTTCTGCACCTCGACCAACCTCACCCACTCGAAGGTCCTGGTCCACGACAGAGGAAGCCTTGCCAGAGCGGTGCGCGCCAGCGTGTCAATTCCCGGAGTGTTCCCCCCGATCAACGCGGACAAGGACCTGCTGGTGGACTCGGGCTTGCTCAACAATCTTCCCGCGGATGTGATGAGAGACCGCATTCCCCATGGCTCGGTCATCGCCGTCGACGTCGCGCCTCCCGTCGGCCCGGGCGCCCACCTCGACCTCGGCATGTCCGTCTCGGCGAGCGAGGTCGTGCGTTCGAGGCTCCGAAGCGGCAAGGTGCGGCACCCCCGGCTCATCCCGATTCTGCTGCGATCGATGATCACGGCCTCGATGCGCGAACGGGACGCCACGATCTCCCAGGGGATGATCGACCTCTATTTGGACCTGGACATGAGGGGAATCGGCCTGCTGGACTTCGAAAGAGGAGCGGAGGCGATAGAAGCTGGGTACGAAGCCGCCGCGCCACGGATCGAAGCCTGGCTGAATGAGCGAGAGACCGTCTGAGGGCTCCCGCGCCGGGTGTTTCAGATCTATCCCGCGGCCAATACGCTGGCGACCAGGTCTTCGGGGTCGATGTCAGGCTCGAGGATCATCTCGACGTCAGGCGTGATGCCGATGCCGCCGAAGTCGAGCCCGCCTGGTGTGAGCCAGCGAGCGATGGTCAGCTTTATCGCGCCTCCGTTGGAGAGCGCGAACCTGCGTTGCACCGTGTTCTTGCCGAACGTGTTCTCGCCCACGACGGTGACTCTCCCCGTTTCCTGGAGGACGCCTGAAACGACCTCGGCCGCTGAGGCACTGCCTTGGTTCACCACAAAGATCACCGGCATGTCCTCAGGCACGATGGCGTTTCCGTTCACCGGGTAGGCGATCGACTCGCCGGGCGCCTGGGTTATGACAACGTCTCCGGTCTCCAGGAACATCGAGACAACGTCGATCGCCGAGTTGAGCAGACCTCCCGGGTTGTTGCGCAGATCGACGACGAGCCGGTCGATCCCCTGACCGAGCATTTCCACGAGGGCGACCTTGAACCGGTCTCCGGCGTTGTCGGTGAATAGCTGGAGCCTCATGTACCCGGTGTTGCCGAATGTGTCGGTCTCCAGGATGGGGATCTCGACGGCAGCCCTTGTGATGTTGAAGTCGATCAGCTCACCGGCACGATCCACCGTGATCGTCACGTCGGTGCCGGCAGGGCCGCGCACGGTCGCGGTGAGCTGATCCACGCTCCAGCCCAGCACCGACTCACCGTCAACCCCGACGATCACGTCTCCCCTCTCGAGTCCCACGGCTTCGGCCGGCGCACCACGGATCGTCGACACCACGGTGACCTGACAGGTCTCGGAGAGTACGGAGCACCTCTTGTCGTCGCCCTCGATCGTCTGATCCTCGGGGAGCACCAGCGCTCCTATGCCTTCGATCTCGCCCTGCTGCTCTTCCTCGAGCAATGCCAGCTCGGACTCGTCGAAGTAGGTCGAGTTTGCGTCCAGGCCAAACGCGGCAAATCCTTCGACGATCGCCTCCGCGGCCTCGGCGCTCGTGTCTGCCTCTCTGGCTGCCACCGAGCAGGCTGTGGTGAAAGAGGAGTTGATCAGGACGCAAATGAGCGGTTCGTTGGTGTCGTTGCCGTCCAGGGTCTCGAGTCCCTCAATGGCGGCGCTTGCCAGGGTCTGCACCGGAACCGGATCGACGTAGTGAGCCTTGATCAGGTCGAAGGCTTCGCACACGATTGCGACGTCGGCCGGAGCCGATTCGCAGCTGACCTCGCTCACTTCTCTGATGCCACTGTTCGACGGAGATGTGTTCTCCGGTGAGGTGGCATCGGTGTTGGTTGGAGCCGGGGATGTACTGGCGGGCGCCTGCGCGGCCGGCGAGCAGGACGCGACGACAAGCGCCAAACCCATCAGAGATGTGGCGAGACGCTTGGTCATGATGTTGCCTCCAGTACGGCTGATACCAGCTCCTCGACTGTCAAGTCGGCGGACAGCTCCAGGACCCGGTCTGGTTGGAGGCCCACTCCTCCGATCGAGTCCCCGCCCGGTCCGATCCATCGGGCCGAGGTGATGTACAGCTCACCGCCGTTTCTCAACTGGAAGGGTATCTGTACAGCGTCTTTACCAAACGTGGCCGTGCCTACGATCAGTGCCCCTCGGAGGCCTCGAAGGGCGGATGCGGCGATCTCTGCTGATGAGGCGGTTCCCTTGTTGACCACGACGATGAGCCTCTGGCTGGTGGCGCGGCCGCCAGGCTCCGCTTCGTAGGTCTGGTCGATTCCCGGACCCTCGGTGTGAACCACCAGGCCCCCATCGGCAAACTCGGACACCACCTCGACTGCGGCTTCGAGCAGGCCGCCCGGGTTGTCCCTCAGGTCCAGAATGATCGTCGACGTCTCCGACGACGCCATGATCGCCAGGCCCTCGGCGACAAGTGCCGGGATGTCCTCCTCGAAGTCGGGTACCCGCAAGTATCCGATGTCGGGTTGAAGAATTCGCATCTGGACCGTCGGCACGATCAGCTCGTCACGCCGAATGTCGAACTCGATCATTCGACCGGAGCGGTCCACGGTCAGGCGGACTCGGCCGGTGGAGTCACCCGCTATCTGAGTGGCGAGAGACGTGAAGCCCCTTCCTTCGACGGGGACTCCGTCCACCGCGAGGATCCGGTCCCCCGCAGCCAGACCCGCCTCGGCCGCCGGGTTGCCCTCGAGCACGAAGACGATGATCAGAGGGCAGCTCTCTGCGATCAAGGCGCAACGGGATCCGGCCGCGTCCCTGGCGTCGAGCAGCACGCCGATCCCTCCCACGACTCCGTTCAGGCGATAGGAGTCGACCTGGCCGGGAGGCACGTAGTAGGAGAAGGAGTCGAGGCCCAGGTCGGCCATCGCCACGACGGCGGAGTCCACCGCACCGGCCACCGGAACCTCTGCCTCGAGGACTCTCTGAGCCAACGCATCACAGAAGGCGTCGAAGGCTTCGTGGGGTACCGCGCAGAGAAGTGCTCGAGGCCGGGGCTCGTTTTCTGCCGACTCGAACTCGACTACTGCCTGGGTGGCCAGTTCGGCGAGACGCCGGGGGTCGATCGGTCGGTCGATGTGCCACGCCTGGATCAGCTCGAACACCTGACACAGAGCGGAGAAGGTGACCGGCGGGGAGTCGCAGTCCGCGATCTCGACCGGCAGAGCCTGCTGCGTGGTCGTGGTCGTCGGCTTCGGACCGGGGCTCGTAGTCTCGGTCGACGTCGTCACAGCAGGTGCACCGCAGGCGGCAACGAGTACCGCCATTGCGACCGCCGCCGTAGTTAGCGTCGATCCCGTGACGACCCGCGTTGTGCTTCGCTCCCCGTTTGGGTACACCGTGGTTCGCTCCATCGACCAGGGAGTCTGGCGCGAGGACGTGGCCGATCCCGACATCACCCTCGGGGAAGACATGTGGGCTCTGCCCGGACTTGTCGACGGCCACTCGCATCTCGCCGGGGACGGCATGCCGTCACGGGCTTCACCTACGGATCTCGGCGAAACCGCCCGACGGGGGAGTGAGGCTCTCGAGGCCGGTGTGACACTCCTTTACGACAAGGGCTGGTCAGACGAGACCGTCCTCGACCTGATCGAAGAGGTGGATCCCACCCTCCGCCCTCACATCGAAGCGGCCGGAACGATGGTCGCCACCAAAGGCGGCTACTACCCGGGTTTCGCCAATGAAGTCGAGCCGTCCGAGATCGACACGAAAGTGGAAGAGGCGATCGGAAGCCGTGCCTCCTGGGTCAAGCTGATCGGCGATTGGCCCAGACCGGGGCTCGGCCCCCAGGCCAACTTCAGTCGCCCCGAGCTCGAAGCAGCAGTTGGCACAGCGGAGCGTCTTGGAGCTCGGGTGGCGATTCACACAATGGCTCCCGAGGTGCCCTCGGTAGCGGTCGCCGCCGGGGTGCACTCGATTGAGCACGGGCTGTTTCTCGAAGAATCCGACATCCCCGTCCTCGCCGATCGAGGGGGCATATGGGTGCCGACTCTCCTACAGGTGGAGGCCACTGCGGCGTCTCTCCGAGAAGGGTCGAGCGGTCAAACGCTCTTGCTGCAAGGCATCGCCAACGCCTGTCGACTCCTCCCCCTGGCACTGGAAGCCGGTGTGATCGTTCTGGCCGGCAGCGATCTCGGTGTCACCAGCGCACAGGTAGCCGCGGAGCTGATTCGACTCTCGGAGTGCGGAGTCGATTCAGAGTCGCTACTTCGATCCGCTGTTGGGGGCGGCCATCGCGCCGCCGGTGCACGAGACGGCTTCTCCCTCGGTGAGCCGGCGGATGCAGTCCTCTTCCCGGAGAATCCGGTCAACAGCATTGGAGTGCTCACCAATCCGGGGAATGTGATTCGGCAGGGGAGGATCGTGAGGTGACGCTGGTGCTGGCCTCGGGCTCTCCTCGGCGTAGAGAGCTCCTCTCTCGCTTGAGGGTCGAATTCGAAGTCAGGGTGCCCGACGTGGACGAGACCCGCCTGCCGGACGAACAACCCGGTCAAACCGTCGAGCGTCTGGCGAAGGCCAAGGCCGAAGCGGTGGCCGCGCCCGGTCTCGTCGTGCTCGCAGCCGACACGCTGGTCGTCCACGACGGCCATGTGCTGGGCAAACCTGCCCACCCCGAGGAGGCGCGTTTCATGCTGAGACGCCTCTCGGGGGACCGTCACGAAGTCTTCACCGGGGTGGCCGTCTGCGGCTGGGAGGCCGGACCGCGGACACGGGCGACCGTCGACGTGGCGGAGGTCGTGTTCGCATCTATGACCGAAGAAGAGATTGCCGACTACGTGGAGAGCGGGGAGCCAATGGACAAGGCCGGTGCCTACGCCCTCCAGGGAGCCGGGGGAATGTTCGTCGAGGCGGTCCATGGGAGCCCGTTCACGGTGATTGGCTTGCCGCTTCATCTGCTGTCGAGACTGCTCGCCAGCCAAGGCTTCATACTCGGCCCGACCGGTTAGCTTGCTCACATGCGCCGACTGATCGTCCTATCTCTGCTGGCCGCTGCCTGCGTTCCCAGTGGTGAGGACGCCCCGACCACCAGTTCGCCGGAGGGGACAACGACGTCGATCGCGTCTTCCACGACTACCCCCCCTGTCACCACGACGACGGAGTCGGCGTCTACGACAACCACACCCACGACACTGCCGCCCACCACGACCACAACCGCTCTCGAGGGGAACTGGGCGGATCTGCCACTGATCATCGCCCGCATGGGTGCGCTCGGCTGGTGGGATGGCTCCCAGTGGATTGCCGCCCACGAAGAGGGCGCATTGCCGGTGGTCGGCGGCGAGAACTATCAGGTGACCCGGATAGGGGCCGGCGATGCGGTGGTTGTTGGGGAGGCGCCTACCGTGCTTTGCGAGCCCTCCGTGAACAACCTCGGCGTGAATGTCGATCAGCCTGAGCTGCTTGGTGACTGGCCAGGTCCGGCCGGAGTTGCCATCTCAGCACCATGGGACCTCCAGCCTCACCTCGTCGAGGCGTTCGACGACGACGGAACGTACTCCCAGTTTGCCAAGCAGCTGCTTGCGAACAGCGGCCTCGACGTCGAGAACCCGGTGATCAAGCAGCTCTTCCGTCTGGACATCGAAGGTGACGGCATAAACGAGGTCTTGGCCGTCGCCGAGGGGACCACCGACGGATACCTGACAACCGACGGTGACTACTCGATCGTCTTCCTGAGGAAGATCGTGCAAGGTGAGGTAGCCACCGCGGTGATCGCCAGCACGGTGATCACCGATGCCCCCAGCCAGTACTTCATCGGATACGCGGTCGGCGCCGTGGCCGACCTGAACAATGACGGAAAGATGGAGATGGTGATTGACTCTGCGGACCGCGAGGGCTTCGGCGTCGGCGTTTGGGAGTACGCCGACGATGACCTTGGCCCGGTGCTTCTGTTCCAAACAGGCTGTGGCGCCTGATGGACAACCCCTTCGAGGACCGCCCCACGTTCGTTGGCCACTCCGGGATCGAGCTGACCCAAGCTTCTGCCGATGTCGCGGAAGGCCACATCGACCTCACCGAGAATCACATGCAGCCCTACGGCGTCGTTCACGGGGGCGTCTACTGCACGCTTGCCGAGACCCTGGCATCCACGGGAGCGGCCTTGTGGGCGATCGAGCAAGGCATGGGTGGCGCTGTCGGCGTGACCAACAAGACCGACTTCCTCCGACCGACCACCGGAGGAAGGCTGACCGGTGAGGCGACGCCCATCCATCGAGGCAAGAGCCAACAGCTATGGCAGGTGACCATCAGCCGTGAAGACGGCAAGCTCGCCGCCCAGAGCCAGGTCCGCTTGCACAACATCACCGACATCGACTACTAGCCAACCGGTGAGTCGAGCCGGCAGATGCAGATAGGACCCATCACCGTCGACCCTCCCGTGGTGCTGGCACCCATGGCTGGAGTGACCAATGCGCCCTTTCGCCGGCTGTGCCGCGAATTCGGGGCCGGACTCTATGTCTCGGAGATGATCGGGGCCCGGGGCCTACTGGAAGGTCACGAGAAGACCCGCCAGTTGGCCCGCTTCGCTGACGACGAGAGGCCCCGGTCGATCCAGCTCTACGGCACCGATCCGGGCTCCCTGGGCGATGCCGTGACCTACCTGGTCGAGACCGGGGTCGACCACGTCGACATGAACTTCGGCTGCCCCATGGGAAAGGTCACCCGTCACGGCGGAGGAGCCGCGCTGCCCTGGAAGACCGGGCTCTTCAGGTCGATTGTCAGAGCCGCGATCACCAGCGCGGGGGACGTCCCGGTGACAGTGAAGTTCAGGAAGGGCATCGACGACGACCACCTCACTTTCATCGACACCGGGTTGATCGCTGAGGAGGAAGGAGCCGCCGCCGTCGCACTCCATGCCCGCACCGCCCGCCAGCTGTACTCGGGTGAGGCGGACTGGTCGGCGATACGCGGTCTGAAGGAGGCGGTCACCTCGATTCCGGTGCTCGGGAATGGCGACATCTGGACCGCCGCCGATGCCGTGCGAATGATGAGCAGGACAGGGTGTGACGGAGTGGTCATCGGCCGGGGTTGTCTGGGCCGCCCTTGGCTGTTCCGTGACCTGGCCGACGTCTTCGCTGGTGGCGAGCCCCAGCAGGCTCCAAACTTGGGCGAGGTGGGGGACGTCATGGTTCGACACGCCACGCTGCTCGTCGACCACTTCGGGGAGAGAGTGGGCATCCGTCTCTTCCGCAAACATCCCTCGTGGTACCTGAAGGGATTTCCGGTGGGCCCCGTGCTCAGAGATCGATTCGCCCGGGTGGGCTCCGTCGACGACTTGACCGATCTGGTGGCCGGTCTGGACAAGACCGTTGCCTTCCCCGAGGAGGCCAACCGAATGGTTCGCGGCCACTCCCACGGCCCACGACCCGTCCGGCTGCCCGCGGGGTACCTGGACGACCGCTACGCGGCATCGTTGGACGAGGAAGCTGGCCGGGCGGTCAGCGGCGGCTAGGCAGGGCTTCGACCCGGCGGCGGGTGACGTAGTACCGGACCAGGATCACAGCCGAGCCGATCAGCCCCACGATCCCGAAGGTGATGATGCCGCGATCGCCGTGGAAGAGCCCGTAGTAGCCCCACAGGACTGCCTCGGCGATGCCGATCAACCAGGTGCCGGGCGAGACTCCGGATGGGTCGGCGGTGCGATAGGCGGTCCACACCGATGGTGCGATCATCACTCCGTAGGACAGCCCGAGCACGACACCCAACGCGGTCCATCCCAAGAAGACGGTCGTTGCCACGAGGAGGATGGTCCAAACCCCGCCCCTGGTCACCGAGGACCTCAGATCGCGGCCGGTGCGAGCCAGTGCCCACAACGTGACCCCATATGAGACGAAGGTGACGAAGGGGGCGACCATGGCCGGCCAGAGCTGTTGGCTTATCACGTAGAGGAACCAGCCGACGTTGGTGACGAATCCGAGAGCCGGCCATGTCGTCGAGACTCCGGCCGAGTCCTTGGTCCGGGTCAACTTGATGATCTGGGGAAGCAGGAAGGTGATCGTTCCCAGCGTCGCGGCGACGATGGCGATGTTGGCGAGGGTTTCGGTCATCGGTTGGGGGCACCCGGGGGACTTGTCGCATCAATCGAGCATGGGGAGGTCGACGCCCCGCTCCCGAGCCACCCTTAGGGCGATCTCGTAGCCGGCGTCGGCATGACGCATCACTCCCGTGCCGGGGTCGTTGGTGAGGACCCTCTCCACCCGGAATGCTCCCTGGTCGGTCCCGTCGGCAACGACCTGGGCGCCGGCGTGGATCGAGTTCCCGATGCCAACGCCACCCCCGTGATGTACGGCCACCCAGGCGGCTCCGGAGGATACGTTCAACATGGCGTTGAGGATCGGCCAGTCGGCCACTGCGTCCGAGCCATCGGCCATGTCCTCGGTTTCCCGGAACGGAGATGCCACCGATCCCGAGTCGAGATGATCGCGGCCGATCACGATCGGGGCCGACACCTCCCCGGATGCGACGAGTTCGTTGAACCTGAGGCCGGCCAGGTGCCTCTCTCCGTAGGACAGCCAGCAGATGCGGGCGGGAAGGCCCTGATAGTGGACCTTCTCCCCGGCCATCCGGATCCATCGGGCCAGCGCCTCGTTCTCGGGGAAGAGCTCGAGCAGGGCCTGGTCGGTAGTCTCGATGTCAGCCGGGTCGCCGGACAAGGCTATCCACCTGAATGGGCCGGATCCCTCTGAGAACAGGTCGCGGATGTAGGCGGGCACGAACCCGGGATAGGAGAAGGCTTCACCGTATCCGGCGGCCTGGGCCTCGCCCCGCAGGTTGTTCCCATAGTCGAAGACCTCCGCGCCGGCCCGCTGGAATCCGACCATTGCCTCACACTGGGTGGCCATCGACTCCCGGGCAGCCTTTATATAGGTGTCGGGGTCGTCGCTGCGAAGGCTTGCTGCCTCCTCGAGGGTGTATCCAGCCGGGATGTACCCGTAGAGGGGATCGTGCGCCGAGGTCTGATCGGTGACGATGTCCACGTCGAGCCCGGCTTCCAGGAGCTGGGCGAACAGGTCGGCGGCGTTGCCCAGGAGACCAATCGACAGGGCCTTCCTGTCGCGTTTGGCTGCGAGCGCGAGGTCGATCGCCTCCTCTGCCGATTCGGCTTCGACGTCGAGATACCCGGTCTCGAGACGCCGCTGAATGCGATGCGGATCGACTTCGACGCAGAGAGCGACGCCGCCGTTCATGGTGATCGCCAGCGGCTGCGCGCCGCCCATGCCCCCCAGCCCGCCGGTGAGGGTGAGGGTCCCCGCCAGTGTTCCACCGAAGAGCTTGTCCGCAATCGCGACAAACGTCTGATATGTCCCCTGCAGGATCCCCTGGGTGCCTATGTAGATCCAGGATCCGGCGGTCATCTGCCCGTACATCATCAAACCCTTGGCTTCTAGATCCCAGAAGTGGTCGAGGGTCGCCCACTTCGGAACCAGGAGGCTGTTGGCGATCAGGACTCGCGGGGCCAGATCGTGAGTCTTGAAGACTCCGACCGGCTTCCCCGACTGGACAAGGAGCGTCTCGTCGCCTTCGAGGCGTTGCAGAGTTGCCACGATGGCACGGAGAGACTCCAGGTTGCGGGCGGCCTTGCCACGGCCGCCGTAGACGATGAGGCTCTCTGGGTCTTCGGCAACATCGGGGTCGAGGTTGTTGAGTAGACATCGGAGGGCGGCCTCTTGGAGCCAGCCGTTCGTGTTCAGGTTGCTTCCCCTCGGCGCTCGCAGAGGGAAGGTCAGATCGAGCATGAGCGGAGCCTAGATGTCGGATCTGGCCCGGGCGCCACCTCGAGAATCGATGCGACCGAGTGTTACCTGAGCGTCGACGGGTCGGTTCGACCAAGGCCGGCGCGCCTTCCTGCCATCGGGATGCGGACAGGGTTCTGGAGTCGCTCCCCGGTGGGTGAGGGTCTATTTCCTCAGCAAGCCATCGAGTCGGCGGGCTGCGATGGTGGCGCCGACGAGCCCCATCACCACCAGGAAGCCGGCGTGACCCCACATGGTCGGATCGGGAAGGCCGAGGGTGAAGCCGCGAATCAATTCGGTGCCGTGATAGAGCGGCGAGATCTTTGCCAGCTGCTGGATCATCGCCGGATAGACGTCCAGTGGGTAGAAGGTCCCCGAGAACAGGAAGAGGGGCATAGTCACCAGGGCGACCAGGTCGAAGTCCTGCCACGAGCGCATGTAGGTGCATGCGGCCAGGCCGACCGCGCCGAAGGCGAACCCCACCAGGAACGCCGAGGGTACGGCCAGCAGGGCGACTGCCGAACTGGTCAGGCCCATGAAGAACATCACCGCCACGAACGCCGTCGAGTACAGGAGACCGCGAAGCAACGCCCAGCCGATCTCGCCGATGGCGATGTCCATCGGCTGCATGGGTGTGGTGAGGATGCCCTCGTAGGTGTTGCCAAACTTCAGCTTGAAGAAGATGTTGAAGGTGGTCTCGGTCACTGCACCGTTCATTGCCGATGCTGCCATCAGAGCCGGCGCCACGAACGCGGTATAGGAGACGGGCACGCCACCCGGGCCGGCCACGTCTCCTATCAGGGCACCGAGACCGATCCCGATCGAGAAGAGATAGAAGACCGGTTCGAAGAAGCCTGAGAAGACCACTTTCCAGAGACGGCGGTACACGAGATAGTTCCGCTCCCAGATCCGTTGGGCGCGAAAGTTGCTCATTCGCCCGATTGGAGTGATCCGGGTCGGCGCCGAGACGCTCATGGCCTGATCCTCTTGTCGAGCAGGCGGTTGAAGAGATAGAGGCCCGTTGCCGCCATGACCACGAGGTAGCCGACATGGATCCAGATGGGCATCGTGGTTACCAGCGACTCCCCCGCTCCGGGCAGCGCGATCTTGCGGGCCAGCTCGACTCCGTGGAACAGGGGGGTGGCGACCGCCACCGGCTCCAAGAAGTCCGGCAGCTGACTGATCGGGAAGAAGGTTCCTGAGAAGAGGAATAGGGGAACGATCCCAAAGCGGAACAGTGTTGAGAAGCTCGTCCCATCTTGCCGGGTCGCAGTCCAAGCAGACACGCAGGTGTTGAAAGCCAGCCCGCACAGCACCGACGGCGGAACCGCCAGGAGCGCCGGGCCCACTTCCATTGCGCCGAAGGCGACCCCGATGAGCGCGAACAACGTGATGATGAAGGTGAGTCGCAGGGTGGTCCAGATGAACCGGCCCACCACGATGTCCCGGGTCTGGATCGGCGTGGTCAGCATCCCCTGGAAGTTCTTGCGCCAGAGGAATCCGGCCATCACGGGGAATGATCCGTCACTCGCCCCGTTCTGCATGCCGGATGCAGCCATCAAGCCCGTTGCGACGAAGGCCAGATAGGGGATTCCGAGATCGGCGTCGCCGCGATCGACGAGGGCTCCGAGGCTTGCGCCCATGGCGGCGAGGAACAGCACCGGGTTGACGATCGAGCTGATCACCGTCCCCCGCCAGGTGCGCTTGTACCAGATGAGCTCCGACTCGACGATGCGCAGTGAGCTGGTGAGGGTGGTCATCAGTCGATCAGGCTCCGACCCGTGAGACGGAGGAAGACGTCTTCGAGGGAGGAGCGGCGCACCAGGATCTGCTCGGGGAAGATCCCCCGCCCGTGCATTTCGAGTTGGGTCTCATCGGCGTCGTCCGTGTAGAGGAGAACTCGGTCGGCTAGAACCTCTGATCGGGCGGCGACGCCGTCCAGCTTGAGAACTGCCGCGTCCTTGTCATCGTCCTCAAAGCGGAGTTCCACTACCTCTCTGGGCGCGTACTTCTCGATGAGTTCCCGGGGTGAACCTTCGGCGACGATCTTGCCCTTGTCCATGACCACGAGCCGGTCGCAGAGCTGCTCTGCCTCGTCCATGTAATGAGTGGTGATGATGAGGGTGGCGCCCTCCTGCTTGAGGCGGTAGAGGCGATCCCAGAGGAGGTGGCGGGCCTGAGGGTCCAGTCCCGTCGTGGGCTCGTCGAGGATGACCAGGTCCGGTTCGTTGATCAGCGCTCGGGCAATCGTGAGCCGTCGCTTCATGCCGCCCGAGAGAGGTTCCACGCGAGAGTCCTTGCGATCCGATAGCTGGGCGAACTCCAGGAGCTCCTCAATCCTCGGGTTGATGTCCGAGCGGAGCATGTCGTGATAGCGGCCGTAGACGTAGAGGTTCTCCGAGACAGTCAGCTCCTGGTCCAGATTGTCCTCCTGCGGGACGACACCGATGCGTTGGCGAATGGAGCGACCTTCGGACGTCGGGTCGATCCCGAATACGGAGAGCTTGCCGTCGGTGATCGGGCTCACCGTCGTGATCATCTTCATCGTCGATGTCTTGCCGGCTCCGTTGGGACCGAGGAAGCCGAAAGCCTCGCCCTTGCGGATGTCGAAGTCGACGGCGTCGACAGCTGTGAAGTCGCCGAACTTCTTGGTGAGGCCGCGCGCCTCGACGAGGGTTTCAGTCATGAGCGGAGAGAGGGTACCTGGCCTCGGGAACAGTTCTGCCGGCTCTAGTAGTGGTCGACCTTGAAGACCTTCTCAGGGTTCTTGCGCCCACCTCTTCGAGCCGGTTCTGCGTCTGGCGATGGGTACCCGAGAGCGACCGCATACCGGACCTTGGTGCCGTCGGGTGCTCCCACGAACTCCCGGGCGTCGGAATCTCGATGGAGGGTGATGGGACAGGAGGCAACGCCGATCGCCTCGGCGGCGAGCATGATGTTCTGGGCGGCCCGCCCAATGTCGAACATGTTCCCGCCCTTCTCCTGGACCAGGACGATCGTGGCCACCGAGTTGCGGACAGGATTCGTGTAGTCCCCATGCTGAGCGAGCTCTTTCAGCCGTTCCGGGTCGTCGACGACGATGAACGACCAGTCCTGCCTGTTCTTGGAGCTGCCGGTCCACCGGGCCGCTTCGAGAATGGCGGCAAGGTCCTCCGATGAGAGCGGGTCCGGCTTGTATTGGCGAATGGCCCGCAGGCCGATTATGGAGTCGTAGAGGTCTCGCATGGTCGGGAGACTATGCCCATGTCTATCTTGGGTCCTCCCAATCCGTGAAGGAGACATGCCGACACCCCACATCTCAGCCGGGCCAGACGATTTCGCCCCGTCGGTGCTTCTACCCGGCGACCCGCTGCGGGCCAAGCACATCGCCGAGAAGTTCCTCGAAGACGCCCGCGAGGTTACCGCTATCCGCAACATGCTGGGCTTCACCGGCAGCTACCAGGGGACTCCGGTTTCGGTCATGGGCAGCGGCATGGGCATCCCCTCGGCGTCGATTTACGCCACCGAGCTGGTCACCCAGTACGGGGTGGAGCGCTTGGTCAGGGTTGGCTCGTGCGGTGGGGTCCTCGACTCGGTGAAGATTCGCGACGTGATCCTGGCCATCGGCGCCAGCACCGACTCGGGTGTAAATCGAATGAGGTATGGGGGCTTCGACTTCGCCGCAGTCGCCGACTATCGGCTGCTCAAGGCCGCAGAGGAGGCGGCGGCAGCCAGGGGGATCGCGGTGAAGATAGGCAATGTCCACTCAGCCGAGCTTTTCTACACCCCCGACCCCGAGGCTTTCAACCGGATGAAGGCGATGGGGGTCCTCGCGGTGGAGATGGAAGCGGCGGGCCTCTATGGGATAGCAGCCGAGAAGGGCGCCCGAGCGCTGACCATATGCACGGTGTCCGATCACGTCTTCACTCACGAGTCGCTGTCGGCGGACGACCGGGAGCAGACCTTCAACGACATGGTCGAAATCGCCCTGGAGGCAGTCCTCATCGACACCGGGCGCTAGCCCAAGGTGGCTTCCGTCGACCGCGCCATCGTGAGGAGGGCGTTTCTCGACGCCGTGCCGTTGTTCGTCCCGGCCATCCCCTTCGCGTTCGTGATCGGGCTGACCATCATCGAGACGGGCTTCCCGAAGCTCGTCGGATGGTCGACTGCGCCGATCATCTTCGGTGGAGCGGCCCAACTCGTTCTGATCTCTCTCCTCGGCACCGGCACTGCAGTGGCGGCAGCGGTCACCGCCGCATTGGTGGTCAACGCCCGCCATCTGATGTACTCGGCAGCACTCGCTCCGACGTTTCAGGCCCAACCCAGGTGGATGAGATGGCTGGGGCCCTATGTGCTGATCGACCAGATGTTCGCGCTCGCTTGTCTGCGGACAGATGACTCTCCCAGAGGCTTCCGCATCTACTACCTGACTTGCGGTGCCACCTTCTGGTCCTTCTGGCTGACGTTCGTCGCTCTGGGCCTGTTCATAGGCCCGGTGATCCCATCCGAGTGGAACCTCGGGTTCGCTGTCCCGATCCTGTTTCTCGGGCTGATAGTCATGGGGATCGACAAGACGTCGAAGACGACTGCGGCGCTGACGGGGGCGGCGGTCACCTTCCTGGCGGCCGGGTTGCCGAACCGGTCGGGGCTTCTCGTGGGAGCCTTGGCGGGGGTCGTCGCCGGGACGATCGCGGAGAGGATGAGGCAGCCGTGACCGAACTGCTGGCCGTGGCGATCGTCGGATTGGGCACCTACGCCAGCAGATCGGTGTTCATAATCGCCCTGGCCAACCGGCGCATACCGGCTGCGGTGTTGGTGGCACTCCAATTCGTGGCGCCGGCGGTGCTCGCCGCCCTCATCGTCGCCCTGCTCACCGACACCGACACCGGACGTGTCGTAGTCGGGATTCCTGAACTGGCGGCCTTCGCCGCAGGCGGAGGCGTCGCATACAAGACGCGCAACCACATATTGACGCTGGTCGCCGGAATGGCGGTCTTCTGGGTGGTACGGGCCATGGTTTCCTGAGCCAGTAGGAAGGGGCCCCGAGGGGCCCCTTCCCGATGTATCTATTCGATCGGTCTAGCCGAAGATCTGAGCGATCCAGCCAACCTCATTCGCAACGATCAGGACGGTCAGTATCCAGAGAACCGGGTGGATCTCCTTGATCTTGCCGCTGATCGCCATCAGCACGGTGTGTGCCACCAGGGCCAGGCTGATGCCGAAGGTGATCGAGTAGGTGAAGGGCATGCCCACGATCGCCAGGAAGGCCGGGATGGACTTCCGATAGTCGGTCCAATCGACCTTCGTCGCACCCGTCATCATCATCGCTCCGATGATGATCAGGGCAGCCGACGTAGCCACTCCCGGAATAGCCTCGGCAAGCGGCGTTGCGAGCATCGCCAGAAGGAAGAACGCGGCGACGACGAGAGACGTGAGCCCCGTCTTGCCGCCTTCCTCGACCCCGGCGCCCGACTCGATATAAGTCGTGGTGCTCGAGGTGCCGAGGAACGCACCCACCGCAGTGGCGGTCCCGTCGGTGGCGAATGCCTGACGCGGAGCCTGGATGTGGCCGTCCTCGTCCAACATGCCGGCCTTTTCGGTGAGACCGATCAACGTCCCCGCGGTGTCGAAGAAGTCGACGAACAGGAACGTGAAGATCACGGCCACCACGCCCAAGGCCAACGCAGCGCCGATGTCCATGGCACCGATCAGGTCTACAGGCCATTCGAATCCGAAGATCCCTCCGCTGAACCCGACCCAAGGCTCGAGAGCCTCGCCGCCGTAGTTGTAGGCACTCAGATCGAGGATGATCACTGCGATCGTGGTCAAAATGATTCCGAGCAGGATCGCTCCCTTGACCTTCTTGGCCAGCAGCGCACCGGTCACCACCAGGGCTCCGACGGCCACCCACGGGAGGGGGCCTTCGAAATCACCCACCGTGACGAACGTCGCTGGCGAGTCCTGGAGGAATCCGGCCCCGACGAAGCCGATGATCGCCAGGAAGGCACCGATGCCTGCCGTTATGGCGTGCTTCAGGTGGAGCGGAATCGAGTTCAGGATGTACTCGCGCAATCCCGTCAAAGCGATGATCGCGAAGAGGATTCCCGAGACAAAGACCGCACCGAGTGCGGTCTGCCAGGCCAACCCCAGTCCGAGGACAACCGTGAACGTGAAGTACGCGTTCAACCCCATGCCCGGAGCTAGAGCGAAGGGAAGCTTCGCCCACATCGCCATCAGGAGTGTCCCAAAGGCCGCGGCCAGACAGGTGACCACGATCAGCTGTGGGAACAGGTCCCCGGGCGACGATAGGAAGATGCCGTTGGACAGGATCGCCGGGTTGACGATGACGATGTAGGCCATCGCCAGGAATGTGGTGATGCCCGCTCTCACCTCCGTTCCGACGTCCGAGCCTCGCTCCGTTATGTGGAAATAGCGGTCAAGCCCGCTCGAGCCGACCTGCGCGGTCGGCGTCTCTGTAGCCATTCGAATTGACTCCTCCCTGTCGATGGCAACTCAGAAACTATCCACCTAGAGCGACGCGTGTCGCCGGGAGCGGATGTTTCTTTTCGGTACTGTGACTCGGTCAACGCTGATAGCGTTGCCGCCGATGTCCGACTGCTGTGATCCCGTCCCATATCGCCGGCTGTTCAACAGCAAAGATGCGCAGCGGAGCCTGAGGAACTACCGCAAGAAGGGGCTCGACCCGATGGCATCGAGCATGGTCTCTTTCCTGGCTTCCGAGGGAGTCCAGGGGCTCGACCTGCTCGAGGTAGGCGGCGGGATCGGAGCCATCGAGATCGAATTGCTCAAACACGGCGTGGCCACGGCCACCAACGTCGAGTTGTCCTCGGGATACGACGCGGTCGCGACCGAACTCGCCTATGAGGAGGGCGTCGCCGATCGGATCGAGAGGCGAGTCGGTGACTTCGTCGAGATGGCAGATGAGTTCGCCACGACCGACATCGTCCTGGCCAACAAGGTGGTCTGTTGCTACCCGTTCATGGAGAGGATGATGTCTGCCTTCGTCTCCAGGACCGGGCGGTACCTGGCTCTGGTCTTTCCGCGGGAGAGGTGGTGGGTGAAAGCCGGTCTCACGCTGGGACAGCTCTGGCTCCGACTCCGAAGATGTGGCTTCCGGGCATTTGTCCATCCAGTCGACGAAATCGAGCGCATTGCCGCCAACGGCGGCCTTGTCGTGCGTCATCGCGACAACACTGCGATCTGGCATTCCGTGGTGTGGGAGAGGACCGCGTAGGGCCGAAGACGAGTCACGTTCAGGATGTGGACGAATCGGGCGGTGGGGAGGCGGCCTGCTGAGACCGCCCCCTCTCACCCGGAGCGGGTCGCTACGAACAGCCCGTCGTGTCTCCGCATGTGAGACAGACGTAGCAACTTCCGTTGCGGATGGTCATGTGGCCGCAGTTGGAGCACACCGGCGCGTCGCCCATGTTCTCCTTGAGCGCGCCATTGGCCATGCCCGCTTTGTCGGGAGCGCCGATCAGCGCCACGGCCTTCTCGTTCATCGGAGCCGGGACCGTGCCGTTGGGGGAGTCGGCGAACTCGGCCGCCTTGGCGACGACCTCGACGTCGTCTTCGGCGACGGCGTCGCTCAGGTCGAGTTGGATGCCGGCGTCGACGGCGAGTCCCTTCGGTGGCGCAGCGAGTTCACTGTCGCGGTCAGGCGGCACCTGGGCCAACTCGTCCCTCTGCAGGTACTCGACTCCCAGCGCTCGGAACACGTAGTCGATGATCGAGTTCGCCATCTTGATGTTGGGGTGACCTTCGACCATCCCCCGGGGCTCGAACGTCTGGAAGGTGAACGTGTCGACGAACTCCTCGAGGGGGACGCCGTATTGGAGGCCCTTCGAAACCGCGATGGCGAAGCAGCTCAGGATGCCCTTGAGAGTCGCTCCCTCCTTGGCCAGGTCGATGAAGATCTCGCCGAGGGTGCCGTCCTCGTACTCGCCGGTGCGCAGGTAGACCTTGTGTCCGCCGACCCGGGCCTCCTGGAGGTAGCCGCTCCGTCTTGCCGGAAGCATGAAGCGGGGTGGCTTCATGCCCTGGGCGTACGCCTGAGTCGGCGAGATGCCGGCTGGGAGGTTGCCCCAGTGGATCGCCTTCTCCTGTTCGACTGCGGCCGTTATCTCCGGCGGCTCGTCCTCGGAGCCTTCGCCTTCATCGGCTGTCGAGTTGAGTGGTTGGGCGGCCTTGGAGCCGTCCCGGTAGAGAGCCATGGCCTTCAAGCCCAGTTCCCAGGAGAGGTGGTAAGCCTCCTCGATGTCCGCGATGGTTACCTCGCTGGGCATGTTGATCGTCTTCGAGATCGCACCCGAGATGAACGGCTGGGCGGCCGCCATCATCTTGATGTGCCCGGTGTGGTGGATGAACCGCTCGCCGTACTTGCCGTTCTTGTTGGCGGTGTCGAACACCTGAAGATGGCCTTGGTCGACATGGGGGGCGCCTTCGATCGTCTGCCTTCCACAGATGTGGTCGTTGGCCTCGTTCACCTGGTCCTTGGTGAACCCGAGCGAGCGCAACAGATCGAAGTCCCATGAGGTGTACTCGTCGACGTCGAATCCGAGCCTTTGCAGAGTCTCTTCACCGAATGTGAAGACGTTGAATGCGTGCTTCAACTCGAACACGCCCGGCAGTGTGGCCTGGAGCCTGATCAGGTCTTCCTCGTTGAACCCGAGAGCCAGCAGGCTCTCGGTGTTTATGTGAGGTGCGCCTTCGATCGAGCTGGTCCCGACGATGTACTCGACGACGGCTTCGATCTGCGCCGGGCCGTATCCGAGCCGGTCCAGTGCCGGGGCCACCGATTGGTTGACGATCTTGAAGTAGCCGCCGCCGGCCAGCTTCTTGAACTTGACCAGGGCGAAGTCGGGCTCGACGCCGGTGGTGTCGCAGTCCATCATCAGGCCGATGGTCCCCGTGGGGGCGAGCACGCTGGACTGGGCGTTGCGGTATCCGTGCTGCTCGCCCCGCTCGAGAGCAAGATCCCATGCCTCTCGCGCGGCGACGAGGAGTTCGTCCGGGCAGAACTCGGCATCGATTCCCATCACGATTGTCGAGATCCCGTCGTATTCGTCGCCGTCGTAGGCCGCGACCCTGTGATTGCGGATGACGCGGAGCATCTCGGCACGGTTCTCGGCGAACCGGGGGAACGGCCCGACGACCGATGCCATCTCGGCGGAGGTGGCATAGGAGAAGCCGGTCAGAACCGAGGTGAGCGCACCGGCGATGGCGCGGCCCTCGTCGGAGTCGTAGGCGATGCCCTGACGCATCAGGAGCGATCCGAGGTTGGCGTAACCGAGACCCAAGGTGCGGTAGTCGTAGGAGCCCTGGGCGATCGGCTCCGAAGGGAAGTGGGCCATCGCCACCGAGATCTCTAGAACGATCGTCCAGAGACGAACAGCATGCTTGTAGGCCTCGATGTCGAAGACACCACTCTCGTCGTCGTAGAACTTGACCAGGTTCACCGACGCCAGGTTGCAGGCGGTGTCGTCGAGGAACATGTACTCCGAGCACGGGTTTGACGCCCTGATCCGTCCACCAGCCGGGCAGGTGTGCCACTCGTTGATGGTGGTGTCGAACTGCAGCCCCGGGTCGGCGCAGGCCCACGCGGCCTCGGCGATGCGATGCCAAACCTCGCGAGCCTTGACGGTTCTGCGAACCGAACCGTCGGTGCGGTTGACCAGGTCCCAGTCGCCGTCGGCCTCGACGGCTTTGACGAACTCGGTGCTGATCCGAACCGAATTGTTGGAGTTCTGGCCTGAGACGGTGGCATATGCCTCTCCGTTGAAGTCGGCCGGGAACCCTCCGTGCTGGATCAGCAGCTTGGCCTTGTCCTCCTCGACCTTCTTCCAGTCGACGAAGGTCTCGATGTCGGGATGGTCGACGTCCAGGATCACCATCTTGGCTGCGCGTCGGGTGGTACCACCCGACTTGATCGCACCGGCGGCCCGGTCGCCGATCTTGAGGAATGACATGACGCCCGACGACTTGCCTCCACCGGAGAGGAGCTCGTCCTCGGCCCGGATTGAGGAGAAGTTGGAGCCGGCGCCAGAGCCGAACTTGAAGATACGGGCCTCCCGGACCCAGAGGTCCATGATGCCGCCCGGGTTGACCAGGTCGTCGCCCACACTCTGGATGAAGCATGCGTGGGGGGCGGGCCGGCTGTAGGAGTCGGGGGACTCGGTGAGCTTGCCTGTCTCGCCATCTACGTACCAGAAGCCCTGGGCCGGTCCGGTCAGGCCGTAGGCCCAGTTGAGGCCGGTGTTGAACCACTGCGGCGAGTTGGGGGCGGCCATCTGGTTGGCCAGCATGTAGCGCAGCTCGTCCTCGAAGGCCTCGGCGTCTTGGGCTGAGGCGAAATAGCCTTCTCTCTCACCCCAGTGCCGCCAGGTTCCGGCGAGCCGATTGAAGACCTGCTTGGCGGACCGCTCAGGCCCCAAGACGGGGTTTCCCTCATCGTCCAGGAGAGGCCCGCCGCCGTCGTCGACCTGGGGGACACCGGCCTTGCGGAAGTACTTGGACACCATGATGTCGGAGGCGACCTGGCTCCATTGTGCCGGGATCTCGGCGCCGGTCATCTCGAACACGACCGACCCATCCGGGTTGGTGATCTTGGAATCCCTGAGCGACCACTCGAATTGGTCATAGGGGTCTTTGCCGGCCTCGGTGAAGCGACGGGTGATCCGCAGGCCATTGGTCATGGGAAGTGCCTCCTCCGCACTGATGACCCCGGCGGGTTTGACAACCGAGCCAGGGCGACTGTCCATTATCAAGCTCCAACCACAAGATGTTGTGGTAAGTGGGGAAGCGACCACTAAATCTTGTATGGACTTCAACACTGTAATTACACGTGTGGAAGCCGTCAAGCATCCGGTTTCAACATCCCGAATCAGCGCATCAGGACCGGCTCGTCGACCGACCTTTGGGGAAGTGAACGCCCAGGTTCGGGACGTTCGGGGGAAGTGGCGGGCACGTTAGGACACCGGTGTGACCAAATCCAGCCAGCCCCCTTCCCGGTTTTCGCGCACTTCGGAGTCAGCGGGCCGGGTGGTTCCAGGCATCCTCGGGGTGGCCGGTGTCGATGGTCCAGCGGGGGAGGAAGTAGTGGGCCAGAGGTCCGATGCCCAGGGCGAAGGCGATCGTCCCCACCCCGAAGGTCCCTCCCATCGGCGCGCCGGTCGCCAGGGTCACAATCTCGAGACCCCAGCGCGTCGTTCGGATCGAGAAACCGCGTCGAGATATCGCGGTCATCAACCCGTCCCTCGGACCCGGGCCCAGGTTGGCGCCGATGTACATGCCGGTGGCCACGCCGATGATGAGGATTCCCCCGAGAAGCATCAGCCATGCCGCCAACCCCTCGGTCTCGGGAAGCGCTGCCACCGACAAGTCGATGACTACGCCGATGACGATGGCGTTCAGGACCGTGCCGGCGCCGAACCGCTCCTTCAGCGGGAGCCAGAGCAGCAGCACGACGAAAGACACGATGATCGACCAAACCCCAACCGTTGAACCGAACTGGACGGCGAGCCCCTGGTGCAGCACATCCCAAGGCGGCACTCCCAGTCCCGACTGCAGCATGAGCCCGATACCGAAGCCGAAGAGAAGGAGACCAACGATCAGCTGGGTGGCGCGGCGAGCCAGCTTGTCTCCTCGCAAGGGAATGAACATGGGCCGCCGCACGCTAACAATGGCATCGACCAACAGGAGTGACGCCCATGTCAATCGAATTCACCGCCCTGGGTCCGACCGGAGCGCCATGGAGGCTGGCCGACCATCTGGACTCGGCGGTCGTGATCTCGTTTCACCGAGGAGACTTCTGATCCTATTGCTACGGCCAGTTGGCCGTCATGGAAATCCGAAAGCAGGAGTTCTGGGAACGCGGTGCCCGAATCTACGGTCTCTCCGCAGATGCTCCCGGCCAGAACTCGGCTGTGATGGTCGGCCTGGCCCTCTCCTTTCCGATCCTGTCGGACATCAGCAAGGATGAGGCCATTCGCCCCCTTGGATTCGACGACGAGAGAGATCCGAGAAGGATCTCCCTGCCGGGCGTCGTGATCATCACGCCGGAAGGCGAGATCGCGCACCGCTATGTCGGTCGCGACTTTGCCGACCGGCCCGACGAGGACCACGTTCTCTCCCAACTGGAGGCCCTCGGACTCGAACCCACCTCCCAGGAGAGCGCTCGGCCTGGACCCGTACAGCCAGGCCCGACTGCGATGTCGGTGGCCGGTCTTCCCCACTATCTACGTGGCGCCAAGTTCGCCAGCCTTGCCCTTCGTCGGCGTCACCGTCACATCAGTGAAGAGTTCAAGGACGACACCAAGAACTACGCGGCGCTGGTAGACCGATACCTGGAAGCATTGGCCGCCGTCGAGGAGCGCAAGGCGTAACGTAAAACTGGTATGGACGGACCCCTGGTCCAACTGGTCGCTACTTGTCTCGTCGACGCCCTGGCTCCCCAAGTAGGGCGCGCCACGCTTTGCGTTCTCGAGGAGGCCGGCTGCGAGGTCTCATACCCGCTGGAGCAGACCTGTTGCGGCCAGCCGGCCTACAACGTCGGGCTGATGGCGCAGGCCAACGAGATGGCTGCCCACACCATCACCGTCCTCGACGCCACCGAAGGCCCGATCGTCCTCCCGTCCGGATCGTGTGCCGAGATGATCGTCCACCACTACCCGGAGATGTTCGAGGGCACCGAGCTCGAGGACGCCGCCGATCGAGTGGCTGGGCGAACGCGAGAGCTCACCCAGTTCCTGGTCGACGACCTCGAAGCCGACATCGAGGCGAGCTGCCAGCAGTGCAAGGTCGCATATCACCACTCCTGTCACGGATTGCGCGGCCTCGGCCTGGACTCCCAGGCCGACCGGCTGCTGGGCGAGGTGAATCGAGCAGATCTAGAAGGCGACACCGAGTGCTGCGGATTTGGTGGCCTCTTCTCGGTCGAGATGCCGGCGGTGTCGGCCGCGATCATGGATGCCAAGCTCGACAGGCTGGAGGCGTCGGGGGCCAACATGCTCGTCGGGGGAGACATCTCGTGCCTCATCCATCTGGAGGGAGGCCTGCGACGTCGTGGCTCGGAGATCAAGGTCAAGCACATTGCAGAGCTGCTGGCTGGAGAGGTCGAGTGAGCCAGCGCGTCGACTTCATCTCCAGGGCCGATCGCCTCTTGGGGACGCCCGAAGCCGACGCGGTCGACCGCGGGATGAGGCGGATGTCCTCTGCCAGCAACGCTGCCATCGAGGACTTCCCAATCGCAGACGAGCTGAGAAATCGCGCAAGAGCGATTCGATTGCATGCGCTCGCCAATCTGGACCGCCTGCTGTCGCATTTCGCAGGACGAGTCACCTCATTGGGAGGACATGTCCACTTCGCAGGCGATGCCGCTGAGGCCAACCAGATCATCGGCGACATCCTCCGCGCCGAAGGAGCCGAGCTTGTCGTCAAGGGCAAGTCGATGGTCACCGAAGAGATCGAGCTCAATGACTACCTCGGATCCCAGGGGATGAGAGTGCTGGAGACCGATCTCGGGGAGTTCATCGTGCAGCTCTCTGGCGGTGTCCCCAGCCACATCATCGCCCCGGCCCTGCATTTCACCAGACAGGACGTGGGAGAGCTGTTCCAGCGAGAGCTGGGAGTCGGGTACTCCGAAGATCCGGTCGAGCTGAACAGGTCCGCCCGACGTCATCTTCGCCGCATGTTCTTGTCAGCCGACGCCGGCATCTCGGGAGTCAATCTGGGAGTTGCCGAGTCGGGCTCGGTCGTCATCGTGGAAAACGAAGGCAACGGACGCTTGGTCACCACGGCTCCGAGGGTTCACATCGCCGTCATGGGGATGGAACGCATCGTGTCGCGATGGGAGGACGCCGCGGTCATCCTCGAAGTGCTGGCTCGGTCGGCAACCGGACAGCGACTGTCGGCCTACACCAGTGTCGTCACCGGTCCACGGCGCGACGATGACCCGGACGGGCCGGAGCAATTCCACGTGGTGATAGTCGACAACGGCCGATCCGAGGTCCTTGCCGGGCCCACATCGGAGATCCTCGCCTGCATTCGGTGCGGGGCCTGTCTCAACATATGCCCGGTATTCAGGACCGTCGGCGGCCACGCCTACGGGACCGTCTACTCCGGGCCGGTCGGCTCAGTTCTCACACCAGGTTTGCGCGGCGCCGACCCTTGGTGGGATCTGCCATTCGCATCGACGTTGTGCGGCGCGTGCGAGGAGGTGTGCCCGGTGCGGATCCAGATCCCAAAGATGCTGCACCTGCTCCGCATCGAGGCGGCCTCGGAGGGGAGGCTGCCCGGCTGGCTCGAGAAGGGGTTGTCGAGCTACGCAAAGTCCGCCACCGACCCGGCGAAGTGGGGTCGCGCCAAGAAGTGGGCATCCCGTCTCAGCGCCCCGATCTCCACAAGAGGGTGGTTGCGTCGAGTTCCCGGTCCGGCGCGCGGTTGGACTCGGTTCAGGGACCTCCCCCGACCCCGGTCTGAGTCGTTCACCGCGTGGTGGAGGTCGAATCGTGGACCGTGAGGAGTTCATACGACGCGTCTCCTCGGCGGCGATGCGGGCAACGGTGCCCCCGCCACCCGTCGTGCCGGAGGCACTTCCATCACCGGCACAGGCCGATCTGGTCGCTCTCTTCCGGGAGCGCGCCATCTTGGTGGACGCCGTGGTTCACGGACCGGTCGACAGGATCGGTGTGCCGAAGGTCGTATCCGGGATCGCCGCCGGTCACGGAGCACGCAAGTTCATGGCATGGGACGAGCTCCCAGCACCCGGTGTTGCCGCCGCTCTCGTCTCGGCCGGGCTGGAAAGGGCTGATCACCAAGTCCCGATCGAAGGCCGGGTTGACCACCTCGCCGGGTACGGGGACCTGGATCTAGGTGTCACCGGAGCGGATGCCGGTCTGGCCGAAAGCGGCAGCGTCGTCCTTTCCCACGGCCCGGGGCGGCCTCGAATGGCCAGCTTGGTTCCGGAGGTCCATGTCGCCCTCCTGGATACCGCGGTTCTGGAGAGATCCATCGCCTACCTGGCTCACAAGCGCTCCCGTGCCGCCGCGGACACCCCCAACCTCGTCGTGGTCACCGGCCCAAGCCGCACCGGGGACATCGAACTGGAACTGAACTTGGGAGTCCACGGTCCTCGGCACGTGCATGTGGTGATGATCAAGTGACGGGCCTGCGAGAGCCTCCGAAGCGACAAGAGCCCTCCCGCGTGGTTGGCAGACTTATCGCTCTCCTCATAGTTCTGGCCCTGGCGGCCTCAGTCGTCTGGGCACTCGACGCGGAGCAGGGAAGGGTCGCCCTCGAGTCGACGCGCCTCACGGACCTGGAACTGGAAGACCCGCTGGTAGTCGACGGGGTGACTCTGAACGTCGTCGATCTAGGGGGCGGGCCCATACCGGTCGTCTTCATTCACGATCTCGATCCGGCGGGGAGCGTGATCTTCCAGGATGTGATGGCCCACCTGCCAGACCGATTTGGAGGTATGGCCGTCGATTTGCCTGGCTTCGGACTCAGCCAGCGGTTGACCGAGCCGGGCAGTCACTACACGGTCGCGGCACTATCGGAGACACTCTCGGATGTGTTGACGGAGCGTGTCCCGATCAAGGCGATCCTCGTCGGGGTGGGAATGGGCGGAGAGGTCGCCGCCGAACTGGCGGTGTCTCACCCCGATCAGGCACGGGGCCTGGTACTGGTCGACGTCGACTTCTGGGAGTCCGAATCTTGGCTCGATGCTGCTTCGGGCATCCCGTTCTTCGGAGGGCCCTTGACATTCACCTTCGAGGCCGGAGGCCGGATGGGCCTCAGGACTTGGGCACCCAACTGTGAGACGTGGGCATCGGGGCCGGACTCAGGCGGCTGGTGTCCCACCGCCACCCAGGAGGAAGCTCGCCTTCTGGCGACTGGTGTGGCTGGCACGACCGCCTCGATCCGAGCTTTCAAAGCAACGAAACCCTCGTCTCTCGTGCCTGCGGACCTGCCTTCCATCACGTTGCCGACTGTGTATGTCTGGAGTAATCGCGGGGACGTCCCAGCCGAGACCGTAGATCGCATCAAGAGCCTGATCGAAGCGCTGCACGTCCTCGAGGTGGACGCATGGCAATCGCATGTCGAGTCTCCGGCATCGATCGGCGAGGCGCTGGAGATCGTCAGCCCCTAAGCCGAAGGCCTCAGGGCAGGATTAGGACCTTTCCGGTCGTCTCTCTCCCCTCCAGGGCTCGATGTGCCTGGGCTGCCTCCTCCAGGGGGTAGGAGGCGCTTATCAGGACGTCCAGGTCTCCCTCGACCACCTGGGCCAGGACGTCATCTGCCCGGCTCTGCAGCTCCTCCGAAGTCGAGACGTAGTGAAACAGAGTCGGTCGGGTCAGGAACAGTGAGCCTTTCTGCGCCAGCGTCAGCGGCGCAATCTCGGGAGCCGGTCCGGAGGCGTTCCCAAAAGTGACCATCATCCCTCTTGGCCGTAGCAAGTCGAGTCCCTTGTCGAAGGTCTCCGCTCCTACGCCGTCGAAGACAACGTGGACTGCCTTTGGCCCGTACTCGTTCTCGATCGCTGACTTGAAGTCGTGGTCGGAGTAGTTGATCACCCAGTCGGCACCTGCCCCGCGACTTGCCGCCGTCTTCTCTTCCGAGCCGACCGTCGTGATCACCTCGGCGCCTTTCGCTTTTGCCATCTGGGTGAGGATGAGCCCCACCCCGCCGGCCCCCGCGTGGATCAGGCAAAGGTCGCCTTCTCTCAGCGGATAGGTGTCGTTGACCAGGTACTGAGCCGTCATCCCCTGGAGGAGGACGGCCGCGGCGACATCGTCGGATATGTCATTTCGCAGCCTGATGGCGCGAGAGAACGGGATCCGGATCAATTCGGAGTAGCTCCCGGAAACGTCGGTCCAGCCCACCCGATCACCGGGAGTGATTCCCCCGGCGTCACCGGCTACCGCCACGACGGTGCCCGCGCCCTCGATTCCCGGAGTGAAAGGCAGCTCCACCGGGTAGAGCCCGCCTCGGTGGTAGGCATCGATGAAGTTCAGGCCGGCCGCGGACACCGACACCAGGAGTTCGCCCTCGACCGGAGCTGGCTCGGGGATGTTCTCGACAACCAGTTTCTCCGGACCTCCCAGCTCGTGCACCACGACTGCTCTCACTTCGGTTTCACCTTCCAGCCGCGTGTCCGCAGCTCGGCGGCAAGCGTCTCGTCGTGAACATGGGAGAGGTCGATGTCTGTCGTCCTGTTGCCCAGGCACCGGTCGACGGCGTCCCGCAGCGTCCTTGCCCAAGCCTGGCCCTTCGCCTCGGCCTCCAGCGAGATCGTGGCGTCCGCGTTCACCGAGTAGACCTTCGCTGCGATCTGCGGGCGAGCGCGCGATCCGCGCTCGCCATAGACCAGCAGCACCGATCCTGCCGGCAGATCCTGAATCCCCCCTGTCGCCACGAAGGGTCCTTCGAACGCCCAGCCGGACGACTTCGTGGCGTCCACGGACTCGACGATCTTCGCCCAGTTCTTGTGACGTTCGTCCCCTACCAGTGGCACGTCGATGGGTACGAAGACGGCCTCTTCCATACGCTCGAGAGTAGGCATATCTTCGACCCTGCGCCCCAGAAGCTTTACGCTTCGGGGATGGCACGCCTCCGCTTGTTCGCCAACCTCCGAGAGATCGCGGGCGCGGCGAGGCTCGACGTCGCCGCCGACACCGTCGGCCAGCTCATCGAGTCGGTGAACGAGAAGTTCGGCACCGAATTCGCGCGGGGGGTCGAAAGCTCGAGGGTGTGGCTAAACGGCGAGGCCGCCGAGGCATCCGACTCCCTGGTCGACTCAGACGAGGTGGTGCTCCTGCCTCCGGTGTCGGGGGGAGCTCAGCCTTCGACGCTGGCGCCCTCAGACCTTCTCGGGTTCTTGGCGGCGGCGGTCGCAATCGTCGCCTTCTCGGCAAACACGCAGGGTCAGGAGATCTGGGCGGCGGCGCTCGTGGCTGTCGCCGCAGTCTGGGCCCTGGACCTCGGCTCTGCATTCGTCTCCAGAGGGCGCCTCTTCGCCACCCTTGCGGTCATCGCCACCGCAACCGGCGCAGTGCTGGCTGCCCACACATGGGGTGATGTTGGCTACGGGATGGCTGTCCCGCTGGCGGTGATAATCACCCTGATCTGGCCCGTCGCCTTCAAGGCGTACCGCCAGATGGAGGTGTATGCCCCGACGATGGTCGTCTCTGTACTGGCCGGGCTTGGCATGGCGTCACTGGTCCTGTCGCGCTCTTCGTTCTCCCCGGACGAGCGAGCTGTGGACGTCTTCCTGGTTGCCACGATCGTGGGTTCTGGCCTGGGTTCGCTGGTGGCGAGAATGCCCGCAATCCCGGTCCTGGACTCCTTCTCCGCCACAGCAATCGGAGCGGTTGGCGCCTCCGTGGCGGCGGCTGCGGTCTGGGAGCTGGACGTCGTCGCGTATCTTCTCGTCGGACTTGCCCTGGCGGTTGCGCTTGTGGCGGGCCTCGGCCTGTCGTCGATGTTGCGAACGGGTCGAGTCGCCCTCACCGAGCGCCCCCCGGGCCTTCTCACGTCGATAGACGGAATCGCTCTGGCCGCGTCGGTGTACTACCCAGTCATTCGCGGCCTTCTGCTCTGAGTCCAGGAGCCAGTTATCGAAGAACCGGGCCCGGGCTACGCTTTCTCAGGCATGGCTGCCGCAAAGGCCCATCGCCGCCCGCTGATACTCATCACGCTGTCGGCGCTACTGGTCACGATGTTCCCCCAACCAGCCTTCGGCGTCACCCGCGCCCAGGTGAATGAGGCGTGCGCTGAGTCGCGTGAGCAGCTGGAGGAATATCGGACGGCCAGGCACGCTTTCGAGGTGTCGGCCCTCGGCTTCGAAGACGCGCTGCACGACTTAGAGCGCGTCGAGGCCAAGCAAGAGCGAATCCAGGGGACCCTCGACAGCCACGCCAACGAGCTGATCTCGATCCAGGAGAAGATCGAGGAGCAGGCCGTACAGCTGTACATGATGGGAGGGCTCTCGAACACCGGAGTCATCTTCTCCGCATCGTCGGTCGACGAGTTCATGGCCACCTCTGAGTTCTTGACCGCGGCCGCCACCGGAGGCCAGGAGTCGATTGACGATCTCTTGGCGGCCCGCAGTGAGCTGGGCCGGTTTCAGGATGAGCTTGCAGACACGAGGCTCGAGCTGATCGACGCCAAACGGGAGGCGGAAGACTTCCGCGATAGGCAGCAGCGCGCCATGGAGGCCGAACAGGAGGCCTACGCGAAACTGGATGGAGAGTGCCGGGCCCTCCAGAAGAAATACGAGGAGCAGCTCGCCCAGGAGGAGGCTTTGCGCAGACAGCGGACGGCCGGGTCAATACAGGTGGGCTCATTCATCTGCCCCTTTACCCCGGGGCGCAGCTCGTTCATCGACACCTGGGGCGCCCCGCGCTCCGGCGGCCGCCGCCACAAGGGGACCGATATGTTCGCCGCATGGAACGAGCCGATCTACGCAGTCGCATCGGGGACCGTGTTCACCCGGAATTTCGGGCTCGGCGGGCTGGCTATCTGGCTGACCGCCAACAACGGGGTCGCCTACTACTACGCACACCTGTCCAGCTTCAACGTCGGATCGGGGCAGACGGTGACACAGGGCCAGACCATCGGCTTCAACGGCGACAGCGGCAACGCCAAGGGTGGTTCTCCTCACCTGCACTTCGAGATTCACCCGGGGGGAAGGGGTTCGGCCGCCGCAAACCCGTATCCCACCCTGGTCAGCGCTTGCAAGTAACCTTGCCGTCGTGACCGACAAGAGACGCCGCATCGACATCGTCCTCGAGCCGGATTACCTCGAGGGGCTGTCCCAGCTCTCGCTCGAGGAACTACGGGAGCGCCGCTCCACGACCGAGGACGTCGAATCTCAGGTGTCGTACTACCGCCGCCTCCTCCACGGTCGCATGGACCTGCTCAACTTCGAGGCCCGCCGCCGCTCTGGCGAGGAAGAGAGAACACTGTTGGAGGCCCTTCCCGACATACTTGCCTCCGGCATGGTCCTGGGCTCGGAACCCAAACTGAAGCACATCGAAACCATGCCGCCTATTCCCACCAAGACCGGTCGCCGCCTCATTGACAAGATCATGGACGACGGTGTTCTCACACAGCTCCCGGAGTTGACAGTCGAGGAGATCAACGAGGCGCTGGAGCGTCTCCGGGACTTCGAGAAGGAGTTGTCCGACCAGCGCAAGCAGCTCCACACCGTCATCGACACGATTCAGGAAGAGATCGTCGGCCGATACAGGAGCCAGCAAGGCGAGGCGACGGTCACGGGCTGAGCTTGCTCGCTTCTAGTGTCAGGTCGGGACTCGAGGAAACCGCACACGACGGGGCCCTCGCGGTCTGTGCCAGCGATGGCTCGTTGGTCGCCTGGAGTGGAGACATCGACCGACCCTTCTTCATTCGCTCCGCGGCCAAGCCCTTCCAAGCCGCGGTCTCACAGGAGAGTGGCGCCGATCTGAGTCCGGTCGAGTTGGCTCTGGCCAGCGCGTCCCATCGTGGTCACCCGGTGCATGTGGGCGTGGCCGAGTCGATGCTTTCCAAGGTGGATTTGGGCGCAGATGCCCTCCAATGCCCCGCTTCGTGGCCTCTGTCCCCTGAGGCAGCGCGTGTGTGGGCGAGGTTTGGCGAGCGGGAGCCGAGGCGGATCTGGCACAACTGTTCGGGCAAACACTCGGGATTCCTCCGCGCCTGCGTCGCCGCTGGATGGGACACGGACTCCTATCTCGAGCCCGAACATCCCCTGCAGAGGAGGATCTTCGACCTGATGGCCGAGATCGGCGGACTCGACCCTGGCCCGGTCGGGGTGGACGGGTGCGGCGCACCCGTGTTCCGAACGACCGCCCTCTCCATGGCCAAACTCTTCGCCGCACTCGGGTCGATGGAACGTCTTGGGAACGTGTTCACCTCGATGCACCGCTACCCGGCTCTGACGGGCGACGCCCACTCGCCTGATGCCGAGATAGCCAAGTCACTCCACGCAGTGGCCAAGGGAGGAGCAGCCGGGTGCCTCGGGGTCTCACTTCATGCCGACCTGGGGATCGGGGTCAAGAGCTGGGACGGCCTGGGCCGGATGGCTGCGGTAGGTGCGGTTGCTGCCTTGCGTCAGATGGGTCGGCTCGACGCCCATCCCGGATCGGTTCTCCGCCATGTCGAGTCTCCCGAGGTGATGGGGGGCGGACGGGCTGTTGGGACCGTGCAGCCCCGACTCACCCTGCAGCTCGCCTAGGCCCTCCGAGATCGGCAAGACGCCCCAGTGACCCCCTGGAGCCTCCTCCGCACTTCCCCGAACGGACGCTTCTCCAGTTTGCCTCTGGGGCGTTTGCCGGTGACGAATGTACGTCATTCCAAATCCGCAATCAACGACCCTGTCTGCCGTATGAAGCAACGTCGGATATCGTTGTCTACTGGTATCTGATGTGGGTGACCGGCTGGCAGGCCCGTTACCAACAGGATTTCGGCTTATCCACAGGGTTTGTCCACATGCGAATGTTCACAAGTTTCTAACCCGATTTTTCGCGAGCTCGGCTTTGTGACGTTGCCGCCGCCGAGCGATACCCGGCTCCCCGATGCGACGTGCCGACGGGCTCGCGGCTAGTCGTGGCACATCCACCCGGACCGGGTGGCGGAGAGACACGACTCACCCGGGGTGACCGGCTTGTCCGGTCCCAAGGCGATCGTGGTCGAGGGGGCTTGTGTCGTCCCGCTCGTGGTAGTGGTGACCAGCGCCGTGGTTGTGGTGGTCTGGCTGTCGACCGTAGTCGTGGTTGCCGGTGCGGTTGTCGTCGTAGTCGGTGCGGATGAGGTCGTAGTCGGGTTTGTGGTGGTCGTAGTCGCTCCCGACATCGTCGGGTTGTGCATGAACAACACCGTGACGTACAGGGTCCCGTCCTTGGTGCCGCTGCCGACACCGACGTAGTTGAAGTCGCCGAGGATGTTGTCTCGGTGAGTGGGCGAGTCCATGAATGCTTGGTGTAGAGAGGAGACCGTCCCGCCCACCCCTACGTTCTCTCCGAGGACTGTCCACCCGGGGCTACCCGCTGCAGACAGCTCGGCTCCGCTTGAGTGGAAGATGTAGCCGGCCGCCATCATCTCCTCGGTGTGGTCCCGGGCATGGGTCCGGAGTTTGGCGTCGACGGCGAGTGGGGCAAGACCGTTTGCCGACCTGGAGGCGTTGATCTGCGCGACAAATCCGGCCTCCGATTCGGTGTCGGCTGCTGCCGTTAGCCCGAGGCCGAATGTCGCCAATGAGGCGGCCAGTGTCAGCGATACCCATCGCCTCTTCCCCAGCATGCAGGGGATATCGGCTTGATCCCCGGAATCCTTGAGTCAGCTGGGTCGGCCGCAGGGCGGGGAGAACGGCTCAGATGCCGAATATCACCTCGCGGAGGCTGATGATGGTGGCTTCGAATGTCTCGGTGTCGAGCCTCATCGAGCCGAGCCGGAGCCCCGTCATGCCCTCACCTACGTTGGTCATCACCCGCAGTGAGTCGTCTTCGTATCTGAGCACGCCGAGACCGAGGCATCCCCCCTGGTCGTCCTGCACCCCAACGAGAACGTCGTTCAGTCTCTCCAGGTTGAGTCCCATGGGAAGGGTGGGGGCAAACACGGTCGGGCGGACCTTCCATCTGTCGAGGGGAGGAGCGAGAGCAGCTGCGAATCCATCTGACCGCTTCCGGGCGCGTGCATCGGGGGACAAGGGGCTGACCCCCGGGTGGCTGGGGGCTGTGGCTACCTCGACGCTCAGGAAGCGACGGAGCATCCCAACCACCGGCTCCATCTCCTCGCCCCGCTGGAGTGCGACCACGAAGTCGGGGCGACACAGCTCGGCCTTGTGGTACTTCAGCGTCTCGCCTGCTACTCCGGAGGCGACGGCAGTGGTGTCGACGATGACAACGTCGCCGCTGTCCTTTGCCCGGTCCACCATGGCAACGGTCCCGACCACCTGTTGAAGAACCAGACGCGTCGGTGTCACCGTCCCGACGAAGTGCAAGCCATCGGGTTCACTTGCGCGTTCGATGTCCCCGATGCCATGGAAGACCTTCATCCCGACGCATGCAGGTGGACCGACCGTTGCGTTGCCCACATCTGCGTCGACGAGCACCGGTGTCTTGCCGGCGGCAAGCGCATGGCGCACGGCGTCGAGCGCCAGCGTCGTCTTGCCGGTGTCGAGGCCCCCGATGAGCATCGAAACCGATGACTCCGCGATGCGCCGCGCCAGAGTTTCGTATACCTGATCGGCCATCGAGGCAATATAGGTCCGGCTCGCGACTCTCAAATCGCACGAACTCTTGATGCCGTCGGAGCACTACCGTCGCTCGGAATGTCGAAGCCCATCAGCTTTCTGTCCGATTTCGGGCACGACGATGAATTCGTCGGAGTGGTGCATGGCGTTCTCGCCAAGCTCGCTCCCGAGTCGAGAGTGATCGACATCGGGCACGGCACGCCGCGAGGGGCGGTCCGGGCAGGAGCTCTCGCATTGACCCGGGCCATCCAATACCTGCCCGACGGCGTGTGTCTGGCCGTGGTCGACCCGGGCGTCGGCTCGGAGCGCCGGGCGATCGCTGCCTCCACTCCCTGGGGCTATTTCGTCGGTCCTGACAACGGTGTCCTCTCGCCGGCGGTTGCCATGGTCGGAGGTGCCGATCAAGTGGTTTCGATAGAGAATCCCGAAGCGATGATCCCGTCGCCGGGAGAGACCTTTCACGGACGCGATGTCTTCGCCCCGGCCGCGGCCCTGCTCGCCTCCGGCGAAGGGAACCTGGAGGACCTGGGCCCGCTCGTGGCCGATGACGAAGTGACCCCACTGCTTCTGCCGCTGCCCGAGTTGGCTGCGTCCTCGGTGACCGGTGAGGCGTGGTGGGTGGACCGCTTCGGCAACGTCCAGACCAACATCTCACCGGGAGACGCCTCAGCCGCCGGGCTTGTCCCCGGAGACGAGTTGACGGTCCGGGTCGGTGCCACGTCCCACCAGATCCGATGGGTGTCCGTCTACTCCGAGGTAGAGGAGGGGGAACTGCTCGTCCACGTCGACTCGGCAGGGTTGCTCGCCCTGGCGGTGAGAGGTGGGAGGGCCGATGAGCACGTCGCCTTGGCGGATGGTGTGGCGGTCACCCTGGAGGCGAGAAGATCGCCCAGAGCTGAATGATGCCGGCCACGGCGATGAGCACCAATAGCAACAGGATGATGATCGTCGTAGCCGGCCTCACAACCCTTGATCGTATTAGTGAGGCCCTCGGTAGACCACCGGCCTTGAACAGGCCGAGGCCCCCACAAAGGGGGGCCTCGGATACATGAAGGAGGGTTCCGTCACCGTGGGGCGGGCTGGGAGGCTATCCGTTCACACCTGGGACGAACGTGCCCTAGGCATGAGGGAAACGGAAGATCCTCCTTCCTGCATGCACACACAACATCGGCCACGGAGAGTGGGTTCTTGAGCGATTTCGTGATTCGGTTCCTCACCCGCCCGGGATGTCATCTCTGTGACGATGCCCGTCCTCTCCTCAACAGTGCCGCGCGTCGAGCGAATGCCACCGTCGTCGAAGTCGACGTGGACCAGGACGACCGCTTGTTGGCCAAGTACGGGATACGAATTCCAGTGGTTCTCGCCCCGGGGGACCTGGTCGTCGCCGAGGGCGTGATAGATGACAGACGCGCCCTGGTGAAGACGCTGAGGAGGCTGGCGGCAGGCTAGCCGGAGGCGGTTGAGTCGAGCACGGCGCTGTCGCCACCCTCGGTGGTTTCCCCGCTCTCCTCGCCAGGAGGCTCGGCCAGGCCACAATCGATCAGGACCGTCTCGGAGTCCCCGCCTCCGAACCTGACCCTCTCGAAGGCGGACACCGCAGCGATCTGCTCTGCGGTGAGACTCGATGAGAAGCCGGGCATGCCTCCGGCCACTGCCTTGCCCGTGTCGCCGTAGGTGCCGCCGGCGAACGCGACCGACCCGAGACTCACCCACTCGATGTGGTCGCGGCAAGCCCCGAAGGTGGTCAGGACTCCAGTCATTGCCGGGAAGGGGCCGGCTCCCTGGCCACCCGCGCCGTGACAGCCGGCGCAGGTGATGCCGGCGACGCCTGTGCCGCCGTAGAGGCTCTCGCCCAGGGCGATGTAGTCGGTGCCGCCGTTGGCGATCGCCTGGCCGGTGAAGGCAGAGCCGTCGCAGTTGACTATTGCCCCGGTGACGACATCGGCCGACAGCTCGGTGGCCTCGCCACACTCTCCGGTGGCGGATCCGCCCAAAGCAAAGAGGGCCACCAACGGCGCCAGGATCAGAGTCGAGGTGAGCCATCTCGGCATCTGGAAATTCGTCCTCTCCCGGATGCCTGCGGTCTGCACGGTGATGACTTCCGGCAAGTGAGCTGCCTCGGCTGGGGTGACCTCGGCGGGAATGGGTGCACGGGTGGTTGTCGTCGCAAGGGGAGGCACCTCGGCCATCAGGGGCTGGTCGAGAGTGGCGACCTCCTCGGCGGTGGTCTCGGCGGGAGCCTCGGGGGCGGCGACGGCCTCCGTCTCCGACGAGGCTGCCGAGGCTGACAAGGATTCGCCGCCGGCCCAAGCGGCGAGGATGTCTTCGACGGATCCGCCGGTCTCGGCGGCGCGAGCCTCGGCGGACCGCTGCACGAGGGTCTCGGGTAGTCCGAGAGCTGCAGCCGCTGCAGACAAGTTGCCGCTCATCCGCTGCCTCCGGAGGTCATCGACTGTTCCAGATACGCCACCAGAAGGCCCATGTCGGCGTCAGACAGCGTTTGTCCGGGGTGTCCGCCCCAGCCGCCGATCGTGGCCTCGATCTGGGAGCCGGTTAGTCGGCTGCCCACGTCCGACAGGTCAGGTCCATGGCGTCTGGTGCCCAAGACCTGATTGGAGTCGTTGAGGGTCACTGCCCCCAATCCGACGTCTGCGATGACCGGCCGAACCATCTGGGTGTGACACGAAGCGCATCCCAAGCTGCCGTAGATCGCCTGGCCCTCGACAGCAGCCTGGTCATAGGGGATCTCGCTGGATAGGGCTCCGGGCTGGTCGGCCTGCGACGCAGGGCCTACCAAGCCGATCAGGAGCATCGAGGCGAAGAGGGCAATGGCGCCGGTGAGGATCGTCATCGGGTTGTCGCTGCTGCCCACGAGGACCGGTGGCTTGTAGGGGCCTGCCGGGACGGCCGCGGCGATGGGGGCGGGTGCCGGTGGCAGGACTATCTCCGGTGGGGCTTGGGCCTGCTGGACGGCGGGCACCGGCTCGGGGGCGGCCTCCGGGGCGGGTCTTTGGTCGGGCGCGACTGCCGCCCCTGGTGGCGCCGCTGCGCCTCCGGCCCACGCCACGAGGATGTCATCGACCGAACCGCCGGTCTCCGCGGCACGAGCCTCAGCCGAGCGCTGTACGAGGGCCTCGGGGATTCCGAGGGCCGCGGCGGCCGCCCCGAGGTCACTCATCGGCGCCTTCCTTGTCTATCAGGACCTCCTGAGAAATGGCGGTTCCCCGGGTCAGCGTCGAGAAGATGGTCGAGGCGTAGGAGAGATGGCCCGCCAGCGTCAGCAACCCGAATGCGACCGCCATCAGGAGGAGAGTGTCCACGCTGCCCCCGACTCCCGCACCCCAGCCATCTCCTGCGTCGACGTATGCCGCCGAGTTGGAGCCGGCCAGCCACGAGTACCCCGACATGAGGCCCGTTGCCACGAGCGAGATCAGCACTCCGACGGTCCCTGCCAGAGTGAGGGTCGCAAAGGACCTGCTCCACCTACTCGGATGCAGTTGGCGGCCCACCAGACGAGGCACCGCTCCGAACGAGACCCCGGCCACGAGGAGGACGCTGACACCGTTCAAGGCCGCGTAGTCCACTGCCTCCCAATATGACGTGAGGGCTGTGACCGACCCAACTGAGCGGAATCCGGCGATGGCGGCGAGAGCAGCTACTCCGAGCGCGAGGTAGAGCCCGGCCAGGCCGGCCGTGACCGCCGGCTTGTCACTGAGCTTCGACCACGACCCCTCCAGTGTCACCGACACGTTTGCCGCGTTGGCGAGGGCACCGATCGGGAATGCGAGTCCGAGGGCGGCGGCGACGCCTGCAACCCAAGACGGCGCCGGACCGAAAGTCAGCTGGGCCACTCCCCACCAGACCGAAGCGAAGCCGAATGACCACAGCCCGACCAGGGCGAGCTGTCGGCTGGCCAGTGGCGTATCCAGCTCCTTGACGACGGTGTAGTAGAAGAGGCCCGAGCCGAGGGTGCACAGAACCATCGTCACCACTCCCGCCGAGAAGAAGGCATCCGAATATGCCACCTGGACGGCACCGAGAAACGGCAGTTCCCCTGCGAAGTAGGTCAGATAGAGAAGGGGGAGCCAAACAGTCCCGGCAAGGGCGTACCAGATGGTCACATAGGCGCGCCGCTCGGTGCGGGCGGCGACGCTGCCGACCACGACCAGGGCAGGGACTGCGAGCACGAACAGCATCGGGAAGTGGAGCCACCACGGAGTTCCGAAGGGCTGACGCCCGGTGCCCAGACCGAGGGCGATCGCCACATCGCCAAGGACAACGAGGGCCGACATTCCGAGGAGGCCGGCGCGGGCGAGTCCCGGGAATGCGAGTCGCGCTCCGGTGAGGCGAGGGAGGACGTAGTAGACGCCGCCAACGAGTGAGATGACCCCGAAGCCCACGATCAGGCTGAGGTTCGCCATTGGCTCGAGCCGTCCGTATGAGATCGGTATCAGGTCGCCGAAACGGAGAGCCGCCAGAGCCAGCGCGGACAGAATCCCCCCGACAACAAGGAAGACGGCCCCGGCCACGAAGTGGCTCGCGGCGACACGATCCTCACCCGCGCTCGCTCCGAGAAGAGCACGGATTTCTGCTGTTGCGGTGTCAGCCAAGCGTTTTCCCCGTCGGTGGTGCGACGGCGGGAGCATAACGAGTTCGAGGATCGTCGATGCCGCTACCCTCGCACCAGCGGAAACCAGGGGCGTGGGATATCGGTGTGAGACTGCCTTGTGGTAGAAACGCCCCGAAAGAAGTCGCCGACGGAATGTAGACGCCCCCAAAGCTGACCAACGATGTATCGCCTCGCAGAACTGAGTGAACGCCAACGCAGGATGATCGGAGCCGGCCTGCTGCTCTCCGGTCTCGCCGGTCTCGTCATCGGCGTCGTCTGGATCCACTGGTCATCCTTCCCCGAGACCCAACTCATCGACGGCGTAGAGGTCGCCTTCGTGGTCGACTACATGAACTGGTTCCCGAGAGGCCCTCTTTGGAAAGGTATCGGCTATCTGATCGTCGGCGGAGCGGGCACCTTCGCGATCGTCGGCGCCACATTCCTCTGGGTGCTCAACCAAAGGATGACGTGGGCACGGGCCACGGTGGCAGCCTTCATTGGTTGGGTGGCTTTGGTGTTCTTCTTCGGAATAGTCCCTTCGGAGTGGCTGAACTTCGCCCAGACCGATCTCGAGTGGGGGAACGACGCGGCTATCACGATCCCGCCGATCCTCGTTCTCAACAATGAACTGGCGCTCAGCTACTCGGCGATCAAAGACGCCATCTCAATGGGCTATCACGTCGTGATGCTCGGCCTGGGTGGTGTCCTCGCTCTTCAGATCCAAAAGATGAAGAAAGGCCGTCCACCGGAGAAGATGCCCGAGGCACAGAGGTCGCCCTACGGGCGCCCGCTGGTGAAAGGTGAGCGCTGATGCCCAAGGGAGTCGTTGACGAGACCCCCCCGATTCGGGATGACTATCAGCTTGCCGTCGTCGAGGGTGACTACTTCAAGGACAAGCTTCGGCCCAAGCAGTTTCTTCACATCGACCAGTCCGAGTGCATTCTCTGCGAGGGCTGTGTCGACATCTGCCCCTGGAAGTGCATCCACTATCTGTCGCTCGATGCCATCACCGAAGCAGTCAACGTCGACCACCCGGCTCAGGATGAGCAGAACCTGGGGTTCTTCATCGTTGACGAGGATGAGTGCACTCGCTGCCAGCTATGCATCGACCGTTGCCCGACTGGTGTGATCTCGCTCGGAAAGTTCGAGGGCTCGCTGGCGGCCCAGGCGAGCGAACTCGGGCTCGACCGGCGTCCCTGGGACTTCGACACGGGCCAACGTGATTTCAAGAACGGTTACTCGTACGGTATGCGCTGGTAGGGAGAAGATAGGGAATGGCTGACGGCAATGGCTAACGGTGAGGGCAGAACGGCTCTTCTCGACCGAATCAAGGAGACCAACGAGAAACTGTGGAAGTCGCAGTTGGTCGAGTCGATCCTCCGCCCCGGATCGCCCTTCAAGCAGGGTTACTCGGACAGTCCGAGAAACCGGTCCTACGTGATCATGAACAACGTGCTCTATCACCTCCACCCGGTGAAGGTGAAGAGGCACGGCGTCAAGCTCTCCTACACCCTCTGCCTTGGCGGGTTGAGCTTCTTCCTGTTCATCCTGCTGACGATCACCGGGATCTTCCTGATGTTCTATTACACGCCGACGGCCGAGCGCGCCTATCTCGACATCCAGGCCCTCTCGACCGACGTTGCCTTTGGCTCGCTGGTCAGGAACCTGCATCGCTGGGGGGCCCACTTGATGGTTCTCTCGGTGTTCTTGCACATGAGCCGGGTCTTCTATCACGGTGCCTACAAGCCCCCGCGTGAGTTCAACTGGGTCATCGGAGTGATGCTCTTCTTCCTGACGCTGCTTCTGTCATTCTCCGGCTACCTGCTCCCCTGGGATCAGCTCGCACTATGGGCGGTCACGGTGGGAACCAACATGGCCGGATTCGTGCCTGTGATGGGAAACCAGGTGAAGTTCTGGTTCCTCGCCGGCGTGGAGGTAGGCGCTTCCACCCTGCTGAGGTTCTATGTGCTCCACGTCCTCGCTCTTCCTTTCATCCTCGTCGTGTTCATGGCCGTCCACTTCTGGCGCGTCCGCAAGGACGGCGGCATCTCTGGACCCCTGTAGGGAGCATCGATGGTCGAAATACCTGAAGACCTCCTGCTCCGCTCGGCGGAGGCCAAGGCGAAAGCTCTCGGCGTTCCCGTCGAGCAGGTCCTTGCCGAGATGAAGGGCGAAGGCCCTCCGGTCGAAGTGCCTCGGGCCGAGGCCGCAGCCATGGAGCCGACGGTCGAGACCTCTGCGGAAGCGTCTGAGCCGGAGGAGCTGCCAGGCGCGCTCGAGGCGCCCCCGGAAGAGGCGCCCGCCGCGATGGTCGTCGAGGAGAAGGCTCCCGTAGCAACAGCGGTGGTCGACCTTCCCGAAGAAGAGGCTGCCCCTCCGTCCGGGGACGGCAACGGTGGCGGCAAGGTGGCGGGCGTTGTCAGCCCGCGACCATCCGTTCCCCCGGCCGGCCTGCCGGAAGGGGTCCGCACCCAGCGCCTCCTCACGGTCGTCAAGGCGAGGGCGATCCAGGATGTCAAGTCCGAGCCGCAAGACAAGGTCAACACATGGCCTCACCTGATGCTGATGGAGTTTGGGGCTCTTCTCCTGATCACCGGGATCCTCGTGATCATGTCGGTGGTCATCCACTCCCCCCTTCTCGACCCGGCGAATGTGAATGCAACCCCGAACCCCTCAAAGGCTCCGTGGTACTTCTTGGGACTCCAGGAGCTGCTTTCGTACTTCGATCCGCAGATCGCCGGGGTGATGATCCCCACCATCACCGGGATCATCGGGTTCATGATGGTTCCGTTCGTCGACAAGAATCCCTCGAACCGGCCCAGTGACCGCAAGTTCGCCATCGTGATGTACTCGATCTTCCTTGCCGGGTCGGCGACCCTGACGATCTTCGGTGTCCTCTTCAGGGGGAAGGGGTTCAACTTCTCCTATCCGTGGAAGGACGGGATCTTCTTCGATGACTTGAAGGACTGGGTGAACTTCGAATGACGTTCACCAACATGGTGCTGATAGTCGTCGCCCTCTTTGCGATCCTCGGGGCGATCGGCGCATTCACCATCGCCTTCCGCAGGAGCCAACAGGCCCGACCCGCCGATCCAACGGCCGGGCTTTCGGCTGAGACGCTCAAGGCAGATCGTTCGATGGAGGGCGTGGACATAGAGCTGGAGACCTTCGAGGAGCCCGAAGAGCCGGTTGAGCTCGAGGAGGCCGAGGAGGTCGAGGAGGCCATCGCGGCAGTCCAACTCGTCCAGGTCCAGCGGGTGGTGGAGGTGTCACCAGAGGAGTCGGGGGTTTCCCGCCGACAGTTCTTCAACCGTGCGATCACGGCGACGTTCGGTTCGTTCATGGGCCTGATGGGCCTCTACTCGCTGGTCTTCACCTGGCCGAAGCTCAGCGGTGGGTTCGGCACAGACGTCGATGCAGGCGACCTGGCCGAGGTCCAGGGTCTCGTGTTCGCCGCCGACGGCTCGATCCTCCCCTTGTTCGTACCCGAGGCCCGGGCCTACGTCGTTCCGGCACCTTCGACCCTCTCAGGGCAATTCCAGGGCAAGCGGGTTGAGGTCGGTGGACTCATGGCCCTGTTCCAGCGGTGTGTTCATCTTGGTTGTCGTGTTCCCTGGTGTGGTCCTTCCCAAGGCTTCGAGTGCCCGTGCCACGGATCCAAGTACAACTCGATCGGCGAGTACTTCGCCGGCCCTGCCCCTCGCAATCTCGACCGCTTCGAGGTCGATGTCATCGGCGGACGCTTCATCATCAAGACCGGATCGATCCTTCAGACCCCGCGTGCGCCGTCGCTCACATCGGAGTACCCACGGGGACCGAGCTGTATCGGTGCAGCGGTCGAGGCTTGAGCCACATGCAGAGGCCTGAGTGACCACCAATATCATCACCGTCCTTGCGGTCGTGGCCGGCATCACCTGGCTCGGCGTCCTCGTGGTCTCGGCGATCCGCAACCGGGGCGGTGAGGAAGTAGCCCCCAATCTCAAGCCAGGCATCGACGATCAGCAGCTGGAGACTCGCCGCTTGGAGAAAGGTCAGAAAGTCGCCATCGCGGCGTCTGCGTTCCTGGCAGTTTCCTTGCCGATGTATTTCCTCGGAGAACCCAACCGCCAGGTGGGTTTCGTCGACGAGTTCGCTCACGCCTCGGAAGAGCGGGGTCATCACCTGGTGGAGGAGTTCGCCTGCTTCTCGTGCCACGGCCCCCTCGGGTCAGGTGGAACGGCCACCTACGTCGAACAGCGCTCCGGGGTCACCGTGTCCTGGGATGCTCCGTCGCTGGACGACGTTCTCTACCGCTACGACGAAGCCGAGCTCAACTTCTGGATCACTTTCGGTCGGGCCAACACGCCTATGCCGCCATGGGGTCTCGCAGGAGGCGGGCCACTGAACGAGGCCCAGGTGGTCGATGTCGTCAATTACCTCAAGACGATCCAGGTTCCCCAACAAGAGGCGGTCGACGAGACGTCGGTGGCGATAGTTGTCGAACTGAGCAGACTCGAGAACGCCCCCCAGACCGTCGCCGCGGCAATCCTCAATCAGGAACAGACCATTGCCGAGATCGATCAGGCAGATGCCGATGCCGCAGTGATGGTTCCGTTGGCAGCGGAGGCCAGAGATGTTCTGGACGGCGCCGCCTCAGGCCTCGACACCGACGATGACGGGATCTCCGACGCAGCCGAGACAAGGCTGTCGCAGATCTCACGCGAGGCGTTGTCCCATTTCAGGGTCGTCGAACCGCTTGTGCTGGACCCGGCCTCGGCTGATTCGGCCGCTCTCGATTCGGCCCTCGCCGATCTTGCCGCAGCCGCAATGACGGACCCGATCCTCAGCGTCTATCTGGCTGCTATCGACCAGATCTTGGCCAACCAGGATCTCTCCGAAGATGGGGACGGTGACGGCATCTCCGACTCAGCGGAAGGTGCAATTACCGGCCAGTTCGCCGAAGCCTCGGCCTCGACGATCCCCGCCGCCCTCAGTGCCGTGACACTCGATCCCAAGTCCGCCGAATCTGTCACCGGAGTCGCGGACGCGGCGACTGCGAATTCCGTGGTGGGTGGTCTGGAATCAGTTGCGGTCACTACCTCGGTGGCAGCGAACAACTATGACAAGCTGATCGAACAAGAGTCGGCCGGCCTCGAGTTTCTCCTCAACGCCCAGCAGGCGGCTGCTTGGCACATCGACTTTGCGGGCGTCGCCGAGGCGATGGCTGTGTCCGAAGATCAGGCTGAGCGTGCGGTGGCTCTGTTCAACGCCAACTGCGCCCGATGCCACACTGCCGGGTACAGCGCCGGCGTCCCCTACACCCAGGAGGCAGGCTCGGGTGGGTTTGGTCCCGCCCTCTGGGACGGGCGCCCCGTGGTGCAGTTCGGCCCGGCTCCGACGGACCCCGAGGCAGGAGACCTCCTGGTCGAATTCCTGATCAAGGGATCAGAGGCGCAGAAGGGCTACGGCCTGAACGGGTTCGGTTCCGGTCGGATGCCGGCTTTCGGAGCGATCCTCTCGGCTGCGGACCTCGACTTGCTGGCCAAGTACCTGCGTAGTGGAAACCTGGACGGAGTGGAGTAGAGATGTTCTTCAGAGAGCTGTTCAGGTCGCTCCTTTCGGCGAACCTCTTCGTCACCGGGGTGCTGCTGACACTGGCGGCATGCGCCCTCTTCTACGGGTCGATCTATCTCTTCAACTACACCAACCTGGGGAAGCGACTCGGCTTCCTGGTCACGGGCGCAGCCACGTTTGGGTGGCTGACCATCACCTCGGCCCTCTTCGTGATCTATGCGCCGAGAGGTCCCAAGCCGAACAACATCGAGGGTCTCAACGCCTTTGAGATCCGGATCATCCCGATCACCTATCTGCTGGTGACCCTCGTGCTGTTCCTGGTGTTCCTGGTCGCTCTCCACCAATACGAAGAGACCCAGGAGCCCGACTAGTCGGGTCCGGGCCAGCCGCCCGTCCAGCCGATCCTCCTGCTTTCCTATGCGCGGCTGCCTTCGGTTGGTTGGACTGGCTTGGCGTCTCCGGGAGTGTCGAAGCCCCGAATGTCAGGAGTGGGCCCCGGTCCCCCAATATCTCGCCCCGAACGCCAAGCTGGTCTAGTTGCAGGGGTCTAGCGCTGCGCCTCACCCGTAGTAGCTGAGGATCTGCAACTCGGTCGAGAGATCCACCTGCCTGACGGCGACACCGTCGGGGACGCCCACGCGGACGGGTGCGAAGTTGAGGATGGAGGAGATGCCGGCTTCTACCAGATCGTCGGCGACGACCTGGGCCGAGGCCGCCGGCACTGCGAGGATCGCCATGTCGAACACGCCCTTCCTCGCGTCGGATTGCATCTTTGAGAGCCTGCTGATCTTGATGTCGCCGACGACGTCGCCAATGCGATCGGGGTCGATGTCATAGATCGCCACGACATAGAAGCCCCGCTTGGAGAGTCCGGTGTACCGCGCCAGTGCCGTTCCGAGGTTTCCGGCGCCGACGATCGCCACCTGTCGCCGGCTTTCGATGCCGAGTTCCTTCTTTATCCGGTCTCGCAACGAGAGAACCGAGTAGCCGACGCCACGGGTGCCCTGGAAGCCCAAGTCGGACAGGTCGCGTCGCACGTTCGCCGCGTTGACGCCTGCCGCTTCTGCCAGGGCGTCCGAGGAGACCGTTTCGCTGCTTGCCTCCAGGTCCTCGAGCAATCTCAAGTAGCGCGGGAGGCGCGAGACGGTCGCTCTGGAGAGTTCGCTCATTGTGAACAATCGTACAAGCGCTTTCTCTTGTCTCCGAGATCCGACTTACGATCAGCCCTGTGAGCTCTCCTTCAGTCCTCGTTGTCGGCGGCGGCCCCGCAGGTTCGGCTGCTGCCTACTGGCTGGCTCGTGACGGGCACGACGTGACCCTTGTGGAGAAGAGGGAGTATCCCCGAGACAAGACGTGTGGTGACGGGCTGACCCCCCGGGCGATCCTCCAACTCGGGGATATGGGCTTCAACTTCGATGTGCCCGAGTTCCATCGGATCACCGGTTTGCGCTCCTACGCCGGCGACGACCTGGTGATCGAGATGCCCTGGCCCGACCACAGCCGATTTCCCAACTGGGGGGGTGTCATCAGGAGACGCGATCTGGACATGCAGGTGGCCCGACTGGCCGAGGCAGAGGGCGTCACGATCAGGGAGAAGACGACAGCGACCCCGGTCGTCGAGGACGGGGTGCTGACCTCGGCGGTGCTATCCAATGGCACGACTTCGGAGATCGTTGCCCCCGAGGTGACGATCATCGCCGACGGCTCGATGAACCGTTTCGGCAGGGATCTGGGGAGCGAGAGAAGGCGGGACTACCCGATGGGCATGGCAGCACGCGGCTACTGGCGGTCGCCGCGCTCGACCGATCCGTTTCTCGAAAGCCAGCTCGACATGCGTGACTCTTCGGGGGCGACGATGCCCGGCTACGGCTGGGTCTTTCCGCTGGGAGATGGAACTGTGAATGTCGGCGTTGGTCTTCTCTCGACGTTCAAGCGGTGGAAACAGGTCAACACCTCCGTCATGCTCGACGACTACGTCGCCCGCACCCCCGAGTACTGGGAACTCGATGGGCCGCTGGGCAAGCCGATGGGGGGCAAGCTGACGATGTCGTTCTCCAAGAGTCCGCTGGTTGGGCCCAACTGGATGACCATTGGGGATGCAGCAGGAGCGATCAACCCGTGGAACGGCGAAGGCATCTCCTACGCCTACGAGACCGGGAGGATCGCGGCGGAGTATGTCGGCGAGGCAATAGGCGCCGGGGACCTCGAGGAACTAGGCGGCTACACCCGGCGGCTCGAGCGCGACTACGGGCTCTACTACAAGATGGCCCGGATCTTCGTCAAGCTCATCGGGAACCCGACCGTGATGAGGACCCTCGCCCACACCGGGCTGCGCAACCGGCCGCTGATGGAGTGGACCCTCAAGGTGATGGCCAACCTCCTGGACGACGATGAAAAAGAGATGGGCGAGCGGGTCTACGACAGCCTGGCGGCGGTGGTCAGTAGAATTCCCACCGCCTGAGGCAATAGGCTCGGACCATGCGACGCCCTGCTCTTCTCGCATTCGACGTCAACGAGACCCTGCTCTCGCTCGCACCCATCAGAGCCAATCTGACGGAGGTGTTCGGTGCCGATCCCCCCGTGGGCGAATGGTTTGCCCGCATGCTCCACGGCTCACTGGTCGCCAACGAGACCAACGCCTATCGCGGATTCGGTGTCATCGGAGCGGAGGCGCTCCTCACCGTGGCCAAGAAGAGAGGAGTCGATCTATCCAGCGATGACGCGGCGGAGATCGTGGGGGGCATGACCAGACTCCCTCCTCACCCCGACGTGTACAACGCAATGGAGAGGCTGTTTGACGCCGGCATCCCGATCGTCACGCTCACCAACGGAAGCACGGCGGCGGCCAACGCCCAGATCGAGAACGCCGGCCTCCACTCTTTCGTCCGCCGGGTGATTTCGGTAGAGGAGGTGGGCAGGTTCAAGCCCAATGAAGCCCCTTACCGGCATGCCGCCGGTGTGATGGGCGTCGACATCGGGGACATGATGCTGGTGGCCGCCCACGACTGGGACTGCGTCGGAGCACTGCATGCCGGGTCTCGATCTGCCTTCGTGGCCCGCCCCGGTGTGATCTGGAGCCTGCCGTCCGATCCACCAGCCCTGGTCGTGGACGACATCGCCGGCCTAGCCGACGCTCTTCTCGCCTGACACCGCTGGAAATGAGGGCTTGCGAATTAGTTCACAAACGGAGCGCCTTCTAAGCTCGGATTTGTGACTCTCGCCGATTATCTCCCCATCGGCCTCATGCTCGTCCTGGCTACGGGCTTTGTCGCGGTCTCGCTGATCGCTTCCCGGCTGTTTAGCCCGAGCCGGCCCACTCCCGAAAAGCTCGATCCCTACGAGTGCGGCATCGTTCCCGAGGTCGAGCCGGCCCGGCGGTTTCCGGTGAAGTTCTATCTGGTGGCGATGCTCTTCGTGATCTTCGACGTCGAGATCATCTTTCTCTTTGCATGGGGCTCGATCTGGACCGAGCTCGGCTGGTACGGGATCGTCGCCATCCTCGTGTTCACCCTCTTCGTGGCCGAGACGCTGGCCTACGTTTGGAAGCGTGGCGCCATCGACTGGAACATCAAGCGACGGGCCCGCTATGTCCCCGAGCAGGGAGCAGAGGCGGCGTAGCCGCCGGTGAACCTCCAATGGCAGTCACGCCTCCCGGCAATCTGCTGACCACCACGGTGCAGCGTGCCGCAAACTGGGCGCGGACGCGGTCGATGTTCCCAGCCACATTCGGGCTCGCTTGCTGCGCCATCGAGGTGATGGCCACCGGTGCAGCTCACTACGACCTGGCTCGCTTCGGGATGGAGGTGTTTCGTGCTTCGCCGCGTCAGGCCGATCTCATGATCGTGTCCGGCCGGGTCAGCCAGAAGATGGCGCCAGTCCTCCGCCAGGTCTATGACCAGATGCCAGACCCCAAGTGGGTGGTCTCGATGGGTGCCTGCGCCTCATCGGGGGGGATGTTCAACAACTACGCCCTCGTCCAAGGTGTCGACCAGATCGTGCCCGTCGACATCTACATCCCCGGTTGCCCGCCCGGCCCGCAGAGCCTGATGCACGGGATCCTCACTCTTCACGACAAGATCATGTCGGGGGAGATCGAACGGTGACCGCACCCCTCGAAATACTGGCATCGGCCTTCGAGAGCGTCACCTGGGAGCAGTCCCACGGACAGGACGTAGCCCACGTCCCGTCTGAGGACTGGTATCCCTTTGCCGAGGCGGCCAAGAGCGCGGGGTTCGAGTTGCTCGTCGACGTGACTGCGGTCGACTGGATGCGTCGGCGCTCCGACCGCTTCCAGGTAGTGGCAAACCTCCTGTCCATGGAGCACACCACCCGACTCCGCATGACCACGACCCTGGGGCGCCAGGAGCCCGCCGTTGCCTCGCTTGCCCCGCTGTGGCCTGGAGCCTCATTTGCCGAGCGGGAGGTCTACGACATGTTCGGGATCATCTTCGAGGGCCATCCCGACCTCACCCGGATCCTCATGCCCGACGACTGGGAAGGGCACCCCCTTCGCAAAGACTTCGGCGTCGGCTCGGTCCCTGTCCAGTTCAAGGATTCTCACCATGCCGGATGAGAGAACCAACGAGGCGAAGACTGCCGACCTCTGGGTTGCAGGCACCGAGGAGCCCCGATTCCAGCCCACCGACGAGGGCGCACAGGAGATCACCGCCTCGGAGCCGGCGGGCCGCCTTGATCGCCAGTACGGGAGGGTGATCGAAGACGACTACTTGTTTGACGACGAGGTACTCGAGGACGAGCGGACCATCATCAACATGGGTCCCCAGCATCCCTCGACCCACGGGGTCCTCCGTCTCCACCTCGAGTTGGACGGAGAGACCATCCGGCGCACCAAGCCAATCATCGGATACCTCCACACCGGCATGGAGAAGACAGCCGAGACACTCACCTTCGGTCAGGGCCCCACCAACGTGACTCGCATGGACTACCTCGCACCCCTTCACAACGAGTTGGTCTACTCGCTGGCGGTCGAGCGTCTCCTCGACATCGAGGTGCCGCCGCGCGCCGCTGCCATTCGTGTGCTGATGACTGAGCTCAACAGGGTCTCGTCACACCTGGTCGCCCTTGCCACGAACGGATTGGACCTTGGCGCCCTCTCCATGATGATCTACGGATTCCGTGAGCGCGAGAAGATCCTCGCGTTCTTCGAGAAGACCACCGGCCTGAGGATGAACCACAACTACATCCGTCCCGGCGGGGTGGCGGCCGATCTCCCGCCCGGATGGAAAGACGACGTGGCGGAGATTCTCCGGGAGATGCCGGGCCGACTGAGGCAGTACGACGACCTCCTCAAGGAGAACCCGATCTGGCTGATGAGAACCAAGGGCGTGGGTGTCATCACCACCGAAGAGGCCCTCGCCTTTTCGGTGACCGGGCCGATTCTCCGTGCCACAGGCGTCCCATGGGACCTGCGAAAGGCCTTCCCTTATTCGGGCATCGACCAATACGAATTCGATGTGGTCACCGGAGAGAACGGTGACGTCTACGACCGCTATCGGGTTCGGGTCGACGAGATCGGCGAGTCTCTAAAGATCGTCTCTCAAGTAATGGACTCGATGCCCAAGGGTGACTTTCGAGTCGCCGACCGCAAGGTGACTCCTCCCCCCCGGGCCCGGATCAACGAGTCGATGGAGGCACTCATCCACCACTTCAAGCTGTTCACGGAGGGCTTCAAGGTGCCGGACGGCGAGACCTACGCATCGATCGAGTCCCCCCGGGGGGAGCTCGGCTGCTATCTCGTGTCTGACGGCGAGGCCAAGCCGTACCGGATGCACACGCGTGCTCCCTCCTTCTACAACCTCCAGTCGCTCCCGATCGCGATGGCCGACAGCCTGATGGCGGACACCGTGGCGACGATTGCGTCAATGGATCCCGTCATGGGAGATGTTGACCGATGATGGCGGCCGACTCGGTCCGCTTGCCTCCGGGACGGCGCTGCCGGGCGCAGCTCGGGAAGAGGGGCCCTGCACTGTGAGCAGGTGGTCAGACGCCACCCAGGAACGCGCCCGGGAGTTCATATCTCGCTACCCGGAGAAGAAGTCAGCGGTCATGCCCCTTCTGTACCTCGCCATGGCCGAGGAGGGGCATCTCACCAACGAGGGCATGGAAGAGGTCGCCGACTGGTGTGGCATGACCCCGGCACAGGTCCAGTCGGTGGCCAGCTTCTACACCATGTACAAGCGAGAGAAGACCGGCCGCTATCTGATCTCCTGCTGCACCTCCATCTCCTGCATGCTCTCCGGCGGGGACGACGTTCTCCACGCCGTCGAGGACCGGTCAGGCGTCCCCCACGGCGAGACCGATGAAGAAGGCTTTCTGTCCGTCGAGCACGTCGAATGCATCGGAGCCTGCGGAGGCGCACCCGCCGTGCAGGTCAACTACGAGCTGATCGAGGGGGTCACACCCGACAAAGCGCGCGATCTGGTCGACTGGCTGAGGAAAGCTCGCCCTGAAGTCGTGAACACCGACGAGATGCAGGAACTCTTCGGCGGCAAGCGCAGCTTCGACTGGGCCATCCCCGAGGTCCTGGGAGCCACCGGCCCGTACCCGGCGTTCCAACCGCTGGGGACCGCAGACAGGGAGGGTCAGGGTTGATCCAGACTCTGCTCGTGACCAGGCGGATGACGGAGCATCCTGCCGACTCTCACACGATAGATAGGTACGAGGCCACCGGAGGCTACGCCCAGGCGCGTCGGGCCCTGGGCCTCACCCGTGACGAGTTGATCGAAGAGGTGAAGGCCTCGGGGCTCGTCGGGCGAGGCGGAGCGGCGTTCTCGGCAGGTCTCAAGTGGAGTTTCCTCGCCCCGGCTCGCCCCTCCTATCTGGTCGTCAACGCCGACGAGTCAGAGCCGGGCACGTTCAAGGACCGCCAGCTTCTGGAGCGGGACCCCCACCAGATGATCGAAGGGATCATCATCACCGCGATCGCCAATGAGGTGCATCACGCCTTCATCTACATCCGTGGCGAGTACCCAAAACCGGCTCGCCGGGTCCAAGCCGCAGTGGACGAGGCCTACGAGAAGGGTTATCTGGGCACGGGCATCTTCGGGTCCGACTATGAACTCGAAGTCACGGTTCACCTCGGCGGCGGCGCCTACATCTGCGGCGAGGAGACCGCACTCATCAACTCCCTGGAAGGCTCCCGTGGCGAGCCGCGCCTCAAGCCCCCCTACTTCCCAGCGGCAAAGGGCCTCTACATGCTTCCGACGATCGTCAACAACGTCGAAACGGTGTCAAACATCCCCCACATCCTGGAGATGGGAGCGGGCGACTACTCGAATCTGACCGGCGCCGAAGACACGGGCACTTTCATGACCTCGCTCTCGGGCCATGTCAATCGACCGGGCAACTATGAGCTGCCGCATGGGATCACGTGGCGGGATCTCATCTACGACGTCGGCGGTGGGATCCGCCACGGGCGGAAGATGAAGGCTTGGATCCCCGGCGGAGCCTCGGCTCCCTGGTTCGTGCCGCAGAAGCATCTCGATCTCGAGATCACCACCACCGAGGCCACCGCCGCAGGCTCGATGCTGGGCTCCGGAGCGGTGATAGTGATGGACGAGACGACCTGCATGGTCAGGGCCGCCGAACGCATCGTCCGCTTCTTCTCGCACGAGTCGTGCGGCCAGTGCACGCCGTGCCGCGAAGGCACCGGCTGGTTGGAGATGATCCTCCGCAGGATCGAAGAAGGCCAGGGGAGGACGATCGACCTCGATCTGGCGGTCGATGTCTCTGACGGCATCAGCGTCGGCCTGGCCTGGCCGCCGAAGATCACGACGATCTGCCCACTGGGCCCGTCGGCGGTGTCTCCGATCATCGCGCTGCGCGACTACTTCCGCGACGAAGTGGACGCCCACGTAGACCTGGGGGGTTGTCCCTTCCGGGCCAGTACGCGCAACCAACCCGGCGCCACCGAGGGTGATCCCCCAGCAGAAGACGACCCCGACCCCGGCAGCGAGCGGCGGTCCGGCGGTCGCTCCCCGGAGGTGACGGCATGAGTCCTCCTCCCGAGCTTGTCACGATCACCATCAATGGGGCAGAACACCAGGTCGAGCAGGGAGACCTTCTGATCAAGGCCGCCCAGGACGAAGGCACCTACATCCCCCGCTTCTGTTGGCACGAGCGGATGAAGCCGGTCGGTATGTGCCGGATGTGTCTGGTCGAAATCGACACTCCGAGGGGCGCCCTGATGGTCACCGCCTGCACCACACAGGTCGCCGAACAGATGGTTGTCGACACGGAGGGCGACGCGGTCAAGAAGGCGCAGGAGGCCGTGCTCGAGTTCCTACTGGCCAACCACCCCCTCGACTGTCCGGTGTGTGACAAGGGTGGGGAGTGCCCGCTCCAGGATCAGGCCATGGCTCATGGCCCAGGGGAGAGCCGATTTGTCGAGATCAAGCGCAACTTCGAAAAGCCGATACCGATCTCGGACCTGGTTCTACTCGACAGGGAGCGCTGCATTCTGTGCGCCCGATGCACGCGCTTCTCGGACGAGATCTCGGGAGACCCCCTCATCGAGTTCAAGGATCGTGGAAACGACACCGAGGTCAACACCTTCCCCGACCTGCCCTTCTCCTCCTACTTCTCGGGCAACACGGTCCAGATCTGCCCGGTTGGCGCCCTGACCGCCAAGCCCTACCGATTCCGGGCCCGGCCCTGGGACCTCCGGATGGTGGAGAGCTCATCTCTGTTCGATACCGCCCACCCCCGCATCGAGATCCATGCCTCCCAGAACCAGATCCTTCGCATTACCGGCGTCGACAACGACGCCACCAATCACGGGTGGCTGTCGGACAAGGACCGCTTCGGCTTCGAGTACCTCCGATCCGAGGAGAGGCTGACCACACCGCTGGTGCGCCGAGACGGCGAACTGGTCCCTGTCGACTGGAACGAAGCACTCGACGTCGTTGCCAACCGTCTCGAGCTGATCCGCGGGGACGAGGGCGGTGACGTGATCGGCGTGATCGGTGGTGCGCAGGGGACCAATGAGGACGCCTACGCACTTTCGAAGTTCGCCCGGGTGGCTCTTTCGACCAACAATGTCGATTGCCGGCTCGATGACACGCTGTCCTCCCACTTCCTGGCAGCGACTGTCGACCGCGCTCAAATACGCGACCTCGACGGCGCCGACACGATCTTGGTTTGGGGGCCCGACCTCAAAGAGGAGCACCCCACGCTCTACTTGAGGGTGCGACGCGCTGCCCAGGAGCTCGGAGCCGAACTGGTCGTTGTCCACCCCAGGGCCACCGGCCTCGACGATCGGGCGACTCACAAGCTCAGCTACCGCCCGGGCACGGGCTTCTCCCTGCTAGACCAGATCGCAGCCGGTGACTATCCCGAGGTGGCCCATGCGCTCGCGGCCGACAGGGTCGTTGCGCTGGTGGGGATCGCCTCCGCAGCCGACGGTGGACAGCTGGCCGAGTCGGTTGCCGCCCTGGTCCGGCAGAAAGCCGGAAAGGCGAGCATCCTCCCACTGAATGCGCGTGCCAACACGTACGGCGCGCTCGACATGGGCCTGGCGCCGGATCTGCTTCCCGGGCGCGCCGCCCTCGATCCGCTCGGCACAGCGAGGCTGGCCAAGGAGTGGGGTGAGCTGCCGGGAAGGATCGGGCTGGACACCCCGGCGATGCTGGAAGGGCTCGAATCTGGGGAGCTACGCGTCTTGCTGCTCGTCGGTGCAGATCCGGCGACCGACATGGCAGACCCGTCGGCAGCCATCGATGCGCTCGATGCCGCCGAGTACGTCATCGCCATCGATCTATTCCTCACCGACTCCAATCGGCACGCGGATGTCATTCTTCCCGCTGCTGGATTCGCCGAGAAGTCGGGGACGGTCACCAACGTCGAGGGCAGGGTCCAGAAGGTCAACCAGATCGTTCCGCCACCCGGCCAGGCAAGGGCCGACTGGTCAATCCTCGATGACATCGCGTCGAGAATGGGTCGCCCGCTGGGTCTCTCCTCGGCCGAGACCGTTGCCAAGGAGATGGCAGCGACTTCTCCGGCCTACGACGGGGTCAGTTGGGATCTTCTCGAGTGGGACGAGCGTGATGGCGTGGTGGTTCCGCTCAGCGGGGCCCAGAGCCTCAACCACGTTCCGGTGGCACTGCCCGGCAAGGGCACGCCCAAGGCGGCATTGCTGCTTCACGTGGCCCGGACGATGTACGACAACGGGAGCCGGCTGTCACGCAGTCCGTCTCTCCATCAGCTCGCACCCGGGCCCGTAGCCCACCTCAGTCCGGACGACGCCCCGTCGATCGGGGCACTTGACGGTGGGAGGGTTCAGCTGTCCACCAAGCAGGATGAGGGAGAGTTCACCGTTGTCATCGATCCGGGCACCCCGCCCGGCGTGGTGTACGTCCCTTTCAACCAGCCTGAAGCGACTCCCCTCGGAACCGATGCTGTCGTCCGCGCCAAGGCAGTCACGTCATGAGTTGGCCCGAGTTCTGGATCATCGTCCTGCGGGTCCTGTTGACCTTTGGGTTGCTGGTCGTGGTGACGATCATCAACGTATGGCTCGAGCGCAAGATCCTGGCAGACATGCAAAGCCGGATCGGGCCGAGCCGAGCTGGCCCATGGGGCATTCTCCAAACGGTGGCAGACGGGCTGAAGCTCTTCTTCAAAGAGTCGATCACGCCGCGCAAGGTCGAGTTGGGCGCCTATCTCGCTGCACCGTTCCTGGCGGTGATCCCGGCTTTTCTCATTTTCATGGTCGTTCCTTGGGGCAAGCCGTTCATGATCGGGGACAACGTCGTGAACCTTCAAGGCGCGGACCTCAACATCGGCCTTCTGTTCATCCTCGCCATGTCATCGATGGCGGTCTACTCGGTGGTCCTCGCCGGCTGGTCCTCCGGCTCGAAGTATCCGCTGATCGGTGGAGTGCGTGCTTCTGCACAGGCCATTTCCTACGAAGCCGCCATGGGGATGTCGATGGCTGCGGTGGTCGTCTTCAGCGCGACCCAAGGAGACGGGGGCACCCTCTCGTTGGCCGAGATCGTTAGCCGCCAGTCGGGTGACTGGAGCTCGCTCACGCCTCTCCTGTCCTTTGTCCCCCGTTGGAACATCGTCCCTCAGGCGGCAGCCTTCGTGATCTTCATGATCGCCATCGTGGCCGAGACCAATCGGGCTCCGTTCGACCTGCTCGAGGCCGAGCAGGAGATCGTCGGCGGCTTCCACACCGAGTACTCCGGCATGCGCTTCGCCATGTTCTTCCTCGCCGAGTACATCAACATCTTCTCGATGTCGGCGATCGCAGCCACACTGTTCCTGGGAGGGTGGAACGGCCCGACCTTCGAGGACTCGGTCCCGGCATTCGTCTCAGCCGTCCTTCCCACGGTCTGGTTCCTCATCAAGACCTACCTGATCGTCTTCATCTTCCTCTGGATCAGGGCGACCTTGCCTCGGCTCAGGTATGACCAGCTGATGACACTTGGCTGGAAGGGCCTTATCCCGGCCTCCCTCGCCTGGTTGGTGATCTCGAGCGTTGTCATCGCCATCCGCCAGTTTGGACCACCGTGGAGCTGACATGGGAGTGCTGAAGGAATTCCTCAAGGGACTCGCCGTCACCGGCCGCACGATGCTCAAGACGATCACCGGCGAGGAGCTGGTCACCACCGAGTACCCCAAGGAGATGCGCGCCAAGCCGCAGCGCTTCCATGGCCGGCACGTCCTCAACCGCTACCCGGACGGGATGGAGAAGTGCATCGGATGCGAGCTGTGCGCAGGCGCCTGCCCGGCCAACTGCATCTATGTCCGCGGTATGGACAACGACCCCGAGGCGCCCGCCTCGCCCGGTGAGCGTTTCGGCTTCGTGTACGAGATCAACATGCTGCGCTGCATCTTCTGCGGGCTGTGTGTGGAGGCCTGCCCGACAGAGGCGATCACCATGACGTCGCTCTTCGAGATGTCGACGACGAGCCGGGAGGACGCCATCTACACCAAGCAGACCCTGTTGATGGACAGCCAGGGTCATGTGCCCCACATGTTCCCCGACGACCCCCTCGCCGATGCTGAGGAGCTCGACACGGCAGATGGGTGGTTGAGAGCCACAGCACCTTCCGGAGTGGCCGCCTACCAGGGCGTGCAGATGTGGCAGGGAACGCCTGGCCCGGCCGGATGGGATCCCGAGCCGACGCAAGAACAGATAGACGCCAGGTCCGATGGCTGAACCGATCCTCTTCGCCCTGATGGCGCTTGGCACGCTCGTCGGAGCCGTGACTGTCGTGGCAGCTCGGAACCCGGTCTACTCGGCGATCGGTCTGTTGGGGACTCTGTTCTCCGTGGCGGTGCTCTACGTCGTCCAGCTCGCCCATCTCGTGGCCGCCGTGCAGGTGATCGTGTACGCCGGGGCGATCCTCACTCTGTTCCTCTTCGTGATCATGCTTGTCGGTGTCGACAAGCTGGAGAATCTCGACGAGCCGCTTCCCTATCAGCGCTCTCTCGTCGGCAGCCTCGGTCTGGTCATCGTCCTGCTCTCGGGCGGGCTGACCCTGTCCGGGCGCTTCGAATGGGTCCCTGCGGCCGGTGTGACCGTGCCCGAGGCGACGAATGGGACGGTCCAGGAGGTGGCCCGACCGCTGTTCACCGATTGGGTCCTCGCCTTCGAGGCCACCGCCCTCTTGCTCACCATCGCTGCAGCCGGAGCGATAGCTCTCGCCCACTACCGGAGAAGCCAATCGTGATCGTCGACGCCGGTTGGTACATGGCTCTGGCCGCCGCCCTGTTCACCATCGGCGCACTCGGGCTGCTGCTGCGACGCAACGTCCTGGTGATGCTCATGTCCATCGAGCTGATGCTCAACGCCGTCAACCTCACCCTGGTGGCGGCGGGGCGTGCCCTCAACGACATCAACGGCCAGGTCGCCGTGTTCTTCATCCTTGTCGTGGCCGCCGCGGAGGCAGTCGTTGGCTTGGCCATCGTCGTGGCCATCTTCCGTCGACTGACCACCGCCTCGGTAGACGAGTTGAGCGAGCTACGGGGCTGACCGTGTCGTTTCACTCCACGTTCAGCCGTATCAGGTATCAGGTATCAGGTATCAGGAGAGAGGCCTCCTGCTACTTGCTACCTACTACTTGCTACTCGGAGGTCACACAGTGACCGACCTCCTCTGGCTGATCATTGCGTTCCCGCTGGCTGGTGCACTCGCCCTTCATTTCGGCGGCCGGTTCCTCAGAGAACCACTCCCCGGCATTTTCGCCTCGTCAGCCGTCGGCGCCTCATTCGTCGTCGCCTTGATCGGCGCTCTCCCATTCATTCAAGGTGGTGCTCATGGAGAGACTGTTCTCCTCTGGGAGTGGATGCCGGCGGTTGGCGCCAACCTCGAGATCCTCTGGGACCCGCTCTCGGCCTTGATGGCTCTCATCGTCACCGGTGTGGGAACCCTCATTCACGTCTTCGCCATCGGCTACATGAACGGAGAGGGCCGGTTTCCCAGATTCTTCACCTACTTGAACCTGTTCGCGGCCTCGATGCTGATCCTCGTACTGGGAGGCAATTACGCCATGCTCTTCCTGGGGTGGGAGCTGGTCGGCTTGTGCTCCTATCTCCTGATCGGATTCTGGTTCACCAGAGCCTCCGCCTCCGCCGCGGCCAAGAAGGCCTTCGTCGTCAATCGAATCGGCGACCTGGGCTTCATGGTCGGACTGATGGTCGTGTTCGCCAGTTTCGGGACCCTCTCCTACTCAGGCGTGTTCGAACGCGCCGGCGACGAGCTGACCTCGGGTCTGGCCACGGCCGTCGGGCTCCTCTTCCTGGTGGGCGCAGCGGGCAAGTCCGCCCAGATCCCACTCTACGTGTGGCTGCCCGATGCGATGGAGGGCCCCACTCCCGTATCGGCCCTCATCCACGCGGCGACCATGGTCACAGCCGGTGTCTATCTGATCGCCCGGTCGGCAGCCATCTACGAGCTGTCCGCCATCGCCCAGACCACGGTTGCCACGATCGGTGCGCTGACCGCTCTTTGGGCGGCCTCGATCGCCCTCGCCCAGCGGGACATCAAGCGCGTCCTGGCATATTCGACGGTGTCCCAGCTCGGCTACATGTTCATGGCAGTTGGCACTACGGCCTACGTCGCCGGAGTCTTCCACCTCATGACCCACGCCTTCTTCAAGGCGCTCCTCTTCCTCGGCGCCGGCTCGGTGATCCACGCCATGAGGGACGAGCAGGACATGCACAAGATGGGAGGCCTACTGAAGAAGATGCCGGTCACTGCCACCACGATGGGCATCGCCACTCTCGCCATCGCCGGCATGCCACCACTCGCCGGCTTCTGGTCCAAAGACGAGATCCTCGCCTCGGTTTTCGAACGCGGCGGGGCATGGTTCTTCACCCTCTATGTGATCGGGCTGATAACGGCCTTGATCACCGCCTTCTACATGACACGGCAGTGGGTCATGGTCTTCCTGGGTGAAGCGCGCTGGGACGAGGCTGTCGAGCCGCACGAGTCACCGCGGGTCATGACCGTCCCGCTCATGATCCTCGCCGCGCTAGCAGTCGTCGGCGGACTGGTGAACACACCTTTCCGGCTGACGCTGGAGCACTTCCTCGAACCCGCATTCGAATTGGCCGCCATGCAGCACCCGCCGGAGGGAACGCTCATGTTCCTCGCCCTGGCCGGCCTCTCGGTATTGGCCGGTCTGGCCGGCATCGGATTCGCCTACCTTGCCTACAAGGACGGGCCCGGCGGATGGGCCGGTTTCGAAGGCCAGTTCGGACCGCTCTGGGGTCGATGGGAGAAGGCCTACGGAGTCGATGACCTGTACGGCAAGACGATCGTCGCTCCGGGCAAGAAGGCTGCCGAGGTGGCTGCCTTCGGTATTGACGTCCCGGTCATCGACGGCGCAGTAATTGGCGTGGCGCGCGTCGTCAGGAGCTTTGGTGATCTCGTCCGGCCCCTGCAGAGCGGAAACGTGCGCAACTACGCGGTCGTCTTCCTGGGAGGAGCGATCGCGGTGGTCATCTGGCTCGTGGGTGGAGGGTTCTGATGCTGAGCTGGCTGATACTCCTCCCGATCGCGGGCGCCATTGCCGTGGCCCTCGTCCCTCAGAGCCGTCGTGAGGCCCTCCTCCCCCTGGGCATCACCATGTCGGCGCTTCCGCTGGCGCTGGCGGGATACGTCTTCTGGGTATTCGAGCCGGTCGCCGATTACCAATTCACCGAGCACGTCCCCTGGTACGAGCCGTGGGGAATGGCCTGGAGCCTGGGCATCGACGGCATCTCGATGCCGATGGTGCTGCTCACCACCATCCTCGTCCCGATCGCTCTCGGGGCCTCGACCTCGGTCACCAAGCGCACCAAGGAATTCGTCGTGTACACCCTGGTCCTAGAGGCGGGGATGATTGGCGTGTTCCTGGCCCTCGACCTCTTCCTGTTCTTCGTCTTCTTCGAGGCGATCTTGGTCCCGATGTACTTCATCATCGGCATCTGGGGGAGCGAGCGCCGCGTCTACGCCGCGGTCAAGTTCTTCATCTACACAGCATTCGGCTCGGCCTTGATGCTCGCCGGGATCATCGCGCTGGCGGTAACGCACCTCGAGCAGGCTGGTACGGCCTCGTTCGCGCTTGTCGACCTGATGGCTCTTGAGTTGCCCGCCCAGACGGAACGGTGGTTGTTCGCCGCCTTCGCCCTCGCTTTCGCCATCAAGGTCCCGCTGTTCCCGTTGCACACCTGGCTCCCCGATGCCCACACCGAGGCGCCCACGGCAGGCTCGGTACTGCTGGCCGGCGTCCTCCTGAAGCTCGGCACCTACGGACTGCTGCGGCTCAACCTCTCGCTATTCCCCGAAGCCTCGGTCGACGCCATCTGGATCATGGGGATCCTGGCCGTGATCGGGATCGTCTACGGGGCGGTGGTCGCCATCGTCCAGCCCGACCTGAAGCGGCTCGTTGCCTACTCGTCGGTGAGCCACCTCGGGTTCATCGTCCTCGGAACGTTTGCCCTCACCTCGGGATCACTCCAGGGCGCGGTGATCCAGAACGTCAACCACGGCCTCACCACCGGGGCTCTCTTCCTCCTGGTCGGGATGCTCTACGAGCGGCGACAAACCAAGGAGATATCGGAGTTCGGAGGGCTGCAGAAGGTCATGCCGCTCTACGCCGGGTTCTTTCTTTTCATGGCCTTCGCGTCGATCGGTCTTCCGGGTTTGAACGGATTCGTAGGGGAGTTCCTCGTGCTGGTCGGCAGCTACCCGGCCATGCCGGTCCTGACGATCATCGCCGCCTCGGGCGTCGTACTCGCCGCCATCTACCTGCTTTGGGCATATGAGCGGGTCTTCACGGGAGAGCCCGACAAGGAGGAGAACAAGTCACTCACGGACCTGTCGATCAGGGAGATCGGCCTGATCACCCCACTGGTCGTTCTGGTGTTGGCCATCGGTCTCTATCCCAAGGTCCTTCTCGACAAGATCGCACCCTCGACCGAGGCCGCTTTGGACCACGTCGTTGCCGAGACCGGCTACGAGGTCTCCGAGCCCGGGCGTCTCGCTGACCTGTTCACATCGGAGGGGGGTCGCTGATGGTGACCCCCGAGGTCAACTGGCTGGCCATCCTCCCCGAGTTGATCCTCGCCGCTGGCGGTGCGGCGGTTCTGCTCACCGACGTCCAGTGGAAGCCCAAGCCTCGGCTGCTCGGTATCGCCGCCGGTGGTGCGGTGCTGGCCGCAGGGTTGGTCACGGTCCTCCAGTGGATGCGGGCCGAGGACGCCTTGAACGCCGGCACCGCTGGAGACCTGATCGCCTTCTCCGGGATGGTCACGATGGATGGCTTCGCCATCTTCGGGAGAATGGCGCTTCTGGTGGCGACGGCCCTGGGACTGGCTGCCGCGTGGAGCTTCCTGGCCGGGCTCGGCAGGCGAACGGCGGAAGCGCTGGCTCTTGTCCTGCTGGCCACGGCGGGCTTCTCGATCATGGTTGCCTCGAACCACCTGATCCTGCTCTTCCTTGGCCTGGAAGTCGGATCGATTTCCCTCTATGTGCTCGCCGGCATCAGCCGGGCGAACCAGCGGTCCGACGAGGCGGCGATGAAGTACTTCATCCTTGGCTCGTTCGCCTCGGCGATCTTCATATACGGGGTCGCCCTCCTGTACGCCGGAACCGGGCAATTCCACATCCTCGCCATCCGTGGGTTTCTCCTGACGAACTTCGTCTCCAGCCCGGGGGTGATCCTCGTCGGCATCGCCCTGGTGACAGTGGGCTTGGGATTCAAGATCTCTGCAGCGCCCTTCCACACTTGGGCGCCCGACGTCTACCAAGGGGCCCCGGCCGGCGCCGTCGGCTACATGGCCGCCATGGCAAAGATCGCAGGATTCGTTGCCCTCGCACGCGTCCTCCTTCGAGCCGTCGTCGAGTTCGAGGCCAGCTGGCTGCCGGCCCTCGCAGGGATCTCCGCCCTGTCGATGCTGGTGGGATCGGTCCTCGCCTTGGTCCAGGGGGACGTCCGTCGGATGCTCGCCTACTCCGGAGTCGCCCACGCAGGCTTCATCATGACCGGGGTGGTCGGAGGCAGCACAACAGACATCCTCTTCTACGTGGGCGTCTATGCCCTGCAGCTGCTGGGCGCATTCGCCGTCGTCTCTCTCGTCAGCGGTTCGGCGGGGACTGGCTCGGAGCTGAGTGACTATCGAGGTCTTGCTTCGACGAGCCCGGGGCTGGCGGCGGCGTTCTCGGTGATCCTTCTCGGAATGGCCGGCCTGCCGGTCACCTCCGGCTTCGTGGCCAAGTTCGGTGTGTTTGCGTCTGCCTGGACCGTCGGGTACGAGTGGCTGGTGATCGTGGCCGTACTGGCATCGGTAATCGCATTTGCCTTCTATCTACGCATAATCGTTGTCATGTATATGGAGGAGAGCGAGGCTGAAGGTGTGATCGTCTCGATGGCGGCCCGCGCCGTTCTCGTCGTGGCTGTCTTCGCAACCATTCTCTGGGGCATCCTGCCCAGCTCCCTGCGCGATCTGGCAGCAAATGCCTTCCCGTTCTAGGTCGCTTCTTCTACTCATTGCGATCGCCGCGCTGACGCTCGGCTCAGCGACTCCTGCACTTGCTGCTGAGACCGCCGCGTCCGACTTCGTCATCGTGAGATCAGACAACGTTGTCGAAGACGACCTCTACGCGGTCGGCGTGGTGGTGCGGATCGACGGCACCGTCGATGGCGACCTGCTTGCCATCGCCGCCGATGAGATAGTCGTCTCCGGAACCGTTACGGGCTCGGTTCTGGCAGTCGCCCCCACCGTCACAGTGACAGGGTCGATCGAAGGCTCGTTGCGGGCTGCGGCCCGAACCATGAGGGTCACGGGCCATGTGGCGGGTGACGTGGTTCACGCCGTGTATTCCTCTTCACTTGGTGCCGACTCCTCGGTGGATGGTGAGGTTCTCGCCTGGGCGGGATCCGTGAGTTCGCTGGGGAGCATCGGAGGCGACCTTTCGGGGAGTGTGGGTTCGCTCGATCTCGCAGGGACGATCGGTCGGGATGTCGATGTGTCGCTGACGAGGCTCGAGGTGGTTGACAAGCTGGTCGTCGCCGGGGACCTGGGTTATCGATCTGCCAACGAGGCCGCTCGGTTGGACCGGGCCGACGTCGGCGGCGCCGTCGTCAAGAAGTCGGTCCTCCCTCCCAACATCAGAGTGAGGGCTCTCGGGTTCCTGGTTCGGTTCCTCGTCGTGATCTTCCTGACCGTGTCGGCAATTGCGGTTGCCTCCTCCTGGCCGGAAAGAACCACTTCGGCGGTCACCTCCGTGCGGTCCGGCTCGCTGCGTTCATGGGGGGTAGGCGCGCTGATACTTCTCTTCCCCGCGCTGCTGGCCTCAGCAACCGGCATCATCGCCTGGGTGGCACCGCCGGAGGCCGGCCTGCCGCTTCTGGTGGTCATCGTCCCGATCGTGTTGGCGATGGTAGGAGTGCTGCTCGTGTTGACCCTGGTCGCCGGGGTGCCAGTGGTGGCCTGGCTTGGGCGTCGGTTGGCACCCAAGGCAGAGCTCCATCGAGCGCTTGTCGCCGGTTCGGCGGCCATGGCCTTCGTCTGGCTGCTGCCCTTCATCGGCTGGTTGGTGCCGTTGGTCGTGCTACCGCTCGGTCTGGGGGCCTGGGTCCGAAGCTGGAGGGTTGCTGACGCCGGTTAGAGCCGGCGCAGGGCGACCGGTGTCGAAGTCCATGGCCCGGCGAGTCCATGGCGTTGATGGAGCGGCCGCCACCCATGGATCGAACGGATGCTCGGGGGCTAGGTGTTGGTGACCGACCTGAGCGGGAGGTTCATCCCCAACCTGGCTCCCGCACCGAGAGACGCGACGGGAGTGGTCGGCGTGAATCGCTTGGCGACGGTCTAGGTGTAGGACTGGGCGCTGGGCTGAGCAGAGTGGGACTCGAGCTGGGTCCGCTCCTGTTCGAAAACGTCGTATAGGAAGTTGAAGCTCACGTGGCCGCACGTGTCGCACACCAGGCGCTGGATCCCCGCCGTTTCGGTGGCGGTGAGGTTGTCGTGGCCGCAGTCGATCTTCTCATGGCGGCCGCGCTTGGTCTCCCGTGTCATTGAGAGGAGGATCGGCGCCGGTCGATCGATTTCTTGGGGACTATTGCGATCTGACCCGATGTGACTAGTCCCTTTGACAATGTAGATCCCGGATACTTTCTGCTCGTTGCCGGTACAGCAAGGCACTGGGCGAGATCGAGGGTGACCAGGGGACTCCCAGGACTGGGCCTCCGCCAGCGCGACTCGAGGGGCACTTCGAATTGCCCGACCAGGACCCGGCCAGTCGCAGCGGCGAAGATGCTTGCGGCCTGATGAGCCGAGTCGACTGCAAGGCCGGCTTCAGACTCTTCACCCCCAGGCGGGGAAGGCGATGCTAGGTGGTGGCTTCGACGGCCCGCTGCATGGTGGCCGTCAGGATGTCCTTCTTCACCAACCCGGAGTGGCGCCACCTCTGGTGAAGGCCGCCCTGGCGCTGGGTCACCAGGACGAAGGTCGGCGTGGAGCGGATCTTGAACCTGCCGAAGAGCTCGGGGACCTCCTCCAGGCGAGCCTTGACGACGTGCGCCTCACCGTCGAATTCCTCGGAGACCTCATCGACGATGCCGTCCATCACCTGGCACGGCTGGCATCCGTACTTCATGAAGTCGACCAATACGGGCTTGCCGTCCGAGACGATCTGGTCGAACTCGTATTGTGAGGAGATGCTGGGTGCTTTGTGACGGCGTTTGAACAGTCCCATGCTTTCATCTTCGGCTGTCTTGTGAAACAACCCTCAATCGGTTGTCATACTTCCCCCATGGTTTGCGGCATTTGAGCCAAGTCACCGACCTCTTCGATAGGCCGATCCGGGATCTGCGGATATCGGTCACCGACCGCTGCAACTTCAGATGCACCTATTGCATGCCCAAGGAAGTCTTCGGTCCCGGCTACGAGTTCATGAGCAGGGCGGATCTGCTCACCTTCGAGGAAATCGCAGAGATCACCCAGGTCTTCGTGGCCAGGGGAGTGAGGAAAGTTCGCATCACCGGCGGTGAGCCTCTGTTGCGCAAGGGCATCGAAGACCTGGTCGGGGCCATCGCGGCGATCCCGAATGTGGACGATCTGACTCTCACCACCAACGGCTCCCTCCTGGAGCGCAAGGCAAGTGCCCTGGCGGCGGCCGGTCTCAATCGGGTCACCGTCAGCCTCGACGCCATGGACGATTCAACCTTCCGGCAAATGAACGACGTGGGCTTCCCGGTGTCAACGGTGCTGGAAGCGATTGATGCGGCAGCGGAGGCAGGGTTGGGTCCGATCAAGGTGAACTGCGTGGTGCAGAGGGGCGTCAACGATCACGCCGTGCTGGACATGGCCCGCCATTTTCGGCGGACACCCCATGTCGTGCGCTTCATCGAGTACATGGACGTAGGCAACACCAACGGATGGCGTCTCGATGACGTGGTTCCCGCGGCCGAGATGGTCAACGCCATCGATGCCGAGTTCCCCCTCGAGCCCGTGGCGGCGAACTACCCGGGAGAAGTGGCCAACCGGTTCCGCTACAAGGACGGCGGAGGAGAGGTCGGCGTGATCGCTTCGGTCACCCAACCCTTTTGCGGGTCATGTACCCGGGCTCGCATCTCGGCCGATGGAACGATGTACACCTGCCTCTTCGCCTCGTCGGGCACGAGTCTCCGGGACACCATCCGCGCCGGCGGTGATCTGGAGGCCACCGTCGATGAGGTATGGGCCAAGCGCGACGATCGCTACTCGGAGATCAGGTCGTCGCAGACGGCGCGCATCGCAACTCCGGTCGAGATGTCCTACATCGGCGGTTGACCGGGGGATCAGCGGACAGCGGCTTCGACCCTGGCGCTGTCGACTGTCCTCTTCGGCACGTCCCGGTGCCCGACCAGATCCAGGAGTCTGGTGTTGAGCTTCTTGAAGTCGTCGGAGTCGAGTTTGGCGTCGTTGTGGAGGGAGTTCACCCGTTTCAGCAGCATGATCCAGTCCGCCGGCGACATCGAACCCGAAGTGGCCGAAGCCTCCATCGACTCCACCTCACGTCGCAGCGCGACGGCCGGGGGCTCTTCGGGAGCGGGGGGTCGCCCATGTGTCTCCGCTTCGGCGGTTTCCTGGGTTGGCAGTGTCGCGGCGGGTGAAGGCGGGAGGCGCAGAGAGCGTCTGACTTCAGGATTCTCCCGCGCCGAACCCACCCGACCGAGATTCTCCGCAAGTGTGTCGTTTGCCCTCTTATCCCGAGACCTTGTCCGGATGTAGGTCAGCGTCCAAGCGCCGGCGACGACCAGAAAGGAGGTGCCCCAGACTCCTGCTGCGAGATACGTGCCCGGAACAGCGCCCGGGACCTCGGTCGAGTAGCAGACCCAATAGGGGTCGGCGGGCGGCCAGACGAAGGCCAGCGAGGCACATCCCATGACCAGATAGGCGAGGTAGCTCGCCACCAACGAGAGGGCCGTCAGTGAGTTACGTAGCAACATGATCGCTAGATGAATCGGGGCCGACCCTCGTTTGCTTTATCGATTCCTTGCAGTGACATCGGTGTTCCGTCGGACGGGCCCAGGGTTCAACCAGGGATTGCCCCGATGGCGCCCCCGCACGTAACGAGCGATAGTCGTAGCATGCTGACATTCATCCTCTGGCTCGTGCTCCTGGCCCTGGCGTGGCCACTGGCACTACTAGCCCTCGCCCTCTATCCCTTGGCGTGGCTTGTGGCGCTGCCGTTTCGGCTGCTGGGCATCTCCGTGAAGGGGGTGTTTGCGCTGCTGGACGCTGTGATCACTCTGCCGGCCCGTCTTGTCAGGCGCCTCTAGACCAAGGCCGCTCCGAGGTCAGGCCGGCTTGGCTCGTCCTCCCGACGCGACCTTGTAGCCGGCCCAGATCAGGCTGACCGCAGCCAACAAGGACAGGGCGAAGCCGGTCGCCTCACCAAGTGCGAGACCCGTCCCTCCCCAAGACGCCGCGCCCGTGCCGGCGAGGATGAGCGCGTTGCCCCACACGAGGCTGCGATTCTTCTTCCAGAAGCGGACCAGGCTCACTGCGGCGAGGACGATGAGGATCGTGGCTCCCGTCGCTCCGCCGATGATGGCGAACAGGCGGGGGCTGAACCCGGTAGCGAACATGTCATGCGGAATTCCGCCTCCAGGGAGACTTCTCTGGAATGGAACGGTCAGGGTGAGGGTGGTTGAGATGGCCGTGAGCGCGGCAAGGGCAAGGGTCATCGTGTGGCCGGAACGCTTGCCCACGACCAGGAACATCGACCCGAGCGCCAGGAACGGGATGTTGAGAACGGCCCCGAACAGGAAGAAGGTCCGGTAGGTACCGCCGGTCCAGCTGATGGTGACGCCGACGAAGAGGGCCCACGTGGCGAGGGCGAACATCGCCATTCCGGTGGCGTAGGCGGCGATGTGAGGGCGCGGCCGGCCGGCATAGTCACGCCACAGGTCGCCTGCGAACAGGGTGGCCGCTACGGCTGCGACGGCTGAGACTACGGAGTCCATCGGTCGCCAGACCCTAGGAAGGGCCCCGAAAGATCTGGGCGTGAACGGCGCGCGCACGCACACTGTCACCGGGCGAGTAGTGGGGGCGAGGCCCGATGCGGGACCGCACTCTCAGCCCTCCGGGCAAGACGACTGTCACGAGCTGGTCGTGGCCGAAGAACTCGGCACCGGCTACGACCCCGTTGGGTGCTTCGCCGATGGATAGTTGGACATCTTCGGGTCGGACGACCACAGAGACTGGCCCTTTCAGGTCCGTCTTGAAACGTCCCAGCGGAGTGTCGGCGTATCCCCGGTGGCCGGTCCCGGGGATGATGTCGGCGTCCCCGAGGAAGTTGGCGATCCAGGGATCGGCTGGGTGGGTGTACAACTCGGCCGGCGAGTCAACCTGCACGACTCGGCCCTGGTACATGACAGCAACGAGATCTGAGGTAGCCAGGGCTTCCTCCTGGTCGTGTGTGACGAGAACGGCTGTCGTCCTCGCTTCGGCAAGTATGGCTCTCAGTTCGCGGCGAACCCGATCCCGCAGTGAGGCGTCGAGGTTCGAGAACGGTTCGTCGAGGAGGATGACGTCGGGCTTTGGCGCCATCGCCCGGGCGAGCGCCACCCGCTGCTGTTGACCACCTGAGAGCTCATTGGGCATTCGGTCGCCCAACCGGTGCATGCCAACCAATTCGAGGACCTCACCGACCCGGCTCTTGTCGTCGCGTCCGGCCAGCCCGTAGCCGACGTTGGCGGCCACGGTCATGTGTGGGAACAGCGCATAGTCCTGAAAGACCATTCCGACCCTGCGCTGCTCGGGAGGAACGAAGACTTCTGGCCCGAGGACTTGCCGCCCTCGGATCTCGACAGTGCCAGTAGCGGTCTCGAACCCCGCAATGACCCGCAAGGCCGTCGTCTTTCCGCAGCCGGAGGGTCCGAGCAGCGTCAGGAGCCCTCCCTCCCACACGTCGAGGTTGAAGTCTTCGAGGGCCTTCACGTCGCCGTAGGCCCGGGTGAGGCTCCGGGCGCGAATCGTAAGTTGGTCAGCTGCGGAGGTCACGGTACGTCAGGGCCAAGAGTGGCACGATCGCCACCAATAAGAGAGCAAGGCTGGCGACGCTCGCCCTGGTGTAGAAGCCCTCACCGGTAGCACTCCAGATTCGGATGGCGAGTGTCTCGAAGCCGTTGGGCCGCAGCAGCAGCGTGGCCGGCAGCTCCTTGAGGACCGATAGGAAGACGAGGGCGGCGCCTGCGGACAGCCCTGGGCGGATGATGGGTACGGTGACCCGCCATAGGGTCTTCAGCGGCCTGACTCCCAGTCCGAGGGAGGCTTCCTCCAGTTCGGGGCTCGCCCGCCTCAACGAGTCCTGGACCGTCGAGACCGACTGCGCCATGAACATCGCCACGTACGTGATCACCAGGAGAAACGCGGTCTGATAGAGGGGCCGAGCCCACTGGAGGGCGAAGCCGACCACGGCGACACCGACGGTGATATGGGGTAGGGCGTACATCGCCCATGTCGCTGCCTCCGATGAGGCTGACATGCGCCCCCGTTTCCAAGTGGTGACCATTGCAACGGGTAGGGCCGCGAGCGCGGCAACGCCGGCGGCGATGACGGCGACGAGTAGTGATCGAGTGGTCTCGTTCCAGATGGCACCAAGTTGCTGCCCGGCCTCGGCGCCCCGGACCATCCAGAAGATGAGCACCGAGAGCGGGATGGTGAGGGCGATGGTCGCGTAGCCACCGAGAAAGACGGTGGAGACCGTCTTGCCTCTCAGGCTCAGCCGCACCGGCCGCCTCGCACGGCTGGTGACGGTGAGGTGGTAGCCGGCCCTGGTGCGGGTCCGGCGCTCGAGGAAGAGAATGACCAGGGCCAGGGCCATGAGAAGGAGCGACAGCGCCGCTGCGGGCCGGCGGTCGATCTGGCCGGCATACAGCGTGAAGATGGCGCGAGTGAACGTGTCGAAGCGGAGTAGGGACACCGCCCCGAAGTCGCTGACCGTGTAGAGGCCGACCATCAGGCCCGCAGAGACCAGGGCGGGGCGGAGCTGGGGGAGCGTGACGCTGAAGAACACGCGTCGTCTGCTCGCCCCGAGCCCGGTGGCAGCCTCCTCCGTGGCCGGGTCGATCAACTTCAGTGCCGGGGTCACGATCAGGTGGGCCATCGGAGCCAGGAACATCGAGAGCGCCAGCCACGCTCCGATGAACCCGTATGGGATGGGAATCTCGACACCCAGCCAGGTGGAGAGAAGGCCGGCGGGTCCGGTGGCGCCGATGATGGTGAGGGCGGCCATGTAGGAGGGCACGACCAGCGGGAGCGCGACGAGGACCATCCAAGCCTTGCGTCCGGGGAGGTCGGTTCGCGTGGTCAGCCAGGCGGTGAGGGTGCCGATGGCGAGCGCGGTGGCGGTGACGGCGATGGTCAGGCCGAGTGTCCCGATGGCCAGTTCGGCGAGTCGCCCCCCTGGAACGGTCGGCCCCGTGCCCCTGTTCAGGACCTGCCAGGCAAGGCTCAGCGGGGGGATCAGGGGAGGTAGTAGGACAATTGCCGCAGCGATCCACCAGCCGCGGCTCGAGCGGCGAGGCGTATCAGGTGCCGGCCCCTTCCTCGGGGGTGCCATGGTCGGCCCCGCAGTCAAACCAACCCCGCCTCCGACACGAGTCGAGTGGCGATGGGGAGCACCTCGGCGAGACGTGACAGGTCGATGTCGGGAGCTTTGATGTCCGAGAGACTCGGCAGGCCTCCTGCCGATGGGATTCCTTCAATCATGGGGAACTCGTAGGTCTGGGTGGCGAAGTATGTCTGAGCCGTGATCGACAGCAGGAACTCCACGAACTGCCCGGCCTCGTCGGGCATGTCAGACGACGCAATAGTCCCTACTCCCGCAGGCATCACCAGGCTTCCCACGTCACCGGACGGGATGAACCAGTTCTCGGCACCTTCTCCGGCTCCCTCGGCGCGCAGTCTGAGCAGGTAGTAGTGGTTGACCAAGCCTCCGCTGATCTCGCCACTGTCGACCGCGGCCACGATGGGGCTGTTGCTGGGGTAGTCCTGGGGGTTGTTGGATGCCAGAGCCTCGAGCCAGGCCAGTGTGGCGGCCTCGCCTCTTTCGAGGATCATCGCGGCGACGAATGCCATGAAGGACCCGTTGGTCGGAGCGACCCCTACCTGCCCAGCCCAGCGTGGGTCGGTGACGTCGTCGATTGACCGGGGCAGCTCGATGTCTGTTCCGGTGCCGTAGATGAATGTGCGGATCCGCCCTGACACACCGATCCAGCGGCCCTCACGGTCGGCGAACCTGCGGTCGACCTTGGCCAAAGTTGCAGGCGGGAGCTCGGCAAGCATCCCGGACACCGAGCCGAGTGAGGCGGGGTCCTGGGCAAAGAAGACGTCGGCGTCGGTCGAGGCGCCCTCCTCCAGGAGGGTGGCGGCCAGGTCGGTGGAGCCGGCGTAGCGGACCTCGACTTGGATGCCGGTGGCGGCGGCGAAGTCGTCGATGAGGGGCTGGACCAGTTCTTCGCTTCTTCCGGAGTAGATGACCAGGGTGCCCTGCCCGCCGCCATCGTCGGAGCATGCGGCCACGATCAGCGACACGGCGACGAAGAGTGTTGCGAGACGTCTCAACGACTGCTCCCAGACGATCGTTCGGTAGCTAACGATCGGAAAGCTATTACCACTACGGGCGTAGTGCAAATTGCCGGGTTGGCCGAATTGTGGCTTGTCGCGCTCGCCGAGGGACTCAGGTGCCGAGACGCTCGAGATGGGGAAGTTCGTCTATCGGCTTGGTGGGAGGCCTGGGGCCGTTGCGGAACCCGCGGAAGGCGAGAGCTAGTGCGGCGGAGGTGACAATTGCCCCCTCGATCATGAGGATTCGTGCCGAGTAGAGACACTCCTGGCCGTGCCAAGCCGGATCCGCGTCCAGATAGGTGTCTGCGATCACCAGATTCCATGGCGTGTCGCAAGGGATGGCCACACGGTACGGATTCCCGCCCGTGTCATACATCCACTGGTCGATCTCCTTGTCGAAGCCGCTGAACGCAAGCGAGAATGTGAGAGCGGCTCCGATGACCAAGGCGAGGATGGCTCCGTTCCGGTACATGACCCTTTGGAGTGTACGTACGGGCGGGGCCTCTGAGAAGCGGTTAAAAGATTCTCAACTGGATTGAAAAGGCCGACGATCCCGGCTCCTCCCGAACTTCAGGACTCCTCGCCAGGATCCCGGAACGACGGGATGGCGTCAATCGACTGCCTCTTCGGCTTCGGCCCCCTGCGGATGCCCCAGAGCCCGATGCCTGTCCCTACCGCCAGCCAGGCCACGCCGGCGATGAAGAGCCGCTGGCCGGTTCCTGCGCAGACCCGTGCGCCCCATGAAGGATCGGCTTCCATCTCTGCGTCGCCGAAGACGATCCCGAACGGCGCGGGGCAGGCGACGGTGACCTGGGAGACATCGCCAGAGTCGAAATCGACCTCCCAGCTCTTCACTGCATGCTCGAAACCGGTGAACACCATGGTGAGCCCCAGGACGGCTCCGATTCCGAGGACCACCAGACCGGCCTGCCGGTACATGCCTCCGAGTGTACGAGCCGACATCCTCTACCGGACAGTCATTCGAGAATCTGGATAGTGCGTGTTCTACCGTGATCCGATGCACCGCGTGACGGTTCAGTTCCTGAAGTACCCCGACACGCTCCACTGGGGCTTCGAGGCCTCGTTCCTCGGTGAGGACCAGTACGGGAAGTGGGCTTCGGTGCCGGCGGGGACCAGGCGTTGGAAGGGTAAGGAGCAAGTTCACCCAACCACTTCGGACGCGGTCTTCTGCGCTCCCCACGACGGGTGGTGGCACCTCCACTACAACGGGCCTCACACGGCCAACTACTCGATGTTCGTGGACATCAACACCCCACCCCGATGGATCGGCGACGGTCGCTACGAGATGATCGACCTGGACCTCGACGTGGGAATGACCCATGATGGGGAGATCGTCGTCGAGGATGAGGATGAGTTCGCCCTCCACCAGGTGCAGTTGGAGTACACCGCTGAGATGATCCGGGGAGCCCGCCAGACGACCGAGGCGATCATCGAAGCCCTGGCCAGCCGGGCCGAGCCCTTCTTCGACGTCGCCGAGGCTTGGCTGAACAGGGTTTGAGGCCAGCCGGAGACCGCTGGCCGCCGGGCCTCTCCGCGCGGCGGCGCTGGGGAACCGGTCTGGTCGGCCCGATGGGGGCGAGTCCTGGACAGATCACCATCGCCATCTCCACGCCGACCCGCTGCGGTGGAGCCTCAGCCCACCAGCAGGGGTATCTCCAACTCCTCCGGAGTGAGCCCTCCGTGGTAGCAGCGGAGTCGTTTGTCGAATCCCTTGGGCAAGACGGATAGGTGCTCAGGGGCAAGTAGCAGCCGTTCGCCGAGTCTGCCCAGGGCGACATCGGTCGGGTCGGGCCCGATCAATGGCCGGGGATCGACCAGGTCTCCTCCGGTCAGATCGGAGAGGTCGTCGATGAGCGCCTTGCTTCCCCACAGATGGACTCCTCTGGAGTCGCCGGCGAAGCGCAGATAATCGAACCGCGGCTCTCTGATCAGCATCTTCTGCTTCTCCTCGAACTCCCTCAACCCATGATCGGCCGTTCCAAGGAGCACCGCGTGCGGTGGCAGGGCGGACGCGATCGCCTCCCAGACCGAGACGGCAAGCCCCATTGCTTCGGTGAACTCATCCGATCTCAAGCCCCAAACATGGCCAGCGAAGTCGACGTAGGGCACGTAGGTGAAGATGAACCGACCAGGCTCGCCGGCCAGTTGTATGGTCGCCTCCGCCAGATCGGCCACGTCCCAGGCTGGCTCGAACCGCGCTCCCCGGTAGAGGGCCCTGGTCAGAGGTGAGGCGGAGAAGTCCCCCGGTTGAACCGTTATCGGCTCGATTCCTGCCTCTCGGAGTCTCTCCCAGAGGTTGGGAGCGGGAAGCAGCGAGGGGTAGTCGTAGGCCACCGACTCACCGGCGAGGTTGACCCACTTCAGGCAATTCACCACCTGGCCTATGTCCGGCATCCAGGTCAGATGAGCCACCTGGCCGTGTTGTGCGGGTGGCAGACCGCTTGCCACGGTCGCCAGGGAGACGCTTGTCGTCGTGGGGAATGGAGCTTCGATCGATCCTGCCATCGAGGCCTGAAAGGTCCGCGCCCCTTCGTGATCCAACTGGGCCACGCCCAACCCGTCGAAGAGCACCAGCACGTATGTCGGCCCATCGGGTACCAAATGGGCGTCGTTGAGTCCGGGAGAAGCCGACGAACCGATCAGACGCCGCTCGATCTCTGCGACGAGATTCACCAATCCCGCCCCGTCGTAGGAAGGCGTTTTTGCCATTGAGCGCAGGGTAGAACCGTGACTTCGACCTGGAACGGCGCATGCGTATACTCGCCCGCGGTTCTTCCCCGACCATCAAGAGGCATGAGCGCGTACTTCGAGAGCTATCTGACAGTCGGTGCCTTCGCGGCACTTGGCGCGATCCTGGTCCTCGTGATGATGGGAATCGCCTCGATCGTCAGACCCACCAATCCGAACAAGACGAAGCGCGCCGTGTACGAGTGCGGTGTCGACCCGGTGGGGACCGGGTGGAGCCAGAGCTATGTCCGCTACTACATCTTCGGCCTGCTGTTTGTGATCTTCGATGTGGAGGCAGTGTTCATCTTCCCGTGGGCGATCAAGCTCGAAACTCTCGGCCTCTTCGGTCTTGTGGAGATGACGATCTTCATCGTCATCCTCCTCCTCGGACTGGTCTACGCGATCCGCAAGGGAGTGCTCCGGTGGGAGTAGTCCAGAAGTTCGGAGCCCCGAAGCCCATCTCGTGGCTCCTCAATTGGTCCCGGCAGTACTCCCTCTGGATGTTTCAGTTCGGTCTCGCCTGTTGCGCGGTTGAGCTGATCGCCACCGCCGGGCCGCGCTACGACATGATGCGCTTCGGGATCATCCCGCTGCCGGCCTCACCGCGCCAGGCCGACCTCATGGTGGTGGCAGGGACGGTGACCGACAAGATGGCGCCGTCGGTCCGCAAGCTCTACGACCAGATGCCCGACCCCAAGTACGTGATCTCCATGGGCTCATGCTCGAACTGCGGTGGTCCCTACTGGGACTCCTATTCGGTGACCAAGGGCGTCGACCAAGTCATACCCGTCGACGTCTACGTCCCCGGATGCCCACCCCGACCCGAGGCACTGATGGACGGCATCGTCCTCCTTCAGAAGATCATCAAGAACGAAGACATCAAAGAGAAGTGGAACCGGCGTGACCTCGAACCAGTCTGACACCGAGACCGCCACCCATCCGCTCCAGGACTTTGCCGATTCGGTGGCCGCCGTTGTCCCCGGGACTGCGCGCATCGAGTTCGACAACGTCAAGGTCGAGGTCTCGCCCGAGGACTGGGTGGAGACACACCGTCTGGCCATCGAGCACCTGGGCCTGACCTTCTTCTCGTGGCTGTCGGCAATCGACTGGTCCAACGATGTGGAGGCGGGAGACCCGCTGCGCGACGAGGTCGAAGAGAGGATCGAGCTTCTCTCGGTCGTGAGCGACGTCACCGACGGCAACAAGGTCACCTTTTCAACCACGTTGTCTCACACCGAGCCAGTCGCGGACAGCTTGGTCGACACCTACCCGGGAGCGAACTGGCACGAGCGTGAGGCGGCCGAGATGTTCGGCATCGACTTCAAGGGTCATCCTGGGCTCGATCACCTGTATCTGCCCGATGGGTTCATCGGCAACCCGCTGCGCAAGTCGTATCCGCTGCTCAGCCGCGAAGTCAAGCCGTGGCCCGGATCAGTGGATGTCGAAGCACTCCCGGGCGAGCCGTCGACGGAGAACCCGGAGAGCTGATGACGGTCGACGAACACGCCATTCGCCACCTGAGCGAGGCCCAGGTCTCGGTCGAAATCGAGACCGAGGAGATGACCCTCAACATCGGCCCCCAGCACCCGTCCACCCACGGAGTGCTCAGGCTGGTGGCTCAGGTCGACGGTGAGCGGGTGTCCGACGTGAAGCCTGTGATCGGCTACATGCATCGTGGCTACGAGAAGCTCTCCGAGGTTCGCACCTATCCCCAGATCACTGCCCTCATAAACCGGATCGACTGGGTCTCCGGATATGCCAACGAGGTCCCGTTCATAGTGGCAGCTGAGAAGCTGATGGGACTCGAAGTGCCCGAGCGGGCCCAGTTCATCCGGCTGATCCTCACCGAGATGGCCCGGATCGCCTCCCACCTCATGTTCATGGCGTCCTATCCCCAGGAGCTGGGCGCGCTCACCCCGATCATGTTCGCCCTCCGAGAGCGGGAGAGGGTCCTCGACCTCATCGAGGGTGTGACCGGCGGGCGCTTCCACCCGAACTTCAACCGCATCGGCGGCGTGAAGCCCGCCTACGGTTCGGGTTCGACCACTCGCAAGCAGCCTCAAGACCTCCCCGCAGGGTTCCTGGCCGGAGCCAGGGATGCGATGAACCACGTGATCGACGTGTGTGAGGAGTTCGAGGCCCTGGTGGCGGGCAACGAGGTCTTCCTGGCTCGCACCAAAGGGCTCGGGATCTTGCCGCCTGAGATCGGAGCCGCCCATGGGGTGTCAGGGCCGAATCTTCGGGCATCCGGAGTCGACTTCGATCTCCGCAAGACCGAGGACTACCTCCCCTACGACCAGTTCGACTTCGATGTGATCATCGGGGAGACCGGGGACTGCTGGGACCGCTGGTGGGTGCGGCTCCAGGAGATCCGTGAGGCGGCCAAGATCGTGCTCCAGGCGGTGGACGCCATGCCTCCGTCCGGGCCCCTTCAGGCCAAGGTGCCGAAGGTGATCAAGGTTCCCGCAGGCGAGACATACGTGCGCGCCGAGAATCCGAAGGGGGAGATGGGCTACTACCTGGTGTCCGACGGCGCTAGCGGCCCCTACCGGTTGAAGATTCGGTCCGCCAGCTTCTCCAACCTCTCGATCCTCCCCTGGATCCTCGAGGACGTCTTGGTGCCCGACATCATCGCCATCATGGGCTCACTCGACTTCGTTCTCGGAGACGTTGACCGATGATGTTTCGCCCTCTTCGCTCGCTCGCCGTGCTGGGTGGCACGAATCGAGTCTCGCGACTCCCCGCTGCCTGGCGCCTGCCGCTTGCTGCTGCCGAGGTCACCAAGTGATCGAGGCTCTCACCGACTTCTTCTCCAACCCCTGGGCGCTGCTGGCACTCAAGATCCTGATCGTCGCTGCCGTCGTGCCCGTGATCGGGCTTGTTCTCGGTTTCGCCGAGTTGAAGCTCTCGGCAAAGATGCAGTCACGGGTCGGCCCGTATTTCGCCGGAGGGCGCTGGGGATGGGCCCAGCTCATCGCAGACGCGGTCAAGGGCTTCCAAAAGGAGGACCTGATCCCAGACGAGGCCGATCACCCGGTGTTCAAGCTGGCTCCTTTCCTCGTCCTCATGGGCACCTTCGCCCTTCTGGTGGTGGTTCCATTCGGTCCCGACCTCGTGTTCTGGGATCTACCCGTAGGCATCTTCTATGCCCTGGCCGTGTCATCGCTTTCCACGATCGGCGTGCTGATGGCCGGGTGGTCCTCGGCGAACAAGTACTCGCTCATGGGTGGTCTCCGAGCCGCCGGGCAGCTCATCGCCTACGAGCTCCCCCTCGTGCTGGCCGTGATCGGCTCGGTGATCATGGCGGAGACGATGAGCCTCACCGGGATCGTCGAAGCTCAGATCGCTGCGGGCTTCCCGTATGTGCTGGTCCAGTTCCTCGGGTTCGGCATCTTCATGATCGCCGCCCTCGCCGAGTTGACCCGGATCCCTTTCGACATGCCCATCGCCGAGTCTGAGCTGGTCATGGGCTACTTGACCGAGTACTCGGGGTTCCGGTTCCTGTTCTTCTTCATCGGCGAGTACGCCAACATGTTCACGATGTCGGCCATTGCGGCCACCCTCTTCCTCGGCGGCTACTGGCTCCCTGGCGTCCCTGAGAACCTGCTCAACATCCTGGGCCCGGTGATTCTGCTCACCAAGGTGTTCATCCTGGCTTTCGCGATGATCTGGTTCCGCTGGACCTTCCCGCGCTTTCGGGAGGATCAGCTCCAGACGCTCGCCTGGAAGTGGCTCATACCGCTGGCGCTCCTCAACATCGTGCTCACCGCAACCTTCAAGGTTGTGTTCTGATGACAGCCAACGGCGGCCGCAAGATCCCCGGGTCCGGGCTCCTCAAGGGCCTCGGAGTCACCTTCACCACGATGGTCAAGACCATCTTCATGCCTCAGAAGCATCTGGCGACCGTCAACTACCCGCTCGAGAAGGAGGTCCCGGTTCCGAGGGCTCGCGGTGTCATCGCCCTCGACCAGGAAGCTTGCACCGTCTGCATGCTCTGCGCTCGCCAGTGCCCCGACTGGTGCATCTACATCGAGGGCCACAAGGAGGAGCTGCCGCCGGCCAAGCCGGGTGGCCGGGTCAAGGTTCGGGCCAAGCTCGACCGCTTCGACATCGACTATGCCCTCTGCATGTACTGCGGGATCTGCGTGGAGGTGTGCCCATTCGACGCGCTCTTCTGGAGCCCGGAGTACGAGTACTCCGAAGCCCACATGGGCAACATGCTGCATGACAAGGAGCGCCTCCAGGACTGGCTGGGAACGGTCCCCGATCCTCCGGGGCTGGAACGATGAGTTTCGTTGACTGGATCGGCGAACCCGTCAACTGGACATTCACAGCCATCGGCCTGGGCGTCCTCTTCTCGGGGTTCCGAGTCGTAACCGCCAAGAACGTGGTCCACGCAGCGTTGTTCCTCGTCGGAGCCCTGGCCGGGACCGCAGCGTTGTTCCTGCTTCTCAGCGCGGAATTCGTTGCCTGGGTCCTGGTCCTGGTCTACATCGGTGCCGTCATCGTCTTGTTCCTGTTCGGGATCATGATCACGCGGGCCCCCACCGGTCTCGACGAAGGGCTCGACACCGACAAGAAGGCGTTCCCCGCCCTTCTCGGCCTCGCACTCTTTGCCCTGATGGCTTGGGCCTCGTGGGAGGCCTTTGGCTTGGCGTTGGTCGAGATTGCCGGTGAGCCGATCTCGACCGAAGTCGTCGGGGAGTCGCTGCTCGGGCGATTCGTGATCCCGTTCGAAGTCGTGTCCTTCGTCCTCCTCGCCGCCTTGATCGGCGGAATCACCATCGCCCGGCGTGACCTCAGCCCTGCCGAAGAAGAGGAAAGAGGGGCGGTCTGATGCTGCTGAACCAGTTCCTCATTCTCGGAGCGGCGTTGTTCGCCATGGGCGTCTACGGCCTCCTGGTCCGCCGCAACATCGTGCTGATCCTCCTGTCGGTGGAACTGATGCTCAACGCGGTCAACATCAACTTGGTGGCGTTCGAGTCGGTGGTCGTGACCTCGGAGGCAATCGGCCACGTCTTCGCCATCTTCGTGATAACCGTGGCGGCAGCCGAGGTCGGTATCGGCCTCGCCATCGTCTTGATGATCTTCCGGAACCGTAGGTCCGCCAACGTCGACGATCTCAACCTGATGCGGTGGTAGGGGTGAGGGAATTCCTGCTTCTGGCTGCCGAGGACGAGCACGCCATCCACGCAGGGGACGGTGGCTTCTGGGCGGACACGGCCGGCATCATGCTCATCCTGCCTCTTGTCGCCTTCGGGCTGATCCTCGCGTTCGGCAAGAGGTTCAAGTATCAGGGTGGCGAGATAGCGGTGGCCGCTCTGGCCATCAACCTGGTCTGGGCCACGGTCCTGTTCATCATGAACATGACCGGGGGGGTCCTTGATCAGACCACCTTCGAGATCGCCCGAATAGGGAGCGGCATCGTCTTCGAGTTGGGGTGGATGGTCGACGGGCTGTCCATCATGATGTACTTCCTCATCAACTTCGTCGGGCTCTTGGTCTTCATCTATGCCCTCGGGTACATGGCAGAAGACCGCAGAGTCGACTGGTTCTTCGCCGCCTTCTCCCTGTTTGCGGGTGCGATGCTCATCCTCGTCGGCGCCCCCAACCTGGTGCAGCTGATCATCGGCTGGGAGGGCGTCGGCCTCGCCTCCTACTTCCTGATCGGCTTCTACTGGGAGGACATCGAGAACGTCAAGGCTGGCAACAAGGCCTTCCTCACCAACAAGGTGGCCGATGTGGGCCTGATCCTCGGCGCGATCATCGTTGCCGTCGCCGTCGGCAGCTTCGACTTCGGTGACATCGCCCACGCCGCCGTCGAGCACTCGGCCGAGCTGGGCGGCGTGGCCCTCATAGGAGGAGCCCTGCTCTTCTTCGGAGCCATGGGCAAGAGCGCTCAGTTCCCGTTCCACATCTGGCTGCCGGACGCCATGGCCGGCNNGCGGCGACGATGGTGACCGCCGGCGTCTACCTGATGGGGCGGGTCTTCCCACTCTTCCAGAACCTCGCCATGGACTTGCGCGAGCCGATGGTCTGGATCGGCGCCATCACCCTGTTCGCCATCGGTCTGTTGGCGCTGGTCGCCGATGACATCAAGAAGGTCCTCGCCTATTCGACCGTCAGCCAGCTCGGCTACATGATGACCGCCGTCGCCGCCGGGGGATACACGGCCGGCCTCTTCCACCTGTTCACCCACGCCTTCTTCAAGGCCCTCCTCTTTCTCGGAGCCGGCTCTGTGATCCACGCAGTCCATTCCAACAACATGAGTGACATGGGGGGCCTGCGCAAGGAGATGCCCACCACCTACTGGACCTTTGTCGTCGGCTCGCTCGCGCTTGCCGGGATCCTTCCCTTCGCCGGCTTCTGGTCGAAAGACGAGATCCTCGCCACCCTCGACTACGGCGGGTACCAGGCCGTCATGTGGATTGCCATCGCCGGCGCCTTCGTCACGGCCTTCTACATGACGCGTGCGGTGGCGCTGACCTTCCACGGCACCTACAAGGGCACGGCTCATCCCCACGAGTCCCCCAAGATGATGACCCGGCCGCTGATCGGCCTGGCGATCCCGTCGATCCTTTTCGGGTTGTTCAACATCCCCGGTGTGAAGTGGCCCGGAATCGGCAACTTCACCGAGTGGCTCGGCGTCCGCGTCGTGGCGATGGGTGACCACCATGCAGACGAAATCGACTTCGGTCTGGCGGCCATCGGACTCGCCGCAGCCGTGGCCGGCATCGTCCTCGGCTGGCTCATCTTCTCGCCGGATCGAGCTACACAGAAGGAGCGGGACAGCTTGGAGATCCCGGGGCTGTATCCGGTGCTGCGGCGCAAGCTCTACGTGGACGACGTGGCGCTCGGGTTGGTGGGAGCCACTAAGGGCCCGGCGGCGAGATTCGTCGACTGGACCAACACCTACATCCTCGACGGCATCGTCAACGGCGTCGGAGCCATTGTGAAGTCGCTGGGGGGATTCGTCTACAACGTGTTGGATCAGCTCGGGGTCGACGGGATCTTCAATGGCTTGTCGGCGGCGACGGACGGGGCCGGGGCCGTAGTGCGTCGCTGGCAGACCGGGCGTGTCCAGCAGTACCTGGCCGCCTTCGTCGGCGGTGCGCTGGTGTTGGCAGTCGTCTTCATCTTTGTAATCACGTAAGAGAGCTCATAGAGAGGCAATGAGTATGGAATTGATCGANNACTCGGGTTCATACCCAAGGACAACGAGGACGCCCTGAAGAGAGTCGGTTTGACGGCGGCCGTGCTCGCCTTCGTCGCCTCGCTGGGGCTGGCGTTCAACTTCGACTTCGGCGCCCGCGGATACAACGCCTATCAGTTCGAGGCCAACCAGACCTGGATCGGTGCGATCAACGCCAACTACCACATCGGAATCGACGGGATCAGCTTGCCTCTCCTGGTCCTCTCCACCTTCGTGGTGGTGCTGTCGGTGATCTACTCCTGGAACCACTGGGACGAGCCGAAGAACCCCAAGGCGTTCCTGATCCTGATGCTGATCCTGGCCACGGGAATGAACGGAACCTTCGTCGCTCTCGATCTGGTCCTGTTCTTCATCTTCTTCGAGATCGTCCTCCTCCCCATGTACTTCATGATCGGTATCTGGGGTGACAAGACCCCGCGGAAGGTGCCTGGCTTCGCCAGGGAGATGGAGACCCGCCTCTACGCGGCGATCAAGTTCTTCCTGTTCACTCTGTTCGGGTCTGCGTTCATGCTCCTGGGCTTCCTCGCCCTCTACTTCGAGTCGGGCAAGCACGGTGATCGCACCTTCGACATCCAGGCCTTGACCGAGTTGGGCACCGCCGGGGCCTTCACCGGGACATTCGCCTTCCTGGTGTTCGGGGCTATGTTCCTGGGATTCGCCGTCAAGGTGCCGATGTGGCCGCTCCACACCTGGCTCCCGGATGCCCACACCGCCGCGCCAACCGTGGGCTCGGTGATACTGGCTGCGATACTCCTGAAGCTCGGCTCGTACGGCTTCATCAGGATCTCGCTGCCGATCCTTCCTCAGGAGGCGGTCAACTGGGCGCCTCTGATAGCGATCCTCTCCGTGATCGCGATCATCTACGGGTCACTGGCCTGTCTGGCTCAAACCGACATGAAACGACTCATTGCCTTCTCGTCGGTCGGTCACATGGGCTTCGTCATGCTGGGCATCTCGACGCTGACCGACATCGGGATCAATGCCGCCGTCATCGGAATGGTGGCCCACGGGCTCATCACCGGCCTCTTGTTCTTCCTGGCCGGGTCGATGTCCCACCGGTACCACACGAGAGAGATGGCGCGTCTGGGAGGCAACATCAAGCTGATGCCGGTGATGGGAGGGATCCTCGCCTTCACGGCGATGGCCTCCCTCGGGCTTCCCGGGCTGGCCGGGTTCTGGGGTGAGTTCATGGCTCTGGTGAGCGCCTACAACCCCCTCGAAGGTCTCTCGCTTGGCGTGTTCCGGACTTCGATGGTGCTCGGCGCCGTCGGCACGGTGCTGACCGCCGGGTACATGTTGTGGATGCTCCAGCGGGTCAACCTGGGTGAGCCGTCCCCGGAGTGGGAGAGCGCTGATCTGCACGATGCAGACAAGTTCGAGCTGATCGCGTGGGTTCCTCTGATCGTGCTGATTGTGGTCATTGGCTTCTTCCCCAAGGTCATCTTCAACGCCACCACCGACTCGATCACCTCGCTTGTCGAAATGGTGTTCGCCACTGACGTGACCGCGATGGTGGGAAGGGGCTAGCCGGCACCGTGGGCTTTACCATCGACTACCTGGCGCTCGGTCCCGAGCTGATCATCGTGGCGACGCTGCTGGTCGCCTTCGCGCTGGACCTGGTTCTCCCGAGACCTCAAAAGTACTGGGTGGCGACCGTCGCGGTCACGGGGACGGCCTTCGCGCTGCTGCCCCTGGCGTTCCTGGCGATCAACGGTGAGCCGGTGGCTATGTTCGACGGGTCGTACGTGGTCGATGAGTTCGCCCTCGTGCTCAAGGGCGTCTTTCTGATCGCGGCCTACATCGTCTTCTTGCTCTCGCACAACTACATCGAATCCGAGCGCTACTACCAGGGCGAGTACTACTTCCTGCTGTTGGCCTCGCTGCTGGGTTCTCTCGTCCTCTCCTCGGCCCGTGACCTGATCATCCTCTTCATCGGCATCGAACTGGTGACCGGGCCTCTCTATCTGCTGGCGGGCTGGCGGAAGGGCGATGCCAAGTCGAACGAGGCGTCGATGAAGTACTTCATCCTCGGTGTTCTCTCGACTGCGATTCTCCTCTACGGGATGTCGCTTCTCTACGGACTCACCGGCGGCGAGGTCAGCTTCGCCGGGCTGGCGGAGAAATCGGTGGGATTGACCGGCGAACCAGCCTTCGTCATGGCCGTCCTGTTTGTGATCGTCGGGTTCGGGTTCAAAGTCTCCGCAGTGCCCTTCCACTTCTGGGCACCCGATACCTACGAGGGAGCCCCGACGCCCATCACGGCCTATCTGTCGGTGAACTCGAAGGCAGCCGGATTCGTGGCGCTGCTGATAGTGATGTACTCAGCACTGCCCGCCGCCTCGGACGTGTGGGCCCCTGCACTCTGGGCGCTGGCCGCGCTGTCGATGACCGTCGGCAACCTGGCAGCCCTCCGCCAGACGAACATCGTGAGGCTGCTCGCCTACTCGTCGATCGCCCAGGCCGGATTCATGTTGGTGCCCTTCGCCGCCGCGGCCGTGGCCGGTGCCGACCTGGCCGCGGCGTTCGAAGCGACTGTCATCTATCTCGTCATCTACGCGGTGATGAACCTTGGGGCGTTCGGGGTTGTCATCGCAGGGGCCCGGGTGACCCAGTCCGGGGAGTTGGGGGCTTGGTCGGGTCTGGCCAGGGTCGATGCCAGGCTCGGAGTTCTGGTTGCGGTCTTCTTCTTCAGTCTTGCCGGCATTCCCCCCTTGGCCGGATGGTTCGCCAAGTTCGCGATGTTCCGCTCGGTGATGATCGCCGGTGGTGCCCTGACGGTGACCCTTGCCGTGATTGCCGCCATAAACGCGGTCGTAGCCCTCTACTACTACGCCAAGGTCGTCAAGAGCGTCTGGCTCGACGATCTGGTGGAGTTCCCGGGCGATCCAGAGGAAGCCCCGGCGGGCTCGCTCCGCCTCGCACTGGGCGTGTCGGTCGCCCTGACAGTGGCGATCGGCGTCTTTCCGGCGATTGCCACCTTCGTCGGAGAGGCCTCCAAGGTCCTTGCCACGGGAGGCTGAGTGCGGGGGTAGTCGGGTTCCCTTGCCGAGATGACTTCGAACTGAACCTCGATCCTGCGGGGGACCGCCGAAGGACACAGCGGCGCCACGCTGGAGGGCGGCAATCAACTCCTTCGGGGACGCCGGGCTTCGGCGAGCTCTCGCCTCGGGCGCAGACCCGACCCGTGGGCGTGTGGAAGGATGCCAGGATCGGTGGGCTTCAGTGGTCCCCCCGGCCTCCTCGCTCGCCCTGCCGAGACAAGCGGCGACTCTCGGGACACATCGGCCCCAGCGCGACGCCGGCCGCGGCGGCCCTATCCCCGTGTTCGGCTCCGCAACGCCCGATACTCACGATCGAGCAGGGACCAGTGGGAGTGGTCGACCCAGTTCCCGCGGATCAGAAGCTCCTCACGGAGGATGCCCTCCCTGGTGAAACCGAGCTTCTCGGCGACCCGGTCGGACGCCGAGTTGCCGACGGCGATCCGCAGCACCGCCTTGTGATAGCCGAGTGCCGAGAATGCCTCCTCCAGGACTCGGTCTACGGCCTCGGTGCATATGCCGTTGTTGGTCTCGTCGGATCGGATCCAATATCCGATCTCGGCGATCTTGCCCAGTTTGGAGACGGTCCATATGGAGACGTTGCCGACATGGGTGCCCGGCGTCGATTTGGTCCTTATCGAATAGTCCCAGGCCCTGTCTTCCTTCCACGCCTGCATCGACTCGCGGATGAATGCTGAAGTGTCGCTCGAGGTGTAGTCCATTCGGGCCCACGGGAGCCACTGGTTCAGGTCCGGGAGGGATGCCCGGATAGCCTCGTCGAGGGTGGTGGCGTCGCGTCGGCCGAACCGCTGCAGTATCAGGCGATCGGTCTCGAGCATCGTCCGGGGCACCGGATCAGGATATCCGGGGTCTTAGGCTGGCCGGGAAATGTGGGACTCCCTCAATCTCACCCAGGAGATACAAGACCCAGGAGAGAAGCAGCTCGCCGCGGTGCTCGCCCCGCTGTTCGAAGACGAAGACGGCCGGGTCCGGCTATTGCTGACCAAGCGACCCGACACCATGCCCACCCACGCCGGCCATATCGCTTTTCCCGGCGGCCGTCCTGATCCTGGCGACGACGGCCCCGTTTCGACTGCTCTGAGGGAGGCCCATGAGGAGGTCGGAATCCCGCCCTCGCGGGTTGAGGTGCTCGGGTACCTGCCTGCAATCGACACCGTGGAGTTCAGCCTGATGGTGATCCCCGTGGTCGGCCGGGTGGAGACACCGTTGAATCTGGTCCCGTCGGAGCGGGAGGTGGCACGCGTGTACACCCCTCTCCTATCGGATCTGGCCGACGAGAACCGGTGGTGGTACGTCCCCTGGGACCGGTGGAAGGTGTGGTACTACGACCTCGAGGGTGACACCCTGTGGGGAGCCACGGCACGCATGGTGCGCAATCTGGTTGGCCTGGAGTGAATTGGGTCTATCGGCCTTGTGGGTAGATCGGCGAAATTGCCGATGATCCGACGTGAGCCAGAACGCTCCGACCGATCTCCAGGGACAGTTTCACCGATACGTGGCCGTCCTGTTCGCGTTGACGGTGCCTGCGTTGGCAGCCGTCGAGATGACCGGTGCCATGGCGACATCGGTCGACTCCATACGCTGGGTCGGGTACGTGGTTCTCACCGCGTGGTCGGTGCACATCTTCCGATCAGCCAGGCCCAATGCCGCAGTCCTGGTGCTTGCCGCCATGAGCTACTCCGCCTCCCTTGTCGTCGTCGAGTCCCTATTCGGGCAGATGCGATCGGCGTTCGACTTCACCACCACCTTCGGCTTGGTGATGGTCCTGTCCGTCCTTGCCGGCACCTTGGTCTCTGGAAGCCGACTGGCCTGGGCCGGTGCAATCGGGCTCAGCGTTGCTTTGTGGGTGGTGTTGGTCGGGGTCCTCCAAGGAGAACCGCCTGATGTGATGAGTGTGAGGGCGGTGATCGCCGTAGCCGGGGTCATCTTCACAACCGCACTCGTGTCACGCCTCTTCTCCCAGTTGGGAGCGGCGATCGAGCGCCACGAACGATCGGCTCGCCTTCAAGACGCCATCGCCCGCTGCTCGGAGGCTCTCCTCGTCCACTCCGACTCGTTCGCCAGCTATGAGGCGGTCAAGGCGCTCCGCGAGGCGTCCAACGCCGAATACGCCTACGTCTATGCAGTCGATGGCGGTGAACCTGGCCAGGTTGGCTGGCATGTCGTCGCCGATGCCTCTATGCACTCGGCCGGCCAGCGCCCCCTCAATCGCGAAGGGACCTTCGAGGAGATCCCCGAGACGTATGCAACCCTGGCGGCAGGGGACGCCGTCACGATTCGCGCCAAAGACGAGTCGAGCCCCGACTTTCAGTATTACGCCGATCGCGGGATCGTCTCGGAGATCTCCATCCCCATTGCCGTTGAGGGACGCCTGCGAGGGGCTGTCGGTTTCACGCAGCAGACCGACGAGCGGGCTTGGGCCCATGCCGAGGTGCAGACGCTGTGGCGCGCTGCCCACATGATCGGTGCCTACTGGCGCCGCCAGGACGATGCACAGGAGCTCAGATCGTCTGCCGAGTCCAAGGACCGGCTTCTCGCGTCTGTTTCCCATGAGATAAGGACTCCGTTGACGGCGATCGTCGGACTGTCCGAGGAAATCGTGTCCAGCCGGACCAGCCTCGGAGAAGAGGAGCGCGACGAGCTGAACGGGATCATCGCCGTCCAGAGCCGCGAGCTCGCCGAGCTGGTCGAGGACCTCCTGGTTGCCTCGCGTGCGGACTTCGGGAACCTCTCGATACGGCCCGAGTTCATCGACTTGGGCGAGCAGGCCCAGCGCGTCCTCACCGGAGTCAAGGAGTCGCACCGCAACGACAAGCAGATCATCCTCACAGGAGACGAAGTGACGGCGTGGGCCGACCCTCTGCGAGTTCGCCAGGTGATGCGCAACCTCGTCACCAATGCCATCAAGTACGGAGGCACCCACATCGTCGTCGGAGTCAGAAACGTCAACGGCTTTGCGCAGGTTGTCGTGGCGGACAACGGCGCGGGAGTGCCTCTGAGCGAGTCGGACCTCATCTTCGAGCGCTATTACCGGAGTGCTCAATCGCCGACCGAGCCCGGATCGGTGGGCATAGGCCTTTCGGTATCCCGTCAGCTGGCCGAGATGATGGGTGGGACGCTCGAGTACGTGGACGGGGAGACCCATCGCTTCGAGCTGTCCCTGCCGCCAGCCCCGGTACTCGATCTCGAAGTCGACGAAACCGTCCCAGCCGGCACCAGCTAGCTTCCCGTCGGGGCGCAATAGAGTCCAGTGGTCAATGACTCAGCTCCCCCCGGGCCAGATTGAGACGAGCGGCTTCCCCGTCGTCGGAGAGCGCGCCCCATCTCCAGAGTTGGCCGACCCCAGGGCCTGGAGTCTCTCGGTGGGCGGACTGGTGGCACACCCTTCCGAGTTGACCCTGGACGCCTTCCTCAACATCGCCAAATACCGCATCGAGGTCGACATACATTGTGTGACCAGCTGGTCGCGACTCGGCTCGAACTGGACAGGGGTGCCGGTGGGCGCCGTTGCCGCTCTGGTGTCACCGGAGCCCGAGGCCCAATTCGTCTCGTTTGCGGCCTACTCGAGCCGAGGCCACCACACGTCATTGCCACTGGGTCTCGCGCTGGAGTCGTGCTGGTTGGTCCACGAATTCGAGGGGGAGCCACTGACCGTGGAGCACGGCGGCCCGGTTCGCGTGGTCACTCTCGGCCGCTACTTCTACAAGTCGATCAAGTGGGTGAAGAGCATCGACTTCCTCGCCGAGGATCGGCTCGGCTGGTGGGAAGAGAACTCCGCCTATCACAACAACGCCGACCCTTGGCCCGGCGATGAGCGGTTCACGACGGGCTCGCTGCGACCCGGGCAGTTGGATCGCTTTCTGGGGGCCAGGACCTACGACAAGTATCGGGGAAGGGTGATGCTCGGTCTGGACCTAAAGGAGTGGCGTCCGGCAACCAAGGAGTTGGCGCGGCTCTACTTGAAGAACTGTGACCTCTCGGGGGTCGATCTGTCGGGGGCGGACCTGAAGGCATCGAATCTGTCCCTCAGCAGCCTCCGAGGCGCCAATCTCGCGGGGGCTGACCTGGCCGGGTCGGACCTCGAGGGCGCCGACTTCACCGGGGCGGACTTGAGCGGGGCGAACCTGGCTGGAACGGCTCTATCGGCTACGAGGTTCGACGGTGCCGTGGTCGATGGTGCTGCATTCGAAGGCTCGTGGGGGTTGGTGGAGTCGCAGCAGCGCTATCTCGAAGATCAAGGAGTGATCTAATCTCGCCCGAGGGCCCCGTCTATTAGGTGTTCGATGACTGATCGCAAACGTGTCTTCTCGGGAATGCAGCCGACCGGAGCTCCTCATCTGGGCAATCTGATCGGTGCCTTCGACAACTGGGTCAAGATGCAGGACGACCACGAGGCGATCTACTGCGTCGTGGACTTCCACGCGATGACGGTGCCCTACAACCCGGCGGAGCTCAATGCCGAGCGGATCAACCTGGCGAAGATGATCATCGCCAGTGGCGTGGACCCTTCACGCTCGCTCCTCTACTACCAGTCCGAGGTGCCGCAGCACGTGGAGCTCGCCTGGATCCTGGGGACGATGGTCGGCGTCGGGCACTTGGCGCGGATGATCCAGTACAAGGAGAAGGCCGATCAGTACGGGGAGAACTTCGGCCTGCTCGCCTACCCGGTGCTTCAGGCAGCCGACATCCTCATCCACAAGGTTCACGCCGTGCCGGTTGGGGATGATCAGACCCAGCACCTGGAACTGACCAGGGATCTCGCCGAGCGCTTCAACAGTCGCTACGGGGACACGTTCCCCATCCCTGAACGGATCACGCCAGAGATAGGCGCCCGGGTGATGTCGTTGACCGACCCCCTCTCCAAGATGTCCAAGACGGACTCGGCAAAGTCGACCGTCAATCTCGCCGACAGTGATGATGAGATCATCAGGAAGATCAAGTCGGCCGTCACTGACACAGGTTCGGTGATCGCCTACGACTGGGAAGGCAAGCCCGGGATCTCGAACCTCCTAGAGATCTTCTCCTATGCGTCGGGCCGGCCGATCGAGCACCTGGTGGCCGAGTACGAGACCGGTGGCTACGGCCACTTCAAAGTTGCAGTTGCCGAGGCCGTTGCAGAGAGGCTGAAGCCGATCCGTGAGGCCTATGCCGCCATGTCCGACGCAGAAGTCATCGAGGTGATGTCTTCCAGTGCCGAGCGGGCACGTGTGATGGCCGATGAGACGATGCGGCTGGTTCGGGAGCGGACCGGCCTGGCCTAGGAACCCAGCTTCACCACCATCGCCCAGAGCACGGCAATCAAGATTGCCGCGTCGATCCATGATGTCTTGCGCCAGGACGCAAGGGTGTTGGCGCGGTCTGGGCCGTCGGCTTTGACGGATTCGACCAGCGCCCTGTCCTTCTTGGCCGCAATGAGCCCTTGCACCGCCCCGGAGAGGATGATTCCGCCGATTCCCACCCAGACGAAGGTGTCGCCCCAGGTCCACTGTTCCTCGGTGAACACCAGCGTGACCCCGGATCCGACGACGAGCACAAACATGACCGTGAAGTAGGCGCCTGCCTTTTCGAAGAGATTCTCCAGGGCATCGCCGACACCCTGGCCACCGGACTGAGCCAGCTTCCCGACTGCGAACACCCCGAACAGCCCGCCTCCGATCCAGCCGGCGACTCCGAGGGTGTGCGCGAACACGAGGACTTCTCTCAGTTCCATTGGTCTCCTTCCCAATCCAGATTGGGGAAGTTAGCCAGAGGAGTCGCAGACTTGTCGGGGGAGGGGGCGCGAGAGTGCGGCTTTTGCGCACCCATAGGGCCGACCGGCCACGGCCAGGTTCGGCTAGCGGCGGCCCACCGTTCCCCGGCCAGTCGAGTGCCGACGGGTCGCCTGTTGGCGGCTGTGGATCTCCGAGCCCCTCTGCAGCCTGCGCCCTGTCGAGCGCGCCTGTCGGCGTCTGCGCCGATGCTCCCTTGTCGAGAGTGCGTCCGGTTGTCTTTTCATGTCAGTGTCGATTGTCGCCTCGGCTTCCGCGTCCGACCCATCGCAGTCTCCGGCCAGCGGCTCGTGATCCAGGCCTCGAACCCTGTGAGCAGGTGGCCGGACCGCGGCCCCGGCCCAGGCTCCACTCAGATGGGTACGTCGCCGCCGAGCGATTCCGTGTCCCAACTCCTTTGCGTTCCAAGTTGCCCGAGGGCGCCCGGGGCCAACAAGAGGAGAAGGTCACATCCTCGGCGCGCGCCGCACCTGACCTATGTGCCGAGCATCTCCGGGGGGATGAAGAGCACCAGCGCTGCGACGGCGTTGAATCCGGTGTGGGTGAATATCGCCGGGCCCAGGCGGTCGTGGCGAAGGGTCAGCCAGGCAAGCACCAGGGCGAGAACAAAGATGGGCGGCAGCACAAGGGCGGCGGTGGCCAGGTAGGGCTCGGTGAGCGTGACCACGTGCACCAGGGAGAAGACCGCTGCGGTGACCACGATCACGAACCTGCGGCTCTTGTGCATCAGAGACCTGAGCAACACTCCGCGGTAGAGGATCTCCTCCACCAGAGGGCCGACCACTACTGCCACGAGCACGATTGCAGACCTCACCCAATCGCGGAGGTCCGGGTCGGTGAGCGCCCGTGTCAGGTCCTGTACCGGCGCTTGCTCGGGCAGAAGGACCTGGGCCAATGGGGCAAGTAGAACTATCAGCCCGACTTCGAGGGCAAACCCAAGCGGCAGGTACCAAAGGTCAGACCACGTCAGGTCGAATCCGATGCGCGACTCGACGCGGCGCCGGTAGAGCCAACCGAAGGCGGCGAGTTGGCCGACCATTGTCCCCCCGGTTGCGAGTACCAGCGCGAACTGATCATCGAGCAGCAACAAGGCAGCGGCCCCGATGACCGAGCCGCTGAGGATCCCGGTGATCCATATGGTTGCGAAGTCCCACACTTTCCACTTGTCACGCACCGGGCGGCAGCCTACATCTGAGGGGCCGGCGGTCACTGTTACCCTGCGCCACGCGCTGGACGATCGGACCGCATATGGAAATCGACATCGGCATCGCCAAGTCAGGGCGTCAAGCCTTCGGGTTCGACGACATAGCAATCGTTCCGTCTCGGAGGACGAGGGACCCCGACGACATCGACATCTCCTGGCAACTCGACGCTTTCAAGTTCGATCTCCCAATGATGGGGTCGGCCATGGACTCGGCCATAAGCCCAGAGACGGCTGTCAAGATCGGTCGTCTGGGCGGCCTTGCAGTCCTCAACCTCGAGGGCCTTTGGACCAGGTACGAGGATCCGGCTCCCTACTTCGCCGAGATCGCCGAGCTGTCTGACGAGAAGTCGACCCGGCGCATGCAGGAGATCTATCTCGAGCCGGTCAATCCGGACCTGATCGGTCAACGTGTCGCCGAGATCAAGGCCGAGGGTGTGGTGGCCGCGGCGAGCCTCACCCCGCAGAGAGTCGAGGGGTGGGCGCCAGAGGCCCTGAATGCAGGTCTCGACATACTCGTGATTCAGGGCACGGTCGTCTCCGCAGAGCATGTCTCCAGTCGCGAAGAGCCTCTCAACCTCAAGGAGTACATCGCCGAGTGCCCGGTGCCCGTCATCGTCGGGGGAGTGGCCAGCTACTCGACCTCGCTCCACCTGATGCGCACGGGGGCGGTGGGTGTCCTGGTCGGAGTGGGTCCCGGGGCTGCCTGCACCACCCGCGGCGTCCTCGGAATCGGTGTGCCGCAGGCGACGGCCATCGCCGACGCGGCGGGGGCGCGGATTCGCTATCTCGACGAGACCGGTCGATATGTGCACGTGATCGCCGACGGAGGAATGCGGACCGGGGGCGACGTGGCCAAGGCGATCGCCTGTGGCGCCGACGCCGTGATGATCGGATCGCCCCTGGCATCGGCCACCGAAGCGCCAGGTAGGGGCTCGCACTGGGGCATGGCGACCTTTCACCCGTCCCTGCCCCGTGGCACCCGGGTGAGTGTCGGTGACCGGGGCACCCTGGAGGAGATCCTGGTCGGACCGGCACACGAGAACGACGGGAAGCGGAACCTGTTCGGCGCCCTGCGCGTGTCGATGGCGACCACCGGATACTCCGATGTCAAGGAGTTCCAAAAGGCCGAGGTGATGATCGCTCCGTCGCTGCAGACCGAGGGCAAGGCTCTCCAGAAGTCGCAGCGAGTCGGCATGGGATGAGATCGGCCGGCGGCACGCCCTCGGTTCTGGTTGTCGACTTCGGTGCCCAGTACGCCCAACTGATAGCACGGCGAGTCCGGGAGGCCCATGTCCACTCGGAGATTGTCGGTCGCGACATCAGCCCGGCCGAGGTCAGGCGCAAGAAGCCGCTCGGTCTCATTCTGAGCGGAGGCCCGGCGTCGGTCTACGCCGAAGACGCCTACCGGATGGATCCCGGAATCCTCGACCTGGGCGTTCCCATCCTCGGCATTTGCTACGGACATCAGCTGCTTGCCGATATGGCGGGCGGTGAGGTGTCGAACACCGGTGATGCCGAGTACGGAGCGACGACGATGCGACTCGACGGAGACTCCGTGCTCCTCCGTGAGACATCGGGCACCCAGCAGGTGTGGATGTCTCACCGTGACCAGGTCACTGGAGTTCCCCCTGGATTCAATGCGGTGGCTTCGACCCCGGGTGCCGCCATAGCAGCCATGGAGTCGCCGGAGGCGGGTCTCTACGGCGTTCAGTTCCACCCCGAGGTTGCTCACACTCCGAGAGGAGAGGAGATCCTCAAACGATTCCTCTACGACGTCTGCGGAGCCCAGCCGATCTGGACGTCGCACTCCATCATCGAGTCCCAGGTGGCGCGTATCCGGAACCAGGTTGGTGACGGCCGAGTCATATGCGGGCTTTCCGGAGGTGTTGACTCTGCGGTGGCCGCCGCCATCGTTCATGAAGCGGTCGGCGACCAGCTGACATGCATCTTCGTTGACCACGGCCTCTTGCGAGCCGGTGAAGCCGGTCAGGTCGAGGAGACGTTCAGGTCCCACTTCGACGTCGACTTCGTCCATATGAAGGCCGCCGACCGGTTCCTCGAGCAGCTGGCTGGGGTAACCGACCCGGAGAGCAAGAGAAAGATCATCGGAGAGACCTTCATCAGGGTGTTCGAGGATGCCGCATCTTCGGTCGGGGATGCCCGATTCCTGGTCCAAGGGACTCTCTATCCGGACGTGATCGAGTCTGGGTCAGCGAGCGCGGCGACCATCAAGACCCACCACAACGTCGGCGGTCTCCCCGAGGACATGACTTTCGAGCTCGTCGAGCCCCTTCGCGACCTGTTCAAGGACGAGGTGCGCGCCGTCGGGGAGGAGCTGGGTCTTCCGGAGGACATCGTCTGGCGCCAGCCGTTCCCCGGTCCCGGGCTGGCGGTCCGAGTGATCGGCGACGTCACTCTCGAACGTCTCGACACCCTGCGCGCCGCCGACCGGATCATCCTCGAAGAGATCCGCCGCGCCGGGCTCTACCGGGAGATCTGGCAGGCGTTCGGTGTGTTGCCGGCGATAAAGACCGTCGGTGTTCAGGGCGACGGCAGGACCTACGCCTATCCGCTCATCATCCGGGCGGTGACATCTGAGGATGCGATGACCGCGGACTGGGCTCGTCTCCCCCATGAGGTTCTGGAGCGCATTTCGTCCCGGATAATCAACGAAGTGCCGGGGATCAACCGCGTGGCCTACGACATCTCGTCGAAACCGCCCGCCACTATCGAGTGGGAGTAGGTCCCGCCCCAAGGTTCGTTCAGAAGGGCCAATCCCCTGCCGATAAGCCAACATCGGCCAGGAAACCCCCTATTGACCGACAACTCGACTGAACTGGCGCGCATCTTCCGCGATGAGCTCACAGAGCGCTCGCAGCGCTTGGTCGCGGGAGCACGCGCTCTCGCCGACGGGACCCTGGAACACGAAGCGGTCCAAGACCTCGTGAGGGACGCCCATACCATCAAAGGGTCGGCCGGCCTGCTCGATCACGACGCGATTCGCCAGGTAGGGGCCCGTCTCGAGGAACTGTGGCGGAACGTTTCCGAAGGATTGGTGCCCGACGCGGAGGTTGTGGTTGCCATGGAGGCAGCCGCCGGTCGGCTCGTGTCGGCCCTCGACGCCGACGACCAGAACAGCTTGGCGGAGACGCTCGCCAGACTCGAGGCCAACTCGGAGAAGACGGCAGATCTTCGCCCGTTGCGGCAACCCGAGTCGGGAAGCCTGGACGGCCTCCTCTCCTCCGTGTCCGAGTCTCTCTTGAGTGGCGCCACTCGAGTGGACACGGGAGATCTCTATCGCCTCATCAATCGGATCGTCGAGGTAGCGCTGGACGCAGATGCTCTGGCGGATCTCTCGCTTGTTTCCATCGAGGGCGTCGATCCCGGCCACTTCAAGAAGGCGTGGCGGTCCCAGCTCAAGCAACTCGCCGACTCGATCAGCGACATCCAGGAGAGGGCGGTCTCGCTGGCGAATGTCGCCTTCTTCGAGGCGGTGTCGACCTTCCCGCAGTTCGTCAGGTATCTGGCGCGGCGCATGGGCAAGGACGTTCGTCTCGAGATGAGCGGTGAGGACATCGAGATAGATCGCCAGATCGTGGAGCTCATACGCGAGCCGCTCCGGCATCTCGTAGTCAACGCCGTCGATCACGGAATAGAGTCGGCTGAGGACCGCAGGGCGGCCGGGAAGTCAGCGACCGGAGTAGTGCGGGTCGAGGCCCGGGTGGTCGAGGGCAAGCTGGAGGTCTCGGTCTCCGACGACGGCGCAGGCGTCGACTGGGACCGTGTCGCCGATGTGGCTAGTGCCCGGGGCATTCAGGCGGTCGGGCCCGATCTCACGCCGCTGCTGTTCCATCCCGGATTCACCACGGCGCGCACTATCACTGACTTCTCGGGGAGCGGCGACGGTCTCAGCGAGGCGGTTGAGTCTGTGGAGGGTGTCGGCGGAGCACTTCAACTTGCGTCAGACCCTGGTCGCGGAACGGTGGCGACGCTGACACTGCCTCTTTCTATGGTGCTGCAGAACGTAGTGATCGTTGCAGTGGGCGACCACTTCTGGGGCCTGCCCGAGGCTGCTGTCGAGGCTTCGATGCCGGTGTCCAAGGCCGAGATCGATGCGACCGACTCCGGACGCCAGTTGCGCTTCCAGAGCTCGGCGATTCCCTGTGTCTCGCTCTCACTAGCCGTCGGGACCCCGGCTCCGCCGGGCGAGTCCGAACTGCTGGTCGTGAACACGCGCTCCGGCCTGGTTGCCGTGACGGTGAGCGAACTGGTCGACCGCCGGCGCGTTGCGGTCAAGAACCTGGGCCCCATCCTCGAGGGCGCCGGGCACATAACAGGCGCAGCACTGCTCGGGGGCGGCCAGGTCCTGGTTGTCCTGGACCCCAACTTCCTCGGGGTGGTCGCACGCCAACGCCCCCGCATAGTCGAAGACAAGCCGAAGGTTCTCGTCGTCGACGACTCGGCCGGCGTAAGGCAGCTGCTTTCTGCGACCCTCACGGGCGCCGGATTCGAGGTGGAGGTGGCCGGCGGGGCGCGAGAAGCCATTCTCGCCCTGGCCGGAGACGGGTTCAGTGCCCTTGTGGTTGACTACTCGATGCCCAGGTCCAGCGGCGTGGACCTGGTCCGGGCCCTGCGCGCGGCTGAAGTCAGGGTGCCGATCGTCATGGTCTCCGGTGTGGCCACGCAGGAGGAGCGAAGCGCTGCGTGGGAGGTCGGAGTCGACGCCTATCTGGACAAGTTCGACCTCCGCCATGGCGTGTTGACCCAAACCCTCCGCCAACTCATGGGGATCGAGGAGGATGCCGATACAGCCTGAGCGGATGCCTTCAGACGCCTCTCCTGGCACCCGATAAATGAGGTGGCATGCCTGACCTCGCAGCAATCCCCGACTCTGCCCTCCTCGCCTTGGCAGCGCTGGGCCTCATCGCCTTGCTCGGTGCCTGGCGATTGACGGCCCATGGACGCCAGCGGGAGCGCGAAGTGCAGCGGCTCTCCGCGGAAGCGCACTCCATAAAGAACGACTTCGTCGCCATGGTGAGCCATGAGCTAAGAACTCCTCTCACTTCGATTGCAGGCTTTGCGGACGCCCTGCACGACTCTTGGCAGGACCTGTCTGCTGAGGAGGTCGAGGAGTTCCTCTCGATCATCAATCGGCAGGCGATCTATCTGGGCGACCTGGTCGAGGATGTCCTGGTGATTCCCCGGCTCGAGGCCGACCGGCTCACACTGGATCCTGAACTCTTCGACCTGGGAGACCTGATCGAGGATGTCTCGAAGATGGTGTTCCCCAACAGTGTGAAGAAGTCCTCGCTGATCTCCCTCCCCGATGGCGTCCGGGTGTACGCAGACCGGCGCCGGGTCCAGCAGATCATGCGCAACCTTCTGGAGAACGCCCGCAAGTACGGGGGCGACCAGATCATGGTGGAAGGCTTCGTAATGGGTGACCAGTACCTGGTGGTCATCTCGGACAACGGCCCCGGTGTGCCCGACGCCGAGATGCTCAAGGTCTTCGAGAACTTCGAGCAGGTGTCCAAGGGCGACGCCAGGGAGTCGTCGGGCATAGGGCTCGGTCTTCCCATCGCCAGAAGGCTGGCCCGGGTCATGGGTGGAGATGTCTGGTACGAACGCCGGTTCCCGACGGGTGCCCGCTTCTGCTACTCGCTGCCTCTGCGGCGCCGGACGATCCTCGGGGAGAACGAGCCGGTTGAGTCGGACGACAAGATGGCCGCCGTAGAGCTTCCGGGCCGCATGGCCACGGTCTGACTTTCATCACCGGTCGTCGCACCCGCTGCCTGTCTCGGCGGTCTGCCCTCCCGAGAACAAGCGGTGGGACTGCCGCGTCCGATCTCCGACATCGAGCCGGATGATCACACCGTTGTGATTCGGTCGCCGGGGGCCGGTACGATCCTCCGGAATGCAAGCCGAGTGGTTTCTCGACGACGTACCTTCAGACTCACCGCTGTTTGGGGAGCTGAACCCGACGCAGAGGGAAGCCGTCGCCGCGACAGAGGGCCCCGTTCTGGTGGTGGCGGGCGCCGGCTCGGGGAAGACGCGCGTCCTCACCTACCGGGTTGCTCATCTCATACGCGATCTTCAAGTTGCTCCAGGCTCGATCCTGGCCATCACATTCACCAACAAGGCCGCCAACGAGATGAAGGAGCGCGTGGGGGCACTTGTCGGAGGGATGGTGAGGTCCATGTGGGTGAGCACCTTCCACTCGGCCTGCGTTCGGATCCTCAGGCGTGAAGCGCATCGTCTCGGCTATCGGTCAGGTTTCTCGATCTACGACGACGCAGACTCGCTGCGTCTTCTGAGAATGGTGATCAGGGACCTCGACCTGGATCCGAGGCAGTTCCCGGAAAAGGCTATGAAGGGGGTCATTTCCAAGGCGAAGAACGAGCTGGTCGACTTCGAGACCTTCGGTGACACCGCAGACGGCTTCTTCGGGGAACAGGTCGCCGACGTCTACCGGCTCTACCAGCACCGTCTCGTCGAGGCCTCTGCAATGGACTTCGACGACCTTCTGATGGTCACGGTCGAGCTGATGGCGGCCTTTCCAGATGTCGCCACTGCCTATCAGAAGCGGTTCCGATACGTGTTGGTGGACGAGTATCAGGACACCAACCACGCCCAATACGTGTTGGTGAAGCAGCTCACCGCGTCCCATCGCAATCTGTGCGTGGTGGGTGACTCCGACCAGTCCATCTACAAGTTCCGGGGCGCGGACATAAGGAACATCCGGGACTTCGAGAAGGACTATCCGGACGCCCGCGTCGTCGTGCTCGACCAGAACTACCGCTCGACGGAGACGATTCTCGATGCCGCCAACTCGGTGATCGCGAACAACACCGGACGGACGCCGAAGCACCTTTGGTCCGACCGCGGGCGCGGGGTCCCGATCACGCGATATGAAGCCGAAGACGAGCACGACGAGGCCGGGTTTGTCGCAGACCAGGTCGAGAGACTCCAGTCCAAGGGGTACAACCTCGCCGATGTCGCCGTCTTCTTCAGGACGAACGCCATGTCACGCGTCATAGAGGACGTGTTCGTGCGACGAAACGTCCCGTACACGGTGGTCGGGTCGGTCAAGTTCTATGACCGCAAGGAGATCAAGGACGCCGTCGCGTACTTGAAGGCAGTGGTCAACCCCAGCGACGAGGTTTCGGTCAAGCGGGTCCTTAATGAGCCGAAGCGCGGGATCGGGACCACCTCGATGGCCCACGTCGATCGCTTCTCGCAGGCTCAGGGAATCGCGTTCTTCGCGGGCCTGGAGCGGGCCGAGGAGATCCCTCAGCTGACCGCGCGCGCCCAAAGGTCGATCCTCGAGTTCGTTGCCTTGATCCGTCTGTTGCGCCAGCGGGCCGAGGAAGGCGGGGTGGCGGATGCGGTTCAGGCCGTTCTCGGCGACACGGGGATGGTTGCCGCTCTTGACTCGGAGCGTACCGTAGAGGCGATGGGGCGCGTGGAGAACCTCCGGGAGCTGGCCGGTGTCGCAACCGAGTTCGAGTCGGCGAGTGAAGGCGCAGTAATCGGTGATGAGGAGTACGACGAGCTTCCCAACCTGCGCCGACTGGAGGTCTTCTTGGAGTCGACGGCCTTGGTGTCTGATGTGGACGAGTGGGAGGAAGGCGCCGGGTCAGTGACCCTCATGACCCTGCACACGGCGAAGGGCCTCGAGTTCCCGGTGGTCTTCATCGTCGGCATGGAGGACGGAGTGTTTCCCCACATGCGTTCCCTGGGCGACCCTGATGAGCTGGAAGAGGAGCGCAGGCTTGCCTATGTCGGAATCACCAGAGCCGAGGACCGTCTCTTCCTGTCGTCTGCATGGAACCGCATGCTCTTTGGCGGTTCTTCGTACAACCCCCCATCCCGGTTCTTCTCGGAGATTCCGGACACGCTCGTCGAGATGGCCGGCAAGCGCCAACGGCGGACGCCGGTCGATCGTGCCGCGGCCCAGGGCCCGGCCACGACAGTATCCGCTGGTGAGGTGGGCCCGGGAGACAGGGTCCGCCACCAGAAGTGGGGCCTGGGGACGGTGCGGGAGATCGTGGGCGAGGGTGACCGGGCCGAGGCAGAGGTCATGTTCGACACTCAGGGCAAGAAACGCCTGCTGCTGGCCTGGGCGCCGTTGGAAAAGGCCTAGGCCCGCTCGACGCCCTCGAGTAGCTCGTTCCAACTGGAGGTGAACTTCTCCACGCCTTCCCGTTCCAGGGTTTCGACCACGTCGCCGTAGTCGATCCCGCTGTCAGCGAGACTGCGCAGCGTGTCCTCGGCCTCCTCGATGTCGAACTCGTCGAAATCCCGAGGATGTGGATCGCCGTGGTCCTGGTAGGCGTCGATGGTCCCCAACGGCATTGTGTTGATGCTGTTCGCCGCCACCAACTCCTCGACGTAGAGGAGGTCGTTGTACTCGGGGTTCTTGGTCGATGTGGATGCCCAGAGCGGCTTCTGCGGGTGAGCCCCGTGAGCGGCCATCGCCCCGTAGCGGGACGAGGCGAACTCGTTGAGGAAGTGGCCATAGGCAGCCCGAGCGTTGGCGACGGCGGTCTTCCCTCGTAGCGACGCGGCCTCATGTGTTCCCACCTGGGCGAGCCGCCGGTCGACTTCGCCGTCGAAGCGCGATACGAAGAAGGAAGCGACCGAGGCGACGGACCTCGGATCGCCGCCGGACGCGTGGAGTTGCTCGAGACCCGAGAGATAGGCGTCGATCACCTCCAGGTACCGGGTGATCGAGAATATTAGGGTGACGTTCACCGAGATTCCCTCACCGATCAGCCGTCTCACGGCTGGCAGCCCTGCGCGGGTAGCGGGAACCTTCACCAAGAGGTTGGGGCGGTTGATCCGGCCCGCCCAGGCACGCGCTTCGACGATCGTGGCGTCGGTGTCGGCGGCGAGGGTGGGCGAGACCTCGACCGATACGAAACCATCCCGGCCGTCCGAGGCCCGGTGAACAGGCAGAAGGACGTCACAGGCCCGGCTGATGTCATCAGCCATGAGACTCTTGACTATCTCCTCGGTCGAGATGCCCGACGATTTCAGATCGTTCAACTGCTGGGCGTAGTCATCCGATCCGACGATGGCACCCGCGAAGATGGTGGGGTTGGATGTGACCCCGGTGACTGCGTCGGCTTCGACCCGTCGTTCTAGTTCCCCGGAGTCGAGCATGGCACGTGAGATCTGGTCGGACCAGACGCTGACTCCGGAGGCGGCCAGACCGTGAAGATTGGAGGTTGGCATGGAGCGCAGGGTAGAGGGCCGAGAAGCGGTCAGTCCGCGTCGAACGGGAGGAGCTTGAAGTGTTTGCCGTCAAGGCCGCGGATCGCCCTGAAGCGACGCTGATCGAGGGTGAGGATCTCGTTGGTCCCTAGATCCTTCGCGTGCGCCACCAAAGAGGCATCCACGAGGCCGATGTTCATGTCTCGGTATGTCTGCATGACCTCGGAAGCGGTGGCCAGTGTCACCGAGGTGTACGGAAGAATCGTGTAGTTCGGCCCGGAGAGCAGTCGCATGATCGTCTCTGCTGTGCGACTGCCCAACAGACGGGAGGCGGTGAAGCCGACTTCGGTGAGGGTTACGGGCGACACATAGCGGATCACTGCTCGCGACAAGGCATCGGCGCACTCCTCATGGTGCTGTTGGTCGGCTGCGAAAGCAGCCAGCAGCGCACCGGTGTCACAGATCACATCTCATCCAAGAGCTCGTCTGCCATCTGGTGGAGCAACTCGTCGACGCGGGACGCTATCTCGATGCCGAAGCCCTCCGGGAACACCGGTAGGTGATGCATCGGAGCCTGCGATCCCTCCAGTGCCACTGCCAGGGCACCCCGGATCACCTCTGCCTCGGTCACGCTCCGGTGGGCCGCCTCCCGCTCTATGGCAGCCTTCATCTCGTCGGGGAAGTAGACCGTGGTCCTCTTCACGCCATACATATTGCCATACATAGGGTTTTCTCCATATGACAATTGCCTGATCCGGTGCCGGGGATCTATACCATCGAGGTCAACTACTCTCCCGGCCGGTCATGCCAAGACGCATTCTCATCGCCAAGCCAGGTCTCGATGGCCACGATCGGGGTGCCAAGGTGATCGCCCGAGCGCTGCGTGACGCCGGGTTCGAGGTGATCTACTCCGGCCTCCATCAAACTCCGGCACAGATCGCGGAGACCGCGGTCCAAGAAGACGTCGACGCCGTCGGCCTGTCCAGTCTCTCGGGGGCGCACAAGACGCTCTTTCCCAAAGTGGCAGAGGAGCTGCAAGCGCGCGACTCCGGCGACATCGTCGTGTTCGGCGGCGGGGTCATACCGGAGAGCGACATACCTGCGCTCGCGGAGGCGGGGATTTCGATGATCTTCACGCCGGGGTCTCCTCTCGATGAGATCTCGGCCTGGGTTGACGAGAACGTGCCCGCCAAGGAGGGGACAGCTTGAAGATCCACGAGCACCAGGCCAAGCAGCTGATGGACGCCCACGGGATCCCCGTTCCGCTGGGGAAGGTGGCCAGAACCGTGGATGAGGCGGTCTCCGCGGTAGCTCCTCTCATCGAGGAGTCGGGTAATCCGGTGGTCGTGCTGAAGGCCCAGATCCATGCCGGAGGCCGGGGCAAGGGGACTTTCAAGGAGTATCCAGATGTCCGTGGCGTGAACGTCATCACGGCAGGGATCGGAGGTGGGCACAGCGCCGCTGCCCGCCAAGTGAGAGACCTGGCGCGGAAGATGCTGGGCAACACGCTGGTGACGATCCAGACCGGTGAGGAAGGAAGGACGGTACATCGGCTATATGTGGAGCAGGGCATCGACATCGCCCGTGAGCTCTATCTCGCCGTCTTGGTGGATCGCTCGACTTCCCGCTACGTGGTGATGGCCTCGACCGAGGGTGGGGTCGAGATCGAGAAGGTCGCCGAGGAGACACCCGAGAAGATTCTCAAGGCCGAGATCGACCCCGTCATCGGATTCGCCCCTTTCCAGGCCAACGAGCTGGGCCACGGGCTCGGGCTCGTAGGGGACTTGGCCAAGGCTTTTGGGCGGTTTGTCAGGGCCCTTGCCGAGTTTGCGGTCGACTCGGACGCCGATCTTGTCGAGATCAATCCGCTGGTGGCCACGGCTGACGGCCAGGTCGTGGCCCTCGATGCGAAGATGTCCTTCGACGACAACGCGCTGTTCCGCCACCCCGACATCGCCGAGTTGCATGACGAGACCGAGGACGATCCGGCCGAGATCATGGCCAAGAACGCCGATCTCAGCTACATCAAGCTGGACGGCACGATCGGCTGCCTCGTCAACGGAGCCGGGCTGGCGATGGCCACCATGGACACCATCAAGCACGTGGGTGGTGAACCGGCCAACTTTCTCGATGTAGGAGGAGGTGCATCTGCGGATCAGGTGACCACCGCTTTTCGGATCATCACCAGCGACCCCAACGTCGAGGGGATATTCGTCAACATCTTCGGCGGGATCATGAGATGTGACGTGATCGCCGAAGGCATCGTCGAGGCGGTGGGTGCCGTCGGGCTGGAAGTCCCGCTTGTGGTCAGACTGGAGGGGACCAACGTCGAGATGGGGCGTCAGATCATCGAGGAGTCCGGCCTGGAGGTCGTGATCGCCGACAGCCTTCGCGACGGGGCCGAGAAGATCCTGGCTCTATCCAAGGTCGGAGCGTCTTGACCGCCCTGGTAGCCCCGCCCGTCTCGGCCTTCGGCCGACTCTCATCCTCCGTTCGGCTCCGCTTGGCAGGCGAGGAGAGATGAGCATCCTTGTCAACAGGACCACGAAGGTCATCGTCCAAGGCCTAGGTAGAACCGGTCAGTTCCACACCGACAAGGCGATCTCCTACGGAACCCAGATGGTAGGAGCGGTGCACCCGTCCCGGGCGGGGGCCGAGTTCCACTTCGAAGGGGCCAACGACCGCTCCGGCGTTAAGAGAGACCAGGACACATACTCGGTAGACCTGCCCATATACGCCACCGTCCGGCAAGCCGTCGACGAGACCGGAGCGACGGCTTCTGTCGTCTACGTGCCGCCGCCATTCGCCGCTGACGCGATCATGGAAGCCATCGCTGCGGAGATCGAGCTGGTAGTGGCAATCACCGAAGGGGTCCCTGTGGGGGACATGATCAGGGTCAAGCGCTACGCCGAGGGTTCCGGAACCCGCCTGGTCGGCCCCAACTGCCCCGGCGTGATCACCCCCGGTGAGTGCAAGATCGGGATCATGCCCGGCTACATCCACCAGAGGGGTCGCATCGGAGTCGTCTCCCGTTCGGGCACTCTCACCTATGAGGCGGTTCACCAGGTGACCCAACTTGGCCTCGGTCAGACGACCGCGGTCGGCATCGGCGGGGATCCGGTCAACGGGACAAGCTTCGTGGACTGTCTGAGGCTCTTCGAAGCAGACCCCGAGACAGAGGGTGTCGTGATGATCGGTGAGATCGGCGGCTCGGCTGAGGAGGAAGCGGCAGATTACGTGAAGACCGAGATGACCAAGCCCGTGGCCGGGTTCATCGCCGGTACGACAGCCCCGCCCGGGAAGCGCATGGGGCATGCGGGAGCGATCATCTCGGGAGGCAAGGGGACTGCGGCCGCCAAGATCGAGGCATTTGGTGCGGCAGGTATCGAGGTCGCAGAGACGCCCTCCGACATGGGCGAGGCGATGCTCCGTGCTCTCGGCTGAGAACCTGGCTGCCATTGAGTCAGAAGGGCGCAGGCTCGGCGCGGCGTTGCGTCGTGAGCCTGGGCGAGCTGTCCCTCAGTACCCGGGATGGACATTGGCAGACCTTGCCTCGCACACCGGGTCGATCCACGCCCGGACCACACTGGTCTGCCGCCTGCTGCCTGCGGAGAGGGTCTCTTCGCCGAGGCCCACCGACGGAAGCGACCCCTTCGACTGGTACGACGCCAATCTCGAGGAGATGCTCGCAGCGCTCAGCGATGCTGATCCCGAGACCGAGGTGTGGGCGTTTGGCCCACCTCACAACCTGGGGTTTTGGGAACGACGAATGGTGGTCGAGACAGGAGTCCATCGGTGGGACGCCTATCGAGCCTATGGAGAAGAGGACCGGCTTACCGACGTCGTTGCACGATTGGGACTGGACGAGTACCCGGCAATGTGGAGGCACCACCTGGGTGATGTGCAGCCCTTGACGTTTCGGGCAACCGATCTCGGCGCAGTCTGGGTCTTCGGCGACGGCCCGACCATCGAAGTGGCCGGATCGGTGTCCGACATGTACTTGAGGCTCATGTCGCGACCCTCACCGGTCGAGTTGCCTCAAGACTGGGCCTCGGCGGTTGACGGCCTGGCACCCACTCCGAAGCCGTAGCTCCCACTGGCGCGGCGAGCGACACACCCTCCGTTTGCGGCGCCGCCTCGGCAGTCCGATGGAAGAACCCCGACGTCTAGGTCGAGACGCCCTGGGTTCGAAGTGAGTTGCGTGACCACAACGCAAGGGTGGGCTGGCGACGTCGACGGCAAATGGGTTCGCTGCTGGGCCAGGCGGCGGGGACCGTCGGGGAACGGCGCGGTCTCTCACTAGAGTCTCTCAGAATGGATCCGTGGATCATCGTCGTTGCAGTTCTGGCGGTCCTCGTCATCTGGTTCATCGGGGCCTACAACGGGCTGGTCCGGGATCGCAACAAGGTCGACAATGCCTGGGGCCAGGTCGAGGTGCAGCTCCAGCGCCGTTACGACCTCATCCCCAACCTTGTGGAGACGGTCAAGGGCTACGCCTCCCACGAACGAGAGACCTTCGAAGCCGTGACCAGCGCCCGCGCTGGGGCTCAGTCCGCCCAGGGTCCAACCGAGCAGGCACAAGCCGAGAACTTTCTCACCCAGGCCCTTCGCCAGCTCTTCGCCGTCGCTGAGGACTATCCAGAACTGAGGGCCTCGGAGAACTTCGCCAGCCTTCAAACCGACCTGGAGGAAACCGAAGACCGGATCGCGGTGAGCCGTCAGATCTACAACGACACGGTGCTCTCCTACAACAACAAGGTCCAGCAGATTCCGACCAACATCGTCGCATCCCTGACCGGTTTCGGGGTCCGGGATTTCTTTGACGCCGGTGATGAGGCCGAGGCAGCCCCTGTCGTCGACTTCTAGGACCCTCGTCAGGGTCATCCTGTCTTGTGCGCTTGTAGTCGTGCCGACTTTGCCTGCCTTGGCCAGGTCCTACTGGATTGAGAGCGCCGATGTGAGCGTCGCGGTCGGCTCCGACGGCTCCATCGAGGTAACCGAGGTTCTTGCTTTCGCCTTCGACGGAAGCTTCTCGGGGGCCTATCGCGACATTCCTCTCGGACTCGGAGAGTCGATCGAGATCCTTTCGGTGGGAGACGAGAAGGGCGCCTATCGGCTCGGCGGCTGCACCGAGCTCGGTTGCCACTCACCTCCTGGTTTGTACGGGGTGGAGAGGCACCTCGACTTCGTTCGCATCGTTTGGCACCACTCGAGCCGAGACGAGGTACGCCGATTCAGGATTGCCTATCGGATGACCGGACTCGCCGTGGCCTATGACGACGTGGTCGACGTGAACCTTCAGGTCTGGGGTGACCAGTGGGCAGTGGGTCTTGATCGGCTGACGGCGCGTGTCACCCTCCCAGCCGGTGCTGAGGTCGGAGAGGTGAGGGTGTTCGGACATCCGCTTGGCGTGGATGGCTCGACGGCCCTGGGTGATGATCAAGTGTCGCCGAGCCTGGAGGCCAGTCGGATCCCCCCCGAGCAGTGGGTTGAGCTTCGGGTCGTCTTCCCTACCGCTCTTCTGGCCGATACTTCGGGTGCCGCCCGAACACCGGGCAACGGGCTCGAGTCCATCCTGGCCGAGGAGGCGAGGTTCGCAGAAGACGCCGAGGCGGCGGAGGCGTCGGCTCGGACCGGGCTCATCGTTGGCGTTTCTCTGGCGACGGCAATCGTGCTCGGGCTGGGTGGCCTCGTGTACATCCGCTATGGACGCGAGCCAAGAGTCGACTACGACCAGGACTACGAGCACGCCCCACCCAGCGAGCTGAGACCAGCAGAGGTGGGCGCCCTCATGACCCAAGGGGCGGTCGACGAAAGGGAGTTCGCCGCAACCCTCTTCGATCTCATCCGCAAAGGGGCGATAGAGGCCACGCCCTCCGAAGTCACCCGGACCACCTGGGGCGGGCTGCGCAAAGAGTCGATCACCGACCTCGTGTTGGGGTTGACCGGTCGAGAGCCGAGCTTGACCAAGTATGAGGACTTGGTGATGGAAGTCGTCAACCGGGTGCTCGAGTCCGGTCCTCGCCCGCTCCACGAGTTTCGCACCGGCATACACGAGGATGCCGCCGCCAATGCCAAGACCTACCAATCGTTCCGCTCCCAAGTGGTGCAGAGCCTTCGTGAATCGGCGCTGATAGAGCGGGCCGGCTTCGGGATTTCCTGGGTCGTTCGACTTGGCCTCCTTGCCGTTGTGGTAGTCGCGGCGATCCTCCTGCCGGGCGCATTGGGCCGGCGCCCCGGCGGTGAGACCATGGCCGCGTTGATCCTGGGGGGGATGGTCTTCGGAGCGGTGGCGTTGTTCGCCTTGCTGAGCTTCCGGCGGGTGCGTACCAAGCGAACACCGACGGGGGCTCTCGAAGCGGCTCGCTGGGACGCCTTTCGTCGGTATCTGAGGGACTTCTCGGCTCTCGAGGAGGCACCGGTCATCTCACTCGACCTGTGGGACAGGTACCTCGTCTACGCGATTGCGTTCGGTGTCGCCGAGGAAGTGCTGGAGCAAGCACGGCTTCATGCTCCGCCCGAACTGGAGGAGCGGTCCTCGATCTTCTGGTTTGGCCACCACGGATACTCGGGCGGGCACACGCAGAACGCCTTCGCGGGAATCCAGTCCGCTCTTTCGGGTGCCTTCACCCCGCCGTCTTCGGGGGGCGGAGGCGGCTTCTCGGGCGGAGGAGGAGGAGGGGGCGGCGGAGGAGGGGGAGGAGCCTGGTGATCCGCTGCGTGTCGGCTCTCGCCGGGATGCTGCTAGTCGCGCTTCCCGCGCTTGCCGCCGGGCCACGCCCGGCGCCCACGTACAGCGGTCAGGAATTCCAGGCGCTCTACGAGTATGCGGTCGAGAACACTCTTCCCAATCTGGGAATGCTCAACGGCACGTACTCGATAACGGGGGACCAAGCCTTGGACGACCGGATTTGGGAGATCGCTCTCGAGAGGGGCTACGTGCTGCGCCCGTCGGCATCCGGAGATCTCACGAGGGAAGATGGGATCTGGATGCAGCCCGATGCCGCTTCTGCTTGGGTCTCACTGCGAGCCGAGGCACGCGCTGCCGGGATGCGGTTCGTTGTGTCCTCTGCCTATCGGTCGCCCGAGACCCAGCGCATGTGGTTCATCACCCAGTTGGGCGAGGGACGATCCGATGCCGAGATAAACGCCACCCTCGACTGGTACTCGGTGCCGGGGACGTCCAAACACCACGGCGGGTACGCACTCGACTTCCGCTATGTGGACGGGACCTTTGGCGGTTTCCGGAGCACTCCCGACTATTCATGGCTCGCAGAGGACAACTTTGCCATCCCCAAGAAGCACGGGCTGATCCCTTCTTATCCGGATGACGGCGAGAGCCAAGGGCCTCGACCCGAGCCGTGGGAGTTCGTCTGGGTGGGCATCGACCTCGTCCATTGCGGATTGCCCCAGGATCTCCCCTATGTGGCTGAGGGTCCGGTTGCCGCGCTGGTTGCCGAGATCGAGGCCTGTCCGGGCGGCCCTGCCGGGGTGGCGATTCCCGATTGGATGAGTCCGTAGATCCGTGACATCGCCACCGTCGTGTTGATCTGAGCCTTCTCCTCTGGCCGGCGAAGTCACGCCACCCTGACGCCCTCCTTGACCGTGGCCCATGCGAGCTGTGTCCCCGGCCGATATGGGATGTGGGCCGGGTCCGGTGCGTCGATGACGACGAGGTCCCCGAGGCTGCCCGGGACCACGGTACCCCGGTCGTCGTAGCCCAGCGACAAGGCTCCGCCGAGTGTGGCGGCCCGGATTGCCTGGTCGACTGTCAGCCCCATCTGGACGACAGCCAGGGAGATGACCAGTTGCATGGACTCCAGATAAGAGGTCCCTGGATTGCAGTCCGTGGCCAGGGCAACGTTGCATCCCGCCTCCAGGAGCATCGAGCCGGGGGCCTGACGGCCCCTCAGGGTGTAGGACGCACCCGGGACCAGCACCGCGCTCACATTCGCCGCCGCCAGCGCCGCGGCGTCGTCTCCGGTGGCGTGATCGAGATGATCGGCCGAGGCGGCCCCCAGTTCTGCGGCCAGCAAGGCGCCTCCGGAGTGACTCAGCTGTTCGGCGTGGACTCGGGCCGGGAAGCCGAGAGCGTTGGCCGCGACGAGGATCCGGCGGGCCTCGTCCACCGAAAAGACCTCGTCTTCGACGAAGACGTCGCAGTAGTCGGCCAGCCCGACCATGGCGGGAAGCATTGCGGTGACGACGTGATCGACATATGCCTCGCGATCACCGTTGAACTCATCGGGAACCGAGTGAGCACCTAGAAACGTGGACTTGACCGTGACGGGCAGTTCCTCGCCCAGTCGTCGCGCCACCCGCAGAATCCGGAGCTCCGAGCCGATCTCGAGTCCGTAGCCGGACTTGATCTCCACCGTGGTCGTCCCGGAGCGGATCATTCTCCAGACCCGGCTGGCCGCTAGCTCGAAGAGATGGTCCTCGCTGGCTGCTCGGGTGTCACGGACGGTTGACAGGATTCCGCCTCCCGAGGCCGCGATCTCGGAGTACGACTCGCCGCCGAGGCGCCTGGCGAACTCCTCGGACCGGTCGCCCGCGAAGACAAGATGGGTATGGGAGTCCACGAATCCTGGGACCACCGCCCGCCCGGCGCATTCGAGCCTCTCGACCTCGCCCTGGTCCGGAGCGTCTCTTGCCGGGCCGGCATAGGTGATCGTCCCGTCTTCGATGGCCACGGCTGCGTCCCTTATGGGGTGTCCGGCGTTTGTGGTCAGGTGACCGATCCCGGTCACCAGGAGATCCCCCACTATTGGGCCCCGGTAAGGGCACCGTCGGCGATCATCTCGGAGACGACCTCTATCTCCTCCGAGGGCGAGCGGTCGCCTTCGAGCGGCGGAACCCGGGCGCGCACCAGGGCAACCACCGACGCCGTGCCCGCGCCGGGTTGGAGAGGCCGCCGGTACTCGAGCCCCTGCACGGCACACAGAATCTCGACCGCCAGCACGGTCTGGACGTTGTCGAGGACCTTCAACAGCTTCAGGCCGGCGCCCCACCCCATCGAGACGTGGTCTTCCTGACTACCCGACGTTGGGATGGAATCCACCGAGGCCGGATGGGCCAGCACCCTGTTCTCGGCAACCAGTGCCGCTTGGAGATACTGGCTGATCATGTACCCGGACTCCACCCCAGGGCGGGCGGCCAGGAAGGCGGGAAGGCCCTCTGAGCGGGCAGGATCGAGGAGACGGTCGGTGCGACGCTCCGAAATCGCAGCCAGTTCCGCGGTCGCTATCGACGCGAAGTCCAGGGCAAACGCCAGGGGCTCACCGTGGAAGTTGCCCCCCGACAGAACCTCGCCCGTGTCGGGAAAGACGATCGGATTGTCGACCACCGACGCCATCTCCCTGTTCAGAACGGCCTCGACGTGATCGAGCGTGTCGGAGACGGCACCGTGGACCTGGGGGGCGCAGCGGAGGGAGTAGGGGTCTTGCACGGCATGATCCATGTCAGTCCTGTGACTCTCCACGATCGCGGAACCCTCGACCAGGTGGGCGATTCTGGCTGCCGAGATGGCCTGGCCGGGGTGAGGGCGAAGGGCGTGGATCTCGGGTAGGAAAGGCTGCGAGCTGCCCAGTAGCGCCTCCACAGAGAGAGCGGCGGCAGTGTCAGCGGCCGCCACCAGTCGGCGCGCCTTCTCCAATGCGAGGGCCCCGATGGCGCTCATGCCCTCCGTTCCATTGAGAAGCGAGATGCCCTCCTTGGCACGCAGCCTCAAGGGCTCGAGTCCCGCCTCGATGGGTGACATCACTTCCCCATCGACCTTCACTCTTCCTTCTCCGATCAAGGGAAGGACGAGGTGGGCAAAAGGAGCGAGGTCACCCGACGCACCTACCGAACCTTTCGAGGGGACCACCGGGAGGATGTTCGAAGCGAGCATGTGGAGAAGCCGCTCGACTACGACAGGCCTCACCCCAGAGTGACCCTGGGCCAGGGTTCGGGCCCGCAAGAGGAGGATGGCCCTGACCAGCTCGTCAGGCAGCGGCTCCCCGACACCTGTCGCATGGGAGCGGATCAGATTCAACTGGAGGGCCTCGGTCTCGTCTTCACCGATGTGAGTTGTGGCGAGGGCCCCGAAGCCAGTTGTGATCCCGTATATGACTTTTCCGCTGGCGACCACGCGTTCGACGACGTCCCCGGCCGGCCCCATGCGCTCCGCCAGGTCTTCCGACGGGCTGGCTTCGGCGCGCCCGAACGCAACATCGGCGACCTGCTGGGGGGTTAGCCCGTCGCCGTTGACTATCACCGTGCTCACGGCGTGGCACGGTAGCGGTTGGGCATGGAGGGGACCTCAAAGACGATCGACCGGGTTAGCGTTGTGGCGGTGAAAGACCTCACCCCTCTGCTCTCACAGCCAGGCACTTCCCTTGCCGTCGTCGGTGCAACAGACCACCCCACCAAGTATGGGGGGATCATCTACCGCGACCTCAAGAGGAAGGGCTACAAGGTGTTTGCAGTCAATCCCTACCGCGACTCAGTCGATGGAGATCCCTGTTGGCACTCGGTCACGGACCTCCCGGAGGCGCCCACGATCGTGGTTCTCGTGGTGCCTGCCAAGCGCGGCCTCGACGTTTTGGAGGACTGTGCGGAGAGAGGCCTGCACAACGTGTGGGTCCAGCCAGGTGCATTCTCCGCTGAACTGATGGAGTCCTTGGACCGTCACGACTTCGATTGGCTTGCCGAGGCGTGTGTGATGGTGCGGGCCCGCACCGCCATCGCCTAGATCTTCCCCCGGAACATCTCTCTGGCGATGATGTTGCGTTGGATCTCCGAGGTTCCTTCGTAGATCCGGGTGCCCCGTACCTCTTTGTAGAGGTGCGACAGTGTCGAGTCCGCCTCGAGACCGCGGGCACCGAGTACCTGGATCGCAGTGTCGATCGCCCGCTGCGCCGTCTCGGTGGAGTGGAGCTTTGCCATCGCCGAGAGACCGGTGAGCGTCTCGCGCTCGCCCGAGTCGTAGACATCTGCGGCTGAGTACACCAGGTGGCGGGACGCCTCGATGTCCACCCGGACGTCGGCCAATTGATGTGAGATCCCCTGGAATTCGGAGATCGGAGACCCAAAGGCTTGGCGACTCCCGGCGTGTTCCACGGCGATGGTCAGGGCTGCCTCGGCCATTCCGAGTGTGAATGCTCCGACGCTGGGACGGAATAAATCGAGGGTTTCCATGGCGACCCGAAACCCTCGATCGAGGTCCCCGATCACACTCTCTGCCGGGACGAAGACGTCTTCGAATGTCCACCGCCCCAAAGGGTGAGGTGACACCATCTCGATCGGTTCGCCATCGACCCCGTCGCTGTCCATCGGTACGGCGAAGGCAGTGACACCGCGGGATCCGGCGTTCTCGGTGGTTCGCGCAAAGACGACGGCGATGTCGGCCTCAGGTGCATTCGAGATGTAGGTCTTCTCCCCGCTTAGTCGGTATCCGTCACCGTCCCGGCTCGCGCTCATCGAGAGGTTCGCTGCGTCGGAACCGGCTCCCGGTTCTGTCAGGGCGAAAGCCGCGACTGCGCGACCGGATGTGAGTTCGGGTATCCACTTGTCTCGGACCGCGGCTGGGGCGGAGAGATGTATTGGGATTCCGCCGAGGGCCTGGACTGCAAACGCGGTCTCCGCCTCGGGACAAACACGGGCCAGGCCCTGTCGTATCTCGCAGAGGTCTCTCGCGGTAGCACCGTCTCTCGAGAAGAGGCGATCGAAGAGCCCGGCCCCGGCAATGGCGGCGACCAACTCATGATTGACGCGGCCGTGGGTTCCCCCTTCGGCTATCGGGACCAGAGCCTGGCCAAGCCGCTCGGCCTCTGCGACCAGGCTGTCCTGACTCATGTCAGCTCGAGCTGCGCAGCTGCTCGATGATTTCGTTGAGACGTGCCTCGATCTCGTCAACGCCGATCCCGGCGTCTATGGCCCGATTGACGGTTGTGGTGATGTCCCCGTTGATCGAGACGTCGCCGGCCTCGGTCGAAACGAACTGCATGTGCTGGTCGAGCAATCTGTCCCGCGTCCTTTGGAGGCGCCTATAGGCCGCTTTCAGGATTTCGGCGTCGTGCAGAGCCTGGCCATCGACGAGTTTGGCTGAGAGCTGGCGAAGTTCGTTCTGTCTATCCCTCAGCTCGGACCGACGTTCGAAAGCGTCCGTCGGGAGGCCGAGGAGCTCGTCGTGGATATCGGCGAGTTCGCCCCTGACGTGATCCAGAGTCGTTTCCATGACCGGAAGTTACCTGTTCCGCTGAACCGATGTGTACCCCAGCGCGGGTCGACCCGACAGAGACCGAAGTGAGTGGGAACCGACCGGGTAGCAGTGGCGTCCAAGACCTATGGAGAGGTTTGCAGTGGGGCAACCAAGGGAGCCAATATGACTTTGACAGAAGGGCAATCGCCAATGAGCGACGCAGGACAGAAAGAGAATCGAGAGAGCGACTCCAGGAGCCTTTCGCTTCCCGTATTCATGCTCACGGCGCTGGGAACGTTGATCGCGGTCCTCGGCCTGTTTGCGGCAGGAGAAATCCTGCTCGTGGTTGTCGGGCTCGCTGCCTTGACAGTGGCGGGAATCCTGTACGTCCTGGGTGACCGCCGCTAGCAGCACGCAACGGGGCTCAGGTTCCTGTGGGATCGAGCCGGTCGGGGTCCGGCGACGGAGTGTTGGACCGGGGCGCTACGCGAGCATGTTTCCAGGTGTCGCGTGCTTCGTTGAGCGCGGCTGCTCCAATTAGCAGCGCTGCGATGGGGTCTGCCCACCACCATCCGACGTAGGCGTTGAGAGCAAGGCCGGCAAGGGTCGTCGCCGATAGCACCCCGTCCAAGAAAGTGACTGTCGCCTCGGAGTTCAGGGGTTCTGACCCGAGTACGACGGCTGTTCGCCGCTTGAGAACGGCCAGGCCGAACATGACGACCGCGGTGACTGCCAGATAGGCGATCCCCCAAGGGGACTCACCTGGTCTCCGGCCGCTCGTCAGATCACCGGCAGCCGCGATCATCAGGACAACACCGAGAACGATGAAGGCCCCAGCGATCATTCGCAGTGCGGGACTTGTCCGCCCGCGGCGGCCATCAGCATCGCTCGATCTGACGTGCCAGACCACGACGGACGAAGCGAAGACCTCGACGATCGACACGGTGCCGAAGCTGATCAGGGCGAGAGAGCCTGCGATTGATCCAAGGGTGATCGTCAGTACCGCTTCGCCGACGTTCCACCCGATCGTTGCGTACTCGAGGAGCAGCGCGCGCCGTTCCAGTCGGCTTGTCTCAGCGTCGAGTTGCGCCACGATCCCGATTCTCGCTGGCGGTCGGAGATGTCGAGAATCGAGCACCCCTGCACCCGGGGTGCGGCCGCCCGGCTCCACCCAATCCCTACCACGTTCGCCTTCTTCGATCCGAGCCGGAATCTGTGGAACCGTCTGGGTGGCTCGGGCCGTCCTATGGGTGTCGGCAGAGAGCGAGCCATGCGTTTTGCTGTTCTCCTGGGCGCCTCTCTCATAGTGGGCGCCTGTGGACTCATGCCAAGTTCAGTCGATGGTGTGTGGGTGTTCGTGGAGTTCACCGTGGATGGGGTGACTCAGAACGTGGTTGTCGGGGAGAACACGAGCGAGCAGCCTTGGGTTGAGTTGGACTCGGGTGCGATGAGGGGCAGTTCCGGGTGCAACCACTTCTCGGGTACCTACCAGCACAAGAACGGGATCCTCCAGTCGAGTCCGGGAGGCACCCTGATGTGGTGTGGTGACAGCGCAGGGAGTCTCATGCAATTCGAGGCAGCGTTCTTCCGGTTGATGGCCGAGGGTGGTCCCACTGTCACGAAACGGGGAAGCCTGATGACCTGGACCGGACCGGAAGTCGCCCTGACGCTCGAGCAAGCGACGCCTGACCCCGGACGCTGACCAGCCCACCCGGGCACGGGCTCACTTGCTGGCGCAGATCGCCGTCCGCGGGCGTCTTCTCAGGGTGCTTCGATCAGCCGGCGACAACGCATGTAGCCTCCGAAGGTGAATCCCCGGAGCCGACCCTTCTTCGTTCTCGCGTTCGGATTCGTCCTTCTGGGAATGACCGTGGCGACCCCCGGTGTCACTTGGCCTTCGGTTGCAGAGTCTTTCGACCGTTCGCTGGCGGAACTTGGATACGTGACCTTTCTGTACGGAGGTGGTTACGCAGCATCCTCGTTCATGAGTGGAGGCCTGACCGCCCGGAAGGGAACCGGCTCGATCCTGAGGGGCGCTGCGGCGACGGTCACGTTGGCGCTAGCCGGTGTCTCGGCTTCCCCGTCGTGGTTGATGTTCCTCTTGGCCACCGCCGTCTTGGGCTTTGGGGGTGGTCTGGTAGACGCTGCAACCAACACATTCGTTGCCATTCGGCGCGGGGCCCGTGCCATGGGATCTATCCACGGTGTCTTTGGAATAGGGGCAATCGCAGGACCGCTCTTCGTGACCGCTCTCCTGCAGGCCGGGTTCTCGTGGCGTATCGCATACGCTCTGCTCGCTCTGGGGCAGGGGTTGTATGTCGCGGGCTTGCTGCTGTTGGCTCGAGGCTCGGATGCCGACGCGCCGACAGACTCGAACAGCCACGGCGGGGGCGGCCTGATGCGCGATCGAGTCGTGCTGTGGTCACTTGTCGTCTTCTTCGTCTACGCGGGCATCGCGGTGGGCGCCGGAGCATGGGCCTTCACATACCTGACCGAGGAGCGCGGGGCAAGCGATGCTCTCGGCGGGTTGATCGTTGGCGGCTACTGGGCGAGTTTCGCCCTATCCCGCCTACTACTTGGAGCCGTTGGCGAACGCATCCGCCCGGACAGCTCGCTTCGCTGGTCAGCCGCCTTCACTACTTTGGCCCTGATCGTGCTCTGGGGGAGCGACGCAGTTTGGCTAGGAGGCACGGCTCTTGTCTTGGCCGGATTTGCCCACGGACCGGTTTTCCCGCTCGAGATGCTGCTTACCCCACGACGGGTCGGTCTGGCTTCCACCGCCAAAGTCATCGGTTTCGAAGTCGCCGCCATGAATGTTGGCGGTGCCGTGCTGCCCGCCCTCATGGGAGTCGCGGTCGGCGCCGTGGGACTTTCGGTCATCCCGCCGCTCCTCGTCTTGAACGCTCTGACCCTCCTGGCTTGCGTGGAGATACTGCGCAGACGATCTCATGCCCCGTTGCCAGGAGAGATGCGCAGCGCTTCCAACTGACGAGCCTGCCGGGAACACAAGGCGACCACCCATCGATCTTGACACCATCGGCAGTGGCCCAGACGACCTGGGCAACACCCAGCCGATCTGACCCAAAGCAGCGAAGTCGCTCGCATAGCGGCACTTGTGAACTCCTCGCGGGTGGGCACATCACCGGTCACGAAGCGACTCGACATCGGCGAGCGCTGTCCGACGATGTTGCCGACCGCCAGCTGAGGCGAGCACCTCTTCTCTTGCTCGACGAACGGGAATAAGGGCTTTCGCCTCTGTTTTCTCCCAGTTCGAGGCACGAAGCTGGACACGCTCTGCCGAGGAGGCGGTGCCTATGACAGCTTCTGCCATCTCTGTCTTGCCGGCCACGGTGAGGGACTTCCGGCCCAACTGTCCCGGATGCACTCCTGCAAAGTTGACCCAACCTGGGGCACGACCCTGCAGCTTCTACGACTGCCCCGGTCTGCCCGATGAATTGCGAGTCGTTTGCGAGATCTGTGTCTACGACTTCGCCTCCGGAGACGGCCAGGTCAAGTGCGATCATCGCACGTGCGAAACCGCACTTCGACTGCAAGGAAACGTCACCACCTACCGCATGTGGCTGCGGTTGCTGGAGTCCGAAGCAGCTGACAGATAGCGTCTTGCTCGGCCGGGTTCGAGGAGTCAGTCCTCGCACCTCTCCGCGTTCCATCGACCCTGATCCACAGACTGCGGCAACTGCTAGTCGGGGATAGACCCGGTCCAACCTGCGGCTCTACTGCCAGGGGAATCCCCACATGGTGGCGCTTCGGTACACCTCAGAGGTGTCGGGTCGAACTCAGGCAGACACAGTGCCGGTCATGGGCGGCCGTACTCTTGGCACTCTGTCTGAAGCCAGTTGAAGAATGCGTCGCAGCTTCCATCAATCTGATAGGTGACTCTGTCTACCTGTGCGAACTGGAAGGCGGTGCCGTTCAGTTGGGCGATCAGGGAGAGATGGCCACACGACGTGGAGGCGTTGGGGATCACCGGCCGCAGGTCTTCGAAGTCGACGGTGAGGAGGCCACTCTCGAGGGTTACCGATCTGACCATCCCCCGGGTCTCGTCAGAGAAGAACGAACCGGCGCCCGTAGCCTGCTCCGCGGCTGTCGGGCCGGCAAGGAGAAGCTCAAACGCCGCTTCCATCGGCTCGGCTGCCTCGTCGATCGTCAGGTCGAATGTCTCCGTGTTGGAGCAATCAGACGCGTCCGAGGATGCGAACACGACCCGGACAGTCGGGCCGGCCGTCACCTCCGTTGTAGTCGTGGCTTTGGTCGATGTCGTCACCTCGGGGACCGTGGTCGAGGTGACCGATGTCGAAGAGGTGGACGTATCGGTTGGGCTGGTGCTGGTGGAGCTCTCTACGTCTGCTCGCCCGCAGGCAGCCACAGCCAGGACAAGGACTGCAGCGCCGGTAAGGAGTCCTCTGTGTGTATGTGGAGTTCTGCTCACTTCTGCTTCCTTTGGCTCTCTGTTTGACGTCCAAACTGCCCGGCCCGGTTCCCCCGGACAACCGGCGACAGCCGCACTTCTTCGGTTCTGCAAGCAACGGCGCCCCCTGTTCCCGTCGAGCCGAGCGGACATGGTGCCGCCTGTGCGCTCGGCGGCGGGAGACCTCTCTCATCGCTGCCAGCGAGCTCGCATGTCGGCGGACGCGCTCGGAGCCTCGGCAAGAAGTCGCTCCGGGCCGTGGGCTCAGATCATCCCTGCATGTGTCTGTTGAGGGTGGGAGCGACTTCGATACGCGTGATTCTGCGGCCGCGCATTGCGGCCACGCGGAGACGGTGCCCGGCCGTTTCCACCTCGTCGTCCAACTTGAGCAGTGTCCCGGCGAGACCCATCATCAGACCGGCGACCGTGTTCCAGTCGCCCTCGGGGAGTCGGGTGCCAATCAATTCTGCGAGATCCTCGACAGGAAGCCCGCCGTCGACCCTCCAGCCTCCAAGGGGGAGAGCGACCGCAGCCGGTACCGAGGCTTCATCACTGATGGTGCCCAGCAGCTCCTCGGCAATGTCCTCGACGGTCACGAGACCTGCCGTTCCGCCAAACTCGTCGACCACCACGGCTAGGTGGGTTCGACTCGACTGCATCTCCCGGAGGAGGTCGATGATCCTCTTCCACTCCGGCACGACAAGGCACTCGTTGGCGATGACTCCGACTTCCAATGCTCCGCGCCGTGCCTCCGGGACTTGGATCATGTCACGAAGAGTCACCAGACCAGTGATGTTCTCAACCGAGTCCTGATAGACGGGCAGACGGCGATGCCCGGCCTCGATTGCGAGTTCCAGCGCGTCTGCAACGCTGGAGGTGGTCGCCGCTGCCACGACGTCCGGCCGGGGGACCATGATGTCGTCTACCTGTATGTCACCGAATCTGAACGCCCGCTCGATGAGATGCCGGTCGCTCTCGGTAATGGTTCCTTCGTCTGCGGCGTTGGTAGCGAGCCGGCGCAGCTCGTCCTCGGTGATCGTTGGCGCTGTCTCGATGCCACGGCCTGGCATCTGCAGATCTGCAAACCAGATCAACGCGCCCACTACGGGTCTCAGGATGATCTCCACTACCCGGATCGGTCCGGCGAGTGCGAGGGCAGTGAGGTCGGCATGGCGGACCGCATATGTCTTGGGGATTGCCTCGGCGTAGACGAAGAGGAGGACGGTGAGGACCACCGACGCGGTGGTCACCCCGAACCCGCCGAACCATCGCCCGGCGAGCACACCCACCACGGTGGCGGCGCCGATCTGCGACAGAAGTGCCGCCAACAGGATTGCGCTGAGCACGGTGGGCAGCCGATCCTGCAAGGCGCCAAGCGTTCGTGCCCGTTTGTTCCCTTCCGCCGCCAGTGCCGCCACCCTCACCGACCTCACTCGCAGCAGCGAAGCCTCGGCGGCAGCCAGGAACATTGCCGCGACAAAGGCGAACACCAGCAAGGTGATGAGTACAGGATCGCTGATGTCTGCTAGTCAACCAGGTGGCGCACGCCTGTGGCCACCAAGTCGGCCGGCCCTTAGGCGTGGAGAGGACACCTGTCGGTGGCTGCGATTGGGTCGATCCAACTGGCCTGGGGTTGGCTATCCGGACACCGGATGCGCTCGGAGACGACTGCCGTAGTCCAGATGAGGCGGCGCTGTTGTATCTTCGGGTCATGCAATGGCAAGCTGGCAAGGCATATTCGATCGAGGCTGAAGCCCCCGACGGTGAGTTGGTCTATCTCGGTGAACAGTTGACCTACGTCGGGGAAATCACCTTGGAGTGGACTGCTCATACGATTCACGTGTTCAAGACCCCGAACGAGTCGCTTCTCGGTCTCAGGGATGAGGACATAGGGAGTGCCACTCCGACCATCTAGAGCGGTGACTGACCGAGCGGAGCGCTTCTCATGAACCGAACCTTGCCGCCGTCGATTGGCCTACCCGCCGGCGCAGATGAAGCCTGCCTCGACTTCGACCAGCGAAGAGGGAAACTCAACGGCGAATCTGGTTTCGCCCCAGAAGCACAAGGGTCCCTCCTTGCTGTCCAGTCGGACCTGCACGTCGTACACGCCAGGATCAGGAGCGACCCGAACAGTCCCGTCGCCGTCTAGAAGGGCTTCGAGGACGACCTCGTCGCCTTTGAAGAGATATAGGACACCACCTGCAAGGGGGTCTCCAGGGTCGAGGCCCTCATGGGAGAAGCCGGCGGCAACCACGGCCCGAACCTCGGTTGACGCCGTATCCGAACAACTCACCACGAGAAGGGCCATCAGCGCCATCACAGCTCGCATTTTTCTCATGTCATCCTCTCAGACTGTTTCCACTTGGACGCTGGCACCACTCGGCACGGTTCCGTCCCGATGGCTCACCTGATGGAGGTGATCCGGCCTGGCCCGTGGCCGAGATCGGTAGTCGGGCCGCAGCAGGCTGGTTCTGTCAGTCCAGGTGCTGCAAGCGCCAACCGCCGCGAGCCTGCGGCATCCATGGGCCAGATCTCAGAGTCCGACCGATCTCCAACCAGGGCGAGCTCCTCAGCTCAGATGTCGACCCAACGGTTGGCGATCTCACCTGCATGGAGGAAGTCACGGCTCGTCGTTAGCTGCCAGCGGAGACCGAAGGGATCGAGGAACTCCAGGTAGTCGGGCTTGTCAGCCATCACCACTACATCCGCCAGCCTGCGTCGGACTCGCCCGATCTCATCCGCGCTCGTCACAAGACCGAGGGCAAACACCTGGCCCGCCGTGGCATCACCGGCGATGAGGGCGAGAACCACGTTGTCGCGTCGCAAGGCCACGAACTGGATCTCGACACCGGCATCGGCCGCATCGCCCCAACCCTTGTCGGGCCGCAGCGCATAGGTCTGACCGTCCTCGCCCCAAGTCTCCCGCCCGAGCACACTCATGTCGAACGTGTCTCGGTAGAAGCCTTCCGCACTCCGCAGGTCAGAGACGATCAACGCGACATGCCGGTAGTCCACTCGACACCTCCTCAGGGATGCCCCTTGAACCTACGCGACGCAAGCGGGTCGAGGATTCCTACTATCCGGTGTGACCGAACCGATTGGCTTGTAGGTGCCCTCAACACTGTTTGGAAGACTTGGAGTCTTCGTGCTGGTTCTCCTCTTCCTCCGTTTCTTCTTCAGATGGAATGTCTCCATCCTCGGGAGCTTGGCGGTCACACTCCTGGTCTACGTGATATTCGAGGTTCTCGACTCTCGGAGACCCGATCCGGAGAGAGGTTCGGCAAAGGAGGGGCGCAGCTGACTCTGCTTGTGCGACGACCCGCCGACAACCGCCGGTACCCTCCTCGACCGTGAGTCCCTTCCGAGCCTCGCCAGGCTTCACCGACGACTGGAGGCACTTCGAGCTAGAAGTGTCTCAGGGTGTCGCCACGGTCACCTTCAACCGCCCCGACAAGCTCAACGCCCTGACCTTCGATGTCTACGCAGACTTGCGCGACCTGATTGGCGAGTTGGAGCACAGGGACGACGTTCGCGTTCTCGTCATCAGCGGCGAGGGACGCGGGTTCTGTTCGGGCGGGGATGTCAACGAGATCATCGGACAACTCCAACAAGCCGACACCAGGGGCCTCCTCGAGTTCACCCGGATGACAGGCGCGGTGGTCGAGGGGTTGCGGAGGTTGCCGATGCCGGTCATTGCCGCGGTGAATGGCGTGGCCGCCGGGGCGGGGTCTGTCATCGCTCTCGCCGCCGACCTCAGGGTGGTGGCCGAGTCCGCTTCGTTCTACTTCTTGTTCACCAAGGTTGGGCTCGCCGGCGCCGACATGGGATCGGCGTATCTGCTCCCGCGCATAGTCGGTCTGGGCAAGGCCAGCGAGTTGCTGCTACTCGGAGAAGAGGTGGAGGCTGCAGACGCCCTGGCCATGGGTCTTGCCACCAAGCTTGTCTCCGATGCCGACCTCGCCGCGGAGACAGCTTCCCTGGCTGAGCGGCTCGCATCGGGGCCGACCCTGGCCTATGCCGCCACCAAGGTCCTGATGAGCAGAGAACTCGACATGGATCTCGGGTCGGCGATCGAGATGGAGGCCTATGCCCAGGCGCTTCTCATGACCAGCCGGGACCACTCCGAGTTCTACGAGGCCTTCATCTCCGGCCGGTCCCCGGAGTGGAAGGGCCGATGAGCCGGCACGCGTTTCTCGAGCCGGACGGGCTGGCCCCGGCCATCGGGTTCTCCTATGCCGCCGTTCCCGCCGAAGGTAGGACTGTGTACCTGGCCGGAATCACCGGCCACAGAGCAGACATGTCCATCTCCGAGAGCCTCGTCGATCAGTTCGCGGCTGCCTGCCGGACGGTGGCCAAGGTCGTGGAGGAAGTCGGCGGACTACCTTCCGATGTCGTCTCGATGACCATCTACACCACGGTCATTGACGAGTACCGGGAGAGCCTGGACCCTATCGGCCAGGCCTATCGAGAGGCGTTCGGGACCCACTACCCGGCGATCGCACTGATCGGGGTGTCGGAGTTGTTCGACCCCGGCGCGCTGGTCGAGTTGGTCTGCGTGGCCGTTGTCTAGGCGAGTGTGAGTGCTCCGTCGACTACCGACACCTTGATTGATTCACCGTCGGAGTACCGCCCCTCGAGGATGGCGTTGGCAATGATGTCGGCTAGCTGCTTTTGGATGACTCTCTTGAGGGGCCGGGCTCCATAGACGGGGTCGAACCCCATTTCGGCGAGGAGGTCAAGGGCGTCGTCGGTCAGCGAGAGGTCGAGTCGGCGCGCCTCGACTCGGTCAGCGAGGGCGCCTACCTGGATCTCCACGATCTTGCGGAGATCGGCTCGAGTCAGCTTGTCGAAGACGATCACATCGTCGATGCGATTGACGAATTCAGGTCGGAACTCGGATCGAACCGCTTCCATCACCCGGTTCACGACTACTTCGCGGGGGAGATCCGGATCGAGTTGCGTGGACCCCAGGTTGGACGTCATGACCACGACGGAGTTGGAGAAGTCCACCGTCCGTCCCTGGCCGTCGGTGAGACGGCCGTCGTCCAGGATCTGGAGCAGGACGTTGAACACCTCGGGGTGCGCCTTCTCGATCTCGTCGAGGAGGACGACCGAGTACGGGCGGCGGCGCACCGCCTCGGTGAGCTGGCCGCCCTCGTCGTAGCCGACGTATCCCGGCGGCGCCCCGATCAGCCGGCTGACGGAGTGCTTCTCCATGTACTCCGACATGTCGATCCGGACCATCGCCCGCTCGTCATCGAACAGGAAACCGGCAAGCGAACGGGCCAATTCGGTCTTTCCAACGCCGGTGGGTCCCAGGAAGAGGAAGGTTCCGACCGGGCGGTTGGGGTCGGACAGTCCCGCCCGGCTCCTGCGCACCGCGTTGGACACCGCCGCAACTGCGTCGTCCTGGCCGATGACTCGCTCATGCAGGTGCTCCTCGAGACGGATCAGCTTCTCGGTCTCTCCTGCCATGAGCTTGGACACCGGAATCCCCGTCCACTTCGCCACCACCTCAGCGACGTCCTCGTCTGTGACCTCCTCGGAGAGCATCGACCCGCCCTCGTGGAGTCTGGCGAGGTCGGACTCACGCTCGCCCAGGTCGGACTCGAGGGAGTTGATCGTCCCGTATCGCAGCTCGGCCGCCTTGGCGAGGTCACCGTCTCGTTCGGCGAGCTCGGCCTGGCTCCGGGCAGCCTCGATGTCGCCTTTGAGGGCTCGTATCGCAGTGATGACGTCCTTTTCGAGGTTCCATCGCCCTGTTAGCCCATCGATTTCTTCGGAAAGGTCGGCGATCTCGGACTCGACTCCCTCCAGACGCTCCGTGGATGCGACGTCGGACTCCTTCTTGAGCGCCTCGCGCTCGATCTCGAGCTGGATGCGCCGGCGGGTCAGCTCGTCGAGCTCCTCGGGCATCGAGTCGATCTCGATGCGGAGGCGCGATGCGGCCTCGTCGATGAGGTCGATTGCCTTGTCGGGAAGGAAACGGCCCGGGATGTAGCGGTCGGAGAGGACTGCAGCTGCGACGAGGGCGGAGTCGGTGATGCGCACGCCGTGGTGGACCTCGTAGCGCTCCTTGAGGCCGCGCAGGATCCCTATGGCCTCCTCGACGCTCGGGGGTTCCACCAACACCGGCTGGAAGCGTCGCTCCAGGGCGGCGTCCTTCTCGATGTGCTTGCGGTACTCGTCGAGCGTCGTCGCGCCGATCATCCGCAGCTCGCCGCGGGCCAGCATCGGCTTCAGCATGTTGGAGGCGTCCATCGCGCCTTCGGCGGCGCCGGCCCCGACCAGTGTGTGGAGCTCGTCGAGGAACGTGATGACTTGACCGTCGGACTGCTTGATCTCGTCGAGGACCGCCTTGAGCCGTTCCTCGAATTCACCACGGTATTTGGCGCCAGCCACCATCGAGCCGAGGTCGAGGGCCACTATTCGCTTCGTCTTCAGGCCTTCGGGAGCGTCACCGTCGGCGATACGACGCGCCAACCCCTCGACGATGGCCGTCTTGCCGACTCCCGGCTCGCCAATGAGAACCGGGTTGTTCTTGGTGCGTCGGGAGAGAACCTGAATGATCCGGCGGATCTCATCGTCTCGTCCAATGACCGGATCGAGCTTGCTCTGCCTTGCTTCGGCAGTCAGGTCCCGGCCGTACTGCTCGAGTGCGTTGAGCGTCGACTCGGGGTCCTCGGTGGTTACCCGCCTGCCGCCGCGTACTGCTTGGAGAGCATCCTGGAGGCCTGAGACGGTGACCCCGTTCGCTCGGAAGATGTCGCCTGTGGCCCCCTTTTCTCCGGCCATCGCAACCAGGAGATGTTCGACAGACACATAGTCATCACCCAGTTTGGAGCGGTACCTGTCGGCATCGTTGAGAACCTGGCTGAGCCGGGGGCCGGTCGTTACCTCGGCAGCACCGTAGGCCTTCGGCTGTGAATCGAGGCTTGCCTCCAGACCGCGCCGCAGGGCCAACGCGTCTGCGCCCAGGGAGTCCAAGGTCGGGTAGACGATTCCCTCCTGTTGGCCAAGCAGGGCAAGAGCCAGATGTTCTGGGAAGACGGCGTTGTGATGTTGTTCCCGAGCCAGTTGGGTAGCAGCTATCAGGGCTTCTCGGGTCTTGGTAGTTAGCTTGTCCAGGCTCACCTAACGCTCCTGTGATCAGTAAATCTGAGCGTTACTGTATCAGGTTTGAGTCCTGCTGACCAGGGTGGGTCACTCGTCCAGGATGTAGACCGTCTCCTCGTAGCGACGGATCCTCCCGTTGTGAGCCCGGGTCTCCAGCAGCCCGTCGAGCGCCTCTTGTTTCTCCTCCCTGGTGCCCGGGCCGGAGAGCAGGGTGAGATCAGCATTCAGGCGCAGGGCCCGCTCGGACACGAGGAATCGGGTGATGCCTGCGGGCAGCAGATCATCGCCCACCGCGGCCTTCATCACGTCTTCGACGCTGAGGGTGGGGAATTCGACTATGACCGACCAGTCGGGGAAACGCCACGCCACCGAGCTCGTGCCGTGGTCGGTGACCCGACTCACGGTCCATCGGCCGATGTAGGTGTCGACCAACGCCGACAAGGTGGCGTTTGGGCTCAAGGGGCCGCCGTCGACAGTCCGGACCTCCTCCTCGTTGGTGTGGATACGAGGTGGGCCGCTGTCCTCGGTCGTCGACAGCAGCTCGGCCTTCTCCATGCGGCTCAGGAACTCGGCCGGGGGGCAGTCCCGAATCACGTGGTGCCAGGTCTCGAGGGTGACATCGTCTGGCTTGACCATCTGAACCACGGCGAACTCGAGATCGAGGCGACGAAGCGCTTCGGTCCTCGTCGCCCCGTCGAGGAGGACGAGTTCCCCACTGGGCGCCTCGGTGCAGATCATCGGGTTGATCTGAATCCCGTCGGTTCCGATCCTCGCCTTGAGGCGATCTACGCGCATCGGGTCGACCTGCTCGTGGGCGCGGACGTTCTCCAGGGCCACGACTCTGAGCACCGGCATCTCGGGCATGGCCGCATTCTGCCCACCTCGGATCGACTTATCCACAGGAAGGGGCGGTTTGGTGAGGATCGGTGACGAACCCCGGGTTCCAGACCCTCAAAGAACGGTGGCGAGGACTTCGCTCAGCCGATCGACGTCGCTCTCGTCGTGATAGACGCCGAAGCCGAAGCGGAGACGGTCGTAGCGGTAGTCGGTGATCACGTTGCGATCGTGCAGGCGTTCGTAGAGGGTCTCGGCCTGGGGAGTTTGGAACGTCAGGAAGTTGCCTCTGGACATACCCTCCGGAGGCAGCAGCCTTCCGGGTTTGGTCCCCGACGCCAGGAAGCGAGCTTGAAGGGCTGCCACGTGACCCGCGATGTCGGCCGGTGTCACCCCCTCGTCCCGGAGCCAGCCCAATACCTCCCGCATCCGGTAGATCCCCGAAGGGTCCAGCGTTGCCCCCGAGAATCGAGACCCGTCGCTGGCATAGGGCACCACCTCGGAGACACCCGTCTCCAAATGACCGAACCGGGCGAACCACCCGGTGTCGACTGGCCGTTCTCCATAGCCGGGCGGAGCGTGGAGAAAGCACACACCCTCCCCCGACATGGCGTACTTGTAACCACCGGCGAGGAAGAAGGCCCGGTCCTGGATAGCGCCGAGGTTCACCGGCCGGGCCATGAACGCGTGATAGCCATCGATGACGATGAAGGCATCTCTCTCGGACACCGAGGACACGATGCGGTCGATGTCCTCGACGACGAAGGCCGAGTCGAAGAAGACCTGGCTCAGATAGATCAGATCGTGCACGCCCGCTCGGGCCTCCCTGGTGAACCGCTCCGAGAAGGTCTCGAATGGTTCGACTGGGATCCGGTCGACGATGGCCAAGCCTTCCTCCTCCCATCGCCGTGCCTGGCGGGCGAAGGAGTGGAACTCGGCGTCGGTGGAGAGGATGCGAACCGGTGGTTCGATGCAAGAGAAGATACGCAGCAGGAAGATGTGGGTGTTGGGAGCAAACGTGAGCGTGTCGCCGGACGCGAGCCCCAGGACACCTGCCAGCGCCGCTCGGGTCTGGGGCATCACCTCGCCGAAGATGTGGTCCCACTTGTTGTCGGCCTTGCTCGCGGCGTCTTCCCAGGCTTGCCTGTGCCCCTCGTAGCTCACGTCGGGCCACGGATGATGGGAGTGGGCTGCGAAGTGGAGCCGGTCGGGATCGGCCCCCATGAATCTTGAGAAACCCGGTTTGAGATTCATGCCTCGTAGCGGAAGTGCATCGCCTGGACTATGCCGTCTGGCAACTCAGGTCGGTCGGAGCGGGGCACCAGAAACGTGGACAGGTTCATGAGATCCCCGAAGACCCGGCTGCGCTCGGCCGACTTCTCGAGATACTTGGCTCCCGCCGAGCCGCCGGTCCCCACCCTTCGTCCGATCATCCGGAGTGCCATCTGGGCGTGGCGGTAGCGCCATGTGGTGAAGCCCTCGTCGATGTCCATCAGCAGCTCCAGCAGCCTGAATGGCTCCTGGAGAGCGGGCTGGTCACGGTACAACGTGATGAACACCGCCGCCTGGAAGGCGCGATGGCTCAATCGGAGTCGCCCGGCTTGCTGTTCGTGTTGGTGACGGGCCGGGTCGAAGATCGCCTCGTACTGGGCCAAGACCTGGTCGAACTCCTGGAGTTGGACCGCTCGCTCGCCTTCGGTCAGGTTGGGATTGTTTGCCACTACCTCGCGATCGGACTTGATCCGGGCATGAACCGCTCCCTGGTAGGCATCCCAGAAGTGGAAGTCCTCCTGGTCGAGGAAGGGTGTTCGCTCCAGCCACCGCTCCACATGTTCGAACAGGGAAGTCTCGGCTTCGAGATCCTCGACAGCCGCGCGGTCCTCCGCATTGAACCGCTCGGTGTATCCGGCACCGGCGAGGAGGAGCCGGTCCTCGATGCGGAGACCGAGCTTGTTTTCGACTATCCGGAACTGTGCCGACTGGAATCCCGAGGCCGGGAACAGGTAGTCACGGAAGTCGAGGAAGTCGAGAGGCGTCATGGTCTCGAGTACGGCGACCTGCTCGATGAGTAGACGCTCGATCCGGTGTATTCGACGCAGCCGGGCGATGGCGGTTCCCATGTCGGTCTCGTCGACATGGTCCTTGCCGAATATGTCGAGCACGCTGTCGATCTCCCAGATGATCTGCTTGAACCACAGCTCGTAGGCCTGGTGGACGACGATGAACAACATCTCGTCGTGTACCGGCTCTCCATGGTTGGCGCTTTCCAGCTTCTGAGCTGCGAGGAGCTTCCCGAGCTGCAAGTAGTCGCCGTAATAGAGGGGCCCGTCGGACATCTCGGCGGAGACGCTAGCCGTGCCCGGACATCGGGTCGATGCGGCAGGCCTGCTCCGAGTACTCCCAGAGCTGCCGGGCAAGGTCGTCGTCCTGGCCTGCGGCTGATGGCACGGCGATGGATCGACGGGCATAGTAGAGACCCGATCGCTCCGAAAGCTCCCGAGCGGTGGCACACCACACGACGGTGTCGGCCCCTTGTTCCGGGTTCAGGGCTCGCCTGGCGACGAGTGGCCTGACGTACCAGGGGATGATCCGAGTGCTGACCAGTCCCGGGTGCACGGCGTAGGCCCGTGTCGCCGGCATGCGTCTGGCCAACTCTCTGGTGAACAGGATGTTGGCGAGCTTCGACGCCCCGTATTCGTCGAGCCCGTAGAACGACTTGGTCCGTTGTCTGAGGGTGTTGAAGTCGATCCCGTCGACCCGGCGATGCATCTGGCTGCTGACCTGAACGATGCGGGCTCCGGCACCAAGAGCGGACCCGAGGCCGTGGGTGAGCATGAAGTGGCCCAGGTGGTTCACTCCGAAGTGGATCTCGAAGCCGTCTGCGGTCGTGCCCTTGACCGGGCCGACAGCTGCGTTGTTGACCAGGACGTCGAGGGGGCGCCCGCTGGCACTGAATCGTGATGCGGCCCGCCGGCACGAGTCGAGTGACGACAGGTCCAGCTCGAGATGTTCCACCGATCCGCCTTGTGCTGCGATGGACTCGATCGCCTCTCTGGTCCGTCGGTGGTCTCGCCCAGCCCCCACGATGTGGAATCCGTCTCCGGCAAGTGCGGCGGCGGCAGCTCGTCCGATCCCCGATGACACGCCGGTGACCATGGCAATCCTCATGAAGAAGACGGTACCGTCGCCGCTCATGACTGACTGGCCAGTGACTCTCAACGCCGACGACTTCTTTCTGCGCGACCGCATTGCCGAAGGTCGCGGAAGTCGGATCGCATTGCGCCTTGACGGTCGATCGTTGACCTATGCCGAAGTCGACTCGATGGCATCGAGCTACGCGCTTGCGCTGGTCGACCAGGGGGTCTCCAAGGGTGACCGCGTGCTCATCGTCCTCCCCGACGGCCCCGAGTTCGTCGCCGCCCTCTTCGGCACCTTCCGGATTGGAGCGGTGGTGGTCATGCTCAATCCCGGTCTGACCTTGGAGGCGATGGGGGCGATCGTCGAGCGGTCGAGGCCAGCAGCCGCAGTCGTGCACACCGAGCACTTGTCCCACTTCTCAGACGCCGCCGGGATCTCCGATGTGAGGGTCCTCGAGGTTGGCCCGGCTCAGGTTGGGCCCGAAGGTGAGGCTGCGACTGTCCAGACCGCGCCTCGGGACCCGGCGATATGGCTGTTTTCCGGCGGTACGACCGGAGCGCCCAAGGCCGTCGTTCAGACCCACCAGAGCCTGGTCAACACGACTCGCCTCTATGGCCAGGGGGCCCTCGCCTTGACCGAGGACGACGTGACGATCTCAGTGCCCAAGCTCTACTTTGGATACGCCACCGGTTCCAACCTGCTGTTTCCTTTCTCGGTGGGCGCCTCCTCGGTGCTCTTCCGGGAACACCCGACCCCGGGGGTCCTGTTCGAGAAGATCGCCGATCATCGGCCAACCGTGATGGTGAACGTTCCCTCGGCCATCAATCAGATGCTCAATCATGTGGAAGCCGAAGACCAGGACCTGGGCTCTCTCCGGTTCGCCACCTCGGCGGGGGAAGCCTTGCCGGAGACGCTGTATCACCGTTGGAAGTCCACCTTTGGTGTCGAGCTTCTCGACGGTCTGGGCACGGCGGAGATGTGGCACATCTTCATCACCAACACGGTCGGCGATGTCCTGCCCGGCACTCTCGGCAAGGTGGTGCCGGGTTTCGAGATCAAGGCCTGCGATGACGATGGCAACGAGGTCGAGGTCGGGGGCGTGGGACGTCTCTGGGTGAAAGGAGAGTCCCTGGGTCTCGGCTATTGGGAGCTTCCGGAACAGACGGATGAGGCGTTCCGTGGCCAGTGGTTCGTAGGCGGTGACCTCGTGTCAATCGACGCCGACGGCTACGTGACACACCGGGGCCGAGCTGACGATGCCATAAAGGTGAAAGGCAAGTGGTTCCGTCCCCAGGAAGTGGAGTCGACCCTGCTCGACCACGAAGCCGTGAGAGAGGCTGCCGTGGTGGCGATCACCGACGAAGACGGTCTGGCGAAGCCGGTGGGCTTCGTGGTGGCCGAAGGCGAAGTTGACGAGCAGGCGTTGATCGACTGGGTGCTGGCCAATCTCGAGCCGTACAAGCACCCTCGGAAGGTCTACTTCGTGGACGAGCTGCCGAAGACCCATCTCGGGAAGGTCGACCGGGCGGCCCTGAAACGAGCTGCGAGCTGACGATGATCCGGGGCGCAGCGGCAGCGCCGTGCCGGCACCGGCTGGAGATCGGTCCCCCGGAACCGTGTGTCGAGAGCCACGCGTCGGTGTCCTGGCTCTCGGCCCCGGCGGGTTGGCCGTTCGACGGAGGTCCCTGAACCGAATCCGTCCCAACGCGGCGGCATGATCCGACCATGGAGCCGACCATGGAGCCGACCATCCTCCACGCCGACCTGGACGCCTTCTACGCCAGCGTTGAGCAGATGCTCGACCCTGCGCTGATAGGACGGCCGGTCCTGGTGGGCGGGGGCGTCGTCGTGGCTGCCTCCTACGAAGCGCGCGCCTACGGCGTCCGCGCCCCGATGGCAACCAGAAGAGCCAGGGAGCTCTGCCCACACGCGGTGGTCGTCGAAGGGCACTTCTCCGAGTACCTCGACCGTTCGGAGCAGGTCATGGAGATCTTCGAAGACGCCACGCCGGTCGTGGAGCAGATCTCAGTCGACGAGGCCTTCCTCGACGTCTCGAGCACCACGCACTTGCTGGGGCCACCATCCGCGATCGGCCGTCGCCTGCGGGAACGTGTCAGGACGGAGGTCGGGATTCCTCTCTCGGTGGGGATCGCCTCAACCAAGTTCCTTGCCAAGATCGCCTCGGCACGTGCCAAGCCCGACGGGATGGTCGTGGTGGCGAGAGGCGCCGAGGTCGACTTCCTCCATCCCCTCCCAGTCGATTCTCTCTGGGGTGTTGGCCGGGTCACCTCCTCGAAGCTCCACAGACTCGGAATCCGCACCGTGGGCGAACTGGCCGAGGCGCGACCGAGATACCTGACGCCGGTCATCGGGCCGGCTGCCTCGGCGACCCTCCGCGCTTTGTCCTGGAACCGGGATCCGCGTCGCGTTCACGGAGGCAGGCGCGCCGGCAGTGTCGGCAGCCAGCAAGCGCTGGGTCGGGGTCTGGCCGAACGCGCCGAGATGGCCACCATCGTCCAGGGCTTGGCAGACCGCGTCGGACGCCGCCTCCGCGCCAAGCACCGGTCCGGGTCGACCCTCACGGTCAGAGTTCGGTTCCCCGGACCCCGGACGGCGACTCGCAGCCACACCCTTCCGGCTGCCACCGCATCCACCGCAGCACTGGCCGACCTGGCCAATGCGCTTCTCGATCGCGCCCTCGAGGACAACGTCGGCCACGTGACCCTCATAGGGATCTCCGTTTCGAATCTCACTGCCGACTCCAACCTGCAGCTGGAGCTCGACCTGGACCAAGGGGACGTGCTGCGAGCTGGAAGCTCCGCCGACAGGAGGCGAAGGAGGCTCGACAGCCAGGTCGACGAGATCCGGGAACGGTTTGGCCGGGACTCGCTCAGATATGGAGAGAAGGCCAGGGGGACGGGTGACGACTTCAGGCGACTGGCCGAGAGGCCGTGATCAACCGACCGGTCTCTCTTCCTCGACCCGCACCGGGCCCTTGTTCTCCGGCTTGAGCCCATCCTTGCCTTCGAAGAAGTCCCGCGCCTGATCCATGAAGGCGGTCACGTCTCCCTCATACGAGACAGTCGGCCCGATGAGGACCTTCTTGTTGGGGAAGTCGATGGACGCGAAGACCACCGGGACCCCGACCCCTTCGGCGATCTTGATGAAGCCGGACTTCCAGTAGGGGACGGGCCTTCTGCTCCCTTCGGGCGCTACCACCAGGATCAGCTTCTCTGCGCCATCGAATGCCTCTCTTACCTGGGCGACTATCCCACCGGGGCGGGAGCGGTCGACCGGAATGCCTCCGAATGCCCGGAAGAAGTATCCGAGTGGCCAGCGGAAGAGGGTGTGCTTGCCGAGGTACTTCACCTTCAGGTCGAAGTGGTGGAGGGCTCCGAGAAAGAGGACGAAGTCCCAGTTGGTCGTGTGGGGCGCACCGGCGATGATCATCTTGGGGATGTCGGGGACTTCACCCTGAAATCTCCAGCCGCGCCAGGTCAGATACTTGTACGCCAGCCAGGTCACCATCGGAGAGTCACGGCTGCTATCGGTTCAGCGGGCTGGCGCAACCCTGTAGCCGTCCTCGTCCACCCAGACGATCGAGTCCTGGTTTCCGACGTCGGCAGCTATGGCCTCAGCCATCTCGTCATCGACCACCCCGGTGTCGTCTCCTCTCGCCAGAAGAGTCACATGAGCCTGGACGGGCAGGTAGTCGGCGAGCCGGCCTTGCGCCGAGGCTACGAGCGTCACCTGGAACGGCTTGATCTCCTCTTCGGGCCCGAGCAGGTCACGATCATGAGCATTGGTCCGCAGGAGGTGCCACGTGGCTGCTCCAGCGAACACGAACAGCGAGGCCTGCGTGACGATCGAGTCGTTCGCCGAGGACCCCAGGAGATTCTGGAAGAGAACGACCAGCGTCGCTATCAGCGAGCCGGCAGCGGTGAGTCCCATGATCACGCCGAGACCGAGCAGGTACACCCGGCGCGGTCCTGCCTTGGCTTCCTCCACCGGATCTGCCTTGGCGGCGCGAGACCAGAAGACCCACCAGACCAGCATCGCCGCCACCAGCCCGACGGCAGAGGCCAATGCGGTTTCGGTCGAAGGGGCAACTAGTGTTCCCCTGCCGAAGGCTGCCGTTGCCAGCGATGTCGCCGATCCGACGGCTGCGCTCAGCCCGATTGCTGTCATGGCGTACTCGTAGGCCTGACGAACTTTGGTGCGTTCCGCCCCGATGCGGGTGGTGTGATGGCTCCAAACCAGCGTGCCTACTGCGATTGCCGCCACCGAAGTCGGGAGAAAGTCGAAGTGGGTGCCGGCGGGTCCGGTGTCTGTGAACAGGTAGGCGACTGTCTCGATGACTATGTAGACCACCGAACCAAGCGCCGCGGTCAGCCCGCCAACTGAGGCGATGGCCAGCCAGGTCTTGCGTGAGGCCGACGGCTGCTCACCCCACCGGCGCAGCCAGCGGTACCACCAGATGGGCGCACCTACCAACAACATCGCCGCAGATGTGCCGGGTTCTCTGCTGCTCACGACCATCGGCTCCAAGGTCGCGTAGCCGCGCTCCAGTAGCCACAGCAGCAGGCCTCCTACCCCCAACGCCGTGAAGACGAGGCCGATGGCGGAGGCGACAACCCGGGGGAGCTCGGCTTCTTCGGACCTGGGCGGGGTCTTGCGGCCCGCCCACTCGTGGAAAGCGACGACAGCACCGAAGATGACTGCATCGGTCCAGTCGGGGCGCCCGCCGCTTTGGAACGCCCACTCGAGGATCTCCATTGCCCCGATCATGAACAAGATCAGGAACGTCAGCTCGATCAGGGCCAGGTACATGGTCCAGCCGCCGCTTCGGGGGAACTCGGCGCGCCGAACCGCCTGTCGCCGCCACAGGAAGAAGCTGATCGGTCCGGCAACGACGATTACGGCGAGTGCGGCCGCGATCGTGCCGGTGTCTCCGGAGACGAAGCGGCGGGACGGGAAGGCAATCTGGCCCAACTCGGCAAGAGCGAACGCAACGGCCCCGACGGCAAGCGCCAAGAGCAGGTAGGCGATGTAGTCACCGCCTTCGGATGGCTTCTCCCCGGCCTCGGGGCGCCGCCCCCTGCGGACCAGTGCGACGATGCCGGCGATGATTCCGCCGACGATGAGGAGCAGGACTATGGCGCCGATTTGTCCCATCAGAAATCGCCCTCAGGAGGGTTGCAGGCCCATCGGAAATAGGGCCAAGGGTCACCCACGATCCACCAGAATCCGTCGTCGTCCTCGACCAGGCCGAACGAAGTCCACTCTTCCCACCCGGTGTCGAACGGGCCGCTCCCGCCGCCAAACCGCAGAATCACATCGACCTCCGCCTCGGGTTCGACAAAAGCCCTGTCGAACTCGTCCAGGTGCATACCGCCGAAGAAGCCATCACCGCCGTTGGCCAGCGTGGCGGAGAAGTCCGTGTCACGCGCCGCCCGTCTGATGTCTCTGGAGTCGCAACCTCCGAAGGCCTCAGCGTGGAGGAGCTCGAAGGCGGCGTCGAAGTCCTCGTCGGCTATCGCCTGGAGGTATTCCTGGACAGCTCCTTCAGGTGAGTCGGCGTCAAACCGGGCGGGTTCCCTGACGAGGGCCAGGACGCCCAGGGTGATCACTCCAACTCCGATTCCGACTGGTGCAAGCCACTTGCGCATGGTGTCTCTCGGCTGGGCAGATACCTGCCCTTTCTAGCTGTTTTCCAGGGGTATTGCCAAAGGCAGAAGCCCCTACTTCTGGAGTCCCAGAGCTTTCATTCCGCCTGTCATGTTGGCGGCGTCGAACCCGTTCTGAGCCAGGAAGGCCGCCACCTTTCCGCTGCGGTCCCCTGAGCGGCACACGCAGAGAATCGGGCTATCTGCGGGGAGCTCGGCCAGCCGCCCGGGGAGCTCTCGCATCGTGATCAGCGTGGCGCCGGGCAGCGTGCCCAAAGCCCACTCTTTGGGCAGCCGGACATCGAGGATGAAAGCATCGTTTTGGGCGGACCAGTGCTCCCAGTCTCGTGCGGGAACGTCGGGCAGGCGGTTCATGAGTGGCGAATCGTATAGCCCGCGGCGTCTTGTCAGCATCTGAGCCGCTTGGCCCTACACTCCGGCGCGCCAGCGTCGCGGAGGCCAGAGATCGACATCGCAGTACTCGCATCGGGATCGGGTACCAACCTCCAGGCTCTCCTCGATAGCGCTGATGTTCGTCCCCATGTCCGCCTTGTCGCTTCGGACCGTGACGGTGCCCGAGCCCTCGACCGGGCCGCGGCGGCCGGTGTCGAGACTCGGATAGTGAGATGGGGCGACTACCCGGACCGAAGCTCCTTTTCGACAGCGCTGGGGGACGCGGTGGAGGGTCACGGATGCAAGGGAGTCGTCCTTGCCGGCTTCATGAGGGTCCTGTCGCCGTCCTTCATCGACCGCTTCCCGGGCCGGATCCTCAATATCCACCCATCCCTCTTGCCATCCTTTCCCGGGTCCCGCGCCGTCGAGGATGCGCTGGAGCACGGGGTGAGGGTGACGGGTGTAACGGTCCACATCGTCGACGAACTCGTAGATCACGGTCCCATCGTCGCCCAGCGCGCGGTGAGCGTCGAGCCAGGTGACACTGCCGAAACGCTGCATGCCCGAATCCAGGTCGAAGAGCACCGCCTCTATCCAGAGGTGGTGAGGCAACTCGTGAAGGGCGAATTGGAGGTCTCAGGGTGAGGGCGCTGGTCAGCGTCTACGACAAGGCGGGCATCGTCGAGTTCGTCGAGCGCCTCTCGAGGGCGGGTTGGGAGATCGTGTCCTCCGGCGGTACCGCTTCGGCCCTTGAGGATGCCGGTGTTCCTGTCACCCGAGTAAGCGATGTGACCGGGGCGCCCGAGATCCTCGGCGGCCGCGTGAAGACACTCCACCCAGCGATCCATGGTGGGATTCTGGCTCGAGGGGAGCAGGACGATGCCGATCTGGCCCAGAACGGCATAGAGCGATTCGACCTCGTGGTCTGCAACCTCTATCCATTCTCGGAAACGGTGGCGGATACCCAAGCCTCCGAGATCGAGATCATCGAGAAGATCGACATCGGAGGCCCGGCGATGATCCGCGCCGCGGCCAAGAACCACCGCCACGTCGGAGTGGTCGTATCGCCAGGTCAATACGACGAGGTGGCGACGGCCGTCGAGGCCGGTGGCTTGGGTGACGAGCTCCGCAAGAGTCTCGCCGCAGAGGCCTTCTTCCACACCGCCGCATACGACGCCGCCATCGTGGGTTGGATCGGCGATGACAGGGTCCTCCCTCTCCGCCACGTCACCGGGCTCCGCTACGGGGAGAACCCCCACCAGGCGGCTGACCTCTACCGCGAGACCGGCCGGTCGCCTTGGTGGTTGGATGCGGTCCAACACCAGGGCAAGGAGATGTCGTTCAACAACTACGCAGACAGCGAAGCGGCATGGAGACTGGCCGCCGACCTGGGAGACGGCGGGGTCGCGGTGATCAAGCACATGAACGCTGCGGGTGCCGCCGTCGGCGAGACGACCCTCGAGTCCTTCCTCGAAGCCTGGGACGGGGACTCTCTCGCGGCTTTTGGCGGCGTGGTAGCGATCAACGGGATGCTCGATGCAGCAACTGCTGCAGAGATCGCTCCGAAGTTTGTGGAGGTCGTGATCGCCCGGTCGGCGAGTGGCGAGGCCCTCGGGACGCTGTCCGCAAAGAAGAACCTCCGCGTTCTCACGGCTCCGTTGCCGAACCCCGAAGACGATGACTACCGGCGGGTCGACTCCGGGTTCCTGGTCCAGGCGCGTGACCGGGTCCTAATGGGCAATTGGGAGGTCGTTTCGGAGCGCGCCCCATCGAGCGAGGAGATCGAGGCCCTCCGCTTCGCCTGGACGGTGGGGGCGCACTCCAGGTCGAATGCGATAGTCCTGGTCAATGGCACCAAGGCGGTGGGTGTCGGTGCCGGTGACCAATCCCGGGTTGGCGCCGCCGCGCGGGCTGTAGTGAAGGCGGGAGACAGGGCCAAGGGAGCAGTAGCCGCCTCGGACGCCTTCTTTCCCTTCCGGGATGGGCTGGACGCTCTAGCCGAGGCCGGAGTGACGGCCGTCATCGAACCGGGAGGTTCCCGTAACGACCAAGAGGTGATCGACGCCGCCAACGAGCAGGGTTTGGCTCTCGTGTTCACCGGCCGGAGGCATTTCAGGCACTGATGTCAGCCACGATTCTCGACGGGAAGTTGGTTTCCTCAATCGTCAAGGACGAGCTGTCGGTCGCGCTGTCAACTCTCCACTATGTGCCGGGTCTGGCAACGGTGCTCGTGGGCGATGATCCGGCCAGCCACTCCTACGTGCGCGGGAAGCGTCGGGACGCCGAGCAGGTCGGTATTCGGTCCATTCATCACGAGTTGGCCGCAGACATCCCCCAGGGCGACCTGGAGTCGCTGATCGACTCGCTCAACGCCGACGACGATGTGGACGGCATCTTGGTCCAGCTCCCTCTCCCCGGTGACCTGGACTCCGAGGCGATCGTCGAGCGCATCGACCCGGTCAAGGACGTCGATGGCTTGCACCCGTTCAATCTCGGGAAGTTGATGCTGGGACGTCCCGGACTCAGACCGTGCACACCGAGTGGGATCCTTCGAGTTCTCGAGCACTATGAAATCGACGTGTCGGGGGCCCGGGCCGTGATCGTCGGCAGATCTTTTCTGGTGGGGCGGCCTCTGGCGATGATGCTCTCCGAAAAAGGCGTCGATGCCACGGTCACCGTGGCCCACTCACGAACGGGTGAGTTGGACGCCCGGGCACGCGAAGCGGACCTGCTGGTTGCGGCTACGGGGGCTCCCGGACTGATCACCGCCGGCCACGTGAAGCCGGGCGCAACCGTGATCGATGTCGGCATCAACCGCACCGACGCGGGCCTGGTGGGTGACGTCGACTTCGAATCGGTAGTCGAGGTAGCAGGGGCGATCACACCTGTTCCGGGTGGGGTCGGACCGATGACCAGGGCGATGCTCCTCGCCAACGCCCTCGCCGCCGCACAGGCCCGCCGGGGCTAGACGATCACCCCAGGGCGGCCTTCCTGAAGATCACGCGGAAGGGCAGGCAGTAGATGACGACGCTGCCGTGGTCGGCTGACGTCGAGGCGTCGGGTATCTCATCGTTCTGGTCTACGGCATTGCCCCTGCGCGCGATCCACCGGGCGAGGGGCGGCACGGGCAGGCCGACGAGGGTCGCAACCACGATCCACTTCCTTGGCGTCATGTCCATCAGTCAGTGAAGTCGGCCTTCAAGGTGACCTAAATCGAGCGCTGGCTAGGCTCGCATCAACCTCTCATTCCAGGAGTTTTCTGCCATGGGCACACCTATCACCATGGGGCTTGAAGGTCTTCAGGTTCCCAGCGACCCCATCATCCCTTTCATCGAGGGAGACGGCATCGGTCCGGACATCTGGGCAGCCTCGGTGCGTGTATTCGACGCCGCTGTGGAGAAGGCGTACCAAGGCGAGCGCAAGATCGAGTGGATGGAGGTCCTCGCCGGGGAGAAGGCCTTCAACCAGACCGGCAACTGGCTGCCCGACGAGACCGTCCGGACGTTTGGCGAGTATCTCGTTGGCATCAAGGGCCCCCTGACCACCCCTGTCGGTGAGGGCTTCCGCTCGCTGAACGTCGCTCTCCGCCAGCTGCTCGACCTGTATGCCTGTGTCCGCCCTGTCCGCTGGTTCGAGGGGGTCCCCTCTCCGGTGAGGGACCCCGGCGCGGTCGACATGGTCATCTTCCGGGAGAACACCGAGGACGTATACGCCGGCAAGGAGCTGGAGGAGGGCTCGGAGGACGCCGAGAAGCTCATCGAGTTCGCCCGTGAGGAGTTCGGATGGGACATCCGCCATGACTCCGGAATCGGCTTCAAGCCAGTGTCCGTCACAGGCTCGAAGCGGCTGATCCGGGCTGCCATCAAGTACGCCCTGGCCAACGGGCGCAAGTCGGTCACGCTGGTCCACAAAGGCAACATCATGAAGTTCACCGAGGGGGCTTTCCGGGACTGGGGCTACGAATTGGTCAAGGAGGAATTCGCAGACGTTGCGGTGTCTTGGGAGGACTGCGGGGGAGATCCCGGCGACAAGCTTCTGGTTCAGGACGTGATCGCCGACGCAATGCTCCAACAGATCCTCACCCGTCCCCGCAACTACGACGTGATAGCCACCACCAACCTCAATGGCGACTACCTGTCAGATGCGCTGGCGGCCCAGGTCGGAGGCATCGGCATCGCTCCCGGCGCCAACATCAACTATGACACCGGTGTTGCCGTCTTCGAAGCGACCCACGGGACCGCGCCCAAGTACGCCGGCCAGGACAAGNNGATGCTCCGCTACATGGGCTGGGACGAGGCAGCCGACTTGATACTCAAAGGGTTGAGCGGGGCGATTGCGGCCAAGACGGTGACCTACGACTTCGAGCGACTCACCGAAGGCGCCACCAAGGTCAAGACTTCGGAGTTCGGCGACGCCATCATCTCCCACATGTAGGTCCCAAAACCTCCTGTGCCCGTCTGTCACGCGCCAGGCGCGATGAACCGGCGCGGCGCGATGGGCCAAGCGCGGGAAGTGGCTGGGTAGGCGCCCGCGTTGCTAGTCGTCCGAAGCGAGATAGGAGAGCAGGCGGAGCAGTTCCAGGTAGAGCCAGACGATGGTCACCAGCAGCCCGAAGGCGGCGAACTGGTTCATCCAGCCCGGAGCCCCTCCCTCGATGCCCTTTTCGATCATGTCGAAGTCGAGCATCAGGTTGAAGGCCGCGACTCCCACGATCACGAGGCTGATCAGAATCGAGAGCGGTCCACCGTCCCACACCAGAGGGATGTCGACGTTGAAGAAGCTCAGGCCGATCGACACCAGGTAGAAGAGGAGGATTCCGCCGGTGGCCGACACCACTGTCGACCGGAGCCGGTCGGTGACCCTGATGACTCTGGCCGAGTAGAGCAAGAGCATGACTACGAACACCGCGAGGGTTGCCAGAACTGCCTGGGTCACGATCCCGTCGTAGAACTCGGAGTAGATCCTGGAGATCGCCCCGACCAGGGCACCCTCGGCAAGCGCATAGATCGGCCCCGTCACCTTCACCCAATGCGGCCGCATCGCCGTGGCGATCACGACTCCGACCAAGACCAGGATCGCGGGGAGGAGGATCCGGGATATTGCCGAGGCATTGATCCATCCGAACACAGCGCCGCCGAGCAGCAGCAAGAAGTACCACCCGGTGGACCGGACGACACCTCCGATCGTCATCCGGTCGCCTTGCTCGGTGATGATGCTCGGGTGCTCTGCCTTGTCGAACTCTCGGGTAAGGACGGGATTGGACATGTCGGTAGATCGTAGGCGAGCAGGAAGACCACTGTCCGGCTCGCCCTAGAATTGGCCCGCGATGGCGGAGAATCCTTGACGGCGATCCAGATAACCAAGGCCTCGGACGTACTTCCTGAGGAGGAGATAGCTGCCCTTCAGCCCACGATCGACGAGATCAACCGACTGAAGCAGGAGCGCAACGCCGTCGTGGCGGCTCACAACTACATGACACCGGACATCTATCACCTGGCTGCCGACATCACAGGCGACTCCTTGGCCCTGGCGAATGCAGCCCTCGAGACCGAAGCCGATGTGATCGTCCTCGCCGGCGTCCACTTCATGGCAGAGACCGCCAAGATCATCAACCCCGGCAAGACCGTCCTGATCCCGGATCTCGAAGCCGGGTGTTCCCTTGCCGACGGGATCACCGGTGAGGACGTTCGGAGGTTGAAGGCCCAATATCCGGGTGTGCCGGTGGTCACCTATGTGAACACCTCTGCGGAGGTCAAAGCCGAGTCGGACATCACCTGCACGTCGAGCAACGCGGTTGCGGTTGTCGAGTCACTTGGGGTCGAACGCGTGATCTTCACCCCTGATCAGTATCTGGGCAAGTGGGTCGCCTCCAAGACCGACGTAGACATAATCCTGTGGGAAGGCTCCTGCATGGTCCACGAGCGGTTCACCGGCGCCGAAATCTCCGAGTACAAGAGAGACATGGGAGAGATCGCCGTCATCGCCCACCCCGAATGCCCTCCCGATGTCCTCGCAGAGGCGGACTACGTCGGGTCGACCCACGGCATGATCAATTGGGTTACCGACCATCATCCGGCTCGTGTGATGATGATCACCGAGTGCTCGATGGCCGACAATGTGGCAGCGGCCAGCCCCGACACTCGATTCGTGCGTCCGTGCAATCTCTGCCCTCACATGAAGAGGATCACCCTCGGCAACATCAAGTGGGCGCTCGAGACTCTCAACTACCAGGTCGAAATCCCCGAAGAGATCGCAGCCCGCGCCAGGACGGCAGTCGAGCGAATGCTCGAGGTCGGTAGACAGGACTGAGACAGGACGCTCATGGTCAAGATCACCCGGCTCGACGCTCCTATCGTCGTAGGCGCCGGGGTCGCCGGGCTCTCTGTGGCACTTGGACTCGAACGGGCCTATGTGATCACGGCACCCGAGATGGGTTCGACCTGGTGGGCCCAGGGCGGGATCGCGGCAGCACTCGACTCGGATGACTCGCCGAACGCCCACGCCGCGGACACCCTGGCGGTTTCGGGAGGGCTCGGCGTTGCCGATGCCGTCGAGGCGCTGACCGAGGGAGGCCCCCGAGCTATCGAGCGGCTGATCCAGATCGGAGCCCAGTTCGACCGTGACGAAGAAGGCGAACTGCTGTTGGGCCGAGAAGGGGGACATCAACGGCGACGGGTCGTGCACGCTGACGGCGACGCCACCGGTGCCGAGATCATGCGAGCCCTCAACTCGGCGGTCGCCCAGAGCGACACGGTCACCGTGATCTCGGGCCGTGTGGTCGACCTCGCACGCGCCGACGGCCGGGTCGTGGGTGTGGTGACCGCCGACGGGAAGAAGCGCCATATCTATCTCTCGCCGGCGGTGGTGATGGCGTCGGGTGGTGCGGGGAGGATGTACTCGCAGACGACCAACCCCTCCGGAGTGACCGGAGCGGGCATCGTCATGGCAGGGCGGGCGGGAGCCCGGCTGGCCGATCTCGAGTTCTTCCAGTTCCATCCCACGGCGCTCCTGGCTGGCAAGGACCCGATGCCGTTGATCACCGAGGCCCTACGCGGCGAAGGAGCGACGCTTGTCGATCCNNGGGCGGGCGCGAGGCTCGCCGACCTCGAATTCGTGCAGTTCCACCCCACAGCACTGCTCGCGGGAAAGGATCCGATGCCGCTGATAACCGAAGCCCTGCGGGGCGAGGGGGCAACGTTGGTGGACCCGCAAGGGCGGCGGTTCATGGACCGCTACCACCCGATGGCAGAGCTCGCTCCGAGGGATGTCGTGGCCAGGGCGATCTGGTGGCAATACGACCGCGGCTCCGGCGCCTATCTCGACGCCCGCTCCATCTTTGGCTTCCACGAGCGCTTTCCGACGGCGACGGCCCATGCGATGTCTGTCGACCTCGACCCCCTCCAGCACCTTCTTCCGGTCTCCCCGGCAGCCCACTACTACATGGGAGGCATCGACGCCGATACCAACGGTCGAACCTCGGTTGGCGGTCTGTGGGCAGTTGGTGAGTGCTCGGCTACCGGGGTGCATGGCGCCAACCGCCTTGCATCCAACTCTCTGTTGGAGGGTCTCGTCTTTGGAGCCCGTGTCGCCGTCGATGTGGATCGATCGAAGGTCGATCCTGAAGGTGAGGTCAGGGCGCCCAAGGAAGCCCTTGATCTTCCCCTTGTTGCCGGGCCGATCCTCCAGGACCTGCGATCGATCATGTGGGACCGCGTCGGCTTGGTCCGCACCGGAGCCGGACTCTGGGAGGCGAGAAACGCGATCCTCGAAATGACATCGGTTCTCGACCGGACCATCAGCGGCAAGAGCGCATTGGACCTAGCGCTGATGATCGTCATGGCGGCACTTCGACGCAGCGAGTCGCGTGGCGGGCATTACCGGGCCGACTACCCGGAACCGGATCCGGTACAGGCCCACCGCACCCTCATCGACCCGGGTCCTGCCGAGACCGTGGCGGTGTCCTAGGTGACCCCAGAGCAGATGAGCGCGCTGGCCAAGGCCGCGCTCGAGGAGGACCTGGGTGCCGCTGGTGACATAACCAGCGCCTCGGTGATCTCGGAGCCGTCGAGCAGCACCGCGGAGATGGTTGTTCGTGAACCCGGGGTGGTCTGCGGGCTCGCCCTGGCGGAAACGGTGTTCCACGAGGTTGATGGGGCGCTCGACTGCAGATGGGACGGTGAGGGGGAGCGTCGCGGCCCCGGGGAAGTCGTCATGACGGTCGCAGGCGCGACCCGTGCCATCCTCACTGCGGAGCGATCGGCGCTGAATCTGGCAGCGAGAGCATCAGGCGTCGCCACGGCGACCGCCCGCTTCGTGGATGCCGTCGCCGGCACGGGGGCCAGAATCTCCGACACCCGCAAGACGATGCCCGGACTAAGGGTCCTGGATAAGTATGCAGTTCGAGTGGGAGGTGGTGTCAACCATCGGATGGGGCTGCATGACGCGGTGATGATCAAGGACAACCACATAGTTGCGGCAGGGGACATTGCCGACGCGGTGGCAATGGCCCGAGCAGCTGTCGGTCCCGATGTGATGATCGAGGTGGAGGTCGACCGCTTGTCTCAGATCCCCCAGGTGCTCGACTCTGATGCCGACCGGATTCTGCTGGACAACATGGACTCCGAAGCGCTGGCGGCCGCCGTGGAGCTGTGCGCTGGGCGGATAACCACCGAGGCTTCGGGTGGCGTGAGCCTGGAGAGTGTGCGCGAGATTGCCGAGACTGGAGTCGACATCATCTCGGTCGGCTCGATAACCCACTCGGCGCCGCAGTTGGACCTGGCCCTCGACTTCTTGTCCTGAACGGTCCTCGTTAGCCTCGAAATCATGTCTGAACCTGTACGAATCACCGTCACGGGCGCGGCAGGGCAAATCGGGTATCAGGTCCTGTTCCGCATCGCCTCAGGCCAGATCTTCGGCTCCGACACCCCCGTCACGCTCCAGATGCTGGAGATCACGCCGGCACTTCCCGCCCTCGAGGGCGTGGCCATGGAACTCGAAGACAGCGCGTTCCCGCTGCTTGCCGGAATGGTTCTGACCGACAACCCGGAAGAGGCCTTCTCGGAAGCCGACTCTGCGTTGCTGGTTGGGGCCTTGCCCCGCAAGGACGGCATGGAGCGGGCGGATCTTCTGGCTGCCAACGGAGCGATCTTCACCGCCCAAGGGAGAGCGATCGCGTCTGCCGCCAAGCCGGGCGTGAAGGTTCTCGTGGTTGGGAATCCTGCCAACACCAATGCCTTGATCGCCATGAGCAACGCCAGAGGCATGGACTCATCGAACTTCACGGCGATGACCCGTCTCGATCACAACCGTGCGATCAGCCAGTTGTCCATGAAGACCGGGAAGCCGGTGTCGTCGATCAGGAGGATGACGATCTGGGGAAACCACTCCACGACCCAGTACCCGGATCTGTTCCACTGCGAGGTCGATGGCCGGCCGGCCTACGAGTTGGTGGACGATCACGATTGGGTGGATGGCGAGTTCATCCCCACGGTTGCCAAGCGTGGTGCGGCGATCATCAAGGCCCGCGGGGCGTCTTCGGCAGCCTCGGCGGCCAGCGCCGCCATCGACCACATGCACGATTGGTGGCAAGGGACCCCGGAAGGGGATTGGGTCTCGATGGGAGTGCCCTCGGATGGCTCCTACGGCGTGCCGGAAGGTCTCATCTCATCATTCCCTTGCGTGGTCCGCGACGGTCGTTGGGAGATCGTGCGTGGTCTGGAGATCGACGACTACTCGCGAGCCAAGATCGACGCCTCGGTCGACGAGCTTGCCTCCGAGCGTGACGCAGTCACAGAACTCGGTCTGATCTAGACCTTCTCCCCACTTCTGTACTGCCGGATAGGGCTTGCGTCCTCGTGGCCGTTCTGCTTCCTGTTCAGTCGAGTCAGGACTTCGGAGTGCCTAGTAGTCGATGTCCAGAGTGCTGACGGCAGCTCCCCACTGCTGAATCGCCGACTGGTGCATCATCAGCTTGGCGAGATTGCCGGATACCTTGAGCTTGCCGGTCATGAACGCCGTCTGCGTGTTCAACTCGCCTTTCGAGATCGCCGAGGCGGTCTCATAGGACTGCTTGACGGTGACGTCTGGCCCATCGAGCTCTCCGAGAGCCATCGAGACCTCGCCGCCTGCAGTCGAGAGGTAGTAGTCGACGTCTCCGTCGGGACCTCCTTCAGCGGTGAACTGGATCCCGAGATCGGCCGCCCCGATCGCGTTCTTGAAACCTTCGTGGTTGTTGAGTGCCGACGTGACTTCCTCCGCCCACTCCGCGCTGAGAAACTTGGACACACCTATCTCCTTGGTCGGGACTAGCTGCGTCGGAGCGTAGCCGTCGCGCCCAACTTTGAGCCATGGCTCAAGTGATGAGCTTGGCGATGGATGTCTCTACCCCTCTCGACAACCTGGTCAGGGGTAGCCGCGGGTAGCCCGGCTCCAGTCCCGCGGCCCGAGCAGCCGCCTTGACCCCCGGCACTCCGTGCGCCTCGACCTGGCTGCTGAGGTTGCTCAGTCGCTTTTGAACCCGCCGCGCCGATGCCGGATCGTTCCGAGCCGCTTCGACCGTGCTCATCAAGAGCTTGGGCGCATAGTTCCCGCTGTTGGTGATTGCTCCGTAGCACCCGACTGCCATGGCTGCCGTAATCGACTTTGTACTTCCGGTGTAGAGCAGGAAGTCGCTTGGAGTCGCGTGGATGATGGCTTGAAGTCGAACGACGTCTCCACTGGAGTCTTTCATCCCGACGATGTTGGGGTGCCGGGCCAACCTCCAGATCGAGTCAACCGAGAGGCTGTAGGCCGTGACGACGGGAACGGAATAGAGCAGCACGGGGACCTTGGCTCGATCGGCAACGGCCTTGTAGAAGCTGACCATCGCATCCTCCTTGCCCCTGGCGAGAGTGGTTGGAGTCATCACAAGCAGGCTGTCTGCACCGGCCTCAGTCGCCTCAACGGCCAGTGCCAGGGCGGACCTCGTGGTCTCCGCGGCGATCCCAACCATGAAGTGCGCCTTGCGACGGCGCCCGGCCTTGACCAGGCGGGACCTCTCCCCGGGCTCGAGATACGGCCCCTCGCCGGACGATCCTCCTATGAGGAAGCCCTTCACCCCACTGTCTGCCAGCACGCGCAGGTTCCGCGTGTGGGCCCTGATGTCCAGCTCACCCCGTTGCGTGAACGGGGTGATGAGGGCGGGTAGAAACCGTGGAGGAAGATCCATCAGGTGCGAGCGAGCATTCGGCGGTCCTTGAACTTCCCCTTCACGTAGTCGGAGTTCATCATCGCGATGAAGTCGATGGAGATGCTCTTGGGACAAGCCTTCTCGCACTCGCCGTGGTTGGTGCACGACCCGAAGTACTGCTCCATGACCTCGACCATCCTGACGGTTCTGGTCCACCGTTCAGCCTGGCCCTGCGGGAGAAGGTTCAGGTGGCTGATCTTGGCAGCCGTGAACAGGTTCGCCGCACCGTTCGGGCAGGCGGCGACACAGGCACCGCATCCGATGCAAGCGGCGGCGTCGAAGGCGGTGTCCGCCACCGACTTTGGGATCGGGATGAGGTTGGCGTCGGGTGCAGATCCGGTGTCGACCGTGATGTAGCCGCCACCTTCGATTATTCGATCGAACGACGACCGGTCCACGACGAGGTCTTTGACGGGCGGGAATCCGGCCGCTCGCCACGGCTCGACGACGATCGTCTCTCCGTCGGAGAACTTTCGCATGTGGAGCTGGCAGGTCGCCGTGCCCAGCTGAGGTCCGTGGGGCTGGCCGTTGATCATCACCCCACACATCCCACAGATGCCCTCGCGGCAGTCGCTGTCGAAGGCGACTGGCTCTTCGCCCTGATTGACCAGGCGCTCGTTGAGAACGTCCAACATCTCGAGGAAAGACAGCTCAGCGGAGATCGCGTCAACCTGATAGGTCTTGAACCCCCCGGCATCGTCGGGACCGTCCTGACGCCAGATCTGAAGCGTGACGTTCACTTGTAGCTCCTGGTCGTCAGCTCCACGTCTTCGAACTCCAGGTGCTCCTTGTTCAGCTCGGGCCGTTCCGCATCACCTGTCCACTCCCACGCCGACACGTATGCGAAGTTCTCGTCGTCGCGCAGGGCCTCGCCTTCCTCGCTCTGATACTCCTCGCGGAAGTGGCCCCCGCAGGACTCCTCTCGGTCCAGAGCGTCGAGACACATGGCTTGGGCGAGCTCGAAGAAGTCGTCGACACGTCCGGCCCTCTCGAGACTCTGGTTGAACGAGTCCCCCGAGCCGAGGACCCTCATGTCCGACAGATACTCCTCATGCAAGGCGGGGATGTCCGACAGTGCCTTCTGCAGACCGGACTCGCTGCGGGACATCCCGCACTGCTCGAGCATGATCTTGCCCAATTCCTTGTGGAACCAGTCGACGGAGCGTGCCCCGCTGGCCGCCAGGTATCCGTCCACCCGATCGGACACCTCGCCGGCCGTGTCGGTGAACGCCGGATCGTCGATCGGAACCGGCTCGGTGTTGAGCCAATCGGCCAGGTAGTCGCCGATCGTGTAGGGGAGAACGAAGTAGCCGTCGGCCAGTCCCTGCATCAGCGCGGAGGCGCCGAGACGGTTGGCCCCGTGGTCGGAGAAGTTCGCCTCGCCGATGGCGTACAGGCCGGGGACTGTGGTCATGAGGTTGTAGTCGACCCAGAGCCCGCCCATCGTGTAGTGGGGGGCCGGGTAGATCCGCATCGGGACCTTGTAGGGGTCCTCGTCGGTGATCCGGTTGTACATCTCGAACAGGTTGGAGTACCGCTCCTCTATGGCGGTACGTCCGTCTCGGTCGATGGCGTGCTTGAAGTCGAGATAGACCCCGTTCTTGAGAGGGCCGACACCCTTGCCGCTGTCAACCATTCGCTTCGCCGCCCGGGAGGCGACGTCACGGGGCACGAGGTTTCCGAATGCCGGGTAGATCCGCTCTAGGTAGTAGTCGCGATCCTCTTCCGGGATCTGGTTGGCCGGTCGGGACTCGTCGCCGTTGTTCGGAACCCAGATTCGTCCGTCGTTGCGCAACGACTCCGACATCAGCGTCAGCTTCGACTGAAACTCGTCCGAGGCCGGGATGCACGTCGGGTGGATCTGGGTGAAGCAGGGGTTCGCGAAAGCAGCACCCTGGCGGTGGGCTCTCCAGATTGCCGTGACGTTCGAGGACATGGCGTTGGTGGACAGGAAGTAGACGTTCGAGTAGCCGCCGGTGGCGAGGACAACGGCGTGTGCGGAGTGGCTGCTCACTTCACCGGTGACGAGATCCCGGATGACGACCCCAACCGCTCGGCCGTCCTTGACCACGACGTCGAGCATCTCTGCCCTGGTGTGGAGCTTGACCGAGCCTGCGTCAACCTGGCGCATCAGGGCCGAGTAGGCCCCGAGGAGGAGCTGTTGGCCGGTGGCGCCCCGCGCGTAGAAGGTCCTCGAGACCTGAGCCCCACCGAAAGATCGGTTGTCCAGCAACCCCCCGTACTCCCGGGCGAAGGGAACCCCCTGCGCCGTTGCCTGATCGATGATGTTCAGCGACAACTCGGCGAGTCGGTGGACGTTGGCCTCGCGGCTGCGGTAGTCGCCACCCTTGACCGTGTCATAGAAGAGCCTGTAGACCGAGTCTCCGTCGTTGTGATAGTTCTTTGCAGCGTTGATCCCGCCCTGGGCTGCGATGGAGTGGGCCCGACGGGGGGAGTCGTGGAAGGTGAAGATCTCTACCTCGTACCCGAGCTCTCCGAGACTCGCCGCCGCCGAGGCACCAGCCAGGCCGGAACCGACCACGATGATCTTGAACTTCCGCTTGTTGGCCGGGCTGACCAGCTTCACGGAGAACTTGTGGTCTTCCCACTTGTCCCCGATCGGACCGGTGGGGACCTTTGCGTCGAGTCGAACGGCCATCAGCCGAGCACCCCGAACAGCACGGCGAGCGGCATGATCGAGTTCCCCACGAAGACGAGTCCGGCGAGGCCGACGGCGAAGCCCTTGCGCCACGGGTTGAAGCGAGGGTGGTTTATGCCGACGCTCTGGAACATCGACCACGCGCCGTGGAACACATGGATGGCGAGCATGCCCATGGCGACCACATAGAAGATGGCTACCGGTGCCCGGCTGAAGGTGGCCACGAAGTTGGCGTAGATCTCCCCTCTGGCCCAGACCTCGGGTGCCATGGGCTGGATGCCCCAGGTGAGATCGGCGAGGTGGAAGGCCAGGAAAGCCAGAAAGATCGTGCCGCTCCAGCGCATGGTGCGGGACGCGTAGTTGGCCACGAGGTAGGTGCGTGGTCCCTGATACTCATTCGGCCGGGCCCTGCGGTTCATGAGAGTCAGTGAATACGCGGCGTGGACGTGGAGCAGGAAGACAACGATCAGGCCGGTGCGCAAGATCCAGAGCACGACATGTTCCGGGAGGATCGGGAAGAACAGTTGGCGCAGGGCGTGGCCGTAGAGGTCGATCTCGGGGACCCCGTCGATGTCGGGGAGGAAGATCTTCCAGTTGCCGATCATGTGAGCGATCGTGAAGACGATGATCGCCAGGCCGGTCACCGCCATGACCCATTTCTTGCCCACCGCTGAGCGATAGAACTCCACCGGAAATGGTGCCCGTCTTTGTCGTGTCGTGTTGGTCACGGGATGGACCATTATGGCAACTGTCAGGGGAGTGGCCGAACGACCAAATTGCTGGTCTTGACGGCGCGCGCGGGATCACATAATGTCACGCATGTAATTACACGTTTGTGAGGAGATCCTGAATGCAGAGCAAGCTCATCGAAGCCCTGGCCGTGGGTGAGCTCTCCTGGCAGGACTACGCCAATTGCCGTGGTGCCGATGCGGATCTCTTCTTCCCCGAGCGCGGGGCCTCGACGCGGAGGGCCAAGTCCATTTGCGGGGCTTGTGAGGTAAAGGCCGACTGTCTCGACTACGCCATCGACATGGGCGAGAAGTTCGGCATCTGGGGCGGGCTCTCCGAGCGCGAGCGCCGCCGGGTCCGTCGCGAGCGCCAAGTCGCCCAACGCCGCGCCGGCTAGCTACTGAAGACCCGACCCAGGCGGAGCCCTTTGCGGGCGCGGTCTCTCTCCAGAAGAGCGCCCCTCTCGGCTTGGCACGTTCTCTTTGGACCCTTGTCTCTGGAGAGGGCTGGCACAACCTGAGTTCTGCTGCGGACCGTCCTAGAGGTAGAGGCCGGTTTGGTCCTCGTCCTTGTCCTTGCCTTGCTGTGGCGGTGTGAGGGCCTTCTGCTGCATCTCCGCCAACTGGTGTTGGGCGGCCATCTGCTGGCTCCACAGCGATGCCTGAATCCCGTGGAAGAGCCCCTCCAGCCATCCAATCAGCTGGGCCTGAGCAACACGCAGTTCCGACTCCGATGCCTCGACCTTGTTGAGCGGGATCATGATCTCGTCGAACTCGTCCTGAAGCTCATCCGAAAGCACCCCCCGAAGCTCTTCCACCGACTTGGCGTGGACCGTGGCGAGCCGTTTCCTACCTCCCTCGTCGAGCGGAGCCTGGCGGACCTCATCGAGCATCGCCCGAGTCATGGAAGCGATGCGAATCAGCTTTGTCGGCTGGGAAACCGGGGAGGGCCCGGCGTCCTCGGAGTCCGAGACCTCGTTGATCGAATCGGGATGGGCTGTCTCTTCACTCATCAAACCGCAACCTAATGCTTCGAGGACAAAGTTTGGTCTCCTGGGCGCTTGAAAGCATCGCGCCCCACAGGCTGCCATCCTCTGGCTCCAATGAGGACGCTCGTCGGGTTCACGGCCGCCTACACGGTGGCTCTATTCATCTACGGCATGAACGTCGAAAGCCCCCTCGCCGTTCTCTACACGGGGATCACCGTCGGCCTCTTCATCCTCTTTGCGGTCCTGCACCGTCTGGCCCGATGGCCTTTGCACGCTCTCTGGGCGATGTCCCTTGTGGGTCTTGGGAACATGCTGGGCGGAGTCCTTCTGGTCGACGGACGCCCGCTCTACGTGGCGGACATCGGATTCATCGCGCGATACGACAAGATCTTCCACGTCGTCGCCGCTGCGTCGATGTTCGTCGTTGCCTGGGAGGCCATGAAGAGGTGGGCGGGTACCGGCTATCACAGAGGCGGTCTGCTGCTCTGGACATGGCTCGTCACCATGGGCGGAGGAGCGGTGGTCGAGATCGCGGAGTACGTCGGGACCCTTATCGGGAATGTCAACGTGGGTGACTACGAGAACAACATTCTCGATATCGTCGCCAACGGCGTGGGTGCACTGGTCGGTGCGGGGTGGGTCTACTGGCGGGAGGCCCCGGAGACGAGCTAGCTCGCGGTCCGAGCCGCTCCGGCGCTGAATCCGACTTGGGGATTTCGGGGAGAGCCCCTTCTACGTCCAAGCTTCCCTGGGCGAGTCCGGCCTCACCGGATCGAACACTCCCTGCACGGATTGTTCGTCTGGCTGTTCGATCGGACGATGACCCTCAACTCGTAGGCCTCGATCTCGATGGGATTGGGCCGCTCCGGATCGGCAAGGATGCTGGCCAGGGTCTGTGACATCTGGGTCCCGTCTGAGCCGAATAGGCTGGATAGCTCGGTGATCGTGATCCGAAACCGCTGTGTGTCGAGGTCGTAGACAACCTCACCGATCCAGCCCAACTGGAGCATTGCCAACTCGACGGCGCGTTGGCGCTCTTCCATCTCATCGGCGGTGTAGGGGATGTCCTCTTCGGAGACCCCGTCGGCGATCGTGGAGGATGGCGTCAAACCGCTCATTGGCGGCGCCGCCCCAGGCGGTGGTGTTGGAAAGACTTCACTTTCGCTGACCTGGGTGCACGCCACCAGGCACAGGGAAAGCGCAGCCACCAGCGTCCGCATCATGCGCGACCTTACCTATCGCCAAACGCAGCCAACCCTCTTCCAACAGTATCGGGGAGTCCGTACGATGGGTCTCAGGTCGATGAGGACGAACAATGGCTGAGGAGTATCCAAAGATCCTCGACGCGGCTCAGGTGGCGGAGATGCTGGGCATGAATATCCAGATGGTCCGGCAGTATGCCCGAGAGGGGCGACTGCCGGCCTACCGACTTCCGGGTGGTCGGACCTTCAGGTTCTTTCGGGATGAGATCTACGAGTTCCTTCGTTCCCATCCGGTGACCGCCGTGGAAGACGGGGTCATTGAAACTCGGTCGAGCGAATAACGGCGAGGACCAAAGCAAAGGGTACGTAGAGGCTCCAATGGCGTCAGTTGAGCTAGCTTCTGCTTAGGGGATGGCGGGGCTGGTACATCGGCCTCTCGCCGTGTCATAAGCGATGGGCCTGGACCGTGCGCCAAAGCATGTTCATCCGGCCCCGAAATCCCCCTAGGAAGACCCGCGCTGCGCTCTCTCGTCGCTTCTGCGAACTCACGGCACGCTGGGTGTTGTCTGACCCGAGCGGTTCGAGCAGGTGACGAGGTCGTTTTTGAGCTCCGGCTCGTGCCATGGTGCGACTTCCCACTCATCCAATCGCGGAGTAATCTTGCGCCTCACCCCGCATCAGTTCGCTGATGCGCGTTCGGGGGTGGTGTAATCGGTAACACGACAGGTTCTGGCCCTGTTATTGAGGGTTCGAGTCCTTCCCCCCGAGCCAGGACCGGCGCGAGTCGGTCCCAATCTGCCCCCGTCGTCTAGCGGCCAAGGACGCCGGCCTCTCAAGCCGGTAACGCCGGTTCAAATCCGGTCGGGGGTACAAAAACGCATGGTCAGAGCACCCTTTATGGCCAGGGGACGGGAAAGGCCTACTGTCGGAGGATGGACGTCGACATTCGTCTGGATCATCAGGGTGGTGACACTTTTCGGGTCACGGTGACCGATTCCAGTTCCTCCTCGATCCATGAAGTGACTATCGACACCCGTCCCATCCCCGACCTGGCAGACGACGACCTGCTCCGGGCGTCGTTCGAGTTTCTCTTGGACCGGGAGCCGAAGGAGGCAATCCTCGACCGGTTCGGCTTGTCTGTGATCTCCCGCTACTTCCCCGACTACGAGGTACGGATAGGTGAGTACCTGTGACCGTCGGTGACGCGGCCCTGGATTCCTTCACGGAAGAGGGACTGGTCCCGCACACTTGGTCCAACTCACCGGGATATGGGTTCGGCGAGCACAGCCACCCGTATCACAAGGTTCTCTTCTGCATCGAGGGCTCCATCACGTTCCACACCTCGGACGGTGACATCCTGCTCACGCCAGGCGACCGGATCGACCTTCCACCGGGCACAGTGCACGCTGCCACCGTTGGCCCCGCAGGTGTGACCTGCATGGAGGCAGCTCTCGGCTGAGCCGCATTAGGTCTGGTTCTGCGCCTCTCCCTATAATCTGCCGCCGCTTCGATCCCTTTCCGAGGAGTTCTTAGAGATGACACCTGACACGATCCTGTACATCGCGCTCGTCGCGGGTGCCCTCGGCCTGATCCTGGCCGTCTACTACACCCGCGCCGTGCTGGCAGCACCCGCCGGCAACGAGCGGATGGTCGAACTGGCCACCGCCATCCGGGAAGGGGCAATGGCATTCCTCAAGCGCGAGTACACCTGGGTCTCGGTATTCGTCGTGATCATGGCAATCCTCATTGCGACCCTGCTCGACTGGGGCGCACCGTGGGGCGCTGCCGCATATGTGTTCGGTGCGATTCTCTCGGCCTTCGCCGGATTCGTCGGCATGCGAATCGCAACCGCGGCCAACTCCCGCACCACCGAGGCCGCTCGCACCGGGGGCATCCCGGCTGCGCTCCCAGTTGCCTTCAGGGGGGGCGCTGTGATGGGCTTCACCGTTGCCGGACTCGGATTGCTCGGTCTCGGACTGGGTTTTTGGCTGTTCAACAACGTCATGGGTGAGGAGCGTTGGGTTGACATCGTCACCGCCATAGGTCTTGGGGGCTCGTCGATCGCCCTCTTCGCCCGTGTCGGCGGCGGCATCTACACCAAGGCCGCCGACGTCGGCGCCGACCTGGTCGGCAAGGTCGAGGCCGGTATCCCCGAGGACGATCCCCGCAATCCGGCCGTCATCGCCGACAACGTGGGCGACAACGTCGGTGACGTCGCCGGCATGGGCGCCGACCTCTTCGAGTCCTACGTCGGCGCCATCGTCGCTCCGGTTGCATACGCTGCCCTCGTCTTCGGGACGTCGGCATTCCAGGCCGAGGCAATCATCTTCCCGCTCGCCGTCGCCTCTCTGGGCATGTTCGCTTCGATCATCGGGTCGTTCCTGGTCAAGGCGAAGGACGAGGAGCATCTCGCCGCAGCACTCCATCGCGGAACCAATTTCGCCATGATCGTCACCGCCGCCGGAGTGGCCTGGCTCGCCTACGTCGTCTTCGGCGACCTGGTGGACAACTGGCTCGGCATCTGGGTCGCAGTCGTCGCCGGTCTCGTCGTCGGCTGGTTGGTCGGAAAGATTTCTGAGTGGTTCACCTCGGACCACTACAAGACGGTCAAGGAAATCGCTCGCCAGTCTCAAACCGGGCCCGCCACCGTGATCATCTCCGGTGTGGCCGAGGGAATGCGCTCGGCCGCCTTCTCGGTGATAGCGGTAGCCGCCGGGATCGGGGTCTCGTTCTATGCAGGTCAGTGGGCAATGGGCTCCGGAGGCGGGGTATACGGCGTGGCCATAGCGGCTATCGGGGTGCTGGCGACTCTCGGCATCACGATCTCCGTGGACGCCTACGGTCCCATCGCCGACAACGCCGGTGGCATTGCCGAAATGGCCCACCTCGACCCCGAGGTGCGGGAGTCCACCGACGCCCTCGACTCTCTGGGCAACACCACGGCCGCCATCGCCAAGGGATTCGCCATCGCTTCGGCAGCGGTCACTGCACTCGCCCTGTTCAACGCCTTTACCAAGGCGGTGGGACTCGAGACGATCGACATCGCAACCCCTGAAGTGACCATCGGCCTGTTCGTAGGCGCCATGTTCACCTTCCTGTTCGCGGCCCTCACCATGAACGCGGTGGGCCGGGCGGCCGGGAAGATGATCGACGAGGTTCGGCGCCAGTTCCGCGAGATCACCGGCCTCAAGGAGGGCAGCCCGGATGCGAAGCCCGACTACACGACGTGTGTAGACATTGCCACCCAAGGCGCGTTGCGCGAGATGGTCATTCCCGGAGCGCTCGCCATCGCGCTACCGCTGGTGGTCGGCTTCATCAACGTCGAAGCCCTCGGCGGGCTCCTAGGCGGAGCCCTCGTCACCGGGTTCCTGCTCGCCATCTTCATGG